>KB659952.1_pt61 | contig 93566 bp, 105 predicted proteins | sample 558768 | NCBI scaffold set KB644980.1 | reverse complement strand
AACAGCCGGCCAGCCCAGCTGTGAGGGCAACTGCAGATCCTTTGAGGAATACACGCCGCCGCGTTGCATCTTCTTTTGTCATCAAAATTATTTAATCGTCATCAGAGTAAAAGCAGTTATAATTCTGGTATATATACGAACACAACTAATTATCTGACTCTATAACAGCAATACTGATATTTGCTATTTGATACATATTGATACAAATATTCTCCTACCTAGGACTATATATTCATTTTTCGGTAGGAATTTTCCATTTCAGTTCGATTCATATCTATGCATATTACTTCGTTGGTTGACTGGGCGCGGGATCCTGTCTATACTGGTTCGAATCGCTGCTGGTCGTGTACTGCTGTCAATCTTGCACTCGTCGCTATTGGCGTAGGTGCTGCCGCAGCGATTACTCCGGTCGCCGGAATCGGTATTGCTGTCTTCGGTGTTGCTGCTGTCTGGCTTCGAGGATACGTCGTACCAGGGACGCCGACACTGACTCGTCGCTATCTCCCCAAGCGGCCACTGGCACTATTTGGAAAACTCCACAGTGCGAAATCTGCGCCGACAGTTGATCCGACCGGACGACTATCTACTCTCGGGGTTCTTCGAGACGGTGAACCTCGACTATCGCTCAGTTTCCGTGATTCGTGGACCAACATGGCAGCCAGCCTCGCCGGTAATGACCGAGCAACCCGACGAGCTGCTGGCGAAGTCTTGGCTGTTCCGCCAGCCGACATTGTGGTTAATAACGACGGCCTTGGAATCAATCTCACCGTAACCAGAGATTGGGTCGGTCAATGTCCATCACAGACGGCGCTGGTTGCAGACATATCGACAGGAGTGACCCTGTCCGGTGACGGATGGACTGGCATGAAACAGGCTGAACGCGCAGCACGGGTTCGTGGGATAGCTGACCGTTGTCCGGTTTGTGAGAATCAAACTCCTGTCTCTGAAGACACTGTTGAATCCTGTTGTGGTCCCAGAGACGTAGTTTCAGTCACCTGTCCGGACTGTTCGGTCCGGCTTGTTGAGTTCGACCCAGCGCCGAATCCATTTGTCCCGACCCAGTGACACATCAACCTGTTATGCAGGATACAAGGCTAAACCCGGCTCCGCACCCTTCAGGGCGGGGATACAACCAATAACTCATATACTCTATTAACCACGCTTAATGACACTACTGGATATTCTACACCCAGCTGTTACTATTCTATTGATATATAATCTCTCATAATAGGGTATGAACACAGTTTGATGCTGGAGACAACCCGCACCTATCGAGCGACAATCCTCAACCACTCCCAGGTGAGTTGCGAATCTTAATATCTCACCACTCGGGAATCCTCGCCGACGGGCGGGGAGGATGTCAAATCGGCGACCCCTCGTGGGGTCTTGACACTGATTATTTTGATGACTTTTGATCGTAATACGCACCATTTATTAATCACTGAATTAGCGAGCATTTCATCGCCAAGACACAGGTTAATAATGATCACCACCACATCTAATGAGATCGATGGCACACCGATCAATTTTCATCCGCGCACTATGGTTCATATTTATCGAATGGTGGGCAACACCCATTGTCGTCAATATTGCATGGATACTCAACGCTACTGTCGTTTTTTTATCGGAATCAAATTAATCAATCTTGTGCCGACAATGCTCACGCTTGCGGAGCCGCGGTCATTTTCGAAACCTGAATCAGCGCCAGGACAACGCTCACTCGACATCCGATCGATTTATTTTGCTTTCATCGGCTGGTGATTGAGCTTGCTGTGGGCAAACATAGCATCATCTCTTTCAATCACAGTTGTTGGGATTCCAGTTACGATTTGGATGCTCAACCGACCGCCACACGTTGCATCAGTATATCGGTTTTACAAGTAAGTAGCCTGAAAAACACTACAATCAGATATTCGCAACTAGTTACATACGAAAACGGACCGGTGATTCAAGATGAGCCCTTTTGTATTCGATTAGGTGCGTTGTTTGTCAATTTCGGTGTCGACATCGTGCTGGTGGGCTCGTGTATCAATTTGGTCGTCGAGCTCTTCGAGTAACGTCAGCAGAAACCCAAGTCCGCCTTTGACCTTCGGATCGGTGAGCTTCCGCGTTGCCCCAATCGGTCCTACTGGGTCCGGTGGCTCAGACGTGTCACTAACTGCGGCGGTAAGCAACTCGAGATTTCGGACTGCCTCAGGTCACCAGCCGCGCTGTCGAGTAGCTCGCCGGCATGGACGAGGGCTCGTGTTGTCGATTGAACCATATCCTCATCGACAGCCTCGGATACAAGCGAAACGACATTTGCCGCAGCTGCGAGATCGTCTAACGTTCCGCTCTCCTGGATGGTTATCACCGTTTCAACTGCGTCCTGTACTGCTTCGTCGTTCGGATCAAGTTGTTGACTCATGGTATCACGCAAGTCCTCGCGCTGTGAGCCAGTAACTCTCATTTAGGTCAGTTTCGCCCAGTGAACAAATTCAGTTTCGTCGCGAATCACCGGTTCGGCATCATACTGGAAACTCATGTGTGAGCCGGTATCAGTGCCCGCCTGAATGAAACAGATCGAATCGCCATTGAAAATTGTCTGGGGAGTATTTGCCCGAGCTAGTGCAGCTACACGGTCGACAATCGTACCGGCTGTATAATGGGCAACACTGCCAGCCTTACTCGTCGGGATGTTCGTCACATCGCCGGCGCCAAAGACATCATCAGCATGGTCGGATTCAAACGTGTGTTTGTCAACCTCCATCCACGTCTCCCCGAGACCAGATTCCGCGATGAGCGGGCTCGGCTTGAATTCCGGGACCCCGACTAGCAGATCGTAGGATAATCGCTTGCCATCCTCAGTGTGGATCACCTTGGCATCGGCATTAATTGATGCAAAATTAAAGTCGATGTGGGTTGTAATATTTCGGTCAGCAAACCGCGGTCCGATCCATTCGTCGACGGCATCAACACTATGTAGCTGTGGGATCGGATACGTATAAATGATCTCAACATCTTCACCATTGTCGAGCTCCCGGAAGCGGGCGTCAGTCATCGTCGTGAATTCGATTGGGACAGCTGGACAGACGTGTGGCATTCCAACGACCGAGAGCACGAGCCGACCTGACTCAAACGTTGACAGTTCATCGCGGAGAGACATGGCGGCATCAGGGTCATAGAAATGATGACCATTGCCGTCCGCGCCGAATCCCGGTGTCCCCTCGATATCTGGGCTCGCACCGTGGCGATAACAAGATAGTCGTACGGAATTGAGACACTATTACTCAGTGACAGCGACTTACTAGCCGTGTTAATACCGGTAACATGATCGTAAATGATGTCGACCCGACAATCAATGGGATCAGCCAGCGGTCGGGTCGCATCCTCGGGCTCGGCTTCCCCCCACGGGATTAGAACCAAATCGATTTTGCACGTATTCCGGCGTATCAGAGATAATCCGGATGCGTACGTCTCCGGCGGCTATCTCACGGTGGAGTTCTGTTTGAAGCTGGTTCGCGGTCACTGTTCCACCGACTCCAGCGCCGATGATGACGATTTCTTGAGTCATTGTGATGTCCCCCGTCGACGGGGTGAATAGTGGATATTCGCCTGTGACCGCTCGAGTGGCTGTTGGCAGGATATTGACCACACATGTGCTATGTAGTGTAGTGTCGAGATCATGTGTGTCCCCAATGCGCAATCATAGTATGTTGTTTTCGTATCATGCGCGATAGTACATAAAAATGTACATATTTCACAAGTCTATGAAGATAAACGGCACCGGATAGCGCACCACCTAGAATATAGGATGCACAATCACTATACTAGATTCGGCTGAAATAGACACTTGCGTTTGCTCTTTCAACCGCCGGTAATCCAATCCTGTAGTACTTTTATAATATATATGACTAATGCAGTGTTGATTGAGTTGCATAATCAGTGAATTAATGATGGCGGCAACACGGGACTCCTCGCTCGAATTTGACGAAGTAAATATCAGTGAAAAAACATTTATGAGAGATATCCAATGAAGTTAATGGGGTATAAATATATATTATTTGTATGCATGGGAGACGCCTTGCTACTCTTGATGAGATTGTTGGACTAGCAGCACCAGAAAGCACCAAGATAATCAATATGGTCGAATCATGGGCTAAATCTAATGATATTGGATTGACAGTTCTTGATGTTGGCGCGGACATAACTAACGAGCACATTGAGCGAGAGAAAACAACGCTTGGAGTTTCTATTGGCGGTGATGGAACGTTTCTAGAAGCCGCTCGTTCATTTGCTCCATTCCAGATTCCACTGATGGGGATCAATTCTGGGACATTAGCATTTTTAGCCCGTGTTGAGCCACTCGATGTGGAAGATGCATTGACTGCTGTCTATCGTGGACGAGGCTCTATCAACGCGCGACAGCAGTATGAGGTCACTGCCGGGGATATCAATACGACAGGTATCAATGAAATGTTCTTACAAAAGCACCCGCCAGAAGACCGCTATGGAACAAAGGTCGGATCACTGCACGTATTTGTCGATGAGGAATACGTTGGTGAATACTTTGGCAGTGGGCTGATTGTCTCGACCCCAACCGGGAGCACCGGACGAGCATACTCGAATGGCGGTCCAGTTCATTATCCACAAAACAACCGAACGCTACAAATAATTCCACATGAGACAATCAGCGCGGCAGTTGACCCAATAGTCGTCAGTCAAGATTCAGAGATTGATATTGTTCTGGATAGTGATTTTGATATAGATATTGACGGCGGGCGACAGTTTGAACGACTCGAATCAAACACTGTTGTTCATATCTCTGGTGCAGATCAGCCGGTTCAGACCGTCCGTACACCGTATGATGATGCATTTATTACTGCGATGGTCGACAAACTTGACTGGGGACTTCGAACCGTTGACAACGACGGTCCCAAATCAGCACTTGAGGGTGACGTCGGATCGTCTGATTTCAAAGAGCGTGCTTCACGTGTCGCTAAAGAAGCTGCTCGGTCTGCTGGTGAGCCGCTTCAAGAACTTCATGGACAAGTTGAAGATGTCCAATACAAGACTGACAAATCAGATATTGTTACCGAGGCAGACTATCAAGCGAATGACATCATCGAAACGGCAATCAATAGTGAATTTCCTGATCACGTTGTGCAGTCTGAGGAAAACAATCAAACTGCTCCTACGGATGGATATGCATGGATCATTGATCCGCTTGATGGGACTGGAAACTTCGCTCACGGAAACCCAAACTACTCGATCTCAATTGCACTGTTGAAAGATCGAGAACCAGTCGTTGGTGTTGTGTATGCACCAGAATCTGATGATATGTTCCACGCTATCGACGGAAGAGGCGCATATCAAAATGATCACGAAATAAAACCAACATCAAGAAGTCAACTTGATGAAAGCATGTTGCTATCTGGATACGACCCCAGCGGAGAGTTCCTGCAAGCGTTCTATCACGAGACACAAGGTGTCCGTCGACTAGGAAGTGCTGCGCTCAATCTTGCATACGTCGCATCAGGAAGTGCCGATGCAGCTTGGGAACATGATACACGCCCATGGGATGTTGCAGCTGGACTTTGCCTTCTCCGAGAAGTCGGTGGGAAGACAACAGACCAACATGGGTCATCATATGAATTAACATTCAATTCGACTGATGAGCGAACACCATTACTCACGAGCAATGGCTCGGTTCACGAACAACTTACCTCGCATATCGAAGCCTCTGAGTTAATGTCTGAATAAGCCCATCTATACTGTATAATATTAGCTCACAAGCAAATGTCAGTGCTTGAGGTTCAAATCTGGCGATAATTTCAAAATTGATCGCGATGCTACCGGTCCATGAGCTATTAATTTCAGCCGTAAGATAATATATAAGATTTTGTTAACTCTGGCTCTGAGCGCAGTGACACTACCAATGAAGTAATCAATGAGACGGACCGCCGGTCAGCTATCCCTGAGTGTGTCTCTGATTCCCGATTGGAAGATCATCTTCAAAATCCACAGCAGAATCATTGATCCACTCAACTGTTCAGATTTTATCATCGATCGCTTCTCTGAGGGAGTTATCTCAACTGATTAGGCCTTATCATCAATGACACCAATGCAGTCAACAGCTTCTGAAGCTCGCTTACGTGCCGTATCTATGTCAGCAGCGGTTGCGACGGCGGCACCCATTCGTCGACCAGCGTATGCCTCAGGCTTCCCAAACAGTCGCATGTCAACCTCAGATACTGATACTGCCTCATCAACCCCGGTAAACGCAGGTCGTGTGAGTGATTCATCGACAACCACTGCCGCGCTTGCGCCTGGGCGCTCAACAGCGACCTCAGGTACCGGAAGACCGAGAATGGCACGTAAATGAAGGTCGAATTGACTCACCCGTTGAGAAACCAACGTTACCAACCCAGTGTCATGTGGTCGTGGCGAAAGTTCACTAAAAATCACATCTCCATCTTGTACGAAGAACTCAATGCCAAAGATACCGTGCCCACCAAGTCCATCAGTCACCTCCCGAGCCATTCGCTGTGCGGTCGCTAGTTGCTCACTTGTTAATGGATGTGGTTGCCAACTTGTTCGATAGTCGCCATTTTGCTGTGTATGTCCGACTGGCGGACAGAATGTTGTTCCGTCATTATGTCTCACTGTCAGAAGTGTAAACTCGGAGTCAAACTCGACGAGTTCCTCGATAATGACACGACCGGTATCTGATCGTGACCCCGCCCGAGCGGTTTCCCAACCATCATTGATCTCTTTACTCTCACGTACGGTTGATTGACCCTTCCCTGATGATGACATTGTGGGCTTTACAACCACAGGTATCCCAATATCCGCAACGGCTTCGCGGTATGTGTCATGATCATCAGCGAAGGCATACTCACTTGTTGCAACACCAACCTCCTCAGCAGTGAACTCACGGATCCACTGACGATCCATTGTCAATCGAGTCGCTTGCGCTGTCGGTGCAACATCATAACCCTGTTCTTCTAATCGCTCAAGCTCATCGGTCGCGATAGCCTCAATTTCCGGAATAATGACTGCAGGCTCCTCCTGCTGGACGATCCTTCGGACTGCAGTTGCGTCGGTCATATCAACAGTGTAGCTCCGGTGTGCAGCTTGCATCGCTGGTGCGTGCTCATATCTGTCGACAGCAACTGTCTCTAGCCCGAGTTGTTGAGCTGCAAAAATAACCTCCTTTCCAAGCTCTCCACTTCCAAGTAGCAGCAATGTCGTTGCATTTGGACTCTCTGGTGTCCCTATCCGATGCCCATGGGCGGGTGACATACTAAACGCTCGGGCAGTAGTGATAAAAATGCCCCGGGAAGCGAAATTAATCACTCAGCCACTGACACCAAGTCCCACCCCAAGAGCGATGAGTACCGCTCCAACGGCACGTCGTCGAAGATGACCCTCTTTCAGCCCAATACTACTTATAATAACAACTAAAATGATACTCGCTCGAAATAAAATCGAGGCCTGGGTCGCACTTGGGGCTGCACCGAAGGTAAACAGCGTTGCTGCAAGCCCGCCGAATTGTAACACGCCAAGAACGCCTTTATCACCCCGATAGAGCGCCAGAAGCTGCCTCCGTTGAGATGCTTCATGAACAACACCAGCCCGCCACAATCGACCTGCACTCCCGATTCCCACAAATAATACGATGATCGCCGAAACATAAACTGGATTAATAGTTGCAGTGGCGATGCCGTCAAGTGTGGATGTTATACCGAAAATAAAGTTCACCGAGACTGCTAATACGACTGCTGTCGTATCCGAACCGTGCAAAACGCTCTGCAGTGTATTTTGTTCGGAATTTACTATTGCGGCCCCAAACGCACTCAAAACAGCTCCAGCAATCACAAATGGTGTGATAGAAGTGTCACGCAAGACCGGTTCGACTAGTGATGTGATGATTGGTGATAATGATGTTAGTGGGATAATAACGGATGCATCCTCTCGTGAGAGCGCCGCAAATATCATGAATGCACCAATGACATTCAATACCCCTGTCAGTACCATTGCGACAGTACTTCGTGGTGTCCCTGTGAATCCATATTGCAATGCGGTCCATCCAATCACTGGCAGAAACAATCCAAGCGCAACGGTATCCCTGACAAACAACACTTCAGACTCAGAGGCGTCGGCAAGCAATTGCTTTTGATACGGACTCATAACTGCCCGAGCACAGACAGCGACTATACCAGTCAAGACCCACGTAGGAACCGAAATCATGAGTACAGATTAATCGCACTTGACAACAGCACTGCAAGAGCCAGTTGCGTTGTATATTAATTAGACCACAGCGGGTTGAGTGTCGCCGTATCGATATTGACATGCATATTTCAGAGTAAAACACGAATACAAATATTGTGTCAATATTCGATGAAAGAGAGCTCAAAGTCTCTTGACGGGAAATATCAGCAATGTCTGATTGATGGAGTCGAAAGTATCCTTCTCCAAGATGGCGTATCAGTAACCCTGGAATATGTTTACGAAACGAACCCGAGCAGGTTGGAACAGTTCACTCAGTTACTGCAACATCAATCTCACCCGTCCGCTCAGCCGCATATCCAAGAAGTGTATCGTGCCCGTCTGCAGACATAAGCACTGGATAAAATTCTGAGTCAGCTATGAGCGATTTCCCTGCTTCGGTTGTTGCATACTCTATGCCTGAAGCCACTTGCTCAAAGTTATTAGCGTGTACGCGGTATCTTTCTCCTGGAGTCTTTTCAATCGCATCTTGAACCTGATAATGCGTCGTTGGAGTTACCTCAGCTTCTTCGGGAAGGACATTCATGACGCGGAGATATGCAATTAGACATCTATAGGCGTTCTCAGCCGCAGCTTCAGAGCCTTGATAACCAGCTTCGACATTGACAAATCCTGATAGATTCACGCTTCGTCCCGTCACATATCCAGAAAAATCAGCTGCATGATCAAGCGGCAATGCCTGCATAATCGTTGCTTTTTGTGCTGTTAAATTCGCGAGTGTTCCAAACGGCTGATCAAATGAAACTGTTGAATGAAATCCGAGCGTTACACAGTCTTTAATCTCCTGGTAGAGATCAGACGCCAGGCGCTCTTCATATATCTCACTCTCTGGATCACCAGGAAATAGTCTATTGAGGTCAGCCTCGGTGTATCGCACATTTCTCTCAAGCGCACGCTCATTTGCAATAATAAATTTAACCCGTCGTTGAACGCTGTTTGTTATGTTTCCTGAGCAGAATCGCTCAACTGCTCGCACACCACAGGGCTCATCGCCATGGACACCACCGACCACAGCGACTGTAGGCGTCTTATCTCCATCTTCAGGACCGAGCGTATGAACTCGCATACGTGATAATAGTAGAGCCAACATACAAAACGACATACTGCCTCAGACACTCGCCCGTGAATCATATCAGCGGCGGCAAGAAGTTCCAACGATGGGTGTTTAACGCGCTTCAATTGCAAGTCGGGCACAAAGCGGAACGGGCTCGGGCTGGCATCGTGGTTGAGACCGTTGAGCCAGCGTATACGAGCCAGCAATGCTCAAAATGCGGATGCACGCTTGAAGAAAACCGCGCCGACCAGCAGTGTGAGTGCTTGGACTGCAGGTACACGACGAACGCGGATTATAATGTGGAGAAGAACATTACTCGGAAGTTATCGGTGACACTCCAGCAAGGGCAGAAGTCCGTTGCTGGAGGGGCGTCCTGTCAGGACGCCCTGAAGTCGGGGATTGTGACCGTGACTGCGAGTAGAGTGGTATCCGATACGTTCGTCTCGGCATCGGTAGGTCGAGAGTCCACCACCAAGCCCACGGCTGCAGCCGTGGGTAACTGACAACACACGTACTGTTGTTTCTCCCAACTGTTGAACAAGTGTCTTTCGCGCTCTCATCGTGACACTGAGCGACCGCTAACCAGTTCGAACGCGAAAAATTGTAATGTCGGATTTATTACAACAGATTCATATTTGATAGAAATCACATATGCAGTTATCATCCAAACATCACTGCCAGATAACTGATATTCATAGCCCGAATATGACTGCTATGGCTGATATCAATCTCACGCCAACGTTAGATGGACGGACTGCATTGGTAACTGGTTCGGCAAAACGTGTCGGACGCGAGGTGCTCCTTGCACTTGCGGATGCGGGTGCTGATGTTGCTGTTCATTATCGTCAAAGCGCTGATGCAGCGGCAACAACTGCTGAAACTGCGCGTGAGCATGATGTTGCGGCGACAACTGTGCAGGCAGATATAACGGTCCCAAGTGAGGTAGATGAGATGATTGCAAGCTGTGAAACAGAGCTGGGCACGATTGACATATTAATAAACGCTGTTGGACCACTCCCTCAAGGACGGTGGGATGAACTCTCAGTTGTGGAATGGCGTCGTACGATTGAGGGCTGTCTGTATGGTACGTATCTCTGTACACGAGCAGTTCTTCCGACAATGCGAGATAACCAATGGGGTCGAGTCATTAATTTTGGTGTTGCTGATGCCCGTGATGATCGCGCTGTTCCAATGAACTTTCCTTACTTTGCGGCGAAAAAATCTGTCTTGCTCTTTACACGGACAGTTGCGTATGACACACAGGATGACGGAATCACCGTCAACGCTGTATCACCTTTTGCAGTTGAGAATACTGTCGTTGACGTCGGTGATTATCCGCGTGGTCGTCCAGCCCGATTTGATGACGTAATTGCACCGATACTATTCTTCTGCACCGATGCGGCATCATATATCTCTGGACAAAACATCGCAATCGATGGCGGTCGGTTACAGGAGGCATAACTCTATATTATCTCAATCAAGTGAGAATACCACTAAGTATGATTGGCAGTGTCAATCCAATAGTTAAAAGAATATTTGTCAATAGAATAAATATAACATTATTACGAAGCACGGATGCCGGTGGGCGTTCTTCCGGAGTTTGAATTGACCACACCACTGGGCGGAATGCGGCAATAACTCCAAGCAATGCAAGTAATGCTGTGCGAGGGAATACTTTTGCGATGACGCCAAGGATAATGATTATTGGAACGACTACTGTCGTAACTGCATAGAGGCGACCGCCCCATACACGCCCAAACCGGTGGATGAGGTTTGCCCGACCACCGTATCGATCAGGGTCAACGTCAGGAAACTCATTGAGCAAAAGTAGATTAAATGTCAATATAAATGCCGGCACTGCAGCAAGTACCCCAACAGGTGAAATTTCTCCTGACTGGACGAGTGCTGTTCCAATGACAGGAAGTCCACCAAGTCCAAGCCCAGCCCCAATCTCGCCGAGTCCAACTTTCGTCAGATACTCTGTATATCCAAGAACGCTGATTGCACCAATCACATAGATTGGTATAAGTATCGGTCCAATAACTATCAAAAACCATACTCCAATAATCATCCCAATAGCCGCAGTAGCATAGCCAAAGCGGTATACAGTTGTGGGGTTGACGTCTCCAGCCGGGAGTGTCTTGCTTCCTCCTGAGAATGGTGTGGCATCTGTGCGCTCGTCAATCCCTGACTCATAATCAGCCGCCTCATTTAGCGCGTTAACCGAGACATGTAACGCAATAAGCCCAATAAGTGCAATACCAGTCCGAGTAGCGCTAAAGGATCCATTACCAACGGCTGACGCAGCGGCACCAAGTGTAATAAGAGTGGCCGGAAGGACTAAAAACGGCGGTCGAGCGACACTGAAGAGTGGTCGTAATTGACCAATATACTGAGTGACAGCAGCCATACCACTCAGTGGCGACCGGTGAATAAGAGCTACTCGGCACGTTTATACTGTCATATTGGTAACTCTACATGATAGCTGAATATCACGCGAACTCAAAACTACTCATACAATTGGGACTGTAAGGGAGGCCATCAGAGTACATTAACCACTCAACTAACGCGTTCTTCTGTTGAATTTACGTATACCAATAACCAGACGTATCAATCATAACTGAATGGTTCAAGCGTCGTGTCATACGGTGTCCGGCTTGGGTGTGCAGGATGCCCATCAGTGGTTGTCGTAATCGCATACCAATCAGCGTCAAGAGCCGCTGTGACTTCGCGCCCTCGTTCGCTTATCGTGCCATGAATACCCCATCCAGCAACAACTCGATCAGACTCACGACAGATATCTTGGAGATACTCATCGTTCTTTGGACCAACTGGGGTTGAATGTGATTTCATAACGGTTGGGTCCGTGCTTCGTAATGCAAATAAATTCCCGATAATTACGTGACCGAATCCCATTCCATTTGCATACGTCATACATCGCGTCGTTGTTTGGTCATCGCTTTCTGCATCGGCCCGACTGGGATTTACTAATACAAACGCCATTGTTGGTGCTGTTGAATCCCATACACGATCAAGTCGATACCGATAATCGCCATTTTCAGTTATCACTGCCTCACGCATGACATCCGTCGGTGCTGCCGGATCTGATCCTGGAGTGTCGCGCACGCAATGTAAATTGCCGGTTAAACATAATAGTTCATCTGTTTCACTGATTTAATCAGGAGGCATGCGTTCGACTTCTGTTAAATAGCATCTATCATCATGTGAAGTGAATACAATTTAGTGAGAACCCAGCGTCGTCATCATCCGCTCAGATAAAAATATGTTATCTAGCGACGAATTGCCTGTATTCCTTTCCTCGCACCGTAATATACCCATTCTGCACTATAGCAGAACACACATCCTTTGAACTCTGGCTTACTCTCTGTCTCAACTGATGTCTCTTCATGTTCGCTCATGAATGTATATTCCCCTCGGGAATAATGAAACGTTTGCCACTAGTATCGTACCGGAACAGTACATGGGTTCAATTATATATGTACACGTCATCCCGAAATTTCAGATCATGTCTACATGTCTAATTGAACACCGCATCTGATTCAATGTAACTACGAAAAGAGGTATTGACATGTATCCTAATTAATTGCACTCAGAAAGGCAGATCCTAATTTCCTATCTCACTGCTGGTATAAAATTCTAGATATCAGTATACTTGTGCATGTATACTATTTTTCTAGTCTGAGCTACTGTATGCACGGAGTTGGGTAATTAAAGTTGGTGTAACACCTATCTAAATATGTATGCACGGCCCGGGTGGAAACATTGCATTATCAGAACGACAAGAAGAAGCTTGGAAACTCGTTGAGCATGAGAATATGTCATATGAAGTCGCAGCAGAAATGATGGGTATTACACAGGATACTCTTGAAAACCATCTAATCGCCTGTAATCAAAGAAAAGAGGACTGGCAACACACAATTGATTGGATGAAGGGGAATTCATCTAGCGTTGAAACTGAGTAACTCAGATAATATATTACTGTGTGTATGTCTGAAGACGGCTCATATTGTGTTCATCAAATATAAACACATCAACAAACTCGAAGAGTAACTCTCCTTCTCGGAGTAGACGACCACGAACGGCAACCTCATTCTTATTGGTATACACCCTATCTACGACATGAGTCGTATCAGTCATTGGGCGCTCATCACGCATGAACTGAACGAATCGCTCTCGCCCAGCGAGCGTTTGATCAGAACGTTGATGCGTGAATTCTGGCGTAAGAAGCGAGGCTAGTTTATCATAGTTATCCTGATCAATACTGTCATAATAGGCACGGGCAGCCTCCGTCCGCTCTGAATCTAGCGTCATAGTGAATGTTTGGACTTCACGACGGCGATATTAACATGCGTCTGTTTTGATTTCCATAGCACGGTATCTTCCATATCAGCGATCATTTCTCATATTGAGTCATATCTGACCCCGCATTACTTGATCTACAGATATCATTGTAGTTGATAATTGATTATTGCCGATTCTATCATTCGTTGACTGTCGTCACAGAAGTATCGGTCGTTGGGTCAGAGACAACCTCAGCGAGATCAGTCTTCGTTAGGATCCCGACTCCGTCATCGTCAGCGTCAGTCACAGGTAAATGACTATATCCGCCATCATGCATCTGCTCGGCAGCCGCAGTCAACGCGACATCTGGTGAAACAGTTTCAACGCCAGTTGTCATATACTTCTGGACAGCTGTCTCATCCGCTGGAATATTGTCTGCTATTACCGATAGGGCATCTGTTGAGGTGAAAATACCGGCTGGTCGGCAGCCTTCCCCGACAACGACGACAGATTTGATCGTCGCCTTTCGCATTGCGTCAGCAGCTTCAGTTATTGACGTCTCCGCTTCCAGAGTCAACATTGGTGTCGTCATTACATCTTTGACACGTAACTTGGTCATAGCCGGAAACTCGTCGCGACGCACATAGTGTTTTCTACACTGAAACAAACATTTCCCCGCGTGAACGTCGAGACGAACATCAAACTCGTCTTATGCAACATCAGGAGGATCGCTGGAAGCATTAATTTAATTGTATGATTTATGATAGAACAGCAAATTTATGTATACTTTGACATAGTTCATCTATATATTGATATAGTTGCTCGCTTTCCCAACTGTTATGTTGATAAAACGCTAGTTAATGTCTGAATAGCTAATGGGCGCACAAACCGTCGTGGAGTTGTCGGGACTAACCAAGCAGTATGGCGATGTCACGGCAGTCCATGACCTATCTTTTTCAGTTCGACGAGGCGAATTCTTCTCAATCTTAGGTCCAAGTGGTTGTGGAAAATCAACAACATTACGCACGATTGCTGGCTTCGAAAATGCAAGCGAAGGTAGGATTAAAATTAATGAAACTGATATTACGGGTACTCCTGCACACCAACGCGAAACCGGCATGGTATTTCAGGGTTATGCGCTATTCCCACACAAAACCGTTAGCGAGAATGTTGGCTTTGGTCTCAAAATGGACGGCGTCCCACAGTCAGAACGTGAAGATCGCGTAGAGCAAATGCTTGCAACCGTTGATCTCGGGGGATTTGAGCAGCGGATGCCGAGTGAACTCTCCGGTGGGCAACAACAGCGAGTCGCATTAGCTCGTGCGTTGATTATTGAGCCATCAGTGCTTCTGTTAGATGAACCACTTGCGGCGCTTGATCTCCAACTTCGACAGGACATGCGGTTTGAATTGCAGCAAATCCAAGATCGACTTGATATTACGACGATTTATGTCACACACGATCAAGAGGAAGCACTCTCAATGAGTGATCGCATCTTAGTGTTAGATGCCGGAAAAGCTCAACAAATAGATACACCTCGCAAATTGTATAATAATCCTCAGAATCAATTTGTTGCTGACTTTATTGGAGAAGCGAATATTCTCCAGACGCGATTTAAATCTGCCACGAAGGATGTTATCAAAGTTGAACCAGAGTTTTCTTCAATGGATACAGTATCAGTGATGAAAAACGGATTTGATGAAAATTCACTCTCCACAGGTGAACGAGTTTATTTGAACATCCGCCCGGAGGATATTACAATCCATCCACCAGATAAGGATCCTGAGGACGGACTTAGCGCTGAAATAACGAACAAGACATTCATCGGCAAGACGACACAGTTTGTCGCTACGGTTGGTAATAATCAAGAGATACTCGCAGAAGCATCAGGATTGGCTGCTCAGCAATCGATTGCCACCGGTGATACAGTTTCACTTACTTGGTCACGGGATGACTGCACTATTATTGGTGAACATCGCGTATGAGTTCTGCTGAGCCACGCCAGTTGATAGCTGATATGTATGAACTCATTGCTGACCCCATCGAAGCCTGGTTTGAGCGGAAGGAATCGTATATTCCGCTATTACAACTCGCTCCTGGATTCCTATGGGTGCTTGGACTACTCGGTGGTTCATTGCTGATTATCCTAGTGTATAGTTTTCTCGAATCAGCACCGCTTTCGACAGGGAACCTAGTAATCACCATTGCAAATTATCAGACAATCTTCGCAACTAGCTATTATCTTACAGTTCTTCTCAAATCACTTCTTATTGCTGTGGCTGTCACAATGATTTCACTACTGATTGCGTATCCGGCAGCATATCATATTGCGTTCATGGACAGTCGGTTTCGAAATCTCTATTTATTGATGCTTATTTTACCGTTTTGGATTAATCTAATAATCCGTACCTTCGCCTGGCAACTCATCCTTGGACAGAGTGGACTCATCAACTATGTCTTAGTGAGTTTAGTAGGTGTTCTTGAAGCACCACTACAAATGCTTTATTCGCCGTGGGCAATCATTGTTGGGCTTGTACACGTATTTATGCCGTTTGCAGTAATCCCATTGTATACGTCCATTCAGCGTATTGATCGCTCGCATACAGAGGCAGCACGTAACCTTGGAGCCAATCGGTTCCAGACATTCTATGAAGTAACACTCCCACAGACACTTCCCGGGATTGCTGCTTCTTCAATAATCGTGTTTGTCCTCTCATTTGGGTCGTTCGTTATCCCAAATATGCTCGGTGGGCAAGGGAACCTCATGATTGGCAATATCATTGCACAACTCTTCGGAGAAAGCTTTGATTGGTCGCTTGGAAGTGCAATGGCGACATTATTCGTGATTACTGTTATTACACTCGTATATGTATTTAATCGAGCCATTGGCTTACGTAGCCTCTATGGCAGTGATACTGCATGAGCCGGGTAACACGACTTCTTGGACGACTTTCATTCTCTTCGAAGACCGGATCGAAACTACTTCAATTTGAGACTATCATTTTATTTATTTTTCTTTATGCGCCAATTCTAGTTGTTGTTATACTCTCTTTTAGCGCTGACTCAGTGCCAAGTTTTCCAATCTCTGGATTCTCAACTGAGTGGTATCTTGCACTCATCCCAATCGGTGAGAAGTTCGATGCACAACTCATTCGTGCTTTCTTGATAAGCGTTCAAATAGGTATTATCGCCGCTATCGGTTCAGCAATCATCGGCACTGCAGCTGCAATCGGAATGGTGCGAAACGAATATGCGCGCTGGTTATTCAATGTAGATACTCTTAATACACTGTTTATTACGCCAATGATGGTGCCATGGGTTGTGACCGGCATTGCTGTTCTTTCACTTTATTCGATATTAGATATCGCTGGCTCATTTATCTCGCTTATTATGGGACATATCCTGATCACACTCCCATTCATGACTATTGTCGTTGCTGGGCAGTTATATGGATTTGACCGCTCATTGGAGGAAGCAGCACAGAATCTTGGCGCCGGTCCACTTCGGACCTTCTATGAAGTAACACTTCCCATCATCTCACCGGGTATCATCGCCGGCATGATGTTTGCATTCACTATTTCATTTGATAACTTCACACAGACTTTCTTTTGGACATCTAGCACGCTCAACACACTGCCGGTGGTTATCTTTTCTCGAATTAATTTTAGTCTTACTCCAGTAGTCAATGCAATGGGAACGGTCATTGTCGGAGTCTCATTGACGATGGCTTTCCTCGCTGAACGACTCTCAAGTCGTGTAATCACCGATTAGAACCCATTATCAGTATGTTTTTACTTATTCATCTCAATAGGACTTAATGTGAGTAACGACCAATCTCAGTCTCACGCTCAAACGACATCGACATCTCGCCGTCGATTTCTACAAGGCACCGCTGCTGCGTCTACGATCACTGGACTTGCTGGTTGTATCACAGGTAGCTCTAGTGGGAGTCGAGCAAATAGTCTCACATTTATGCAGTGGTCTGGTGAGTTCGGTGAAACTGCAGAACGTGTTTTAAAAGAGCCATTTGAAGAGGAATTTGACGTGACAATCAATCAAGTCCCACTTCCAAGCCCATCGGATATGCTCTCAAAACTCCAGGCTGGAAGTGCAGACTTTGATTTAGTCTCACACTGGGATTATACCCTTTATCGAGGCATTCAAAATGACCTATTCCAAGAAATTCCACTTGGTGAGGTTCCGAATGTTCGCGATCGAGTTCGGGATCAATTCAATCCAACGTCGGTGCAGTATGATCCAGGAAGTGAACCACACCATGCTCCGTACTCAGTCAGTGGCTGGGGAATGACATACAATACAAATGCGATGGATGAACCATCCAGTTGGGAGGATTTACTGACGGATGAGATGCAAGACAATGTGAGTCTGGCAAGTTGGATGAGTTGCTGGCTTGGTGTTGCAGCAAAACGTGCAGGTGTTCCATTCGCCGAAATTCCAAATCGAATGGATGATATATGGGCTGCAATCGGCGAATTTGATAATGCGGCGCAGACATGGTGGGGAACAGGTCAGGAAATGGAGCGACTCTTGACGAATGAGTCTGTTCTCGCCGGGTCGTTTTGGTTTGCCCGAACGTATCGGCTCCGTGTAGACAACGATGTCCCTGTCCGATACACGGTTCCCGAGGAGGGTGCTCCAGCATGGATTGAGACATACACGATTCCAAATGGAGTCGATGATTCAAAGAAACAGCTTGCGCTTGAGTTTATTGATTATATCAATCGTGAAGAGGTGCAGGAACAGTTTGGTCGCGAACTTCGATATGCGGTGCCATATGATTTCGATGATATCCCAAGTGATCATATATATAATGATCACCCAGAACTTCCACTCTTGAACACTGAACGTCTTGAACCAATGTTACAGGATATCTATAATTCGAACTATAATAATTATACAAACGAGTTCCAGCAACAAACAGGCTGATACTCACGAGATTCTGTCTTTTCGTCAGCGTTTTGAGAAAATATAATAACTCCTCATTTTGTTTCGTTGCAAATATGATCAACGATAATCAGGGCGGACAAAATAGAAATCAGCAGTTCTCCAGTCTTTGACATTATAATTATACGCCCACGTAGAACATATTTTATATCGACCATATGACAGACATTGATTTGTGACTTTGATCAAAAACAATGTGATTGGTAAAACGAATATAAACGATGTATCAAATAGCAATTAATTGCGATACTCACCGTGTCACCGTCTGTTGTACCCAACCTGTTGCACCGCTTGGGTAGGAGTCCGACTGCTCTTCAGGCTGAAGATCACCTTTACCGTCGACTGCCCGGACGATCACATCGTGGCTAGCATCACCATTAGGGTTGAACTCATGTCGCCACTGTCGCCACACATCATCACCGGGTATTGGTTCGGATAGCTCAGCATCCTCCCATGTCGACCCGCCATCGACAGAGACCTCTACACGCTTGATACCGCGGGTGCCGGCGTACGCGTGACCGGCGAGTTCGATATTACCGCTATCGAGCGTGATGGTACTCCACAGTTTAGCGACGGTGTTGACTGGACCAGTGCCATGCCAGCCGCGTTGTTCCCAGTAGCCGTCCATCTCCTCCTCAAGCAGTTCAATCTCGCTGAGCCACTTCACATTCGTCTCTCCCCAGTGACCAGGCACGAGCGCGCGCACCGGATGCCCATGCGACTGCGGGAGCGGTTGACCGTTCATCTCCCAGGCGAGAAAGGCATTTTCGAGAGCGTCAGTAGGGAACTGGACAAAATAATCATCCTCGGCGCGAAGCATCGCACAGTCACACGTTCCGTCGGGGTCAGCCTCCTCCAGCAGCGACTTAATCGGTGTCCCAGTCCAGATAGCGGTATCCATCTTTTTGCCGTTGAGATCTTCACCGACACAGCGTAGTGTTACGTAGCGATGTTCGGTCGGCATCGCGGTCAATTCGTTATAGTCGACAGTCACATCATCGCTGACTTCACCGGTGATCGTCATCGACCAGTCGTCAGCCGACACCTCGGGGTCAAACTCCGCGATATCGACATTATAGAACCCACCGATCTCGCTGACTAATCCGGGTATATCGCCGTTGATATCAAGTGTCTGAATAGTGGCTTGTTGAAACTTATCTTCGACCGCTCTGCTGACTGGGTTGCTAATAGTATTGTCTTCACTAGTGCCATTAAACCGACCGACGCCAACTGTAACACCAACGAATGCGGCTGCGCTAGCGAGGACTTGACGTCGGGTTGGACTCTGTTCAATCACGGTCCCCGATTCCACGCCAAGTGCAGTGAAAACTAATACCGGTGCGGCGGCACCAACCGCCAGCGCTGGATTACCTGTGATTGCCACGGTTACACTCCATGCAAGACCGCCAGCGAGTACGATCCCAAGCGTCGATTGTGTGAGTTGCTCGGCAACATAGATTCCAAAGAGTGCGGCTCCACCAAGCAGACCAACGGCAAGACACATCGAAAGGGCAATGTGTAAAACATGACCCCCCTCTCCGATATTCTCGATGACGAACGCAACGAGTAGACCAGGTGTAAGCCGGACAACCAGCGCATCAATAGGTGCGACAATGAATTGGCGAGTGTAGCCGGCAACCGCATAGGAACCGGCGACACCAGTAATTCCTGCAAACACTGTAATAAATAGCTGGTTATTGCTGATAGATAATCGATCTTTAATCATGCTAAAAAATTGCATGCATCATATAACCAATATAGTGACACCGTCTCTCAGGCGTTTCAGTTGGAAATCCGTCTACAGTATCACATATCAACTCAAATACCATTGCATGTTGTCTCATCTTTCCTCCGTTGCGATCTATTAGATCGTCTGATTCCTCACTGGACACACTATCAGTGTCTGTGTGGCTACCAGGATACTCATCATCACTTGCAGAATCCATCATCGTATGCGTACGACGTTCTCAACATGCCAGGCAATTGAAACTGCCGGCGAATTAATATATTTCCTGTTTGGCTCTGAGTCATCCTGAACCTGGATAGTTAACGAATTTCTCCGCTGCCCGTTCAATGAGACATATAATTCGAATATACTAGCTGGATTGATTGAAGCTTGGTTTTGATTTTCGTCAGTGTATCTACTTGTTAGATATGACTATACTGGCTGTAAACTAAAGAAATTGTAGCGTCCTGACGGAGATTTGAACTCCGGTCCCTGGCTCCGCAAGCCAAGAGGATAGTCCACTACCCTACCAGGACTTATATTGGATATCATACATTCACTTATCAGCGTTACGGTGTGTAAAATTATATATTACAATTGGCATATCGACACATTGCGACAAGACCTCGCGCGTGATATCGACAACAACGCTTTATAACGAATAATAATACCTGTTCACAATATATCGACGCAGTATTCTTATCGCGACCGTTTTTATGATTAATGAGTCACTTGCCGGCTGTGTGGGTCAAGGTCTATCATCACCGTCAGTGCCATCATCAGCAGAGAGTAACCAATCCCCAAGGTCACCAAACATCAACACAACACTCACTCAGAATGAACAATGTGAATCAGAGGGCGATGCAACGGTGAAATTCAGTTCTGATGGTGATAAGCAATCAGTCACCAGTGTTGTCATCGATGGTTGTGCTTTCGGACAAAATGGTTGCTCTATACCAATACTCACACAAACATCTCTCAATAAAGAATCCGGATCAACACAGTCAGTAAACAATGTGACCAACACCTACGCTGATACCGACTCCGTCATTACCGTTTTAATCACAACAACTGTTAATCAAAACGCTGCAGAAATGTGTACGCAGGCTCTTACCCCAGTTGGATATTCGGTCCATATGAATATTGAGTTTGATTCTTGTCTAGATGATAATGACTATGAGCACTGGACAGTTCGCGTCATTCATGAGGATATAAACGGTCGTCAGGTCGTTGCGCATATGAGAATACCACGAGAATAATGCTCATGATTATCTTCTCACTGTCACCGTTGACACGATAATTGTTAACCGATGGTCCACCCTAATACAAATATGACTATGAACACATTCACACCCCTTGCAAGCGCTACGTTACCTGTGCGTCTTAGGGCGCATATCGGTACTAATACAACAGCAACACTGAGCATGGTAGTCAAAATGACTAGTATGATACAGGATTGTATCTATCAATCTATTTTATACATCGACAATGACCAAGATGATATCAATACCTATACTGATGTGATCACAGCTTACACATCTCTAGTTCTGTCTGCAAATATGGAGGTGTCTATGTCATGAGCTCAATGGCTGATATCTATGATGAACTTGACACCGATGTCTCTCGTGAGGAGTTTGAGTCAGCTGTTGAGGATAAAGTTGATCAGATGGGTGGACTTGCCGATGAGGAAACAGCGGCGAAATTAATTGCACATGAACTCCGCGATGAAGAAGTCAAAGGCATTGCGGATATTGAACCAGGAATGGATGAAGCGAAATTCCTTGCAAAAGTGCTCCAGATTGGCGATCGTCGCACATTCGAACGTGATGGTGACGCAGAAGATGGTAGTGTAGTCAACGTTGAGGTTGCTGATTCCTCTGGGCGCATTCGCGTTGCAATGTGGGACGACATGGCTAATGATGCCATTGAACGACTTGAATCTGGACAAATTCTCCGTATTGGTGGTCGACCAAAAGATGGATTTGACGGTGTTGAGATTGATGTTGATACCGTCGAACCTGCACCTGATGCTGAGGTCAATGTTGATGTCGACTCTGTAAACACACACCGTATTGAGGATCTCTCGTTAGGTCTTTCAGATGTAAATCTTCGCGGTCGCGTGCTCAGCACTGATGAAATCCGAATTTTTGACCGTGATGATGGCTCTGAGGGTCGCGTTGCTAACCTCAGTGTTGGTGACCCTACCGGTCGTGTCCGGATTACCCTCTGGGATGACAGCGCAAGTCTTGTAGAGTCGATTACTCCAGATGATAGTATTGAGATTGTCGATGGGTACGTGCGCGAACGAGAAGGAACACTTGAATTGCATGTCGGCGACCGTGGTACAATTGAGTTAATTGACGAGGATATCGAATACGTTCCGGATGCGAACCCGATTGAGGAAGTGGTGATCGATGAGACAGCTGATATCGCTGGTGGCGTGATTGAAACAGACACAAAACGAACGTTTGATCGCGACGATGGGTCAGAAGGACAAGTTCGAAATGTCCGGATTCGTGATGAAACCGGTGATATTCGCGTTGCGTTGTGGGGTGATAAAGCCGACCTTGATATTGATCTTGCTGACTATGTCGTATGTACCGACGTCGAAATCCAGGAGGGATGGCAGGATGATCATGAGGCCTCAGCTGGATGGCGATCAACGGTCTACAGACTTGATGAACGCCCTGAAGATGCGGCAACCACAGTGGAATCGTCTACTGACCAACAACCGCAAACAACCGAAACATCAGGGCTTGATGCTTTCGCGGCGGGGTCAGAACCCGATGAAACAACAACCACCTCATCATCGACATCTCCTGATTCGATTGGTGATAACACTGACAATGAAGGTGAACAAGCTGCGTCTGATGGGGGTGCTACAACTATTGATTCCATGCATACGACCGAAAATGACGATATAACACACGACGATGTTGAGTCATTCACGGGCACGGTTGTCCAGGCCGGTAGTCCGGTTGTTCTTGATAATGGAACTGATACTCGTCGCGTTGAGACAAACGAATCGTTACGACTTGGTGAAGTTATTACCGTAACCGGACCGACAGATGGACAAACAATCACGCCTACTGAAATTGATCACTCCTGATGAAGAATCTCGCTAATATCGTCAATACCCCTGAGCGTGATGATTAATTGATTTGATTAGCTGATGCTTACGCATATAATAATCGAATTGAATCATATCAGATTACACCGGACTAGCGGACGCCGTCATATGTTTCGGTGAATATTACGTCGATGCCATATGACTGTGTGACCCCCATACTGGGGATGTATGTGACGATAGTACGGAAAGGATTATACCATACTCGTACCCGATGTATGTGTATGAGTGTCGAGCTACCGTTCGCCCCTGTGGACACTATTATCCGTGGGAAGGCCGGTGAACTTCGTGTCAGTGCGGGTGCAGCTGAGGAGTTGGCTTATCGCATCCAAACACACGGAGCCACCCTTGCGGTCACCGCTGCAAAAGAAGCGGCTGCTGATGACCGAAAAACGCTGATGGCGGCTGATTTTGATGTCCAACAGGTTATCTCACGTCGGGAACTCGAACTCCCCATTGCACCAATCGACCGTATTGCTCGCCTTCGCATTGATAACCGATACCGTGTATCGATGGACGCTCGGATTGCACTTGCGGATATTCTTGAAGACTACGCGAATAACGTCGCAAATGCGGCTGCGATCCTTGCTCGGCACGCTGATCGACGGACGATACAGGCTGAAGATATTGAAACATACTTTCAGTTGTTTGAGTAATACAATGCAGTTTGGGTACAGCGAGATTTGTCTCGCACACGATACTGGTAACCGACACCCTGAAACCGCAGACCGAATTCGAGCTATCCGCCGTGCTCTTGCAAAGCGACATGGGGCATCGTATATTGATCCGAAGCCGGCGACTGATGCAGATATTGCAACCGTTCACGATAGTGAGTATATTAGGGAGATTCGCGACTTTTGCGAATCTGGTGGCGGCAACTGGGATCCAGATACAGTTGCCTCAACAAATACATGGGAGGCAGCACTCGCCTCCGCCGGACTCGCACAGTGGGCTGCTCGTGTCGCTGTCAACGGAGCCAGCGGCCGGCAAACGCCATTTTCTGTTGGTCGTCCACCTGGACATCATGCGGTTGGAGATGACGCTATGGGATTTTGTTTTATCAATAATGCCGCTGTTGCCGCTCAAACACTCATTGATGATCCCGACTCAGGTGTTGATACAGCAGCCATTTTCGATTGGGATGTCCACCATGGAAATGGAACTCAGGATATTTTCTATGATAATGGTGATGTTCTTTATGCATCGACACATGAAGATGGTCTTTATCCTGGCACCGGGGCTATCGAGGAAACTGGTGCGGGTGATGGGAAGGGTACAACACTAAATATTCCACTCTCGGTCGGTGCTGGTGACGCAGAGTATCTTCACGTCATTAATACTATCATTCGCCCTGTTATCGAGTCATTCGACCCTGATTTATTTATTATTAGTGCAGGCTTTGATGCACACCGACATGACCCAATCTCACGGATGCGTATCTCAACAGAGGGATATGCTCTTCTCACCGATCGTGTCCGCTCGCTCGCGAGTGATGTTGATGCCGGTCTTGCATTTGTGCTTGAAGGTGGATATGGACTCGATACCCTCGCCGATGGTGTCTCAATCGTTCATGAGACATTTGATGGTCGAAAACCGCTTGACCACGATGGTGAACCAGATAAGGAAATTAAGACCCTTGCTGATGATATCCGGACAACACATGGGTTTGAATGATCCACTCAGTACCCACACACTGATGACCCCTTGAGATTACATTTCAATTCGAAATTCAGCTCAAATACGGTTAATACTCAGATACCCTAGGCCATTGGTTCAAAATACTGAGTCAGTGATTCACCAAACTCAGATGTCAAGGCTGTAATCTCATCCTCAACAAGCACTGTGTATGTATTGGCAAGCGCCTCTTCAATCTGTGCGCCAAGACCAACACTGAAAATCGACCCCGATCGAAGAAACGCTGCTGCGTCTGTCCATGTCCGCTCACGTTCGACAACATATCGATCACCGTCGATAAATGGTCCATAAGCCTCGGAATCGCTATCATAGGCTGTGTAGAATTCACCTGCATGTTCACGAACAGCGACTGGTGGACCGGTGTGACGTTCAATCGTTGGATGATACCGGTGCATGAGTTCAATAAAAAGAACCGCTTTGTCGTCTGCGAAGGTCGCTGTCCGAACAATGTCGAACCCCTCCGTCTCAAGTGCTGTTTGTATCCCTTGTATTGACTTCTGTAGTTGTGGATACAACTGGTCATCGACGATATCAGGCGAATCAAACACAAGCGCTATTGGCGATGTTCCGCGACGTTGGAGATGCGACTGAAGTGTTTCAGCGTCCATCCCTACAGTCGCCTCAGCTGGCGACTCAAAGTATGTCTGTGTTGGCTTTGTGAGAAACTGCCGTGCATAGTGTTGGAGCCGAGAGACATTTGTAGCCGAGCAGACGGCAGCAACGTTCCGCGTTGGATCTGTCGGGTCAACAACTATGAGCGGATCGTCATGAGTCGCCGTTGCATGTTCTTCCGGATCAATCTCAATCGGGGGCTGCCACTTCGCTGCAGCCTTGAGCACCCCTTCAAAATCGCCGTATTCCATCACGAGTAACTCTGTGAGATATCCTGAGAATCCACGCGTCCGGAGGTCGCTTCCATATACCCTGGTTCCCTTGAGGAACTTTTTCAACACTCGGACTGCTGCAGCAGCTGTTTCATCTATCCGCGTCTGAAGATATCGATTATGATGTGGAGTCCGATCAACTGCTGATTGGAGTTCGCTTCCAGCATCAATATTATAACATGGGACAAGATCAATTTCAAATCCCTCAAATCTGCCAGTGATATATGGATGCTCAGCGTACTCTTCATGTCCCGATGGGAGCACAGCATTCCCTATCCTCAGTCCATACTCTTCGAGGGCTTCTCGATTAAGATCTGCTGGGAACCGAATAAAAAGATCAATATCACGGTCGCCCGCCAACCATGTGCCTCTAGCTGTTGACCCAACCTGGATTACATCTGCGTTAACCGAAAGTGACTCAATTTCAGTTATGACACGATCACGTAGCCGACCGGTGGCTTGTCGCATCGCTTCGCGTTCAGCGGCATCTGGGTCAACCTGGTCGCGTATCTGTTTGATGACCATGCGATGCTCAGATCCAAATCCGTCTCCAGAATCACCCTCACTCATGATCCATCCCCATCTTTGTCATATTTACAACTGCTATTGTCGAAAGGGTATCGATACCGCTTAAGATAGCATTACTCACCCATTCTACTGCTTCTTGACCACGAAGCGAAAGCCATATTATATTACCTCGGTTTATTTTTGAATACATTGAGCCGTCGTAGCTCAGTTGGTAGAGCACCTCGCTGTTAACGAGGTGGTCCCAGGTTCGAGCCCTGGCGACGGCGTGTTAGTTGCATTCCTGCATCTTATGCCTTTTTATCCCGTGGATTATATAAGATCATTATTACTTGGGTTGTCACAACAGTCCATTCTTACAAAGATGATTCAGAGTGAGAACTATGCTCATGAATATACCAATGGCTATCTCGGCTGTTGTGTTTTGAACTCAATCTTTGGATAATTGCTCTCACATAGGATTGTAATACTGTGACTATTCAGTGATCGTCGAAGATAACACATAAGAACGTCACTCCAAATTTTCATATGAGGGCCCTTAGCTCAGTCTGGTGAGAGCGCTCGGCTCATAACCGAGTGGTCGTTGGTTCGAATCCGACAGGGCCCATCTACTCAACCCTTGCTGTCTAATCACTGTACAAAATAGTCTTATTGATATAATGTCATGATACATCCGATGTGATCTTACCCGGCAAACATTATCTGTCTATACTGCCCTGCGATTTCAAATAGCTGATGCTGAAAATGAGCGTCCGTGAGGTAGCCAGCATGGAATGATATTCTTGAATATGCCATCCACATCAAGCTGCATAGGGTGTCTGTTCATGTTTCTTCACCTGAAGCCGTCCTCACTGTTGTAGTTATGTTGAATCTCGCAACTAGTGAGGAGTTGATTAGTCCTGCCACATATAGATATATCTCATCCATGTCAATCATTCAGACTTGTCGTATGTCTTCAGTATGGGTATGAATATAACTATGAAAACGGTGATTCGGAAATCTTTTGAATATTACCGGAATACTGTTGTATACGCGCAAGTCGTGCCGGTGTAGCTCAGCTGGGAGAGCGGTTCCTTTGTAAGGAATAGGTCGAGAGTTCAAATCTCTCCACCGGCTTACTGTCGTCTATTTTTCCTTATTTTCATCATCGAAAATCAGAGGGGGCTATTGGTTGAATACTTTCTTTATTGAGTTGCACCCGTGGCAGAGATAGTCGAGCCAATCTGATGTTCGCTCAATGTTTCCTCACTCAGCTCAGGTTGACGATTTCGTCACATTTCTCAATAGCTTCGTCTAAATAATGTGGTTTATAATTATAGTGACAGCTTAGGCAGTGAGCTTCACAGACCAGTATAGACAATTTGATGTTCGGATCTGGTAAAGTTCATTTGATTCACACATTCTATACTCACCTCAGTCGTAACAGTGCCACACTGCCGCATTCTATACACCTATATTCGTTCTCAAATCCTGCTTCTTCCGAAAACAAACACTGAATTGCCTCCTGTGACTGGTGAGCACTCATACACTGGAAATAAGACTCGCGCCCTATTCCTGCCAAATCAACCGTCTGTATTGAGTCTGCACTGTTGACGACATACGCTGGAACACCATGGTCTAATGCCTGATTTGAGTTCATATATTCTATTGTACCTTCCCAATTAAGTGGAAATTGAACCAAACCGGATACCGGCTCACCAGACTAAAACTATCTGTGTGACCTCACCAACACATTCTATGTGGTCTCTAAATGGCACTTCACGATTGATCGATCAATATTGTGGGGCACAGCTACCTGTTGGAGTCTAGCTATATTAGTTATATATCGCCACGCTATCAACTAGCCCATCTATGTTTATGATATCAGTATGCAGTGTAATGACTCAGAACACAGTAACTGTAGGCAGCACTGAGTAATATACTTCGTGTAAGATAGTAGTCATAAAAGCTGTTGCCCCGCTTGCCAGAAGTGCTGTATTCCAGCGTTTATCATCAGCAGTACAAAGACCGAGCGCAGGGGATCATAAACTGAATGGCCATAGCGGTTTCACTTTGAATCCACCTCCTTTCGTCAGCGCGTCGGTGATGATATGGGTAAGAATAGAAATTACCACCACTCCAGCGAAAAACGCCCAGACGGTAGATGGGACTATCACTGCTGTTGAAATAAGATTATGTTCGACAGCTAATTGCTGTCCAAAATGAAATGGATAAGTGACTGTACTCGCTGAAATAAATGCAAGTATGAATGCGAACAAGACACTGTGTGTTGGTCCCCGGTGGCTAATGATACTTTCAGGGATATATTGATCTTGATCAGGAACGCGAGCATAAATCATCATCACTGTTGTTGCAATCATGCCAGTGATTATCCCTAATACGAGTACACAGACTGCTCCTACAAATAGTGTAGTTCCATAGTGTCCCTCTCGATGCATTTTGTTATACTCTGATTGTAAATGGTGTTGGCTGACGGTATTGTATACACATATATATCACTGCTCCGACATGTACTTTCCTATCGGCTCTGCACATGTTCATTTAGTGTTATCCGATATGATCTGACGCTTGATCGCGGGTGTCACACGTTTTAATAGATAGATGCTCAATATCCTCCTAAATGGCTCTTTTGATATACCTCCTCTACCTTTTTTATTACACCCCTGTGAGATGTGCATATACGAGCATCTCTGGATTCTCCTCGACATATCCGTCTCTCAATGCGGTGACATACTTCTCGCAGTAAGTTCAATTGAGCAACGCGACAAGAGATATCAGTGATCTCACCGGTATATTAGTAAACATGAGCGACATACTCGGTGCGATTACCGGCACAGCGACATATGAGAAAGTAGAGATTGAAGTTCAAAACTCGCGATATAAAATAACTGGCGAACATCAGGGCAGTGAGGTTGTATATAAGGTGCCGCATGGATGTCTGCAAATAGAGGATATGCACGTTGAATTAGCGGAAGAGTCTATAATAACACTCACAGCCCCGGCTGAGACATTTATTTGGATCGATCGAATCGAGGATACTCTGAATATCACTCGAGAAAATCCAACGTAGATGTCACTCACGGTAGCCGCTGATGGCACAGTAATTCAGCATATACCAGATTAAACCGGGCAGATATTGATGACGTGGGAGATAATACTCCATATACGGTATGAAATGTACAATCATCGGCGGTGGCATACAAGCAGTTTCGACTGGCATTCTTCTTGAGTATTTGGGACATGACACGACTCTACTGAGTGATGTGTTTACATATCTTGATGGATCCGATATATCCTCAGTTGCATCAAATTACGCTGCTGCGTCGGTCTACCCAGTTGATGTTGACTCTGAACACTCCGATGATGAACTTATTGCATATGCAGAATCAACATTTGAGCCATTCTACAACACAGATAACGTGCCGGTGCGGAAACAGACCCGATTCCATCTGTCTGAAAGCAGTCACGACGATGTGATTCCCCTTCGAATGGGAGCTCGAGACATTGCATCATATGATCCGTACGTGCCCTCACGGAAGGGTAAATCTGCCCGTAATGGATACGTTTGTAAGGAATACTTTGTTGAGATGCCTGAGTATATGTCTCTTTTATTTCGTACGTATCGTCGGCTTGGCGGGACACTCAATCGACGGAGAATCACACCCGATGAAGTCTCCACCCTTCCTGGTATCGTATTTAATTGTTCGGGCTATGGAAGTCGCACTTTGTTTAATGATGACTCAATGCGAGCTATCAAAGGACACATTCTCATGATACCGGCTGAAGATCTCGCCCCATTTCCGTTTTCATATAATTACACATCCACAGACCACAACTCAAGCGTCTATATGTACTCACGACAGGACATGATCCTCTTCGGTGGGTCACATCTCATGGGCACTATTATCGATGGTGAATGGAATGGAGACTCACCGACATCACCGATGCAGATCGATGATGAGATAGTTCCTGCCCGTGTCTATACAGTTAATACGGACATCATGTCTCCACATGCGAATATTCATAAAAATTCAATAACTGCGACCCACGGATACCGACCATACCGGACAGCAGGAATTCGTATTGAAATGGATGCTGATGAGATAATACATAATTATGGTCACGGCGGAGCCGGTGTTTCACTGTCATGGTGGTCTGCAGTTCAGGCGGTCACACATATCGATACAGTCAGCACGTCAATACTCTCATCGATCGCGACAACGCTCGGAAAAACAGCGGTATAGCATTATTTCAGCGTCGACCGGACGCAAGCCAGTACTGATCTAGTGAAGTACGTTATCATGTTATGCACACAAACTGATTACATATATTTTATATTATATTAACAACACATGCCATTCATTACGTTAAATATCATATTACAGCAGAAATCAGGTACTGAGTATAAACTCGCCGATTTCGAAGTGGCAGGGTTGAATAAATATTTATAAATAGCTACATATAGCTCTATAATAATATGACGTCAAATCAGACTCGACGACGCTTTCTTGGGGTAGTTGGTGCAGCAGGTATCACAGGTCTCGCTGGTTGTAGTGGCGGCGGCGATTCCGGTGGTGAGGAAACCGAGACAGAAGCTGACGCTGACACAGAGTCAGACATGACAGAGATAGATGAGTCGGTGGAAACAGAGACTGAGGGTGAAACATCACGTCTGAGCTGGCATGCTGGTGGAACTGGTGGGACATATTTCCCTCTTTCAAATGAGTTCAAGACAGTTGTTGAGGACAACACCGACTTTTCTTTGACTGTTCAATCAACCGGTGCGAGTGTTGAAAATGTTGGTAGTCTCGCCGACGGATCTGCAGACTTCGCGCTTATTCAGAATGACGTTGCATTCTTTGCAAAGAATGGAACAGGGATTGATGCATTTGATGGAAATCCTATCGATAATCTTCGTGGCGTTGCTACACTCTATCCGGAGACGATCACGGTTGTCACACTCGCTGATAGCAATATCAGCACACTCTCAGATCTAAGTGGGGCAACGATCAATACAGGTGATCTCGGATCAGGCACTCAAGTTAATGCAAATCAAATTCTTGAAGCGGTCGGTATCACTGATTTCACTGAGCAGAATGCTGGTTTTTCACAAGCATCAGAACAGTTAGCCAATGGTGATATTGACGCCGCCTTTGTCGTCGGCGGGTGGCCAGTCGGTGCAATTGAAGATCTCGCAACAACAAATGACATTGAAATCGTCCCGATTGAGGGCGAGAACCGTCAGACCGTCAAGGGTGCGGCTTCATGGTTTGCTGATGATACCATCCCTGCGGGAACATACAATGGTGTCAGTGAGACGACTGAGACAATCGCTGTTCAAGCGATGATTGCAACACGTGCTGGACTTGATGCAAACGTTGTCGAAGCTGTTACAACGGCACTGTTTGAGAACGCTGATGCGCTCACGATTAAAACCGAATTCATCTCAACTGGCAGCGCACAAGATGGGATGTCGATTGAACTCCATGAGGGAGCAACGGCATTCTTCGAAAACTGATAACCATCTCTTGAACAAATAGTCCCCGCAATTAGTTGATTCCCGATTTAATTAATTACTCACACGATATATACACACTTGCTTTCGAATGCTGATACTGACGCTGTGGGTTGATCTATAAATCTATATTCAAGCTATGAGTGATTACATTACATTAGATTCGTATCGATTCTCAATAGCTTTTGATATCACAATATTGCCTCTGTTGGTACTCATCCACAGAAGCCATTACTCTTAAAAACTGAATCCATACCAGTCATAACGCAATCAGAGAAGACAAATCACGAATGCAATATACGACAACTGTACGATTTGTTATCGGATTGGGTATTATTGTTCTTATCGTTGCTTCGGTAGGAACGTCAATAGCACCAGGATTCGTCCTCATTGTTGAAGACGCCGACACAGAAGAGACGTACATTCATCAGCCAGTCACCAATGGAACGACGTTTTCAATCGAATATACTCACAGCGTTGAGAAAACCCGTGTTTCTGATGAGTACCAGGTTTCCGGTCAGCAGCTTATCAATACACGGATGGAGTTTGAATCATATGGCTGGGGACTTCCGACAAGTGTCAGTGTAACGAATCGCAATGGGACGTTCGTGTATGAGCCGTCAGACCCAATCACAACAATGTCCGAACTCTTTTTATCACCTGGTCGGATTGCAAATCATACACTCATTGTTAGCGACCAGCGTTATAGTCTTATCACACAAACCAACGCGAATGATGTCCGGATTCACATTGAACGACAGTCGCCGATGGAACGGGTCGTATGAGCACTGACACGCCTCCTGAGGATTCTAATTCCACAACAAAACCCGATAACAACAGCACTACGCAGTCTGTTTCAGATACCGAGGATACAACAGAACTCATCGATGAGATTGAACGCCGGCGTTCTCTCACTGGTGTTGCGGCTATTATTACGGCGGCAATCGGTGTGCTCTTCTCGACGTTTCAATTGTTATTAGCTGCACAAAGTTTTACGATAACAGTTTGGGCACCAATTATCGGCACGATCGACATCTCATTACAATTGTTACAGGCAAATGCCATTCATGTTGTATTCGCGCTTGTGCTCACGTTCTTATTATTTCCAGCAACGATGGGGGAGGGTTTTATTTCACGAGCGCTCGGTCGCGCATACACTACCGTTACTGATACTCTAAGTGAGTCAAACCCACTCACTCAGACACTTACTGTCGTTGCAACCGCCCTTCGGTGGCTGTTTGTTGATCCTCATCGCCGCCGTATCACGCCATTTGATGGCATCAGCATTACTGCAGCTATCCTCGCGGCGACATACTTCATCACTGATTTTGAGGAAATCCAGCGGATGCGTGTGTTTGGTCTTGAGTCAGGACGTCCAGTTGTTGACATCTACCCGGTACTTGATCCACTCTTTGGTGGCATGCCCGTCATTGGTGACATCTCATACGCACTATTATTAGGTGTCATCGGCATCCTGCTTGTTCTTGAAGCGACACGACGAACGCTCGGACTTCCATTGATGCTTATTGTTGCGACATTCATTGTGTATGCCCGATGGGGGTATCTCATCAGCACAACAACACCATTGTTAGGATTACTTGCGATTCCTGAACTGACATGGCCAGATATTATCCAGAATCTCTGGTATAATACCGAAAACGGTGTTTTTGGAATTCCAGTTACCGTTTCAGTTAGTTTTATTTATATTTTTATTCTGTTTGGTGCATTCTTAGAAATGAGTGGTGCTGGTCAATGGTTTATTGATCTGGCATACGCGCTCACGGGTCGGCAAAAAGGTGGTCCGGCAAAAGCGAGCATCCTCGCTAGTGGGTTTATGGGAACCATTTCAGGCTCTTCAATCGCCAATACGGTCACAACGGGTGCATTTACTATCCCGTTGATGAAACAATCAGGGTACTCCGCTGAGTTCTCTGGAGCTGTTGAGTCCTCATCATCATCAGGTGGACAGATCCTCCCCCCAGTAATGGGTGCTGCAGCGTTTTTAATGGTACAGTATACCGCTACCCCATTTGCAGATATTATCATTCTTGCGACAATCCCTGCGGTTGTGTTTTTCTTTGGTGTGTGGGTGATGGTACATCTCAAAGCCGTTGAGGAGGGTATTGGTGGTGTCGATAAAACAGAGCTCGTTTCACTTCGTGAACATTTCTTTGATGGGTGGTATTATATTCTCCCAATTATATTGCTGCTATTTTATTTGATTATTGAACGACTCTCAGTTTCTCGCTCAGCATGGTTCACTCTCATCTCACTCGTAGCACTCATTGCACTTGTCGGTGCATATAACAAGAATACCCGTGGTGCACTTGTGACGTCGCTCGCGGCTATCATTGGCGTGGAACTACTTACCCACGTCTTCGTCGGTGTTTCAGTTATCGATTTTATCACTGGTGTACGTGCAGATGCTATGAGTATTGATGTTGCGATAGATACTGTTTTACCTCGAATTGGCTGGTACACAATCGCAGCGAGTGCGCTCACACTCTTGATTAATCCAAAGGCGTCTTCTGCACATCTCGAATTAAATCCGTCAGTTCTGAATACGATTGAAGATGTTACGTCACGAACGAACACTAATGTTGGTGATTATCAACTGTTCCGGCTAGGCACGTTCGTATTCGAATCAATGGAAGATGGTGCCCGGACCGCTGTCCCAGTCGTCATCGCTGTTGCTGCCGCAGGGATCATTCCAGGTGTTATTAGCGTATCTGGGCTGGGACCTAACCTTACGTCATTGTTGCTTGTACTTTCTGGTGGCTCTGTGGTTATCATGCTCGTTGTCACCGCATTTGCAAGTATCATTCTGGGCATGGGAATGCCAACGACAGTTACATACATTATTCTTATCTCAATGCTGGCGAGCCCACTCGTTGAGTTTGGAATCCCATTGCTGGCAGCACACTTATTTATTCTGTACTTTGGAGTAATCGCTGACATCACTCCCCCGGTCGCTGTTGCTGCTTATGCTGCCAGTGGAGTTGCCAAATCAGATCCATTCGAAACAGGCGTCAAGGCATTTTCACTCTCATTAAACAAGGCAATTGTTCCTTTTGCGTTTGTGCTTGCGCCGGGCATTGTCCTATTACGTCGAAAGTCAAACGCTGCAGAACTCCCCCTTCGTGAGCGATATCGTGTAATTGAATTTGCAGATCTCCTCAATCTGTCATACGCTATTCCAGAGATTGTAATTCCAGTTATTGGTGTATTTACCGGCGTTGTAGCCTTAGGAATCACTGTTATTGGAACGTTGTATACACAAGCATCACCGGTGGAACGGGTAGGGTTCGCCAGCAGCTCGCTTCTATTAATGTCTCCACAACTTCTCTGGACGACTGTGCGTGATGTCTCCGAGTTCCTTGGGACAACTCTCATCATCAATGGATCAATAATCGAACTCATTCTCCGCGGGGGTGGACTTGCTATATTTATTATCCTGGCTGTGCGAAATCGAAGGGATGCAGCGATATAACCGGTAGATCATCCACCAAATGTACATCCTATAGGAGGCGATTAGAGAGTATCGTATCTTGATAATAGCTAATCTCGCCTGTCGCCGTTTTTTCCGACGGATTCATACCAGTTACGAGCTTATAAATCAATAATACACTGATGAGCGATAACGTGGGAAATAATGCCGAAATCACGTCGGTTCCAATGCTATCAGATATCCCTACTCCCACCGAAGCGATTACGACTGCCGATAACGCCGACACTAATATCAACATCGGTTCTGACAATACTGAAACGTCATCTGCCCTGAATGGCTGTGTCATCTGGCATCGTAAACATCTCCGAACCGCTGACCACCGAGCGCTTGCGAATGCTGTTGCCGATGCAGATGTCATCTGCCCGCTGTTCGTTTTCGATCCATCGTTTTATGATGGTGATGGGTTAGCATGCGATGCTCGGATACGACTTTTACATGAAGCTGTCAACAGTCTCAATCAATTATATATAACTGCTCCTGCGCAATCACTCACACATCCAGGGGCTGCATCTCACAGTTATCTCTCCAAGGAGACATCTGTTGAACCGCAGCAGACGTTTACTAAATCTGAGGATTCCAGCACGAATTCCAACCCAATTTCAGCTGAGCCACTGCAGATAAAAAAAGATGATACCCATCCAACACTCCCATCAACACTGAAGTCTGAGTATAGATCAGGGCTTACGATTGGATATGGCGATCCAGTAGATATCCTCTCACACTTCGCTGATCGTGGATGGTCGATACTGACAATGGCAACACCGACCAGTCGGTACGGGAAACGTCGTGATAACCGCGCTCAATCGGTTTGTGGTGATGCTTTGAGGTTTATTTCTGGTGATGGACTCATACGCGATACAGAGTGGTCACGAGTAAATTGGCAGGATCATATTACTGAGTGGCTGGGGGCTGAACAGCACGTTCCTGAGTGGAGTGCAGATACATTACAACTCACGGTCCCAACCGGTATTACACCATCTGTTATCGAAACGACACATGACATCAATCCACAAAAGACAATGGTCCCAACCGGAACACATCGCGCTGCAACAACGCAATTACGAGGATTCGTTGACCAAATTGGATCGTATCCAAACAATATTTCTGCACCACAGGACGCTCGAACAGGGACGAGCGGGCTTTCGCCGTATCTTAATTTTGGATTACTCTCAATTCGGCAAGTGTATCAATACGTGGTCGATAACGCGCCTGAGTGCCGCGGTCGACGAATGTTTATGAGTCGACTAATCTGGAACTGTCACTATAATCAAAAACTTGCTGATTGGGCAGGATGGACTGATCGCGCAGTCAATCCTGCATTCGAAGAATTCAATGCAGACCGTCATAATCCGGCGTTAGTAGACGCGTGGAAACACGGACAAACCGGGTTCCCGATGGTCGATGCCTCTATGCGGTGTCTCCGCGAAACTGGCTGGTTGAATTTCAGAATGCGTGCAATGTGTGTATCCATTTTCACACATATCCTGCAGCAGCCGTGGTGGATCGGTGCTGACTGGTATCATCATCATCTCATTGACAGCGATGTCGGTATTAATTACACACAGTGGCAGAGTCAGGCGGGTCTTATTGGCAAGCCATCTCAACGAGTGTATAATCCCCGAAAACAAGTCCGTGATCATGACCCTGATGGAGAGTGGATTACAAAATGGGTTCCTGAGTTGTCTGATCTCCCCACACAGTATCTCCCTCGACCCGAGCGGACACCACTCGCAGTTCAATCTGAGTGTAGTGTGACCATCGGTGATGATTATCCACAGCCGATTGTTGAGTTTGATGCCCGTCGTGAAACATTCTGGTCGCGATATGAGCGACGACGTTCGGAAGCAGCACGTGAACTCGCTCGCCCGAAAATCGCAAAGCGAGCATCTTTCTCTGGTGGCTATGATGCTGCACGAGCTATTGCAAAACGCTATGATGTGGACGATTCGAACAATGACTCCGATGATATACAGCTATCATTTTCTGAAATCACGACTACAAATACGAACAACACCTCCAGCGACGATATTAATCCTGCGGTTAATGAACTAGATACCACAGACAACACGACTCCTGATTCATCAATGATACTAAATGAGTCAGCTATATCCGTTCCAACAGGCACTGGTGACTCTGCTGGTGAGCCCTCTCCGGACGATCGTGAAGCTGTTTCAGATACATTTCACAGATCAACAGCTGACACGACCGATTCCTCCGGTGATGATAACCTAAAAGTGGAGACCGAGACCGATACCCAGACAGATGAACAAACTACTATTGGAACCTTTGAATAACCGGTTTTGTCCGCCTAAATACCAGGCGAGTTTGACCCTTTATATAGCTAGCAGTGTTATATTACATATCTGATATGCTTGGGCTCAGATTCTTCGCGTGTAATATCTGTGAAACTGTGATGGCTGTTCCAACAGAGCCGTCTCGCTGTCATGACTGTCAGAATGGAGATATCGCTGAAATCTCTGGGACAGTTCAGTCAGATACCTATTTTATGACCTCTGAAAACCACTCATAAATGATATTCTCTGCTCAGTCATGACTCAGTGTTTATATGCACGTATGTTTTGTCAGCTTTTCAGATAATTAATAACTGATAATAGTGGATTCTAAGTACCGAGATGGGCTTCTTGCGATAATAACCGGTGGGGCACTTATTGGAACGGTAGCTATATTCAACACCGAATTAGACACAAATATTGAATTGGCTAAAACTATTTTCACCGTGCGGCCCGCTGCTATAGGAATATTCGGTATGGTTGCTATTGAATTGATGTGTCTATACGATTCAGACCGGACACAGACAATCTGGAATCGTCGCTCTATTCAATTTAGTAGCATTATGACTGTCGTCACAGTAAGCGGACTCACACTAATGAGTAATATACATTGGGTATTCGCTGCACTTCTATGGGGGCTGCTCGCGTATCTGGTATTACTTATTGTCGTGATCATCACGGGTGAGAACCCACTTTCTAGATTGACCGTCTCCCGCAACTGAAGATATAACTCGGGTGAAATTCAATCGAAGTGGAAGTGACTCTATTATGATACAGTCCAGACACTCTACATGACTACACAGTAATCAAAAATATACATTTTTTCACGCCGCACACTCATACTGAGATCAAAAACGCATCAACTAATTACGATTACTCACAGTCGGGGTAACTGTGACACTCACTGTCCGCGTTCGGGGTCCATCACACTCAATCAGTAAAACCGACTGCCATGTGCCTGTTGTGAGTCTGCCGTCGGTTACCGGAATAGTTGCACTTGCTCCAATGAGCATTGCACGAATATGCGAATCAGCGTTTCCATCGAGCTCATCATGTTGCCAACCGGTATTATCGATTAGCTCGTCAAGTGCTGTCTCAAAGTCGTTCTGTAGTCGATTTTCACCCTCATTCACCGTCACTGCAGCAGTTGTATGTTCAATGAATACTGTTGCTATGCCTGTTGCTTCGTCCGGTATCGCGTCACAAACCTGTTCTGTGATGTCCCTGACCGATAGCCGGTTGTTTGTTGATATCTCAAATCGTGTCTGTGCCTGTGAGTGCTGCATTGTAGTTATAATTATAGCACTTTGATAAGTTCTGTCGCAGCCTCATCGACGTCAGCTTCATTCTCAACAAGATGGATTGGAACATTCACCGAACTTGCATACTGCATTCCAGCTGTTCGATTGAGATCCTGCTCAAATGCAACTGTCACATCACTTGTTGATCCGTACCCACGATCGCTTTTGTCACGACGAGTTTGTATTGTCTCTACTTGTGCTTCAACCAGTACAAACTGATCCGGAGCTAATTCACGAAGCACGTCATCAGGAAGTCCCGGAAGGTACCCAGCGTCAGTTCGGACAGCAAGGTGTGTCGTTAATAAAACAGCCGTCTCCTGTGCTGCATCGGCAACATACTCACTTGCACGACGTTGTAGTCGCAGGGTTTCTCGACGCTCAAGCTCACCGAGTTCAGCTCGACTTGTTGCTAGGTCATCCATAGCAGCCTGCTCAAGCATCACATCACCAAAGTTGATTAACTGATACTCATCGGTAAGTTGTCGACGTGCTGTTCGTACAAGCGTTGACAGTCCGACCCCAGGCACACCTGCGATAATTGTTATAGACATAATTGAATCGAATTAGAAATGAACAATTTCATCATCATCTGTATTTGAGGAGATACCGCTTCGATCATCGTAGTATTTGCGTCCGATGAAGGCATCACCAACACAAGTCAATAGTGTATCGTATAGTTCATCTGCATGTGTGAACTGCTCAACCCCTGATCGCTCTAGAATATCTCCGATACTCTCATCATCACCATTCGGTGCCTCGAGCTTCTGTTCACCAATTAATTTAATAACTGTTTCAGAAGAAGCCGGAAAGTCTAATTCACGAACAAAAAGATCCCGAGTTTCTGGTAATCGCATCGTATACGCGATTTACTCTCACCCAATTGTAAAGCATTACCGGGTTGCATCTTCATCAACATTAGTATATATAATTTATTGAATGCCACTGCATGCACACATGTGTATGTATTATGACATACCCATCTCAATCCTTCTGTCATTCGCATTAGTGGATACTAATGATATCGACAATCGATGATTGACACTTATATCTATTGATCACGATTTACACGTGTATCTACTATCAGAGAGGATTCAAAATACGGGAATAATATTGATATTATCGATAATATGATTTCTTACCCAGTGTAAAGCACACAATAATTTCGTTTCGAATATCGCCAGATGTGCTAGACTGCATCGAATCACCGTATCCTGAGCAACTGCTGAGACCACTACTGAAAGAGTAATCAACCTCCAGGAGTAATAGTGAATTAGCAATAATCTATCTCATTCGAAAAAGCCTATTCATTGTTTCTAGGGGAATGCGTCGATGTACAGCATAATCATAAACTAAATCCTCTTCCAATGAATAAGTCAACTTCATTACATTCGAAGAATAATAGATAATCACCCATCAATAATCTTACAGTATCCGTATTAATTTTGAGCATCGCTCGAGGACTATCTTATCAATTATGAACGTATACCATGGCTGACTCACGCCCCACCGCGCGATCACAGATTAACAATGAGACCGATGACGGTATCCCAGAACAGGGTGAGGTAGTCCCTGAGCGGTTTTCCTCAGATGAGGTATTTCAACGGATTGTTGCTGATGCCGATCATGAGGTTACATCGAATGCTCGTGAGCTGTTTTTCAGTGCTCTCGCAGCAGGATTTGCGATTACGATTACTTTCCTACTATATGCATCAATGTCAGCGACAACTGAGACGCCCCTCGTCGCGGCGCTATTATACCCGCTGGGATTCATTTACATCATTATCGGTGGGTATCAGCTATACACCGAAAACACGCTTCCACCTGTTGCGCTGACGCTTGAAAGACTCTCATCAATTCCGACATTGCTCCGACACTGGACTGTGGTATTGGCTGGGAACTTTCTTGGTGGCGGTATTGGAGCACTTGCTTTGGCTTATGGTGGCGTCTTTAGCCCTGAAACGACTGCAGTTGCCGTTGATATCGCACAGAAAGGAATCTCAACGCCTCCAGATCAATTATTTTTCAAAGCAGCGTTTGCAGGATTCATTGTTGCTGGCGTTGTCTGGCTTGATTTTGCCGCTCAAGAAACTATTTCTCGACTTTTCGTCGTCTACGTTGCGTTCTTAGCTATTCCGATGGGCGATCTATTCCATGTTGTGGTTTCATTTACCGAAGCTGTATTTCTCATTGCACATGGGCATGTGGGGCTCGTTGCTGGCTTTGCTGAGTTCGTTGCCCCTGTTCTCATTGGAAATACCATTGGTGGGGTTCTTCTCGTCACCGTGGTTAATTATTATCAGACAAGTGAGCGTCGGCTTGAAATTGATCAGTTTACTGATGTCCGGCGACTCTCCTCTCGTGAGATGCTGCTTGGAAATCTTGCCGGAAGATCCTATGTGCCTGTCATTGACACACTTGGAAACTTCGCTCGTGATCCTGGTTCTTTTCGTGTGCTCGTTCCAATCGCGAACCCGCGAACGGAGACTGAACTTGTTGAGATTGCCGCTAGGCTTGCATCGGTACATGATAATGGGCGTGTTCATGTTGTCCATGTCGTCCAAGCGGACAAAAATCTCGTTCTCGATCATGAACACGACCGTCGAGACGCAATTACAGCGCAATCTGAGCAGTTGCTTGATGACATCGGATCGATTGTCGATAAGAGCGATGCTGCATTTGAGTCCTCTACGATTGTCTCACCCCGATCATTTGAGGAAATATTTGATTTCGCAGCACGAACCCGCCCAGATATGGCAGTCATGGGATGGGGTGAAGAAAAACTATGGAATAGTGCGCGAGCGGAACGACCAATTGACGAACTTACCAATCGACTGCCCTGTGACTTTTTGATCGCGAAGGATCGCGGGCTTGATTGCTCTAACGTTCTTCTCCCGACTGTTGGTGGTCCTGATGCGGCACTCGCCGCGGAGACAGCACGTGCACTTCAAGAAACCGGTAAATCAACCCTGTCACTGCTGACCGTTGTTGATAGCCCAGAGGAACGAAGCGAAGGTGAACAGTTCCTCGATGAGTGGGCTGAGACACATGACATCAGTGATGCAGAACGAATTGTTGATGTTACCGGCGATGTCGAGGCTGCAATCGAACGTGAAGCTGAGGATAGCACAATGGTGATGCTTGGAGCGACTGAACAGGGAATCCTCTCCCGGTTGCTTTCGGATTCACTACATTTAGAGGTCGTAAATAGAGTTGACGCCAGTGTCGTTCTTGCAGAACGTCCACATGATCGCTCACTTACGCAGCGACTTATCGGGAGCGGACAACGGAATCAATGAGCCAATAACACGCGTAACATTCAGTTGGGATGGAATCAGTCGTTTGCTGAATCTGTATCTTTTCCCGAACTCATAAGAGCTAATGAGTTGTATCAATTGATAGCCGATATGACACAGAGACGTCCAAGACGACCCTGGGTTGTGTTCCTTCTCAGTATGCTTGCCACCGGGCTTGGGCACGTTTACCTCCGACGATGGGTTCGCGGAATTGGCTGGTTCGCAGCAACGATCGCCGTCTCAGCGCTTCTTATTCCACCAGAAGCGATTCAGACAATTTGGAGCGCCAATAGCGATATCAGCACATTTGCTCCTGCCATCGGCGTTGCCCTTGCAAGCGTGGCTGATGCGTATGTGCTCGCTCGAAACGACCAACGCACATGGGATGACCCATCTACAACCGGGTCCGTAACTAGTTCAGACGTTGCTGATGGACCGCCATCATGTCCAAACTGCAGCCGCGATCTTGATACTGATATTGACTTTTGTCCATGGTGTACAACAAAGATTTCATCAGATGTAAAAGCGGATGCGAACTCTAACACTGAATAGTATATTTTATCAGCACTACTCAAACTGAAGCGGACCCGAAGGGGTGCTCCCAGGTTGATTACCCTCGACATTATTATCACTATTCTCTCCATATGTTGAATGGAGAGTTCCAGCGAGCATACTATTGCGACGAAATACCACATACACAATGATGAACGGCTCAGTTGCCGGCTTAAGAACAAAAACTGCGCGTGGCTGTGTTGACTCAGGCGATACAGACACGGATGCAGTCTCTTCCTCATCGACTCGGCGGATGAGTGGCTCAAGCGGTGTTACCCCAGTCTGAAATTCCCTGGTGAGATCTCGAGCGTCTTGTTGCTTAGCAAACACATATAACGCTCCGTTCGGTTTTGCGTCGGTTCCGCGTGTCAATCGACTTCCCATCCCCTCACCTTCAGCAACTGCATCTTTCCATGTTGTCGTCGCCGCTTCAAAAATCCCGGTTACCTCGTTATAAAAAATAAAATTAGTCTCAGCAATCACATCAACGACAGTGAGTCGGAGACCATCAGCCGTCCATTTGACAGTTGCTTCAATAAGATATCCAAGCTCAAGTGTATCAACTTTCGATTGAATTGCTGTATCGTATTCTGTCATATCAATGTATATCGGTTCAAACTTGTCGATTGACGGTGATGCAATGTCACGTCGTGCTGTGTCTTCGCCACTGCAGTTATCTCCGTCACCCATCTCATCATCCACATCATGCAGATTTGTGTCTGCGTTTAGATCCTGTAATTCCTCATTTGTCTCATCACATGCCATGAGGACGAGTTGAGTTGGCTTATGTGGGTAGCCAAGAACTCGATATTGTGCTGTCGTCGTCACGTCCATGCGAGTAGGTACATCATGGATTATCTTGAGGTCATGGATTCCAGCAGTGATGAGATGAAAGTCAATGGATAATAATGCGAAGTCGACAACATCAAGAATAACTCATCAAGCAGAAATCAAAAAAGAGTGGTATCCTAAACCAGTGATTTTGAGTATTCATATTGCGACCGCAGTCAGATGATACTCTTCAATAATTTCAAATTATAGTCGGTATAATCATGGGGAATATTTACATATAGTGTGTATATATTAAAGCGATTATCCAGATATATACCATATTCCTGAAATCTTTTTGTGACAGTATCCGCCGAAATGACTACATATCGGCCGCCCAACTATCTTGACGTGTCAATTGACGCCTGGGCAAGTCGATCAGAACGAGTGATGCAATGGCTTGAACTCGGCGCGGCATATTTTCTTGTCGTGCTTTTTGCGATTGGCGTTTTTGATCTTGGAGTTTCGCTATACGAGCTTATTAATTCAGGCACGTTTACCGATCCAAACAGCCTCATCGATCTTATTGATACAGTATTAGTCTTATTGATTATCGTTGAGGTGTTTGAGACTGTTGTTGCATCAAGCCGACGTGAGCCGGTTGTCCGGATTGTCATCAATGCCGGGCTTATTGCTATTGCACGAAAGGTAATTAGTTATCGACCATCAGAGTATGAATCTACACAGCAAGCGTTCATCGCTGCAGCATCATTTACGCTGTTACTTGTTGCCCTCATTGGTGCGTTCTATGCCATTCGCCGAATAGCCACCCTCGGCATTGATAAAGCCAACTCGGACATAGGCACTCCAGAAGCCTCAAAATATCGAACCGAAGACTAACCAGACTGATTATTCCTCAGATAATCCATCATATTTTCACCGCGAAATACTTCCTGAGGAGTCTGTGTCACGAACGGCTGCTATTTCTGCGGGAGTAATCGCGGCTGTGTCTCCCTTAATCGTCCGTTTTACTGCTGCAGCCGCAGCACCCGTAGCTAATGCATCATCAATGTCGTTATGATTGCTATGATCATTATCGAGCCTTCGAGCGAGGAACCCTCCAACAAAGGCATCACCTGTTCCGACCGCATCAATCGTCTCAGCATTATACACTGGTTGTTCAAAAATCGTGTCATCATATAAAGCAACTGCACCGCTCTCTCCTCTCGTCAGGACAACCGTTTCAAGATCAAATGTTGATGCGAGTTCGCGAACAACTGACTCTGGGTCAGCGTCTAATCCTAAGCATGCCTCAACATCACGTTCTGCTCCAATGAGAATATCAATATGCGGTAGTAGTGATCTGTATGCTTTTGCTGCTGCGGTGGTGTCCCATAACTTTGAGCGATAATTAAGATCAAATGCAGTTTGTGTCCCAGCCGATTGAGCTGTCTGTAGAACTGTCTCGACCGTTGTCTGTACTGTTTCAGAAAGTGCTGGTGTAATCCCGCTCATATAACATGTTGATGCTGATCTAACTGTCTCGAGAGATATCTCTGCAGCACTCAATGTGGTCACTGATGATCCTGCTCGATCGTAATGCACCGAATCGCCTCGAGGTTCTCCTCCTGGTTCGAAATAATAGGTTCCGACTCGGGAATTATCGCTTTCATCCCATGTGATATCGACTTCAACATCATGACCTCGGAGTGTTGTGATGATGCGACGTCCTAATGGTGAGGCGGGGAGTTTTGATATCCAACTGGTCTCGCAGCCAAGCTGTGAAGCTATCACAGCAACATTGCTCTCTGCCCCGCCTACATGGACCGCAAATTCATCTGCCTGCGTAATCCGAACACCTGCCGGTGGTGACAACCGAAGCATTGTTTCGCCGATTGTCACAATATCAACAGAGGTGTTCGTCTCTGTGTCTGTGCTTGTGTTCGCGTTGACGTCGACGTCGACGTCTTCGTCTTCATCTTCATCTGTATCTGTATCTGTTGTCTTCCCCATGTTAGACTCGGTTATAGTTCTCTTTTAGAGTGCGACATTGCAATGATGTCGCTCTGTGAAATCATCTGTTGATACTCATTCCAATCGGTGACCATCATGTCCTGGGTAATCACGCTCAAACCGCACATCAAGTTCATCGCGGTCAATTTCAATCAGAACCGGTCGACCGTGCGGACACGCATACGGATTTTCACATACATCGAGCTTCTCAAGCAACTCAACTGTTGACCCCTCAGTGAGTGCTGTGTTTCCAGTTAATGATGGATAGCACGCAAGATCAGCAAGGATGTTATCAGTCAGTGTATTAATTATCCCACTTCCATCGTGATCATTGATAGAATCAGCTGTCTCAGAAAGCACATCACGAACAACTGTCGGATCAAGTGTTGATGCAAAGGCTGTAGGAACTGCAGTGACCATTATAGCATTACTATTATCATCGGCGTCCGTAACGCCGAAGCCGAGCGTTTCAAGCGCGTCGGCGTATGATTTGAATTGAGCGGATTCACCGGCAGTAAGCTCAACTTCAACCGGTTCGGCGAGCGCTTGTGTTGTTACTATGTTAGTAAGCGCTGTCTGAAGCCGTTCATAGTTGATCCGTTCATCAGCAGCGTGTTGATCAATTAGTATGAGCCCATCGTCTGATTCTGCAATGATATATGTTTCATCAATCTGCCCAAGAATTCGCAGCGACGGAAGTGACTCAACAGTCGGTTCAAGAGCTGCCACATCTCCGGTGAGATCATGCTGTATCGATTGCTCATTGATATTAGCACTTGATGTATCAATTTGTGTTTGTCTCTCAACATCATCCTCATTTGGAACTGCACTGTTATTGGCTTCCTCAGCGTCTACACGAGTTGTATCATCATCTTTATTTGATGTCGATTGACTCTGAATAGTCGGATTAGTATCCGCATTGGACGTCTTGATGTTCCCTGATGACTGTGTTGTTGATGAGTTGGAGTCCGTATCATCATCACGATGATTAGTATCAACCGTCCATGCAGCATCGCTTGTCGGGTCAACGTGGTCTGCTGTTTCAGTGTCCATACTGTCTACTGTCGTATCAGCCACTGAGTCACCCGAGGTCCCATCTTGCTGATTCTCAGCGTCAGTATCACTCTCTGCTGTGACTGTGTTATTATCTATGCGGTCTGATTGCGGTTGATTTTCAGTTTCGATACTATCAGTTGGGTCTGGGCTCTCCGCGTTCTCCTGGATTGATTTTTCAGCCTTCTCGAGGTTTGCTGCATCAGTTCCACTCTCAGTAGTTTCTGTTGTTACATCAGGTGATGATTGAGTAATTTCAGTCTCCGAAGGTGCACTCCGTCCACGAGGTGCTCGCGAACGAATAAGCCCAGCCGATAACAGCGTCTCACGTACACTACTGGTGACAGCATTTCGAACCCCAGTCTCATCACCAAATCGTACTTCCATCTTGCGTGGATGGACATTGACATCAATCGATCCCGGATCAATATCAAGAAATAAAACAGCGAATGGATATCGATCAGCAGCCAACTGGTCACCGTATGCGTTAATAATCGCTTCTCGTAATGCACGTGCTTCCACATATCGTCCATTGATAAATGTTGAGAGATACTGTCGTGTGCTCCGTGTCGTCTCTGGATGTGAAACCAATCCCTCAACTGCTGTGATACTCTCAGCTTTAGTTTCAATCTCAGTTTTGATCTCCTCAGTATCAATCGACACCATCGACTCTGCAACCTCTCGACCATACACAGACATTATCGCCGATTCAAGACTCCCTCGCCCGGTCGTCGAAAAGACCTCACGATCACTATGCTCAAGCGTAATAGCAATATCCGGATTCGCAAGTGCATAATGGGTAACGACCGTATTAATACGATCAAACTCTGTCGCGGTTGTTTTGAGAAACTTCCGTCGTGCAGGCGTGTTGAAAAACAGATCACTTATTTCGATTGCTGTTCCTTCTGGACAACCTGCAGACTCAACGTCAACAACAGTTCCACCTTCGACACGAAGTTCAGTACCGCGATCCCCATTCCGCGGCTTCGTTCGGACTGTCATTTTCGAAACTGCACTGATTGTATACAATGCTTCGCCTCGAAATCCGAGTGTCCCAACCCCAGAGGCAAGATCATCAATATCGGTGATCTTGCTCGTGGTATGCTCCTTGACTGCGCGCTGAACAGCCTCTCTATCCATTCCAATACCGTCGTCTCGAACACGGATCCCCGCTGTTCCTCCTGCTTCGACGGCAACCGAGATACGTGTCGCATCGGCATCAAGACTGTTCTCGACAAGTTCCTTTACCACTGATGCTGGACGCTCAACGACCTCACCGGCAGCAATCTGCCGAACTGTTTCCGCATCAAGTGCCGTGATCGTATGCCCGTTATTATTCATGGGAGTGCTCATGGTCTGAATCTATGTTAATATCAGGATCCGATTCACCCATTGATCTGGATTCTGTTGTTGCATCAACACTAGATGGTATCTCAGTATTGACTGTTGTGGACTGATTTTGTCCGTTTGTGACGATATTGATGGCTGTACGTTGATCCTCACTCACTCGATTTTTTGCTGCGGTGGGTGAAAGCCACAGTGCATCAGTGTGTTCATGACTCAACTGCACTTTCTTTGAATCGACAGTACAATCATAATATACGGCAAACCGACCACAATCGGCTTCATTCCGCCATGCAACGGCATGGATGGGTTGTCCAACTGTCGCATCAAGCCCAGTCTCTTCAACAATCTCGCGATGAACGCCATCGATAGCATCCTCACATGTTCCTAATCGTCCACCTGGAAGTTCCCAATCACCGTCACTAGAACGAGCCACAATGAGCACCTCTTCATCTGGGGCAACAATTACGCCTCGAAGACTAACGGTCGCCTTTAGATGATCTTCAGTCATATATTGATTATTATTGATAACATATCATCACAGTCCACAGTCTATTCTTCGACTCATAAATAATGCTTCGTCATTCCAATCGCTTGTGACCATCAGAACCTTTTCGGCAGTTGCTCTTTGATCATTCTACGCTACTTTTGCGTTGTGACGAATCGGCATTTATTATCACACATACTCATATTTAGTGCTAAATCTACGCAATTTGTCACACTTATTAGCATATCACGGCGCGATGAGGAATCAACGCTCATCAGATACGATAGTTCGATTTTTGATATGGTTAACTATTGTTGATACAATTATCAGCAGACACATTACACAGCGGCATAAATAAATCCATACTTGACCGCGTCGTGATTGTTACTTACTCGATTTAGAGTAGATGTAGACGTAGATGTAGATATAGATATGAGTCGAAAATAATAATTCACATTGTCAGCACTTCAGTATCGGGAGTTGCTCGGATGACAAACACATCAGCTTCAGTCGCTAATGATGGAATATAGACATTTGTATCGAGATCCTTTCGTCCCTCAGGAACAAGATTTCCGACCGGCAGGTATGCGGTTTTGACGGGTACACCATCTACATTTTTAAACTGGACGGCAACCTCAGCCTTTGCTTCTTCTCCTTGATTATGAACTGTTGCTCTAATGCGCGCTTTTTCAGCTTGCAGCGATTCAATTGGTGTTTGGTTTCCATTTTGATAGAACGCATACTCGCTGACAACAATATTATCGACTGGGTCAGATTTGATATATTTGAACAGTCGGTCTCCCATACCTTCGACCAGTTCTTCCATCTCGCTATTGTCAACGATTGTCTGCACTGGATTCAAGGCTGCACGAAGGCTCCCTGCAGTTACTTTTCGGTTACTTGTCGATTTTTTTAATTTTTCATACTCGGTGAGAAATGAATTCATCTGCGAGGGCAACTCGCCATCAAAGTACTCCTGTAGGGTCGTTATTTCGCTATCAAAATTAATCTGCTTCGGCAGGGGTTTGTTTGGTTTTCGTGAGACGCTGTCTGGGACACTGCTTGCTGTCTGCTCTTCTTCTGATTCAACGAGAATACTAGCTCGTGATCCGAAGTACCCGAGTAGGTCCAACACCATCCCTAACATTAGGGTAATAATAGTGACGGCAACAACGGCTGCTGCAAAGAACCGACCGATTGCTCCAGGAAACGCAAAAATAAAAATCGCGATGAAAACTACGGTGACACCACCGACAGTTAATAAAAACGCCGCAAAATTGGGTCCGGCGTCCTCTTCGATAAGTTGCTGTGCTGGTCCCTGCTGCTCGCTACTCATGCGTTTGAACCTGTTCCCTGTCGAAGTGTCTGTGTCGCGGTATATGTCATTGTCAACAGATGCGATAGCCATAATCCGACTGTGACACCAAATAGGGTTCCAGCACCCATAATTCGTAGCTCCACTCCAAGTGGTGCAAATGAGACCGCAGCCGTCAGTGTGCCGAATACGACCATCAGCCCATATTGTACCTTCGTCAACGGATTGATATTGGTAAACATCGATTTCATATGTGTCTCAGAGGTACGCCGACCACTTATACTATCGGTCATTGAGGGGAAACGACCGCTATCCGAACGATATTGGTATTATCCTAACACAACAAGCAGTGGTACGGAAAGTGTCATCACATGCATAATTGATTCCGATGATACAGATTCAATATAAGATATTTATTGGGTGTGAAATTGAATGGTTTCGACTTTCTGTGTAGGATGCTCTACAGACATAATATAGTATAAAACTATGTAAGCATACGTAAAAAACTATCAATTAACGTAGAAATACAACTATTCACCGTCAGTATGCTCTTCCTTATTATTTGCATCTATCAATTGCTCCTGCCATTGCTCGACGGTTTGTAGTAATGCTACCGGTGCTGTTGATTCGATATCGAGTGCCTGGAGCTCATCAATTACTTCCTCAATCTCTGAATCAATTCTACTTTCTTCAGCACTTTCTAGTGTCTCTCCATTCTGCACGTCAGATGTTTTATTATGATCTGTAGATGTTGTTTGCTTCTTTGTGTGTTCACTTTTTTCGGCGACTCGAATATCACCAGCATTGACATCAAACACAACCTGTTGAGTCGTCTCTGGGGTATCATTGCCAATCGTCGTGCCATCCTCTTGATCAGGTTTGGGTGTACCAGTATCATTTTGTGTCTCAACTTCAATTGCCTCATCGGCGCGAAGCGTTGATAACACATCTCTAGCTCGTGTTACAACCGGGTCTGGAACACCCGCAAGTTCTGCCACATGGATTCCATAAGACCGATCTGCTGGTCCTGATTTGATAGTTCGGAGAAACGTCACATCGCCATTACGTTCCTCTGCGGCGACATGTACATTTGAAACGCCTGTAATTCGGTCTGCTAACTCTGTGAGTTCATGATAATGCGTCGCAAAAAGAACCCGTGGTGACGGTGCTGTCGGTCGCGCTGCCGAAAGATACTCTGTTGCAGCCCATGCAATTGAAATTCCATCATATGTTGCGGTTCCTCGACCAACCTCATCAAGAATAACGAGTGACTCTGAAGATGCCGAGTGAAGAATCTTCGAAAGCTCCTGCATCTCCACCATGAATGTCGACCGACCCTGCGCAAGCTCATCTAGTGCACCGACACGCGTGTAAATTCCATCGACGGAACCAATGGTGGCATCTGCTGCTGGAACAAAACTTCCCGCGTGCGCAAGGAGAGTTATAAGAGCTACTTGTCGAAGATATGTAGACTTTCCGCTCATATTTGGTCCCGTGACAAGCAGAAAATTCCGCTCATTTCCCAGCTGAAGACCATTTGGGACAAACTCTGTTGTTTGCTCGACAACTGGGTGCCGACCAGCTTCGATATCAACTGTTTGATCAGCACATAGCGTCGGACGTGTCCAGTCATTTTCCACAGCATGCGTTGCAAATGAATAAACGGCATCTATCTCTGCGATAACCTGTCCGACTGTTTGTAACATAGCAGCATAATCGGCAATCTCTTTACGAAGTTCACAGAATAGCTCATACTCCATTTCACCGCGAGATTCCTCTAATCGAAGAATCTCACGTTCACGCTCAATGAGTTGATCAGTTTCGAATCGTTTTGAATTCTTCAGGGTCTTAATCTCACGGTAGTGCTCTGGAGCCTGATCAGCAACAGACTTGCCAATCTGAATATAATGTCCATCAGTCTTGTTTCGGTCGACACTGAGGTGATTCAGATCATGTGCATTCGCCTCTCGTTCAGCTAATGTGTCCATCCATTCTTGGGCGGTCTCATGATGCTCTCGGAGGGAATCGAGTTCGTCATCATATCCATATTGAAATAGACCACCTTCTCGAATTGTCTTTGGGGGATCGTCAACAAGCGCAGTTGCGAGCTTCTCTCGAACGGTTTTGACAGTATCTTCGGTTGCTCGAGTGACCACCTCGATCAAAGGCGATTCAGACAATGCCGACTCTGTAATGACTTCATTTAATTCTGGAAGGATATCAAGCGTCTGTTGAATCCTATCCAGGTCAGCGGCATCAGCACTTTCGGAGATACATCGCGCAGCGAGCCGTTCGAGATCATAGCTTCCGCTAAGTGCTTCTTTAATCCGCTCACGAGCCAGCGGTGCATCCACAAGTGCCTCGACACAATTAACTCGACGAGTTATTTCTGTTTGCTCTCGTTGTGGTCGCATTATCCACTCTCGAAGTTGTCGTTGCCCTGCGCTTGTTACAGTATGATCGATAGTCCCGAGGAGCGTTCCATCCCCGCCACGATCGCCATGCATTGTCTCGGTCAATTCGAGATTCCGTCGTGTCGTCGTGTCCAGTGCAAGATGAGTATCTGAATCAAGTGGCTGCAATCTCGTTATTGCAGCACGAACACCCGTGTCTGTTTCATCGATATACGCAAGTATTGCACCAGCAGCCTGTATCGCAACCTCAGTTTCAATATTCAGACTGTCAATCGCTGTTGTGCCAAACTGCTCGCCAAGAATATGACGAGCCCGTCCAGGCGCAAAGGCTGCTGTTTCAAACGATGACACCGTCGCCTCAGTGTTCTCATGAAGTCGTCGCATGAAATCATCAACATCTCGGACGGTCGGACCAGGGAGAATTTCAACTGGATCAAATCGAGTAAGCTCTATATATGCGGTCTCAGCATCCTCGACAGTGCCAATAAAAAATGAGCCAGTCGTGACTTCCGCAAATGCAATTCCAACCGCTGTCTCATCTTTCTCAGTCGATGTAAGATCTCCAACGACAGCTGCAATATATCGCGCATCGGCATCATCAGTTGATAACAACGTTCCTGGTGTGACAACTCGAGTGATACGTCGATAATGATCACCATCGTCAGATTCATGCTGATCTGCGACTGCAACCCGATATCCACGCTCGACAAGTGATTTGAGATATGGGGTCAAATCATCAATAGGCACACCAGCCATCGGATACGAAGCTCCGTGTGCAGACTTTTGTGAGATTGTGAGATCAAGCTCTGTGGACACCAATTCAGCGTCTTCAGCGAAGAACTCATAGAAATCACCACACTGCATCGTCAATAGATCCGCTTCTGTCTCAGCGCGGAGTGAGAGGAACTCGTCTACAATTCCCTGCGAGGCCATACCGCCTTGTCCGACGCCGATGCGATAAAACGCTATGGTATATCTGTCTCATCAACGCTACTGTACACCCATGACCGTTATGTAATTAGGTATATACGTTGAATGAACAGTATCATTTTATATCCCTACATTTGAGGTGAATTACATTATTCAACAAACGGTTCGATCAAGCCAAAGAAAACACTTCATAGAGAGCAAGTTTTGTTATTCGAATTTTTGTTGGAGAGCCTCAGCAGCTTCATCAAGAATCTGCTCGCTAAATTCTCCAAGTGAGGGGGCACCGTCCAGCGTGACCATGTTAGCAAAATCGTGAATCGCGCTTTCATAATTCGTGTGCTCAACGTTGACACCTGCCTCAACTAACGCTTCGGCGTACTGGAACCCTTCATCGCGCAGTGGATCATAGCCACTGGTGAATATGGTCGTTGATGGGAGCCCCTCAAGATTACCATGGAGCGGTGAAGCGAGTGGATTCTGTCCGTCAACACCAAGTGCATCATCTCTCAGATAATGATTCCAAAACCACACCATTGCTCGTCGCGTGAGGAAATACCCCTCACGATTCGTTTCATACGACTGTGTATCGTATGAGTGATTGGTCACTGGATAAAGCAGCAGTTGATGATCAATCTCTGGAGCCCCAACTCCAGCGTCGTTAGCTAACTGTGCAACTACTGTTGCAAGATTTCCACCTGCTGATTCGCCAGCAACTGCAAGTCCACCGCCCGCACCAATGTCGTCAACGTTCGCTGCAACCCATTTTGTTGCTTCATACGCATCCTCAACCGCTGCTGGGAATTTGTGTTCAGGGGCTTTTCGATAATCAACACTGACGACAACTGTATTACCACGCGCTGCGAGCGCTCGTCCGACAGAATCGTGTGTATCGAGATTACCACATACCCACCCTCCACCGTGGAAATAGACAACTGCTGGAAGAGTCGTATCTGGATCTGGGTCGTAAATCCGAACCCGAATGTCACGACCGTACGCTCGGATTTTCTGTTCGCTGACAGATTCAATTGGCTCGGGATCTACGTCTGGTGTGAACAGATCTCCAAGAAGTGCTCGTGCTTGTTCAACAGAAAGCGTCGCGAGGTCCGGTGCCCCCGTTTCTTCAAGCGCTGAAAGCATTTCTTCTGCTTCACTACTGGGCGACTCAGCCCGCCTCTCGTCGGCTTGAGACATGCATATAAATACTGTTGTATTGAGTATAAATCCCGGGATAATCACCTGACTACACTGGACTGGGCACAGTTCATGTTCAGCAGCCGCTGGGTTTACAGGCGGAACAGACCGAGTGCCTCGGGGCTTGACCCCGAGGCCGTTCACGTCTGCATTCGAGGGGAAGCGTCTTGTTGAAGAGACAAATGAAAGAAAACGCTGCAATGAATACCATTCGCTGCAAAGCAAAATCGAGATTAGTCTAATTCCGACATCTGTAGGGGCTGAATCACCCTAGTTAGCTCCATTTGGGTACACTGTTTATATTTGCAGATATCTCAACAAAACAGAATGGATTATTTAGAGGCTGTTAATTCAGTTCACTCACCAACGTTACATCCGGAAGTATATTCCACTGACTCAATAGACTGAATTGACCCATCACCGCAGACTGGGCATGCAGGGTCTGACTGATACGATATTTGTTCAAAGCTTGTCTCTAATGCATCATAAAATACTAATTCACCAATGAGTGGATTCCCAGTGTCTAAAATAAGTTTCACTACTTCTGTTGCCTGCAGGCACCCAACTGTTCCCGGAAGAACCCCTAAGACACCGGTTGCTGCACAGTCAGGAACTGTGCCTGGCTCAGGCGCTTCTGGGAATAGACATCGATAACAAGGTCCATCGGGAACGAGCGTTGTCAGCTGTCCTTCAAATTTATATATGGCACCGTGTGCGATTGGTATTCCCCGAAATCGGCAGAAATCATTCAATAAATATCGCGTGGGAAAATTATCCGAAGCATCAACAACAATATCATATTCAGGAACAGTTTCTCTGATAGATTGTTTATCGACTCGGCTCTGATGTGTCTTGACCGTGATATCAGGATTAACATCAGCAATAAATCGAGCTGCGCTATTAACTTTTGAATCACCCAGATCCACATCACGATGAATAACTTGACGTTGAAGATTACTTCGCTCGACAACATCATTATCAACCACCCCAATAGTGCCAATACCAGCAGCTGCAAGATACTGAATAACTGGTGACCCCAATCCTCCGGCGCCAACGATAAGAACATTTGTATCCAGCAATCGCGCTTGTCCCTCCGGTCCAATCTCGTCCATAATTATATGCCGGGAGTATCGATCAAGCTGTGTAGAATCAAGTGATAAACTACCTCCGTCTCTCTTAGGTTTGTCTGAATCCGATCCCGCTTCAGGCCTACTGTTTGGTCGAGGTGCCGGCGGCGGTGACATAGATGATTATGTGGGTCAGTGAAGAAAAAACCAGAGCGTTGTACACGCTTGTGCTCTCGCGTCAGTATTACTTTCCGCGTCGACTGTTGGATCCGGTGCTTGGACGAGTATGCTCGGCACCCTTTCCACGGTTTTGAAGCCCTCGATTTGAACGACCAGCGTTCGTTAATCCTCGGAAGGCGCGACCTCTGTGTGAATCATCACAGATCCAATTCAGGTCATCATCATTCTCAATTGCAGGATGCTCAGGGTCGACATGAATAATCTCATGCCATTTCTGTGACCCATCTTCACCAACCCAGTACGATGCTAATGTCCGAAGATTCGGATATTTCCGTGCAGCTCGTTCTTCAGCAATGCGCTGAATACTTGTTCGTCGACCAAGGCGATTGACTCCCTGTCGCTTACTTCGTCGACCGCCAGTAAATCGTTCCTTCCGTGCACCGCCCTTCCGCACAGAGACACGGGTGACTATGATACCCTGCTTGGCTTTATATCCAAGTTCGCGTGCCTTATCAAGTCGTGTCGGACGATCAATGCGGACGATTGCACCTTGGTCTCGCCACTCCTGTTTTCGTTGCCACTGCAACTCGGCGAGTTTACCATCGCCGGGTTGTTTCCATGCTTCTTTAATATGTGAGTAGAAACTTCGTGCCATCTGTTTTCACCACGGGCGCTTGCGATTCGGGAAGACGTCATTGACGTCTTCCCACATGTCGTCCCGAGTACTCGGGTGCCCACTGGCGTCCCGTTCGACCAGCGAGTTACATAAGATATCAAGCGTCTGCGTTTAATGACTTCGATGTTGGGATCCTATCCTGCTATTTTTGCTGTGTACACTACGACTGGACATCGCCTCTGCTATTCTCATCTGCTCTTCGCGTACTCTTCTATTGGTGGTCGGTGATGTTGTATTATGTTCCAATATCACCACATACGTCGATTATCTGACTCAGCTGTTGAGCCAACATCTACCCGTGGCGACTGGGTCAGTGTTATGATGATTAAAATATCAAACCCGACAGTTGACACGATCAGCCGTGTGGTGGTAATGATACTCTCAGGTCACCTCAACGCACGCAGGGAGCAATCATCAAGCCTCTATAATCGATTCATCGTTATCGCTGATTTGATATCGCAATATATCGTTTATGAACATCACTCAGCGTAGGTTAGTAGCAACTCGTTGATAGCAATCCATAAACAGGTCTTCAATAATTATGCGACTCCATCGATTGACTCAAACTGCCCTGCAGAAATGGCGTTCGCAATAGCAACAACATCTGATTCAGCGTCAATCCGGTCAGTTGCATTCGGGTATTTCCGTTCAAAATATGTTAATAGATTTGAAATATCACGACACAGACGCTCATGAGCGTTTTCATGATCCGTTGAGACTGCTTGTGGCCAGTCAAAGACTGTTACTCCATCTTTACTCACCGCAACATTGTATTCACTCATATCAGCGTGCACGTATCCACTATCATAGGCGCGCTGCATTTCTATGAGGATCAATTCAAGCACGCCAACAGCCTGCTGCTGTGGCAACTGCGCGCGATTGAGCTCAGTAGCTTCAAATTTTTCCATCACGATCCCATGGCGATTATGATCAATCGGCTGCGGTACCGAAACACTGGGATACAGCGCTTCAAGAACTTCATGCTCGCGCTCGGCTGCTTTCCGGGCTGTATAAAGCCATGAAACGTGGTCATTCTCAGACGTGTAATTACGCTCGCGCATCACCTCACGGAAATTAGTGTATCCTTCTCTGTGGAATTTTAATGCAAGCGGTTTATACGATTTTACCTCTAGGACATCGCTTTCTTTTCCGACTCCAAGCGGTGCGCCGACTCCCTCAACTGTCTCACGCTCACTGAATGTGCGGAGAGCAAGTGCGTCATATCCCTCAGCTGCGAGTGTGTATCCTTCATATTGGATTGTCTTTCGCTCAATTAATTCCCGAGTTCCACACCGATCAAGACGATAATTGACTTCCTCGGGAGATAATCCTGATAACTGTGGCAACTTCCCGCGATTAACCCACTCGGAGAACCGCATGCCCTGCTCGACACCTGAGAGTAAGTAGAAATCTTCAGGCTCTAATTCGGTCATCACACCGGCGACATTCCGCACCATACCCAATTGACGGCAGCAACGCCTAAAAATATCGTGAGTTCGGTCGTCTGGGCTCTGTATATCAAATATCGCTATATCAAATTTGTTGTCCTGTGAGTCTATTGAGGCTATAATGCATAGTTTCGAGCGATTGAACGGTAACCACCGCTTCAGATAGCAGTCTACCCAACTATTATGCTGTGATATCTGCAATGTGAGCGGTCTCAATCAGTGGTAGTGGCTTAGACGGCGTTTTTACAGATGAGTAAGGCAGGTGCCTCAAGGCTTGACTCCGAGTGAATTCATTACATGATGTGTTTTTATGACTGCTCCGACGTATACAACCATATCATACCACCACACGTATGGACGTAATTAACCCTGCTACCAACGAACGAATCGACCAGTATAAAACCGATACGAGTAATGATGTAGAGACAACACTCAATCAAGCACAGACAACCTTTGCGACATGGCGTGATCGCTCAACTCGTAATCGTGAAGAACTCCTCGCGGCTGCAGGTGATATTCTTGAAGACCGTATTGAGGAGTATGCTGAATTGATGACAACAGAAATGGGAAAGCCAATCGCACAGGCTCGCGCTGAAATCAAAAAATGCATACGAGTGTGTGAGTATTACGCAACCCACGCGAGTGCACACCTCCAGCCGGATGGTCATCCAAGTCCACCTGGCAGTTCCGTACAGACCGTTTATGAGCCACTTGGTCCTGTTCTTGCGGTTATGCCCTGGAACTTCCCCTTCTGGCAGGTATTTCGATTTGCAGCGCCATATCTGACTGCCGGTAATGTTGGAATCTTAAAACATGCTGAAAATGTTCCTGGCTGCGCAGAGGCAATTGCGGAGGTATTTGATGATGCTGGATACCCTGATGGTGTCTTCGAAACGCTCCTGATTGAGGTAGATCAAGTTAGTGATGTCATTGCAGATGACCGTATCAAAGCGGTAACCATAACAGGCAGTGGTCCAGCTGGACGTGCTGTTGCATCAACAGCTGGTGAGAATCTCAAAAAGACTGTTCTTGAACTTGGTGGGAGCGACCCATTCATTGTACTTGATGATGCAGATATTACTGCTGCGGTTGAGGCCGGTGCATGGGCTCGCACTCTCAACAACGGACAATCATGCATTGCCGCCAAGCGATTTATTGTTCATTCAGATGTGTATGACAGGTTTCTTGAACAACTGCGTGATGAGATGAAATCCTATACAATTGGTGATCCACTTGATGATTCGACAGACATCGGTCCGCAAGCTCGAAGTGATCTCTGCGCGAACCTACATTCCCAAGTCGAACGCTCCGTTGAGGCAGGCGCAACAATTGAGATTGGTGGTGAACCGCTTGATCGTGACGGGTCGTATTATCCTCCAACAATCCTCACTAATATTCCAGAATCCTGTCCCGCCGCGAATGAAGAGCTATTCGGTCCTGTTGCTTCCGTCTTTGAGGTTTCGAACGAGGAGATGGCTGTAAAAACAGCAAACGATACCGAATTTGGTCTCGGAGCGAGTGTTTGGACAGCTGATAGAGACCGCGGACGGGAAATCGGTCGACGTATTGATGCCGGTTGTGTCTACGTTAATCAACTCGTGAAATCTGACCCTCGTGTGCCATTTGGTGGGATTGCGAAATCCGGATACGGTCGTGAACTTGCTGAAGCTGGAATTACAGAGTTTATTAATCGTAAGACACTCTGGGTTGAATGATATTCTCGACTAGTTTCCGATATTCACAGTTAACCCTCAATTATATACACGAACAACATGACTAAGAATATCTTACAATCAACTTCGTTTTTGATCCGAACTTGAACGCAATCACTGACAAAAATTGAGAAAGTAATCGACGTATACTCATTCATATGGTCATATCTAATTTCGAAGTGGCTTTACTGACCTAGATAGTATTTATATACATGCTCGTTGGCGCACATGAGTCCATTGCTGGTGGAGTTGCAAACGCCGTTGATAGACAACTTGAAAATGGTGGTAACTGTGGACAAATATTCACTCACTCTCCGCAGGTCTGGCAGGATCCATCAATTGATGACACAGACGCAGAAGCGTTTCGTGACCGCTCACAGAAACACGACGTTGGTCCGTGGGTTATACATTCCTCGTATCTGGTGAACCTTTGTACCCCCAAGGATGGTCTTCGAGCAAAATCGATTGATTCGATGCAAAAGGAGATTGACGCTGCAGCGCAATTATCAATTCCATATGTAAACGTTCATCTCGGCGCACACACTGGAGCAGGCGAGCAACAGGGGCTCGATAATGCAGTTTCTGCACTTGATGAGCTTACCGTCCCAGACGGTGTTACAATCTTAATCGAGTCTGATGCTGGTTCAGGAACAAAACTTGGTAATAAATTTGATCATCTCGAATATATACTTGAAGAGAGCACCCACGAACTTGAAGTGTGTCTTGATACCGCACATGTCTTTGCGGCTGGGTACGATCTTTCAACTCCGGCCGCTGTCGATACAACATTCACACAGTTTGATGCAACCGTTGGATTAGATAATCTTGCATGTGTCCATCTGAATGACTCTAAACATGCTTGTGGAACGAACAAGGATGAACATGCACACATTGGGAAGGGTAAGATCGGTGAATCTGGGATGGAGGCATTTATTAATCACTCCGCGATTGACCCGGTTCCACTCGTATTAGAAACCCCGAGCGAGGATGGCAAAGGGTTTGAATGGAATATCAACCGAGTTCGTGACCTCGCGAACGATCCTGCCTAATCGTCTCGTGCGAGAGTTTTCATCCGAATATCTTACACATACCCGTCGCGGACTGTGGGCTGATTCGCGCGCGGCACTGAAACCGCTCTCACTCGAAGATAGAACTCGTATTCTTGACGTTGGAGCGGGAACAGGTGAGTTCGCACAGGTTCTTGATGCAGAATCTCCCGGTGATGTCATCTGTCTTGATCTGGACTCTGAATTACTTTCCATTGCACATTCAGAAACTGGTCTGTCGACGATTATAGGTGATGCAACTCAACTCCCAATCCGGTCTGATGCCGTTGATCTTGTGACTTGTCAAGCGTTATTAAGCAATCTTCCAAATCCAATCGATATTCTTCAGACATTTACTCATGTTTCATGTGCACTTGTTGCTGCGGTTGAACCCGATAATGCTGCTGTCAGCGTTTCATCGACCGTCAAGACTGAAGCTGACATAGAACGTCAAGCACGCGAGGCATATATTGCCGGCGTTCAAACCGATGTTGCGCTTGGTGATCGTCTGACAGCAGCATTTGATGAGGCAGGATTAAATAACATTCTCCACCGACGACATTACCATCACAGGACAACTGAACCGCCATATGATGATACTGCCTTGACCGCAGCAGCCAGAAAAGCGCACGGTACTGCATTACGAAATCACTACACTGAGCTCCGTCGAGAGCTTTCACCTGATGCGTATGATACCCTTCGACGTGACTGGCGTGCAATGGGACGGGCAGTTATCGATCAGATACGTAATAAAACGTATCGCCGTACAGAGATTATCCCATTTGATGTTGTTGTTGGTCGTGTACCCTCAACCGGTCAATAGCGTATTACGAATTATCTTGATATCAAGCATATTAACATACTCACGCCGAGTCGCCGACTTGCGCCGGTTGTATAATGATTAAATTACTAACGCAACAGCTGCTGATAATATCATTTCTGTTCTGTGTGACGCGCAACAAATCTGCTCTAATTATATCCATCGGTTACAAAATAATAAGACGAAATAATACAACTGAGGCTGTAAGAAGGCGTCAGACGTCTACTACACATATCTGTAGTTTCATTGACATCCTCCGCTTTTAGGCGGAGGAATCCTGAGCGTGAGTGTGAGTGTTGGAGATTTCAGGGTTGCAGTCCCACCGAGCATCCAGACGGGAAGAATCTGAAGGGATGCTCGTGGACTGTGGCGAGTAGAGTGTAGTGGGACTGCTGGCGATGGGAGTGCCAAGCCCAGCCCCGTCCCCGGGACTCCACTCCTATCCTCCGTCATATGCGGACTCCCAGAGTTGGGTTTGCCTCGGGAACTCCAGCAGACCTCAACGGACACGGACACGGACACGGACTCGGAGTTCCTGTGAGTTGTGCTTACAGCAGTCAACTCCAGTCGACTCGAGTCGAGTCCAGTCGAGTCACAGTCGAGTCGTATTCTGTGAGAATACGCTGGTTATCGACTGGGTCCGATTCGATTAGCTTGCTTGGTGGCTTGGGGCGGGGCGGGGCGGGCAGGCCGCCATCGGAGGACTCAGCAGAATCACTCTGTTCTGGCTCAATTCCTATCCTTCAGGATGATTGCCTGCCAGTTGAAACGATGGATTGTGACATCTCGGGCTGGCTATCACAACGTGGATTGTTACTCGGGTGTCGGTTTCATCCTATCCTATCCTGTCCTGCGGCTCAAGGCGCAGGTATTCTCCTTGATTCTCAATAATTACAATAGCAGAACAGTCAATAATAAGATAATTGAACCAGCCAATGCAAGTTTGTCTAGGAAAAAGGATTACGCGTAATCAGCGGATGACATCAAGCCCGTGTTGTTTCTCCCGCGGCGCACGACCTCCATCAGACTGCCATCCGGTCGATCCAGCGTCTGAAGTTGATCCATTTGCAGTGTTACCCTGCGTGGAGTTGAATTCAGACCCTGAATCTTCAAGACTACGACGCGAAGCATCAGCTTGTTTTTGCGTTGATGGTCCTAGTACCTGTGCAGACTGGACACCTGTCATGATGGCCATCACGCGGACCTTTCCTTTGTATTCTTCTTGAATTCGTGCACCCCAAATCACATTTGCACTTGCTTCAAGTCGCTCGGTGATGCTATCTGCAATGCCCTCTGCCTCTTTCAGCGTTAGATCAGGACCACCGGTTATATGAACAAGCCCACCTGATGCACCACGATAATCAACATCTAACAATGGATGATTCATTGCGTCGTTGACAACCTCTTGTGTCTTATTCTTATCTTGCGTTTCACCGACGAGCATGACCGCAACACCGCCCTGGTCCATAATCGTCGACATATCTGCGTAGTCGAGATTAATCAATGATGGCTGCGTAATTGTTTCTGAGATTCCTTTAACAGTCTCAGCGATAATCTGATCCATCACTGAGAAGGCTTTCCCAATAGGCAAATTCGGGACGTAATCAAGAAGCCGATTATTATCAAGGACAATAATCGAGTCAGCCTCATTACGAAGTTTTTCAAGTCCTTCTTCAGCTTTCACCGTTCGTGCACGCTCAACGTTGAATGGTGTCGAAACCATCCCGACGACGATTGCACCTTGTTCTTTCGCAATCTTTGAGATGACAGGCGCAGCGCCTGTTCCGGTCCCGCCACCCATTCCAGCGGTAACAAAGACAAGATCAGCTTCACCAAGGACATCTTTAATAGTCCCCTGTGCCATTTCTGTTGCCCGCTCGCCCATCGATGGGTCGCCACCGGCACCAAGTCCCTGCGTCAAGGACTTCCCAACGAGGATTTTGGTATCGGCTTCGATCATCTTCAGATGTTGTTTATCAGTATTAATTGCGATTGTATCAGCACCGTCAACACCGATGTTATACAACCGGTTGACGGTATTGTTACCTGCGCCACCAGCACCAACGATCACAATCCGTGGGCTACCGAAGTCTTCTGTACCGTCTCCAGTTTGATCGCCAACATCACGCTCTTCTTCATCACGCTTCATCGCCTCTTCAACGATATCTTGCATCGTCTTACACCTTTGCCCACGTATGTTTGCCGGACGACTCGTGATGATCGTCTTGTTGTTCGTTAATCATTTCACGCACCGCCGAACGAATGGCTTCCGATCGATTCGGGAACTCGCCCGTTTCAACCATTTGTTCGACTTCCTCTATCTGCTGCTTCGGAATTCGTAGTGTCACACGCTCCATAGTTACATTCCCCCGGTAAGACGGCTCGCGCATTCCAGTGAATGCTTTTAGAGACAATTTCAACCGGTACTGAACCGATATTGCACTCAAATGTGCTGTGTGTCATACACCGTCTTACGCAGTCATACACATATAGCGATGAGTTATAAATCTATCGACCAAAGTAAGACAAATTCAATCAAAGAGTCACATAATCTCTGTAAATCATTACGATGATTCAAGTACATCCGCAGCAGATGTCCGCCGACCACAGCTAGGACAGAACGCCCAGTCTGACTGGATCTCATCGCCACACTCACAGAAAGCCCGGTGTGTTGCCTTCTCGCCACAATTTGGACAGTACACTTGACTGTCTGTAATTACCTTTCCACACTTATTACACTTTGATGTCTCTTCGCTATGTGATGTCTTACGATCTGCCTCAGTCTCAACAGCAATATCTAACTCTTCAGTTGGCTCCGCGGCTGTACCTTCTTGTCTATCGGTGTAAACAGCTTCCGGCTCACCATCGAGGACAATGTTTACAGTTACTTCCCGATCAATAGACTGTGCGGTATGATTTTTACTCTCTGTCATAGGATGATCAGCACTTTGAGCACTTCTTTCATCTGGTGATAAAAACTCTGAACCAATTTCATCATTAACAGTCTCACTTTTGTTTTCGTATCCAGCTTTTCTATTCTCAAGATATGCCCGGAGTGCCTCACGCATCACCTCACTTTTTGACTGTTTGATCCCTTCGAGTTGCTCGACGAGATTATCGTCGGCACGAAAGGTGATTTTGCTCATTAACGACAAGTTGCTTTTGATTGAATTAATACTTCGTGTTTGTCTGACGTGTGTCATGCGTGTTTCAAACATATTGTAGAAAATCTTGTACAACTTAGATAATCGACAAATGAAATAAGCTGAGTACCCCGATATATCTCAACATAACCGAGACTCAGCTATCATCTGACCACCGTGTTGAATTCAAACACTTTTTATTTCTCACTGCGAGCGAGAGATATGGTTGAAGCGTTTGCCGTTGCGAGCCGAAAAGGCGACACAGGAAACACAACAAGTACACTCGCACTTGGGATGGCACTCGCGGCTGACACCGACATTATTCTTCTTGATTCAGCACCATTGGAATCGAAATGCGCAGTATTCCCGATCGTCCTTGCAGATCGTTTTGTGATTATCCCGCAGCCAACTGTTCCGTCATTCTCAGGTGGTCTATCAAGAACATGCGCGGGCGTACGGAACAACAATCGGTGGTATCATTTTTAATTGAGTTCAATCAAATGAAACTATTGAGATGGTTGCTGAACAGGCAACACGATATTTTACTGTCAATACACTTGTCATGGTCCCTGAAAGCAATGCTCTCCGTATATGACTCGACAGGCTGGTAGAACGCTTCTTGCACATGCCCCAGAAACGACCGCGGCAAGCCCTTTCCAACGTGCAGCAGTTGCAGTTGATATCTGTGATGGAGATGCTGATGATGATGCAATCGGCGTTGCTGACCGATTTCAAGATGTTGTAATCCCCGAGCGTCCGTAAAGTGGCACTTTATGAACAGATTCCAACTGGTGACCTGCGTTAATCTAGCACTGATGCAGATATTGCTGAGACACTTACTCAATCGCTGACTGGATACATCGCTTTTGAACCACAGAGCTCAATCCTCACTGCCGATGATGACCGAGCAGTGATTACGTTTGAGCAGGGAGTCCCGATGACTGCATATCACACTATTGACATCCTCGCCCGCGTAAACACGGGTGAATCCCGAGCGGTGGGAGATTAGGGTTTGCAGACTCCCTATTCTCTCGTGTTGAACGACCCGCTCTCGCGGTCGAACAGGAAGACTCCGGACCGTGCCAAACGGCCGTTACTCATATCCCTCGTTGGGGGACTCTGAGTTATCTTTCGGCGGATATTCACCGCACCGTTCACATCTGCGTTCATCGGTACACCGCACGAATCACAGACGTACAGCCCACGCTCAACACGGTTGCTATCGCTGATTTGACCACAACACGAGCACGTCTTACTGGTGTGTTCCTCATCAGTCCGTGTCACCAGTATGCCGTGTTCTTCAGCCTTGTACTCCAACAGATCGGTGAATCGTGCGAACTCCCAACCGTGTAACTCCTTGTTGCCTGCGTGCCCCCAGTTGCGGGACTCACCACTGTCCTCACGAATATCACTGACACTGAGATCACCAACAGCTATCTCGCCAATATCGTTAGCGACACACTGCTCAACGATATATTTCGACAGTGTATGCAGGAAGTGGTCTTTCCGACCTAAGAGTGTTCGGCGGGCTTTCAGTGCCCGGTCTGAGGGGCCGTTCTCACCTTCGGTCTGGTATTCATTTTGAGTGAAATAGTGTTTGTCTTCTTTGAGCTTATTCCCCGGGTACAACTCGCTCGCACCGTCTTCATAGTCAATAGCGAGGTAGTTACTAATTCCGAGGTCGATCTCAGCTGTGTTGTCGCCGGGAGCATCCTCAACGGAGATTTGATTATTACAGACAAGATGGATTCCCCAGCAGTTGCCATTCCAAACCGCCCGTGCCTGCTGGATGTTCTCAACAGTCACATCGGGGCGTGTCTCGTATTCAACGAGTATGAAATCTGATCGACTATCCTTCAGAACCCCTTAGACAGTCGGATCTGCCCGTGTTTTGCGTCGTGTCTGATTCTTTTTTTCCATGTGACTGTTGAGCGTGGGTGGTCGTCACCACGTTTTCGGTATCCCGGTGGGTTGTTGCCGTCATCGGCATCGGAATTGTACCATCCGCTGAACGCCTCAGCAAGTTCTTCAAGAACTCTCGCTGAGTTGAGTGTGAGTGGAGGTCAGTATAGCGTTCGTGGTTTTTCAATGTCGATTTTAGCTCATCCTCTTCAGGAATTTCACCCGTCTCATCCCATTGCTCTTGGATATAGTAGCGTCCGACGTTCCACAGTTTCGACGCGGAGAACCCGCAAGCGTCGAGATCGTCCCGAACCTGTTGGTGGTTCGTGATCTTGGCGACGTATGTGCAGGTTGTGTCCAGCATCAGGCTGCATAACATGTTATGGAGTTTGCATATTACAAAGCGTCGGTGGAATATCCGGTCATACTACGATGGTGTGGATATGACTCACTCATATCGGTTTCATCACCCGCCTGTTCGTCACTCGATTCCGACGGTTGTCGGAATACTCTCTGCTCACGGTAAGGCGGGTGTATTCACCTTGTCTTTCTATAATCATGTTGTTGGTTCTGATGCAATTGATGCCGTATCAGATAGCGCTACCCCTCATGTTGATATGTATACTTCCTGCGACGGTTCTGATGAGTCTTCATCATAATATAACCAATTCATTCGCCGTAACTCCGACGGCACCGGTTTCTCAACTCACTGATGACGCCACAATTATCAATTAGATTCGTGATACTGCTCCGCAAACATGGGTTGATGATATCGATATACAGACTGCGGCTGAGACATTCCTCGCAGATACCGACCGAATTGAGTCAATCATGAAGGAAGCACGGGCAGCCGAGTGGGGATTCACTGACCAATTAGGCTCATCTGAGACCTCTAAAAAAATAATTTAATTGAAAACTAGGGCACTAAGCTCCCTTCGTTAAGAAACGAACAAACTGAGCGAGTGAGCGGGGTAGTTCACTCTGTGTAAACCGGACAGTCAATAATGCCACTCAACAGAGGACAAACAATGCACACGAGAGTGAGTCTGAGTTGAAAACTCCTGATACTGAAACAAGCAGCGACGACCCTGTGACGGATTTGGGTGGTTCATCTGGTGAATAGCATGTCATATTCATGAGCAAGACAAATCATAGAAACTTGACAAATGTGATCCAAATATACGGTACCGATGGTATTATTATGTCATACCCGTCGTTATTACTGTAATCAGTCACTTTGGTCTGTTGATTTCGTTGTCTCTGTCTGCACTGGAATGGTGACTTCCTCACCAGCGCACGACCCCTCGCGAGAATAATCGTCCGATGGCTGCTGTCCACCATCAGTCATCGGCTTTGCAGTATCAGCAACATCATCAACGACACTACCGACGAGGTAACCAACTGCGCCTCCAAGTCCAGATGAAAGTCCGGTCACAAATGGACCGACACGAGCGCCTGCAGCAGCACCAACTTGACTCCCAAATTTTGCTCCACGCTTTGCATTCTTATCCTCCGATTCATTATCATCAGATGAGCACATCGGACTTTTCATACGAAACACAATATGGTCTTGTCGTACTTGTATGCCCCGGCAACTGAGACTGTGCTTTCGGTGTATGACGTAGTGTAAATATTTGGACATAATTAAAGTTTAAAGGTTTAGATTTCTTTCGTTCAGTTGGATTACAACAATGTGCCACTTTGGTGACTACACGGACGATTGGGCGTATGAGTCAACAAATGAAGATGAGGAAGCAAAAGAAGAGATAGACGAACCTGAGTCGCCATTTGCCGATATGGACGAAGCTGAAGACGTCCGTATTGTCACTGACGGCGGCGACGACGACGAGTAGCTGGATACTGTTGACTGTCGCACGCGACACACGTCGCATAGAGCTACCACTTTTTTGAGGATCCCATTGCCAACAAGTGAATACATTACAAATATACATATATTCATATGCTGATATAAATCACTGAACTGTATTTTATACTATTATAATACTGCTATGAGTGAACCCGACAGGCTTACTGATGAAGTACCTCGGAGCTTATCCCCGAAGCATCCACTTTCTTGACGTTTAAAACAGTATCTCCACCGTCAGAACCCTCAATTGTCATGATGAACTATTGTACGTATGAGTAGTGTTACTGCGACATATATTGAAAATCGCGAGCGAGTTCAACCAGACGATGTAAATAATTACGGTACCGCACATGGAGGGAATGTTGCCAAGTGGATGGATGAGGTCGGCGCGATGTCAGCAATGCGCCATGCGGGCAATACATGTGTCACCGCTCGTATCGACCGATTGGATTTTGAACGCCCAATTCCACAAGGTGATACCTGTATTATTGAGTCATATGCGTACGCAACCGGAGAGACCTCAATTCGTGTTCGACTTCGAGCATACCGAGAAAATCCACAGACTGGCACTCGCGAACGAACAACCGAATCATATTTTGTGTTTGTCGCTGTCGACGAGGATATGAACCCAACGACGGTCACAGATCTCTCTGTTGAATCAGAGCGCTGTCGTAAACTCCGCGAAGATGCACTTGAAGGCGAACGTGATATGAGTTCCTAAGAGCAATCACCGTACGTAAGTTTCAGATTACTGTTAGATATATCAAATGTCCCTATTATCTCTTCATGAGATCACTCATGACAAGCCCTCATATTTGCAACACTCGATATCACTTATTCATATGTTGGTGTCTGTTCAATAACTAACTCATAATTGACCGGTCGTCATTTCTCAAGTGCTCGTTCGAGACTGCTAGCAACATTCCGTGTTTTTTCAGCGAGCGGTGATGGAATGTGTCCTGCGGCAACTGCTGTATTAAGTTCATTATCATCAACACGTTCCACCGTTCCATCCGGATATTTAATGACATCAACATGAAGATCAACATATCGGACTGACTCGGGAAAGCACTCTACAGGCGTACATATATTCACATACGTTCCTTTATGATCACCGTCACGACTCCGGTACACCGTTGGATACCACCATCGCCCCTCTCGGACTTTCGTGACGGCTGTATCACCGGATTCACGAGGGGTCCCAAGTGCATCGTACGTGCCACTTCCATGCCCGGTTATCCTTCGTGTTACTTCGATAGTCCCATCAGCGTCCCAATCAGTGACTTCTCCTTCACCCAACGAGAATGCATGACCCTCCGGCTTTCCATGGTAGAGTTCGACTCGCTCCCCTTTTGTTGGTCCAAATTGTTGCGTCACTACTCCAAACGGAAATTCACTATCGTTCCCTGAATTAATATCTTTAGCACTCCCACATAGCGCCTCAGCAAGGTCGACACCAGCACTTGCGGCTTCTCCTGCAGCCTTTATTCGATGATGACCCTGCATTGTGGTCAGAACATCTCGTCTGATTTCATCCAACGCAAACCGCGATTCACGACCGAACCAGAGCCACCGCCCTGTCGGTGTCGCTTCTTCAGTCCCCACTCTTTCGGATACTGCCTCAGCACGTTCGATAGCTCGCTCAAGTCCCGACTCTAATGCTGTGAGTGATGCCTGTGTTGCCGCATGAGTCCATTCAACTCCCCATCCTTCCGGCAGATCAATATCTATAAGCTCAACCATCCCAGCGAGTTCCCGCGCTGCCTCACTATCGTATGAATCAACTGTAATACCGTCATGACCCTTTATGAGCATTGCAAGTCCACCATCCGCTCGTAATGTTGTTCCGACTACTGCATCTGTCTCATAATCGGTTTTATTCCATGGTGGCATACTATCATGAACTTGAACGGTCACTACCTCACCCTGTTCAATGTATTCTTCAGTATTGTCATACGGTAGATACCCTTTGGCGATACTCTCATCTGCTATGTCTACATCATCAAAGTCAGTGTTAGTGTCAATTTCTGCTTTCGGGATGAGTGCACAGATCGCACCAGAGCCTTGTGTTTCTGTAATTTGCGCGGTGAACACAGTTCCTGGTGGCGTTATATCATCCCACGCAAGCGAATCCCGTCCGCATGCAGTGAGCACATCCGTAACCGATTTCACCCCAGACTCCGCCCCATGTATACCTACCCCCTGAGAATCATCTGTTGTACTGACCCTTACGGTGTGATATACATCATCGAAGTCATTCTCAAATCGTTCCCGAATCACTGATGAAGCCTGAACTATGTCGTAATCAGCGTCAAGAAGACGCTTTGTTACCGCCGTGGCGTATATGCCACGTACACTAACACGAGCGGTATGATCGTCAGTTCCCATAACAGCACATATGCATGGACGATTTTGAATACTATCGGTCCTAACTTGCTTTGCTGACTTTTTAATTAACCAGAATGCAGTCAGTATCAGCCATGACTGGCTTACAGAATTAAGGACTATAATTAATTTTTAGCAAATACCATACCCAATTCAACTATTATGAAAATTGATAAACATTGATACTATCGCTAAGCCTTTGTATGGATTCGACTCACGTAGATGCTGAAATCTCATTTATCAAAAGGACTCAATCAGATTTCCTGGGTGTACTCTCTTTCTAGCTAGTTGGTTTCGCTCATCGAATGAGTACACGGACTCGCGCTCTTTGGGGTTGAGTAACGGACCGTTCACGCGACACAAGGAATATCTCAGGCTCGACCACAAGAGGACTCACGACAACTGATATGTTCAATTAGTAATAATTGACGTGTATACGATGGTCAAACCTGAAGACCCCATCGAGGAGGCGGCTGATGATTCACTCGACCTCTATGACATTGCAACATGGGAAGTTCGTAGCAACACTGATCGAGTTGCCTCTGTGCTTTGGTGGCTTCTTGCAGGGTCTGCCCGCGTCGTCATTATCCTCATAGCATTGATACTGTTGCTTGCTGTTGGTGGTCTTGCTGCGCTCACGGATCCACAAACAGGAATATTAACCGCTCTATCAGCAATCCCAGCCGTTGGACTTGCTGTGTATGTGTCACTGACAGACATCACAGAAACTGAACCAATATCATTGCTTGTTGCTACATTTTTACTTGGCGTCCTTACAGCAAACTTTGCAGCTGTTCTTAATACAGTTTTAAGACCATACTTCGTTGGACTTGGATTTATTAGCTCAATTATATTCTTCTTCGTCGTCGTTGGTCCAATTGAGGAATCTGTTAAACTTTTAGCTGTCAGACTGTATGCATATAGTGATGATCGGTTTGATTCTGTTCTTGATGGCGCCGTTTACGGTGCGATGGCTGGATTAGGATTTGCGGTTATCGAAAATGCACTGTATATTGCTCGACAACTACCAAATAGTGGACTTGACATTGGTTTAGGGCTTATTGGTGCTGGTGGCGGCATAACGGCTGTTAGAGCACTTGCTGGTCCTGGTCATGTAATATACTCAGCAATTGCTGGTTACTATCTTGGTCTTGCAAAATTTAATCCTGGTCAACGAGGACCAATCATCATGAAGGGAATATTGCTCGCAGCAGTGATTCATGCAATGTATAACGCGACTGTTGGAGTTGGATCTGGACTTATCGCGTCAGTCACCGGGTTTAGCGGGATTATCCCATATCTTATTTATGTTATTTCCTACGATAGCGTATTCGGTCTAATGTTATTTATTAAGATACGGCGATACTGCAACAGCTACCAGCGTGTGCATTCTACAGATAGAGAAGCTGAGATTTCCCCAGATGAAAGCGACGTGACTCAGTAACTGATGAAGTTATATGATACATATCCACCCCGACTCCACGGATCGGAAGCCATGACCGTGCAATTAAATTGAACATAAAGGATCGTTATATATCGGCTTCACGATACCCGCTCGTTAGTTGTTCAACATATTTTGCAACGACATCGACCTCAAGATGAACAGGGTCGCCTACAGCCTTATCTGAAAGCGTTGTCACCTCATACGTTGTTGGAATAATTGCTACACTGAATTCTTCTGCGTCACGCTCAGCAATTGTGAGACTAATCCCATCGATAGTGATTGATCCTTTCTGGACAACATACGGCGCAATCGATGTGGGTAGATCAAACCCAAAGGTCCAATCATCACCAACACGATCAATCGATGTTACCTGAGCCGTCATGTCAACGTGACCTTGGACAAGGTGTCCATCAAATCGATCATTGGCTGCGAGCGCGCGCTCAATATTCACGCGATCACCAACATTGATTTCACCTAGGTATGTTTTATCGACAGTCTCAGCCGCAAGGAATACCTCAAACCAACCGTCCGTATCTGCCGCCGCCGATTCAGACGACTCGACGGTGAGGCATGCACCACTCACGGCAATAGACTGCCCATGTTGGAGCTGTGCTGCATCAATCGTTGTGGGCGGCTCAATACGAAGCCGTCGACCACCCTCATCTGTCGTTGCTGCGGTGACTACCCCAGTTCCTTCGACAATACCAGTAAACATACAATAGGGTTGGGACGGACGCGAAAAAAACTCCCGAATCACTGGATGGATGACTGGCTTATCCAGATTACCTTACAGTGAACAACCTCGGGGGCAAGCCCCGAAACACTCTCGCTCTAACTAGAGGGGAACTCAGAATAAAAACAATCTGAACGTTAGACCTCACACAGTCTCAGATTCTAATGCTTCTATACCAGCGAGGGGTTCTCCAGTCAGGGCACGAATATACGCTCCACCGGCAATTGAAACGTGATCAAAGTCTGTTTTATTCATATCATACATCTCAATCGCTCGAGACGTATCGCCTCCACCGACAACAGAAAAACACTCAGTCTCTGCAATCGCTTCCAATACTTGCACTGTTCCAACAGCAAAGTCTTTCTTTTCGAACACACCAAGAGCACCTTTCACAAAGGCTGCATCAGCATCGCGAATCATATCGGCGTACAGTTCTGCTGTCGCAGTTCCGATATCCATGAAGGAAACACTCTTATCAGTTATTGAATCGACGGCGACCTCTGCACGCTCACCCGCATCATCATATGCAAGATCGTTTGCAAGCGTTATCTGATCAGCGTGATCTGTAAGGATTGAATTAATCACCTCGCTATTGCGTTCCCACTGTGTATCATACCGGTCAGTTTCAGAGGAAATATCAAAACCAACTGGAATATCTGAGGCACGGAGGAATAACTCACCTACAACCCCACCCAATAAAAATGAATCAACACTCTCGCCAAGATTATCTATTACATCAATAACGTCAGTCGCTTTCGTCCCGCCAACAGCCATGATGACGGTGCCATCAAATTCTTTCTTCGCAATAGCAGTATTAGCTTCATATTCGGTCTCCATCACACGACCAGCATATGAGGGAAGTACGCTAGGAAACCCAACAAGAGACGCATGTGAGCGATGGGCAGCCGAGTATGCGTCATTTACATATGCGTCTACATGACCAGACAATGACTGCACGAATGTTGTGTCAGCTTTTGTTTCTGGGTCTGCCTCGGGGAGTTCGTCTTCACACATACGTGTGTTTTCTAGTAATAATACATCTCCAGGCTCAGTTACACCGATTGACTCGCCAACCCGGCTGCCGTAAGTGTCATCGATAAATTTGACGTCACAGTCAAGATATGTTTCAAGTACTGATGCATGTCCCTCAAGTGAGACAAAATCATCATCCCCAGGACGACCCTGATGTGCGAGGAGAATAACATGATATCCAGCGTCCGATAATTCTTGCACTGTCTGTGCATGACGCTCAAAACGACGATTATCTTGAACCGCGCCATCACTGATAGGTGAGTTTAGGTCAACTCGGACAAGAACCCGTTTTTCACTGGCTATATCTGTATCGGCATTGAGAGTATCAATAGTATCGAATGAAGACATGTAAGATAGTGTTAATTCTCGGTATTGACTGTTGGTTATTGGGTGAAAGATACTGAAGTGCTGTCATATCATGACGGATTAACGGTCACAATTACGTACGTAATTATGTATTTGTATTCGTAATGTACTGTGCAAGATCAAGCATCCGGTTTGAGAATCCAAACTCGTTGTCATACCAGGTTAAAATCTTGTATAGTCCTCCTGCGTTCACCTGATTAGTCGAATTAAGATCAACCATCGATGAAAATGGGAGTCCAATGATATCTGAGGAAACAACCTCATCATCAGTATAGCCTAAGACACCAGCAAGTGGACCGTCGTCAGCAGCATTGCGGAATGCACTATTCACACCTTCGACACTTGGTGCAGCCGATAAGTCGACAACTAATTCTGTAATTGACCCATTCGGTACTGGAACCCGCATTGCCATTCCATCGAGTTTTCCATCAAGCTGTGGAAGTATCTCGGTGGTTGCCTGTGCAGCTCCTGTTGAGGTCGGAACAATGTTCTCTGCGGCTGCCCGTCCTCGTCGTGTTTTTGACATTGGACTGTCGATAAGTGCCTGACTTCCAGTGTATGCATGAACGGTCGTCAAAAGACCACTCTCAATCCCAAATTCATCATTGAGGACCTTTGCGACTGGAGTAACAGAGTTGGTTGTACAGGACGCATTCGAAAGGATATCCTCACCGGCGTACTCGTTATGATTGACACCATACACAATCTGCTTAACTGGCTCATCACCCTTTGGTGGTGCAGAAATAATCACCTTATTTGCTCCTGCCTCTAGATGTGCAGCAGCGTCTGATCGAGTTCGAAAAATGCCAGTGCACTCGAGTGTTACATCGACATCAAGTTGATCCCACGGCAATTCTGTGGGATCTTGAATGTTATATAATGGCACAGTCGTATCGCCGATGGTGAGCACGTCCCCATCTTGTGAGATATCATCTCCCCGACCCATAACCGTATCATACTTTGCCAAATAACCCATATCATCGAATTCCATAACGTCATTAATCCCGACAAGCTCAATTGATGGGTTGTTAGTGATTGCTCGGAGGACGCTTCGTCCGATTCGACCAAAGCCGTTTAACCCAACCCGAATGGCATCATTGCTGGGGTCAGCGAACAGATTTGATTTTTCACTCATATGTGAGTACACTTCATACACATACTTGAATCCCTATGTTCCGATGATAGTGACTAAACCACACCTAGCATTCACGCTCATAGAAATCCACCTCTTCGACAAGCAATTATACACAGTTATTTTCGGCTAGAATCACAAGTAAATAATAATTTAGCACGTAGTCTATGTAGTTGAGGAGAAGTCTTTTTATCGAACATAACTTACATTCGTATGAATGAGAGATGACCCCGACGATCCGTTTGATGACTTCTTCGATGGGATCGAGCGGATGATGAATGAGATGACAGACGATGGCGCTGCTGGATTTGCGTCTGAGACACACGTTGATGTTTACAATGACGATGATCAACTTCGAGTTGTTGCTGATCTCCCAGGCGTCACAAAGGACGCAATTACGCTTCAATGCGATGGAACCGTATTGACAATCTCAGCTGCGGGTGATCGTCGTGAGTATGATGAACGAATTCAGCTGCCGACACGCGTTGATGAACACAGCGCAGATGCGTCGTTCAATAATGGTATTCTCCAGGTATCATTTCAGAAATCAGATGACTCAGCGGCAATTGATGTCGAATAATTCCTACAAGAAGCATACTCTTTGCCTCTGAATTCTCGGTGGTTGTCTTCCGCTGTTATCAATTTTGACTAGTTGTGATCAGCTTGAACTTCCTGTAGGACTATACCGAAGATATGCACCAAGCGTATGTCTGCGCACGCAATGACAACCCCCCGGGTGAATTCGCATGCTACCTATGAAAATATCGTTCGACACGTCCTAACTCAGTGTAAAAACATCGACATGTAGTATGCAGCTGTTAAACATACAGAATAGAAATATCATTGACAAGTCCGCTAGGCTCCATACTGAGACTCAGCGTAGCGATTGGGCAATTGTCTCAAGTAAAGTATAATGAAACAGTTGGGATATGCTGAATTGATATCATCAATTTATGCCTCCGCAGTCTGACGAATTAATGTGGAGAGCTGATCCCAAAAATCAGCATCGTATTTCTCTGTATCATCGATTGTTGGTCGTGCGTTTGTTTCAGAGACAACTGCTCGCTGGTCAGTGACGAGAATATCAACACCAAGATAATTAATATCGAGTACTGCTGCGGTTTTTATTGCTAACTCTTGATACTGATCTGGAATCTGAACACCATGAGCTGTTGCTCCGCGGTGAACATTATGTTTCCACTGTTCATTATCCACATCAGCATGCGAATTGGATATCCGACGTTCAACGCCACCAACGACATTACCGTTGACAACCATCACTCGATAATCTCGCGCATTTGGGAGAAACTCTTGAATCAAATATGATTTATCACCTGTTGCTTGATAGTCATGAACAAGATCAAGATAGTCGATGATACCAAGCAATGAGTCGATATCACTCGCTGTTGTGACCCCAATGCCACGCGTTGCTGAATTTGGCTTTATTACAACTGGAAATGAAAGCGTATCAACAGCTTCGATAACTGCGTCATGATCAATTGGGTTTGAAATAACGCGCGTTTCAGGAACTGGAATATTTGTCTGTGCAAGCGTTGCGAGAACAGCGGCTTTGTTTCGCGAGGTAACTATTGCATCTCGACCGTTAACCCATGGAATATTATGCCGTGCCGAGATAACCCCACCTTCCATCAATCGCCCTGGATACACAAATCCAACATCATACTCAGCTGCTGGTGACTGCGTAAGATCGACTGTTCGCTGAGTCGCCTGTAGGTGTTCAACGGTGATATCACGATCAGCGAGTGGCTCTTTCATTCGAGTGAATGTTGTTGAAGCTGTCGTGACAGCAAGTGTGAGCATCGCGTATGTCAGTATAGTAAGCGTGACACCATCTATAAATAATTCGAACGAGCCAACAACTGGGAAAATCATAGCTATTAGATGACGCTTTTGTGTATAATAAAACGCCACATACAGATCTCACCTCGAGTAACAAAGACGGTCTGAAAGAAGTAGCCTTGAGCTGACAGGCACTTAGATATATTACAAATAAAAACTTCCAGCATTTGTGGGTAGGGATATGATTAATTTTTACTGTAACCCGGTCGCTGACGATATCAACTTAGGAAATAAGCAGTTTTTGTCCTTTTTCAACATCGACTCGACATGGTGGTGATATCTTATTATATGCTCGACGAAGACCATCCTTGGCAACAGAGGCATCATCAACCCCACAATAAATAGTGAATACACGCTCATTCTGTTGAATACGAGCAGCCGTCCCGACAGGCTTTCCGAAGGCTTGTCGCATCCCATCTGAGACTCGGTCTGCGCCAGCACCAGTTGCTTGCTTGTTCTCACGGAGGATCTGATGTGGGAATTTTCGAAGAACCATCTTATAATTATCCTGCCCAACCTGTTTGAGCATCGTTCGGTTTGCTGAAAGGCGGGCAGACTCAAGAGATCCGTGACGGATTTGACATTCTTCTTCAATCCGTAAACTAATCTGGACGGGGTAATCTTGTGGTCCCGTCTGAAGATTTCCCATATTGTGCTGTGCAATTTTCGAACCGGGGATCCCAGTGACGTAGTCACGTCGCGTGTAAGACGGCTTTGAGAGCTTCCGGTACATGGAGGCAGGCTTATCGGACATTGTGTATGTTCTTATATACTCACACGGCTATACAGGCTAAAAACGCTTCGAAGCAAAGAGAGACACTCATATTATTCAATATCGACCGAGCAGTACTCAAAGTCCCACTCATCAAGTAGCGAAGCTGTTCGATCAGTAATTGAGGGGGCAACGAGTATTCCACGTGTAGAAGTATTCGAAAGTTCTGTTGTGATTGCCTCGACGTATCGTTTTAGTTGGCTTGCAGCTGATGGTCCAACCCGCCGCCGTTTTAATTCAACAACGACAGGTCGACCAGCAGCATCTTTTCCAAAGATATCGATTGGACCTGCTGTTGTCTGTCTTTCAGTCGCAATTGGATCAAACCCGTCTTCAATAACATCTGGGGAATCTAGAATTCGCTGTCGAAGATCCTCCTCACTTCCAATTAATGTAAGATCACTTCGGTCAGTGACCGCGTACGCAGATATTGTCTCGACGCGCTCAAATAAAACATCAAGCTGCTCTGTAGGATTACTCCGTGTGCTTTGAATCTGAAGTTGCCCGTCACGAACACTTGCATTGTGTGTCGACCCAGGGGGTTGCCAATTGACCGGTTCACGGCTCTCGTTCGTATGAACAAGTGCAGTTCCATCAGGCTTGTATATGACAAGTCGTTGTCCTGGTCCTAATGTCGAGGCTGCCCGTCCCTCATAATGAACCTCACATCGACCAAACATTGTTAGGAGACGTCCATTCTCGAATGCAGACTCTAGTAGCTCGAATGCATCTCGATGTGTGGGTCGATAAAGTCTTGTTGTGGACATCGGCCACCTAGTGATATCGTTGTGTTACAACATCAAAAACCGAACGTGTGTAGATAGAGGTAGCACCCACAGTGTTTGCAAGTATATCAGTGAAAGATAATTGCCGCGCCGGAATCATTATCTGGAGTCCTTCTATTCCAATGCCGTATGCGATTACAAAAATGATCACAATAAACATATCTCGACCGTTTTTCGGAGTGAATCTTTGTGTATTGACAATTGTCCATGCCAATACGGCGTACCCAATTATATGTAAAACAACATCCATGCGAATCTCAAACATCGTATCGATCCCGACCGCATGACCCCCACCTCGTAGTGGAATAATAGATGCAATGAGGATAATAACTGCACAACATAGAGGAGCTATCCACTGCTTGTGATGATTAGTTTGTAGTATCCACAGAGGCGACCCCATGGCTATTCGTGGTTATTGATCGAAGAAAGTGGTTCAGAGAACTGTCGCAACCGAAGTGGACTCTGCCGCCCGCCGGACCGCCAGCCTCCGTCCGCTACGTGTGTGTCGACTTCAATGCCGGGTTACAGGCGTTCGACGTTCTTCGCACGCGGACCCTTGTCCGCTTGCACAATTTCAAACTCGAGATCTTGGCCTTCTTCGAGGTCTGGACCGCCAATATCTTCCATATGGAAGAAAACATCCTCGTCTGCATCCTCGGTGGATATGAATCCGTAACCGCCTGTGTCGTTAAAGAAGTCGACAGTACCTTGCGCCATTGCAAGTACAATATTTCCCTGGCTACACATAACTGTTGTGCGATGTGTGATACCACGGCGAGACATCTGTGTCTACGCACTACACAATCTTAATATCGTATAAACCCATACATTGATAGGAAAATCAGGGGCTGATATGTCGATACAGTTTTTGATTCACTTTGTCGAAATCAGGAGATTGACCCACTCTTAGTCGAATTATGTGATAAGACATCACACGCCACTGTGTAATGCCAACAAAATATTTATATAGAATCGCAAACAATCACCGAGTGAATATGAGTCAGCGAATGCAGCAAGGTCAGCCGATGATCATCATGGGCGACGACGCACAGCGCGTCAAGGACCAAGATGCTCAAGAGTACAATATTCAGGCGGCGCGAGCCGTATCTGAAGCTGTACAGTCAACACTCGGACCAAAAGGCATGGATAAGATGCTTGTCGACTCAATGGGTGATGTTACAATCACAAACGATGGTGTAACCATCCTACAAGAGATGGACATCGATAACCCAACAGCAGAAATGATCGTTGAAGTCGCCGAGACACAGGAAGATGAAGCTGGCGACGGAACAACAACTGCAGTTGCTATTGCTGGTGAACTCCTGAAGAATGCCGAGGAGCTTCTTGAACAGGACATTCATCCAACAGCCGCAATTCGTGGATTTAATCTCGCAAGCGAAGAAGCACGATCAGAAATTGACGAGGTAACACAGGCTGTCGAACCTGGCGAGACAGAACTTCTACAGAAGGTCGCTGAAACCTCGATGACCGGAAAAAGTTCTGAACTTGATAAAGAGATTTTGGCTGAATTAGTCGTTGAGACGGTTGAGGCAATCACGGTCGAAGCCAACGATGGCTCCTACGTTGTTGATCTTGAGAATCTCAATATTGAGACTCAAACCGGACGAGCAGCGTCTGAGTCTGAGTTGCTCAATGGGGCAGCGATTGATAAGGATCCAGTTCATGACGATATGCCGACTGCTGCTGCGGAGGCAAATATCTTGCTGCTGAATGAGCCTATCGAGGTTGAAGAAACGGATGTCGATACGCAAGTAAACATCGAGTCCCCGGATCAACTACAACAGTTCCTTGATCAAGAAGAAAAGCAACTCAAGGAGAAGGTTGACAAAATCGCAGATTCTGGTGCTGACGTTGTGTTCTGCCAGAAGGGTATCGATGACCTTGCACAGCACTATCTTGCGAAGGAAGATATCATCGCAGTCCGTCGAGCAAAGAAGTCAGACATTGGTTTCTTGAAAAACGTTCTTGAGGCTAATGTTGTCTCCGATCTTGACAGTGTTACTGAAGATGACCTTGGATACGGGTCGGTTCGACGCGATGGTGAAGATGAGCTATTCTATGTCGAAGGACTCGGCTCAGAGACTCACGGCGTAACGCTATTGCTCCGTGGGTCAACCGATCACGTCGTTGATGAGCTTGAGCGTGGTATCAACGACGCTATTGATGTCGTTTCAACAACTGTCTCAGATGGTCGCGTTGTTGCTGGTGGTGGAGCTATCGAGGTTGAGGTCGCTCGTCGTCTTCGTGATTATGCTGACTCTGTCAGCGGACGTGAACAGTTAGCCGTTGAAGCCTTCGCAGACGCACTCGAACTTGTTCCCCGAGTGCTTGCAGAGAATGCCGGGCTTGATTCGATAGATACGCTCGTCGATCTGCGAAAAGCTCATGAGAATGGTGACACAGGCGCTGGTCTGAATGTATTCAGCAGTGATGTTGAGGACTCATTCGACGCTGGTGTCGTTGAGCCAGCACACTCAAAAGAACAGGCAATCGCTTCAGCCGCTGAAGCTGCAAATCTTGTGCTCAAGATTGACGATATTATCGCCGCTGATGAACTGAGCACCAGCGGCGATGATGACGAAGGCGGTGCCCCAGGTGCCGGCGGTATGGGCGGCATGGGTGGCATGGGCGGTATGGGCGGTGCGATGTAACTCACAATTAGGTTAATATAATTCTCTCAGAGCCTCTTTATATCTCTGAGAGAGTTCATACTCTGATGACCTATTCAAGATAAACACGTTATACTCACGTCAATTATTTGCAGTAACCCACGTGTTCGATGAGCAACGATACCGATGATTTGCGGTTGAATTAGCTTATCTATCAAGACGAACGCCGAACTTTTATTAGTATTAATTCTGCTTCAATGATTAGTTTCTGACATACGCAAAAACAAATATGGATGTCTCAAAGCTCCTGTTGCCAATTAAATCGGCGTACCGAAGAGACAACGAGCAGGCAGTATATACACCTGAGCGGCAAATTATATATTATGCAACGTGAGACCCTCTTATTGAATGCCACGGACGTCAAGCAGAATGCTCCGATGTCAGAGGTTGTTCCTGCTGTTGAGGACGCGTTCGCTGCCTTCCAACGCGGAGATGCACAGATGCCAGCGAAATCTTATATCGAGTTACCACAGTATAATGGTGATTTCCGCTCAATGCCAGCGTATCTTGATGCTGGGAGTTGGGATGCAGCGGGAATCAAATGGGTGAATGTCCACCCAGATAATCATGACCAGTTTGATTTACCAACGGTTCTCGGGACAATGATATACTCCGATCCTGAGACTGCATTCCCACTTGCGATACTCGATGGACGAGAGTTGACAATGCAGCGAACCGGTGCTGCTGCAGCTGTTGCCACCGATCATCTTGCCGTTTCTGATGCATCCTCACTCGGGATTGTGGGTGCTGGTGTTCAATCGTATACCCAGTTGGAGGCGATTTCTCAGATTCGACCGATTGAGACGGTTTTTGTTGCTGATCGTAATGAAAAACGTGTTACGAAATTTATTGAAACATTTGATACCGAAACCGAATTTGATGTCCATGCAGGATCAATCGGTGATGCTGCTGGATGTGATATTCTCTCGACTGTAACACCAGTTGAGGACCCGATTGTTCCCCGAGAAGCAGTCGGCGATGATACGCATATCAATGCAATGGGAGCAGACGCACCAGGCAAACATGAACTTGCAGATGAGATTTTATCTGATGCGATGATTATTATCGATGATTACGAGCAAACGACTCATTCGGGTGAAATTAACGTCCCATGGCAGGCGAATCAGTTAGATGAAAATGATATCAACGCCTCAGTCGGCGAGGTGGTAGTTGATCAACATTCAGGGAGAAAGGACAAAACGGGTATTTCAGTGTTTGACTCGACTGGTCTCGCAATTCAGGATGTCGCGGCTGCGCATATCGTCTATAAGCATGCACGTGCGAATAATAATGGATATGATTTTGATCTTCTTGGGTTTGCGGAAACACACTGAGTTTCTGCGCTTCTATCAGGCATGGTGTGTAATACAGTAACAAAACTCAAATCTGTGGACTCCTTCATATCTTAACGCTTGTAGATATCTTTTTGTATGGTAGTCAGTATCTAATGTCCAATCATGATTGTGTGCACTATGCAGCGTTTATTTCAGCACTATTATACTATGATATTGGAAGGGTCAAAAATCACCGTCCAAGTGAAGCCTTTCATATTCCAGTCGAACACGAGACTATTCTTCACTATATCAAGTTCATTCGTTGATCATACTCATAGCTGAAGTTGCACGTTTGACATCCTCCCCCGCCCGTCGGCGAGGATTCCCACGACACCATGTCGCTGCGCTGAGTTGAGTTGAGTTGAGTTGAGGGTTAGTTGGTAGTGTGGCTTGCCGCCGTCCGACATCGACGGCGACTGGCTGTGCCAACCAACCGTTACTCCTCTCCTCGGCATGAGGACTCGGAGTTATCTGTGCTTGTGCTGACGACAAGCCTGAGTGTCAGCACAGAACAGGAAGGGTGTTTCTGCGTGCAATCAGGGACCCCGATATTGACCGATTACACGGGACAGGCGGGGAGACCGCTTCGGTTGCGGTACCATGTTTCTCCATTATCATATCTCTGTCGGATTCATCTCCGTCCTAAAGGACGGGTTTTCTCCTCGACTTTCCATAACCTACTATAATTAAATTATCAGTTAACGACATGTCGGCGATCATATGACCCAAGTCGTTTGACCCATCCATTAGTTGCAATTGATTCAATTACGTTCAGTGCCTCTTGAGCTCGCGATTCATACAGTCCAGCCTCAAAGTCAATATGAAATAGATAATCGCCTAATCGATTCCCGCTTGGTCGGGACTCAATACGTGAGAGATTGATATTACGGTCAGCAAATGCCTCCAGTAGCTCCAACAACAATCCTGGGTAATTGGCATTCGGATAGACAACAACTGTGGAACGCCCACCAGCTGTTACGCGTTCATTCTCAGGGGCGACAACAAAGAATCGTGTTGCATTTGATGACCTATCTTGGATGTCTTCTGTAATAACAGTCAATACATCACCCGCATTGTCCGGATGACCAATTCCCGCAACAGTTGGATCCTCACGAGCGCGCTCAACACCACGCGCTGTGCTTGCGACTGCCTCAGCGCGCACGTCAGGATAATTATCTTCGAGATATGATCGACACTGCGCAAGTGCCTGTGAATGCGACGCAATCACATCAAACTGTGATGACTGTGCAAGGAGTGCATGTCGAATTGGCGTAACAATTTCTTGTGTGACTGCTACGTCACTGTCAGCAATTGAATCAAGCGTTTCAGTGACACTTCCTTCAATACTATTCTCAATCGGGACGACACCTCGTTCATACTCTTCAGTATCAACAGCAGCGACGATTGCAGAGACCGATTCCTGAAATACAACATTTTCATCGATAGCGCTGGCAGCTCGGTGTGAATATGTTCCTGCTGGTCCCAGCGTGACTATTTGCATAGCAACGTCTACTTGAGGGGGTCAGAAAAATTCTCGGGCTCACGTAGTTTAACAAAATTCTACGAAATTTTGCAGGATCTGTAGTCCTGTTTCTCCAGATTTCTCAGGGTGGAACTGCGTTCCAAAGACGGATCCTGATTCATCAGCAATAACTGCAGGAAATGTATCTCCATAATCGGCTGTTGCGACAACTGCATCTGTGTTATTAGGATCAGCGTAGTATGAATGCACAAAATATGCATACTGCCCATCGACACCGTCAACTAATGGATGTTCCCGGGTAATCGAGAGTTCATTCCATCCCATATGCGGAACCTTCTGATTACCATCGAACCGACGATTCCGTCCAGAAATAAAATCAAGTCCCTTAACATCCTCTTCACCGGCGTGGTCGGCTTCTTGACTGCTTGTCAGAAGCATCTGCATTCCAAGACAGATTCCAAAAACTGGTTGGTCGCGATCAACAGCAGCGGCAAGTGACTCCCGGAATGGACCTGCATTTTCCATTCCTTCGCTAAAAGCTCCGACACCTGGAAGAACAATCCCGTCCGCATCAGCAAGGCTCTCTGGATCGGCTGAAAGTGTTACCGATGCTCCAGCGCGCTCCAGTCCTCGTGTCACTGACCGGAGATTTCCAAGCCCATAGTCAACGAGCATGATATCTGCGGTCGTCTGAACACTCATATAGAAACGTCTACACACACCGCTAAAATTGTTTCTGACAGCTCGATAGAATTCAATCATCACGCCTTCATTATTGACATCCTCCCGCAGCTGAAGACGCGGGTATTCTCCTTGTATTCTATAATATATGATTCCATTGAGATGCAAACTGTCTGAATCTTACCCGCCAGTCCCGTAATTCATCCGACATATTTAATCATATGTATTGTCGAATGATCAATACTGATGTCATCTCGACGTAGATTCCTCCAAGGTATCGGCGCAGTCAGCACAGTCGGTGTTTTAGCAGGATGTACCGGGTCAACTGACAGTAGTAATGCCGGAAGTGGCGACCAAACAACAGCCACTACAACGATAGCGACATCAGACTCAGTTCCTTTTGGTGACAATCGAGCGACATTCTATATGTCGCCAAGTGAACCACAGCAATTGATGGAAGCACAGTATGCCCCAGTGAAGACTATTCTCCAGCGTGAACTCCCAGTTGAAACTGCAACTCTCCGATATGCAGCCGGATATAGTGCTGTCCTGCAGAGTCTTGCCGGTGGGACCGGAGATATTGCTGAGACCGGACCGTTCGCTGCAGCACTTGGCGTCGATAACAATCGCTGCAATATCATTCTACAACGGTATGGGTATGGGTCATGGACATATGCATCAGTCATCGCCACACGTGAGGATTCTTCAATAGAGTCACTCGCCGATCTTGAAGGCGAGCGAGTTGCATTTGCAGATCGACTATCAGCTTCTGGTGCACTGTATCCGTTGTTCATGCTTAAGCAAGCAGGATTGAATATTGGGAACCTCCCGACCGACAGCGGGGATACATCATTCACCGCACAATTTTCTAGTCATGCGGAGGCGTTCGCTGCCTTGGAGCGAGGACAAGTTGCTGCTGCTGGTGTTGGAAAGTTCATCACGCTTGATGATAACCGTGAACTGAAGAATGGATTTCAATATATTGAGACAACAACTAGTATTCCCCGAGCACCAATTGTCGTGAGTCCGGAACTCTCAGCAGATGAGCAAACAGCCATCAAAGATGCATTACTCACCGCCAATGAGTCAATATACGTCGGTGAAGATGGTGAGCCGGACACCGATGATGATCTTTGGTTCAGTGATGTTCGTGAAGCAGATGATGAGACATACCAACCAGTCGTTGATGTGGCAAATGAACTTGGTGTCACGACTGATCTTCTTGATTCCTGATATCATCACGGCTGATAGCTTAGATTAATTCATTATGCCACATGTTTCCTTACAGAACGTTACGAAAGTGTTTGGTAAAGATACTGTTGCACTCGATGACGTCTCAATCGAGATTACCGCAGGTGAGTTTGTTGTTATTCTTGGACCCTCTGGCGCTGGAAAATCGACGTTGCTGCGGATTCTAAATGGGCTGACGGAGCCATCAACAGGGACTGCGAAAATTGGCGAAGCTCCTGTTTCAGAATCAGGTAGCGATGTCGGCATGGTGTTTCAGATGCATTATCTTATCGAGTCGCTGTCCGCATATCGGAACGCACTTACCGGCGCACTTGCCCGGACAGCCAATCTAAAGAGCATTCTCACGCTTAATCAAACAGATGACAAGCGTGCTGCCCTTCGTGCGCTTGATACAGTTGGACTTCTTGCAGACGCAGAACAGCGGGCAGGAACGATGTCCGGGGGACAGAAATAGCGCGTTGGGATTGCCCGGGCGCTCGTCCAAAATCCATCGCTACTGTTAGCTGATGAGCCTGTTTCAAGTCTCGATCCGAAAGCAGCTCGGGACGTAATGAGATATATGAAACAAGCAGCGCGTGAGCGTGATCTCACGACAATCGCAAGTCTTCATCAGGTCAATATTGCTCGGGAGTTTGGAGATCGGTTTATTGGCATCCGCGATGGGATGGTTGTATTTGATGGATCCCGTGCAGAACTGTCGATGGATATTATCGATGATCTATATTATACCGATTCTGAAAATACTCCTCTCAATCGTGGACAAGCGGAAAGTCTGGCTAATGAATCGACCGCAGTGAGTGAGACCAGCACAGTCCCCCACGCCGAGAATACCTCTGATCGTGATAGTAGTGCTGACACCGATATTGATACTGGAGAGGCGCAGTTATGAGCACGGATACAGTCGATGAAATTCTTTCTCGGATTGAACGCGTCGTTCTCATTCGTCGGATGCTCTGGGTTATTGCAGTGACACTCGCTGCCGCTGCTGTTTACTTTGGGACTGGATTCCTTGGGGCTCGTCCAGTGCCTGAGATTATTCGCTTTGCGCAGTTTGAGTTCTTCGCTGCTGAATTTATCAAGTATGCACAACCAAATTTTGTCGATCTTACGTTTTATACGCAGAATAACGATATCAATGGTTTCGATGCGATTATTGCGAGTATAACACACCCTGAGTCGATCATCACGACGGTTCTTTCACTCCGAAGTAGTCTGATTATCTCTGCGGTCGTGATGACAGTAACAATTGGTACGGTCGGAACAGTTCTTGGGTTCCCATTTGCGCTTTTCTTTGGCGTTCTTGGGTCTGAACGTGTCACTCCATTCCCACTCAATTTTATATTTCGAGGAGTGATGTCAGCGATTCGAGCCATTCCGGCACTTGTCTGGGTGTTTATTTACGCAGCGCTTGTACCACTTTCACCATTAACAGCGATGCTTGCAGTCGCAACAGACACAATCGGTAATCTTGGTCGGCTCTTTACAGATGAACTTGAAGAAATTGATGACGGTCCCATTGAGGCAATCCGGTCCACTGGCGCCTCACGAGTTCAGATAATAAACTTTGGAATGTTATCACAGGTGTCATCATCGTTTGTCGCCTGGACGCTGTACATTCTTGAGATCAATACCCGAATCGCAATCTCATTAGGTGTTGTTGGAGCCGGTGGACTTGGACAGTATATACAGCAAAATCTCAATCTGTTCAATTCATTCCGAGCTGGAGCTGGGCTTGTAACACTCCTCGCGCTTGTCCTCTCAATCGAACTACTATCATCACGGCTCCGAGCTCGGCTTCGTCCATCAGAACATGATGCGAAGGGGCTGCTCCAGTCAATTCGCGAACTTGGTGATCCTGACCGGTGGCTTGGACGAACAGTGGAATGAATTAATCTTCATACTCACCAAGTCGGGACTGACCTCCCGATTCTGCATTATTTGCACTGTCTGTATCACTCTGCACACCAGCCAGTGAAGCTGCGCTCTTAATTGTATTGACAAACGTGTCTGAGTGGCTTTGGTCATACAGCGTTGCTGCGGGGTGAACAGATATAATAACTCGATGTGACTCATCGCCTAATCGAATATCAACAACATCACCAGCAGCTGTCGTTACGGCGACCTGACGGTCAAGTAAATGCTCTGACGGGACCTTTCCGAGTGTGACGATTACTGCTGGGTCGATAACCGAAAGCTCATGTTCAAGATATCTGCGGCAGTTCGATAGTTCCTCAGTCTTTGGATTTCGATTCTCCGGGGGTCGACATCGCACACAATTAGTGATGCGGATTGTATCTCGACTGACACCAACTTCATTGAGAGCATCATCAAGAACGTCTCCTGAACGCCCAACAAATGGTTCACCGTGCTCATCTTCATTTGCACCTGGCGCCTCGCCAACAAATACTAATTCGGCATCAGCAGGACCGACCCCGTTGACAATCTGTGAACGTGATTCAACAAGATTTTGACATCGTTTGCATGCAGTGACGTCAAGTCCATCCATCGTTGAACTTGGTCCTGATATATTACTTACCTCATTATCATCATTGCTGGCAACGTGATTGCCATCATCAGCAGTCATACTACAGACGTGAACGGTAGAAACTTACACATAACGGTCAATAAACGATCAATCAAATAATTAACCGTTAGTTGTGCCGACTCGCTGGTCCCACTGACGAGCACCTCGGGCAGCAAGTCGAGCAACTCGGACCGGTTCGGGACGTCCTCCAACTGGTGTGTATGCCCGAATAATCGTCTCAGTAGTTGTCGTATCAACTCTGGCTGATCTAAAAAATAGTGTATTATCATCGCCGTTGTCGCCGTCCGCAGAGTCATCGGCTGCTATCATCAACTGTTCACGATCTGGAAGTTCCTGATATTGAGTTAGTCGTTGTTCCAACGCATCGCCCGCAAAGTGCTCTCGCAATGCCGATTCAAGTCCAGCACTCTGTTCATACGAGACTGCAATCACCGGACGCTCTGCTGTGTGTGCGAGTGAGGAAATATCAATCAGATTAAACCACGCTGGAGCAACCCCAGAAATTAATATATACTGGACATCCGGACGACAGAGATCATTAATTACCGTCTGTATTGCTGATGTCGCATCAATTCCTCCGACTGTTGCCGTAGCAAATGCAAATCCATCTGTAACTCGGTCTCGACGAACAACTGCACCACAGATAGTACACTCACCGGTACCTTTAGCAGTCGATTCAGCAATACCGAGCGCACGCGTCCCGGGTTTAATATCCGTCATCTCTCTTCTCGTTTATTATCCAGTTTGTTATGCACTTACTGACAATGGTATACCGATTAGCTATATGTAATATATTTGTTAATGAATACTTACGGAGAAATTATGAGCACGCACATTATGCAATAAAATATAGTACATGATGTATCCTCTCGCATATGATTCATACTATCAACTAATTTTAATATACAGATTGTAAATAAAAAACAGTGGATCGTGCTCAGGATCTTCGTAGCGTGGTCTGTGTGTCTATGCTCCCGACTGCCAGTTAGCTGTCTTTAATATCTTTAAGACGATTGAGCAGCTCATCATTCGATGCACCAATCTCATATTCGACCTCACCGCTATGATCTGATTGGGAGGTCGAGACACCGTCATCATCTTCGAGATCAGTCTCAAAATCTTGATTTTCTTGCTCGGACTCGTCGTAGCTCCCAAATCCCATACATTAAGTACTACAATATGAAGGTATAAAAATGGACTGCAACCTCTAGTCTCTGATTTTTGCATGTAGCTACACACTGGCGACAACGGACACGAAAAATCTGCTTACTCCTGATAAGATCTGATACCAGGGCGAAGAATTGAACACTATCTCCTCTCAAAGCAGTATATATTATGAACGTGCATGAAGTTACAGCGGATGCTGAGGGATTCACATGCAATGCATATCTTATTTCCGGCAATCGACCGGTCTTGATTGATGCTGGTGCAATGCCAGGTGTCGTCGATATTATTACTGAGACAGTAGACAATCTTGCGGCTGTTTATTTAACGCATCAACACACTGATCATGTTGCTGAACTCGATGCTGTTCTGAATAAGTTTGACGCAGAGCTGTATGCGTATGGTGACCATCCTCGTCGAGATGGCAATCTTGCGGACGGTGATATTATTGAAATTGAAGATGAGTCATTTGAGGTGGTTTATACACCTGGTCATGCGTCAGACCATATCACACTTGTCGGTAACAAACGCATATTTAGTGGTGATGTCGTCGTATATAATGATGGCGCTTTCAACGACGGGAGCTTTGGACGAACGGATATGACTGGTCAGTCGCGTGAACAACTTATTGAAAGCTTACACCGACTTCTTGAACGACTTCCGCGGACAGTCGAACGATTGTATCCAGGACATGGTGATGTCTACCGCGGATTAAGCAACGATGATACCACAGACAGTATTCAGACTGTTATTGAGCGCGCGCTCACACGTGCTGAGCGTCGTGAGCCGAAATATTCCAATAATTGATGATTTCGTCTATATTAACGCGAAAGAATCCTCACTGCAACTGAACTGCAACTCGCAGTCTTATTATTGATACAGAACCTGATGCATAAGACTGCTCGAATTATACCTCCGAACACATGTTAGAATGAAATGTCGTCGAATGCCAAAATCCGGTGAACGGGCTTTGCTCATATCAATAATACTCACTGACCAATCTCCACGGTAAATAGTCATTATCCATATACAGACTAATTCAGTATCAGAGAACAGTTATTGACAGAATTTGGTACTAATATATTACATGTATCAAATCATGTTAAATGAGCTCAGAGATGCCATTTATTGAATCGATGACAGCACGTGCACCAGCAGAATTAAATGCGTCTCGTCCAGCATCGCCGTCAAGCCCGCCAGTGAGAACTCCGACTCCGTGATATGTCCGATTATCATCGGTCATATCGGCGTTAACAGCTGTTTTTACATCATCAAGGGTGTCTCCGGCAAACACAATTGTATCTGCCTCAAGCCGGTCTGCGAGTATCTGCAACGCTCGCGGATGTGGCTTCCCTTCATTCCAATCATCCATAGTGAATCGATGTGACGGTGGAATTGAGAATTGTACACGGTCAAGAGCAATTGAGGCTTCAGCTGCTGGGCGACCAGTAAGAATACCGATTTTGGTGGTTTCAACCAGCATATGTATCGTTGTATCGTCGATGAGAACAGGCTCATCGGCAATATATCCCTTTCTGTGAACAGGTGGATCGCCACCTTCGAGTTCACGATACCGGTCGCTTCCAAGATAAAGTGCTTGGAATACATCACGGAGACGCTCACTATTCCATGTCTGCATTACGATTTCATAATCGGTGGTGCTCAGATAATTAGCAACAACTTCTTTTGCTGATTCAAGACCACCCCCTTGGGCAGCGATTTGCGTAGTGAATTGGTCGATGCTAACTGATTCGTGACGTGCAGTTAAAATATATAAAGCAACGGCGTCAGTCACATCCCAGTCATTATTAAATCCACCAGCGTTTTTAAAATCCTGTATATCTGTTCGTTCGATTGTTTGATCATAACATTGATCGACGGTATCAACAATTGCTCGCCGATACGATCGTGAAACGTCAATGAGCACGCCGTCAATATCCAGGACGACCGCGTCTACATCCATACTATAGTTCGTATGAGGAGTAGACTTAGCGCTGTTTGTTCCAACGTGCAGGTAGAAACAGTTCTGGAAATAGATACGACTCCGGTTAGCATTATCTAAATATAATCATTATTGATCAGGTGGATCATCAGATTAGCGATTAGATGTGAAGTACCCCGGGCTTAAGCCCCGAGGCACTCACCTTCTGTATCTGTAGATTCAACAATATATACAGTCTCGCCACCAGGAAGTGAAACCGGATGACAGGAAATAACTGGGACGTCATATCCAAGTGTTGTGAGTCGGCAATCTGCCCCGACAGCATCTGCAACATCCCGAAACGGTCGATGCAGTTCTGGTGGGAGGTTCAATGCATACAGTAGTTCAACATCGTACAGTGACTTCGGCACATGCTGTTTACTTGTGGCGACAATATCATCACGAACAAATGTTACTGAATCTGGGACTGGACACGAGACAATATCCGTGGCTACGATATCGATTCCACGTGAGGCAAGCTCTACAGCGACAGCCGGTCGGTTTCCAATACCGACTTCAACAGCGGATTCATACCGCGAAAATCGCTTAACCAGAGCGTCTTGTGCCAGTGAACACACGGCGGGATATTTATTATACCACCGCACCTACTTATCTCTATGCTTGTCGATATCGTGCCGATCGGGGACCTTCCGGCGCAGGTGAAGCGGGAAGCATCCGCGGCGCTGCGAGGTGTCTACGAGTGCGACGTGACGGTGCATGAAGAGCAATCAATCCCTGACGGCGCGTTCGACCATAGTCGAAGCCAATACCGTGCTGAACAGTTCATTGAATTAGCGAGTCGTATCGGGAGTGGTAAAAAAAATATTGGAATTACCGCTGAAGATCTTTATTACCGACGGCGGAATTACGTATTTGGACTTGCATATCTGAATGGTAACGGGTCGGTTATCTCAACATATCGACTCCAGACCTCATCTGATGGTGGACTCAAATCTAAATCACCAGATGCAGTGTTCGCAGACCGCGTTCGAAAAGAGGTTGTGCATGAAATTGGTCATACATTTGGATTAGAACATTGTGATAATAATAAATGCGTAATGTCATTCTCACCAACTGTCCGTGAGGTCGACGTGAAAGAAGAGAACCTCTGTGGCAGTTGCAATCGCCTACTATACTGAGTCTATCTTACATTTATATAGCTGAACTCTTTTTCTGTGATAGCTTGACCGAAGACACCTAAGAGATCAGCTTTAACACTCCTATCAGAGAATATTCATCAATCACAACTCATATGATACCGACTAATTCTCTCACCACAGTAACGGGCGCATGGAAGCACGTTCAACGAGTCCTTATGCAGCAATCCCAACAAGTCCTTCAAGTCGACCTGAAAGTGATCGATGACCGACAATAATTCAGTCAACAGCAATCTCCGTTACATGAGTGCTGATACACTCGACCGGGTCACCGTACAGTAGTGTTATTTCGATATCAACATTATCTTCAACATCAACTTCTTCTTTTACATCCGCTAACACTGACTTTCCACGCGCTTCAGCATCCGTAATACCCTCTGTATATA
>KB659958.1_pt10 | contig 94056 bp, 87 predicted proteins | sample 558768 | NCBI scaffold set KB644980.1 | reverse complement strand
TCTCGTGGAGTGTATGTTGTACTGGGGTCGCTGTACTGGATTTCTGGATTCCCATTTTACATCTTTGTTGCGGGCTTCGCGTTTCCATTTGAACAGGGTTTTTGCAGATTTCTGGTAGTGGTTTTTCGTAGACTCTTTCATATCCTGGCGTGCAAGGTGCCGCATCCAGTTGTCAGCGTCTTCTGTATCAAGTGATTGTACGTATCTTCCTTTTCTGTCCCAGGCGAATCTGTAGAAGAGGTCTATACGGTTCATCCGGTTTTTAACGGTTGAATGGCTGTACCCCTCTGCTTTTTCCGGGTTTTTACCAAGTCCGAGCATCCATTCTGCTAGGTCGCGTCGGTGCTGGCGGTAGGTAACTTCTTGTCTAGGGTTTAGATGTTTTTTTGAGTCTTCTGTGACGAGTACGATCCCGTCAACTTTGTTTTCAGAGCTGTGCGTCATGTGTAATACCTCTGTCTAAAAACTAGGCCGTTTGCGCACCAAGTTTTAAGTATATAATGTAATATGCTTGTCTTTTCTTCGAAACCGCTGTAAGGCGTCGGGGTGCCGTATTTGACACCGTGTACTCGTTCTTGCGTAGTGTACATTGTTTCACCGACGAAGAGCCCGATAACTACAGGACAGAGAAGGAAAAGAGAGCCTGAGGCGGGATTTGAACCCGCGCTCTCGTCCTTACCAAGGACGCGCTTTACCGCTAAGCTACCCAGGCACACGCGTAGTTAGCGCAGATTTGGTTTTACACGTTTCGATTCGTCGTCTCCTCATTTGAGTCTACTCTCAGGGTGACACGCTGTCGGCAGTCAAAACAGATTATCAAATACCAATGTTATCGATTTACAGTCAATCTAAGGGTTCAGATCGGATATCTCAGAATTATTACTCGATAAATGATACATCTCCCCGGTAAACAGAAAAATCAAACCAACTAAAAACCGCAACGAAAATCCCGGTAACGTAACTTACGGAGCTTCGCCAGTCTCGATAGTAAAGTCGTCTATCGGGTATGCAACACAGGTCAGTGTGTATCCTTCATCTAGTTCTCCATCATCTAGCATTTGCTGATTATCATGTTCGACGTAATCCTCGGAGTTTCCATCAGAAGTAATCTGACCAGCACAGGAGACACATTGTCCCTGTCGACAGGCGTACGGCAGATCCCAGCCGCTATTTTCCCCGGCTTCAAGCACCGTCTGATTACTTGCAACTTCGATCGTCGATCCCTGTTTTCCAAACTCAACTTCAAAGTACTCAGCTTCCTCATCAGGAATATCAGCTGGAATTTGCTCGCTTTCATCAACCTCTGTATCGGTATCTTTAATTTCGGCACCTCCACCAGTGACTGACCCAGCAGGAATTGCTCCCCCGCCAATTGATCGATTCATTGGCTCAGGGAACTCTGTCTCTGGGAGCGTGCTTGCGCGCTTTTCAAGCACCTCCTGAGAAATATCCGCGGTCGGTGTCCATCCGGTCCCACGGGCGTAATGAAGCGACACCGCAAGCAGAGTAAGGGTAGCTCCAATACCCACTCCGAGGAAATTAATATCGACCATAAGTCGGCGTATGGAGCCAGGAGTTAAGGAAATTGTGATTATTCTTCGCGACGGGCAACGTCATGCCGACCAAATCCGTATCGTAGACGGTTTGCTACACGGCGTGAGAAACGCCCCTCTGGGTCACCTGTCTCTCCAGTCGCCCGACTCCCGAATCGCTCAGACAATGCTTGATAGATGAGTGGGACGGGAACTTCTTGTTCGAGTGCTTCTTGTACCGTCCAGGTTCCTGTCGAGCCACCAGCAATATAATCGGCCACATTACCAAGATCAACGCCTTCGACGCGGAATGCCTCTTCACACAGCTCAAGCAACCATGACCGGATCACAGCACCGTTATTCCATGTACGTGCAACAGCCTCAAGATCAAGATCATATCGCCCATTCGCTAGCAGTTCGAATCCCTCGCCGTATGTCTGCATTAACGCATACTCAATACCGTTATGAACCATCTTTACATAATGTCCAGACCCGACAGGACCCATTCTATCATGCCCATCTGGTCCGGTAGCGATTGCATCAAAAGCCGGTGTCAACTCGTCATACGCCCATTGTTTCCCCCCAATCATCAATGAAAAGCCGAGTTCAGCGCCTGCGGGACCACCGGAGGTGCCACAATCGAGATAGGTTGCATCACTCGCTTCTGCACGTCGGATTGATTTCTCGAAATATGAGTTCCCACCGTCGACGACAATGTCTGTCTGTGTAAGTGATGGCTCTAATTCTTCGAGTGTTGCATCAACAGCCTCACCAGCGGGCACCATTAACCAGAGTCGTTTTTTCTCCCCAAGCGTGTCGAGCAGTGTCTCGAGACTACTCGCCGGTGTTGCGCCCGCATCAGCGGCTGTTGCAACAGCTTCTGCATCAAGATCAAACGCAACAATATCATGTCCTGCAGCGACTAATCGATCAACCACAATCTGTCCCATCCGACCCAGTCCGACGACACCAAGTTGCATACTGTCGAATCAGCTCCCAGATTAAGTAGTGGTTGTGATTATCATCGCAATTATACTGACATTATAATAGTCGCTATGCGTATCTGAACGCCCTCTAATCGTCACAATTAATATCGCCGTTTCGGAATGATGTATGTAGAGCAGCCTTGACACTTCGCGCCAGTGGTCCAGTGGTAGGACAGTGGCTTCCCAAGCCACTAGCCCGGGTTCGATTCTCGGCTGGCGCAATGTATTTTCGGCTGTCTTGCGATTGTAGTCTGTGACAACACCACATGACGCTACAACGAAGCTATCGGGATGAATACGAACTGCAGATCCCGACACTGTCAATCGATTACGACTATTGGATGACTACCGAATTCGAATGAACGACGTGGGATAGCGAACAGGATAATCGCGATCTTGAAGATCGTCGAGAACTGCTGAATCATGAATATACCGAGACGCCCGTCTTGACCTCTAAAAACACAGTCAATTGTCTCGATACTGATACTCGTACGTCTGAGTCAATCTCACGCGAACTTGTCAGCAGAAAATAAAATATATGTCGTGTATGCAATTCTCGTGAACGAAGCCACAACGGCGTCGTGAACGCGGGAGTTAGCTTTCGCAGGCCTTACAATCGAGAATGTCCTGGCTGAACTGCTGCGCTGCATTCACGCTATGCTGATAATAGAGACTCTTTAGACCTTTCTCCCATGCTTCGATATAGAGTTTATTTATTTCTTTGACACTCACTTCATCGGGATTGATGGAGACATTGATACTCTGAGATTGATCGATGTGATCTTGTCGCTGTGCAGCCTGATTGATGATTGCCATCTGTGGAATCTCAGAGAAGGTCTTGAATACGTCTTTTTCCTCGTCAGTAAGACAATCGAGATGTTGCACACTTCCGTCTTTCCTGCCGATACTGTCCCACGTATCTCTCGTATCCGCACCACGCTCTTTGAGGATCGCTTCGAGGAATCGGTTTTTCTGTGTTGATTTGAGTTTCGCGCCGTCTCGGACGAAATAATTCGACTTCAGCGGCTCAATCGATGGGCTCACTTGTCCTAAAATGACACTGCTGGACTTTGTCGGGGCAACGCTCATTGTCGTTGCATTTCGTCTCCCGTATCCCTCGAGGACCTCTGGTTCGCCGAATTCATCGGCAAGCTTCTCACTTGCCTCGTAGCTCCGCTCTTTGATTGTCCGGAATATTTTCTCGTTCTCCTGCATCGCGTCCATACTGTCGAACGGAATCATCTTACTCTGAAGATAACTGTGCCAGCCTAAGACACCGATCCCTATGGCTCTATGTCGCTTTGCGAATCGCACTGCGCGATCCATGAACTGCACGCCCTCTGCCTCTTCGATGAACTCTTCCATCACAGCATCCAGGAATCTGGTCAATGTTTCGACGGCGTCTGTATCCTTCCACTGATCAAAATGGAGCGCGTTCATCGATGAGAGACAACAGACAAAGCTCTCATCTGCCGTTGCGGGAAGTGCGATTTCGGTACAGAGATTCGAGGCGTTGATCTGGTAGTCTCTGTCTTTGTACACCTCCGGCTTCCCGTCATTCATATTATCTCTAAAGATGATGTACGGAACGCCGATGTTGATCCGTGTTTCGACGATTTCTGCCCACGTCTCTCGTTTCTCCTCATCGCCATCGACCATTGCTTGGAACCAGTCATCACCGATGATGACGCCGTAGTAGATATCCTGTATTGGGTCGCCCTCAGTCTTGATGTTCAACCACTCATCGAGATCGTCGTGTTCGACATCGATGTATCCAGCAAATTGACCTCTTCGGGTCCCACCTTGACTGATGACAGTGATTTCGGTATCAAACAGTTCTGTGAAGCTATAACTTCCATTACTCTTTCCATTGTTCGTGATCGGAGCCCCTCTGGGTCGCAATTCACCGAAATAACCACTTGTCCCACCACCCAGTTTTGTCATCTCGCCAACTTCGGCTTGAGTGTACAGAATATTCTCGGTATTATCCTCCATGTGGCTACCGAAACAGCTGATCGGGAGTCCGCGATTGAGACCGAAATTTGCCCATACTGGGCTTGCAAGCGAGTAGAAGCCCTTGCTCATGTACTCGTAGAATCTGTCTGCAAATCCGTCTTCTTCAAGAATTTCTTCAGCACGTTCTGCAATCTCTCTGACCCGTTCTTTCGCGCTGACGCCCTCGAGCAAGTATCCCTCGTTGAGGAATTCCTTACTATCTTCGTTGAGCCAGTACCATGGTTGTTCGTGCTGTTCTCTGACGGTTGCAAGTTCTGATTGTATCTGTGACATAGTTGTGGTGTATCGTCTATTGTAATTACTTATGCGGACTGTTGTTCGATGAGCAGACGCGGACGGTATGTTGCTGGTATCTACTCAGAACATATCATCTGCGGTGACCGACTGCGTGTGTTTGTTATAGGTAGTTGACCGCTTCGAGAAGAAGTCATTATCCTTGGTCATCATGATATCCTCGTCGAACCAGCGTGTCTCGGAAACTACGTCCTCATCAGGCTCAAACACTGGGTCGACGCCTGCATTCTCGAGGCTCTGATTGAACCGGTCTTTGAGGAACGCATCGACGTGCTCTCGTGGAAGGAAGTCAAGTTCACCATCCTCAAGAATCCAGTCGAGAATCTCTGACTCGGCTTCGTATGCCTGGTGGCATGCCTCTTGGATCTCTTCGGTGAAGTCGTCGTCAAAGAGATCTGGGTTTTCCTCTCGGATGGTCTCGACGAGTTCCTGTCCGAAGAGACCGTGGATCTGTTCTTCTTTAGAGGTTGCTTCGACTGCGTTTGCGATTCCCTTGAACTTCTTTTCGTGCTTGTCGAAGCTTGTCATGATCAGGAACTGACTAAATAGAGAGACGTGCTCGACGAACGTCGAAAACAGCAGGATGCCCATAACGCTCTCCTTTTTATTATCGCTGCTGCCCATCTTGAGATAGTCATCGAGATACTCGATCCGTTTTTGAATTGCTGGGACTTCCGTTATCTGTTCGAATTCGTCTTCGATACCCAACACATCCAGGAGATGGCTGTATGCATCCATATGCCGCACTTCTGATTCCGCAAAGGTCATTCCAACATTTCCGACCTCGGCTTTTGGCATGTCGTCATAGATATCACTCCAGAAGGTCTTGACTTGGACTTCAATCTGTGCAATCGCCAGCATCGTCCGCTTGATTGCTGTTTGTTCTGCTGGAGTGGTGTTCACGCGGTAATCCTGAATGTCACCATCGAAATTGAATTCCTCATGAACCCAGTAGCTGTTTCGGATTGCATCGACGTAATCGAGGAAGTCAGTGTATTCGTACGGTTTAAGATGCGTTCGAGCACTGAATATGTCTGATTGTTTATCTGTGCTGCTGTCTACGCTGGCTTGAGTTGAATCGTGTGTGTTCATCGGTCTTATCGATTATTTGCTTCGGAAGTGTGTGCTTGATCTGTGTCTGACTCTGAACTGGAAAGGGCTTCATCAGCGAGTATGTCGTCGAGTACGTCGACGAACTCTGCTGGATCGGAATACCCTCTGTATACCGACACAAATCTCACGAATGCCACTTGATCGATTTCGCGGAGTCGCTCGGCAACGGCGGCTCCAATCGTCTTTGACCCGATTATCTGCTCGTCTCGGGCTTTCATCTCGGCTGTAATCTCGTCGGTTATCTCTGTGATCTGTCCAGACGATATAGGTCGTTTCTCGACGGCTAACTCGATGCCGTCGTGGATTTTCTGTTTATCGTATAATTCGGTCGTTTCATCACTCTTTTTAACGCGGAGTTGATCCCAGTCTTTTCGTTCATACGTGGTATATCTGAACTGACACTGATTACACTCGCGTCGGCGTCGAACTGCTTCACCACCCTCGGTGGTTCTAGTGTCGACGATTGATGTCCTGTCGTGGCTGCAGTCTGGACATTTCATGTGTTTGTGATGACTATTCCATGCTTACGCTACTGTATGTGGGCATTATTTACCCACCATGCAATATGTAGTGTCATGATAGGCATCTAAATCTTTTGGAGTGAGTTTTTTGAATCATGACGGCCTTAGCGAGTTTCAAAATGCAGTGTCGTGAGACATCATGATATGCGAGATAGACGGGAGTGCATCAGCAAATAGTAGACAAAACCCAACTATTCAATCGATCAGGAGTACACCACAGTCCGGATCTAAAACGGCAACTGCGTTTGCCCGAATTGACGAGACCTTCCAAGTCACCAACCCGAACTCAATCCTCGGCTGGCGCATTTTTCGCCTGATCGCTACATTAATCAGTATTTTCACCGAGTGTATCAGTTTGGAATAGAGATCATATGATGAGTATATTCCTTCGCCCGCTCGTGTGTGCAGAATACAAGAATATCTAAATAAGTTGCACCCATTCATCAGATATGCATTATCAAACACTGGGAAATTCCGGTGTTAAGGTTAGTGAAGTCGGATTCGGTGCATGGGTCGTCGGAACCGACTGGTGGGGTGACCGCACCCGTAGTGACTCAATCGAATTATTACATCACGCTGTTGATGAAGGTATCACCTACTTTGACACAGGTGATGTCTACGGTCACGGCGACAGTGAATCAATCCTTGGTGAAGCACTACAACCACATCGAGATGACGTCACTGTTGCAACAAAAATTGGCTATGATTTCTATAATAACCCACAGGCAGGTCACGGCGAATTACCAAAGAAAATAACCGGTGAGTGGGTGCGAAAAGCAACCCGTCGCAGTCTTGACCGACTTGACATGGCGTATGTCGACGTACTGCAATTACATAATGCAGATGTCGATGAAGTCGATGCAGATGTGCTTGAGGCGTTGGATGAACTCCGCGAGGAAGGACTTGTCAATGCGATTGGGTGGGCACTTGGTCCGTCAATCGGATGGCTTGCCGAAGGCGACTTAGCGATTACCGAAGAGTTTGATTCAGTCCAACTTGTCTGGAATCTCTTTGAACCGGATGTCGGCGATCACTTTCTTGAGACCATTGCAGAGACCGACTCATCGACTAGTCTTATCCCGCGTGTCCCCCACTCCTCAGGGCTTCTCAATGAGCAAGTAACGCCCGATACAGGGTATGATCTTGATGATCACCGTGGATTCCGACCTGATGCATGGTATGAAACCGGCTGGGAGAAAATTGATCAACTTCGATTCCTCGAGCGTGATGATGAACGAACAATGGGTCAGGCTGCAATTGCATATCTTCTGAGCCATGACCCAGTCGCAAGCGTAACACCGACCTTCCACACCCGCGATGACATCTCCGCGTGGGCGACTGCCTCTGATGTTCCAAAACTTTCGGAGAGAGAACTCTCAAAAGTATCATCACTGCATGCAGATAACTTTGGGATTGATCGCGATGATGGAATGAATCAACTTCGCTCGTCTGTTGATGGCGAGGATATCCGTGCTGCTGGAATTGATAAACGGGCAACAAGTGGTCCGCGAAATACAGCATCATCAGATTAATCGTCTAATCTGTCTGATAATATCTGAAGATGTTAATTCGGATGAGCCAATTAACTCAAATCAAATTAATTTGTTCAACTCAGCTCAACTCAGGCTAAGAACACGTGTCGTGGGCGCTCTGCAAGCACGTCGCGTCCCCATTCGACGGTATCACCGAATTCATCAGACCGGAAGAACGCCATTGCATCCTCGCGAGCGTCCCATTGACTGGAAATGAACATATCATTCTCATCCTCAAGATTAATCATTAAATCCGTCTGTTGATGACCGTCCATTTCGGTGAGGATTCCCCCAACATCATCAAAGGTATCATTGAATTCACGCCGATAATCCGGCTTAACTGTATAAAACATTCCCATCGTCCCAAAGCCTGATTCTTCGCCTGCTCGTGAAACGACGTCAGGTAACTCCGAGAGGAATCCAGCTGCTGTCTCTGCGGCTGACTGTGTTTCCCAAATACTTACAACGCCACTGCGATGACGGTTACGAGCCTCATAGACCGCCGTTTTCACATGTGTCCCGTAATGATCGAAATTCTTTCTGAGTCCATCGACCTCTGACAATAGATCATCGGTCTCAGCCTCTGAATACAGCACGGTCGCATAAACATCTTCACCGTGTGGTTGCCCTGCGTAGATATCGTATTCTGCTAGTTGCTCACGGATTTCGCCATCTTCCGTATTGGATTGCTCAGTATTTACGCTGGTAGATCTGGATCCGTCGTGGTCTACATTTTCTGCCCCGTGCGCTGATGCACCAGCGGCTCCGGGGGATTCTCCATGAGACCCACGACCACCGCCTCCATGTGGGGAATCTCCCTGGGCGTGTCCCTGTGCCTCACCATGTGCTGCTGGTGCCTCGGCACCCTGTTTGACTGTCGGAACTGCCTCTCCATCAAGAAGTGCTCCGAGGTCAGCCGGTGGGAAGCGCTGTCCAATGTAAAAGTCCCCAAATTCGCCGTATTTCGCAGACACCTCATCGAACCGCATCTCATAGACAACATCTTTGATATCCGTTGGATTATCGGCAAACAGCGTCACTGCCCATTCATACTCATCAAAGCCAACTGAGGACGCAATTACCTGCTCAATCTTCCCTGCATATTCCTTTCCAGTTTCGGCGTGAGCCTCCATCATCTCTGCTCGCTCATCAACTGAGAGATCATACCAATTGTACTCCTCACCTCGACGCTTCGACATCGGGTAAAAACCAGCATAATCCTTATTAGGAATCTCAGGCGTCAACTTGCCTTCCATGTACTGCTGTAGTCCCTCATCTGCATCTTCTGGATTCTCGAAGTATTCAGGTGTCGTGTATCCTGATATCTCCGTGACAGAGACATACGATGTCGGTTGTGTGGTAAATCCGGCAAATGTTGTCTGCTCAAACTGCCGTTCAGCCTGTGAGAGTGCATCAAGCGTTGGTCGGAAATGCGTAATCAGAATATCAGCTTTGTGTCCGACTACAGAGAACACTGCTGAGGAACCCTCTTCGGCGTCAGCGATTGCCTCATGTTTCCGAAGATACTCAACACCATCACCGATTGCGGCCTCCTGTGTGTGTGCTGGTGCTTCACGCCACGCATCCCAATCAACGGTACGAAAATCATGTAGGACGAACCAGCCCTCGTCAGTCGGTGGGACCTCTGGCATATCTACATATTAAATCGCCATCTGTATGTGCGTTGCGAGTCAGTCATATCAGATTATCAATTATCATCTGCCGTTCACTACTTATATCACAAAATCGAGCTGAAAAAGCGCTATCATCAGGTATTGAGTAAAGTGAGCGAGACGCGAGGAAAGGAAAGAACATTATCCACTGAGTACTGACGGACCGAACACCAATAGTAACAGTGACATGAGCATAATTATACCAACGCTTGTTGTGATTGTTCGGACCACCCGACGTTTTCCATTAGCCGGGAGCGGTAATCGTGACACAATCGCCTCAGCACTTGTTCGCAGAATCCGTCCTCCATCAAGCGGGTGTCCAGGAATGAAATTGAATATCCCTAATTGAAGATTGATCCATGCCGTCCAAAAGGCAAGATTCGCAATGAGGAATACTCCACTCCCAAGTGGCTCAAGCGGACCAGAGATCGTATAGAAATTATGCACCGCTCCGGTGAATCCCGGGAAGTTTGGAATGCCAAGAACGACCGATGCAAGCGGTAACACAAGCGAGACATACACCGCTCCAAGCGGGGAATCAGCAATTGTCCCGCTCAACCCGATTGAGCCAGGACCACCCTCTCCACCAAGCAACTCAAGATATGTTCCCGCAGGATATGATTGCGCACCAAAGTCTGTCAATAATAATCCGCTAGTCCCCGGGAAGATGTTCACACCTAAGAATCCAGTTCCATCCTGTGGATTCTCACCCAGACGGACTGTATACTCTTGTACCTCCCCTGATACAACAGCCTCAACGACGACTTCTTGACCTGGCTGAGTTGTATCCAATGCCTCTGTCAATTCATTCGAAGAAACAATACGTTGACCGTCAATCGCGGTCACAATCACTCCAGGATCGCTTGGAACGCCAGCCTGAGCTAGTGGTCCATCAGACGCAATTCGTGTCAGATATGCCCCAGCTGGTATTGTCGTTGTCCCACGTGTTGTGGTTAATTCAACAAAGCGATCTGTCCCAACCGCATCTACAAATCCTGCTTGCGTATAGACTGCTTTTCCATTTACAGCGTCAACGCCAATCGGGTCACCCTCGGTATCGATATTGATATCAGCGGGATTCCCTCCTACCGACCCAGCAACAATCAATGCTCGTTCAACGGTGACTGTCTGTGACTCCCGTCCAGCTACACTCGCACCATCATTTATCTTGACGGTGACCTCTTGTTGAGTTGTCTCCGCTAGCACTCCATTGAGTTCACCCTCATTATCGATTGTCGTTCCGGCAACGGTTGTAATCCGGTCACCTTGTTCAATTCCTGCTGTGGCGGCTGGTGATTCATCATACGCTCCAGAAACAGCCAATCCTGGTGCAACGGCAATACTTCCGATAATCGGACCAAATAAAACCGCAAACGCAATGATCGTAATCGCGAAATTGTTCGTGACCCCTGCTGCGAACATTCGTGTTTTTCCTCCTCGACTCGCAATTTGTTCACTCTCTTCATCAGGCTCGACGAAAGCGCCAAGCGGTATGATTGTTAGTAGGAACACCCCCATCGATTCGATTTCAATCCCCTCAACGCGACAGAGAATTCCATGACCTCCCTCATGGACAATAAGCCCAACAAGCAATCCAAAAATAATCTCTGGGGCAACGGATAATGGTAAAAAGTCGTTCACACCCGGGATCACAAGGAAGTTCTCTGGCTGATTCACCGCCGATGGTGCCGGCGGATTCTGTAAAATTGAAATTCCCTGTATAAGTAAAAACGCGAACATCCCCGTCATAATTACGAGTGCCGTGCCAACACCGAAGTTTGTCCATGCCCGCCAGAACCGCTTCGGTTGTGCAATCCACTCAATGAAATCTCGCCCGCGCTGGGTGTGAATTGTAGTGAACGGTCCTTGCACTTTAATGAACTCTGGCACCAGTCCACGCTGAGAGAGAAAGAGTGTGCCTGCTGAGTATGCAGCAAGACCAACAAGCACCCATAGAAGCGTGTTCATCAGAATAAAGAAGGCGTGCTGTGGGGAAATGCGTTCGGGTTAGCCCCGCTAGATGCCCTGTTCGCCTGCGTCGTGATGCGTAATATTACACAAGCATGAGGAAAGATCTGGACCTCAGATCGGGATGATATCGACACTTAATCCGACAATTATCAGATTACGTTGCTAGGTCCTGCTGGAAATGTTTAATTAATTGTACATTCCAGAAGCCGTGCTCAACACAGTGCATATCAAGCATGCCTAATTACATCTTATTGATTTGATTTATGTCACTAAAATGAGACCTAATAGTAGATCGAACGAGCGTAACATCCGTCTGAGTACTGGGGTTTATGAATATTCGTCATCTCCATTATCCATGGTTGATAGCAGTCAAATTATAATTGCTGGAGGTGGGCGAGTGGGGTTTCGAGTGGCTGAGTTCTTTGCACAACGTGGACGCGAAGTAACGATTATTGAAAGAGATCCAGATCGCTCGCATAAACAGGACTCTGATAATATCGAGATTGTGGCAGGCGATGCGACGAGCCCACCTGTGCTGTCAAATGCACTGACCGATGATACGGCTGTTATCGGTGCGCTGACCAACAGTGATAGTACGAATCTTGCAGTGTGCTTGGCTGCAAGAACGTTCCAATCAAATATTCGAACAGTCGCTCGGATTACCAATGCCGATAGCGACGAATACGAACAGCTCGTTGATGAAGTTGTGTTCCCAGAGCGTGCAAGCGTTAAAACTGCAGTGAACGCACTCAGCGGCAGCGATGTCCGAACGTTTGAGGACGTTACTGGTGAGATGGAAGTGTTTGATATCCGTGTTGCCTCTGATTCACAGGTAGCAGGACAGGCTCTCAATGAGGTTGAGCTTCCAGAAGGAAGTCTCGTGATTTCAGGCGCTGGGGGAGAGCAGACCGCTACTTCTGATACGCAACTTGAAGCCGGTGAACGATATATTGTCGCAGCCGATGCGGATGCCTCCGATATCGTTATCTCTGCGTTCCGGGGTGAGTGAAGTTACGACATTCACCTGTGAGTCTTGAAAGCTGATCAAACCGGAAAAATAAATAGAAATATACTCATTGTATTGTATTGTATTGAGCATAGCCGCTTACTTAGCAGTTGACATCCTTTCCGCCCGTCGGCGAAGATTCCTCGCAGAGGAATTCACGGTTGCGCGTCTCCTCGGTTCTCACGGACGCTGTCGCTGTCGCGTGGACCGTCGAAGGAAGCCACCCACTTATTACCGTCAGTGTGCTGGACAGCGCATGCAAATCTGTCACCGGAGCCTGAGCCTTCTCACTCGGACACACCGAGCGGGTCACTGAGATGACTACGACTACGACTACGATTCGTCCCTCCACGGGAGGATATTCACCTACTGGGGACCGTCAGTCGCGTTCGGTGAGTTAGCCGAGACATGACGGAACGGTGTCTTGGACTTGTCACAACGAAGCGAGACACGACGAAGCCATGATGTAGTCGAAAACTACAGTTGCTATTGAGGGAACTGTAATAAATTATGGTATGAAAAGAACGAGAAAATTTCTGTCGAATTTATTCCCGTGCGAAAGCGCGAGGCTTTCTCCTTGATTTCAGTAATATCCTACACCTTTCTCACGTGAGATTATTGCACCGGGTGGTACTCAAGCGGGGACAGTCACCGGCGCGGTCTCAATCCGTGATCAATTTAGCATCAAATTGTTCGATATCAAATCGATCAAATCGCTGTTGTTGGCACGATTGTCGCCGATGCTGTTGAGAACGATGAACTCTGAACGTCCTTATTTGCGTGTCTGAGAGTACCTCAATCACGTACCTGTGTTCACTGCTATTTATTATGATATCTATGTGATTGCAGCTCCTATATGCTCACTATCCTTCACGACGAATACGCTCTACGACAAACTCAGTATCAAGCTCTCCAAGGAACTCTCCAAGACGGGGTCCCTCTGATTGATCGAAGAACAACTGATACCCAACCTCAAAGAACTCACCCACGGGGATATCATGGTCTCTCGCGATATCGAAGATTGCCTCTTGAATCTCTTCACCATCGCTTCCATCTGCAACGACTTCTGCAAGCGTATCGAGTGCTTCTGCTGTATCTGATGTTGGGTCAATATCAACAGCTGGTTGGGTTTCCTGTAATTGATAGTTATACGTATTATCCATTCGCTCTGCCCACGTACGGGCTTTCTCAATACGCTTGAGCGCATCGTCAATCGCCCATTCAGGTGTTTCCGCGTCGATATGACCCTCATTACGTGCCATCTCAATCTGAAGTGAGCGGTCGTCTGTCATCCCCAACATCGCCGCAAACGTATATGGGAGTCGGACACGATTTGAGTCAATATCCTCAACGACGTGTGGATATGCCTGTTCAGCGAATGCATTTAATGAGTCATCATTGACCCCATCAAAGTACGCCCGCTCAAATCGGTCAAAATCATCAACAAGCTGATCGAGATTCCGCAAGTCAAGATCACGTGCCCGCCGTGGGTCAAGTGCGAAGAAATATCGAATAATAGCCGGTTCAAGTAGCGTGAGCAACTCTGTAACGGTAACTATATTTCCAGTCGATGAAGACAGTGGTTCATCATTGATCGTGAACCACTCATACACCATTGGAATCGGCGCGGTTGAATCAAGCACGTTCTCTGCGATATCCTCTCCGGATGGCCATGACCCCTCAGCATGGTCTTTCCCAAACGGCTCAAAGTCAACATCAAGAACCTGCCACTGTGCAGGCCATTCGAACCGCCACGGAAGCTTTCCCTCTCGGAGTGTTGCTTCACCCTCATGACCACACCCCTCGATTATCTTCTCACCAGCAGTCATATCTGTACAACGATATGCGATTGTCTGCGCCTCAAGATCAATTTCAGTGACCGTCTCTGTTATTTTTCCACAGTTTTGACAAAGCGGATTGAATGGAACGTAATCCTCATTTACCTTTGATTGATACTGAGAGAGCACTTCGCGTGCACTATCGATATTCTCCAAGATAGACGTGATGACATCTTCAAATTTCCCTTCACGATAATATTCAGTATTCGAGATAATCTCAACCGGGATACCGAGACGATCGGCGTCGGCTGCCAACAGTTTCGTAAAATGAGCAGCGTATGACGCTGATTCGCCGAACGGGTCGGGAATGTCAGTGTATGGTTGCCCAAGGTTTCGACCCAGGGCACCAGCATCGACATCGCCTAAGCCAACAATTTCCCCTGTATCATCTGCAAGTCGCTTTGGGAGACTCCGTAGTGGGTCTCGGTCATCGCTAGTGAACACCTGTCGTACTTCATGTCCACGCTCTCGGAGTACTTCGGCGACAAAGTATCCTCGCATGACCTCATTGAAATTTCCAAGATGTGCAACTCCAGACGGTGATACACCACCTTTGATTACGATTGGATCAGTCGGATCGCTCCCTTCGATCTCGTCTGCAGCGACTGCAGCCCAAAATGCCTGTGTTTGTGCTTTGTTTGTTGAGTCAGTATCCTTTGTCGCAGGGGTCTGTGTATCATTATTCATTGATGATTATCACTCGCCATGAACACATACTCATGATTCATCCGTTGTATCAGGTGGAACGATATCTGTTCCATTATGCTCACCGTTGAGGACAGCTGATTTGATGTGTTGTGGATCGCCACCATCAAGAACAATCGTTCGCATCCCCGCTCGCTGAATAAGCTTTGCTGCAAGAAGATCAACAGGTGCGGACGCGCCGGCATCACGGCTCATTGGTGCAACGACGTCGACCAACTCTGTCGGCAACAGTTGAGCATATTTCTCTGCTCCATCCTGTGAGCTTGGGTCAGCATCATACACACCATTGACGCTTGTTGCGTACACAAGTAGGTCAGCATCAACGTACTCAGCAAGCGCAGCAGCAACCGCATCAGTCGTCTGTCCCGGCATGATTCCACCCATGATCGATATATCGCCGCGTCGCATCGCATCACCAGCGTCTTCATAATCTTGTGCGACTTTCGGGTCAACGCGCGATCCAAGGGCAGCAATGAGTAACCGTGCGTTAATCCGTGTTACGTCGATACCAATCTGGTCAAGTTGGACCTCATTTGCGCCCAGTTCTCGAGCAGTCCCGATGTAATCACGAGCAACACCACCACCACCGATGACCGCTGCGATATCATATCCCGCCTCGGCAAGGGTCTCGACAACCATCGCGTGGTCTTCGACCCGTCGTGCATCGAGATCAGGAGCAAGGACACTCCCGCCGATGGAGACGACAACTCTCATTGAACGTGATTGCTGCGAATTAGGCTTAAGAGTTTTTAACTACTATTGATCTTAGTTTGAATATTACGTACATCACCGGGCTAACCTGTATGAACACGCCGACAATATGAAACCGATTGGTCACTCGAGAGATATTATGCAAGTGCTCGGGATCCTTGGGCGAGATGCAGGGGCGCTCTGCAGTGACGTCGTTGCCCAACTTGATGGCACAGTCGCGGTTATCCAGACACAGCAAACAACAGATCAAATATCCACTGGTGCTCAAACCATATCACCCGATGTAACGACTCAGTATGACCTCACAAATGACGGTCGCTGGCATGCGAATGGTGAAAATCGCAATATATCTGATATTCTTGATGAACTTTCAACGACGGTCGATTATACGCTTGTTATCGGCGCATCAAGCGCACGTATACCTACGGTGGCACTCGATACTGCAGTAACAGATTCTAACTTCGGCTCTGAGTCTAATCACGTCGTTCTTAGTGGTGAATCAGCAGCAACGGTTGATGTTAGTGAGGTTGTTGCTGCCGTTGAGACCGCTGAACCGTATATTACTCTGTCAACGCTTGTTGAACGAGTCAAGGCGTCTTCAGAGGCAGGCCGTGCCGGTGCAATTGCAACCTTCACTGGGCGAGTGCGCGCACGCGATGATGATGACGATCCAAAGACCGTTTCTCTTCGATTTGAGACGTATGATTCAGTCGCTGATGATCGAATGCGTGAGATTGAGTCTGAATTGATTGAACGTGATGGTGTATTTGCGGTTGAGCTATTTCATAAGACGGGTGTGATCAATAATGGAGAGGACATTGTGTTCGTTGTTGTCTTAGCTGGACACCGGCAAGAAGCATTCGAGACAGTTTCAGATGGTATTAATAGACTCAAAGCTGAGGTTCCAATCTTCAAGCATGAGACAACTGTTGAAGAGGATTTCTGGGTACATAAACGCGATTAATGTGCTTTCTGGTGGAGACTATATTCGCTGCTGACGAGAGAAATATTCGAAAATCAACCCATATAGATTATTTATAATTGCGAATTGTCTGACATCCGTCGAACATATCGCCGATTACATCTCATTTAATTTTGATCTTATATCTATAGAAATAAACAGTTAAAAACAAGAATAAAATATAAGACGTCTACAAAATCAGAGTTAAAGAGTCACGATATCTCATTCAAAACGTAAATAAAGTCGAATTTTATCGAACAATCTTACCCATATATACTCTCGGGAAATTATTATGCGAGTGTATACTGATGAGCGCAACTACATCACCCTCCACAGATGCGGACGAGGACCAGTCCAAAGAAGATCGTTTGCGAAATTATCTCGTTTCGAAGGCTCAAGATGGCGAGATGTATTTCAAATCGAAGTTCATCGCTGATGAAGTCGGACTTTCGGCGAAAGAAATTGGTGCACTCATGGTCAAGCTTCGTGACTCTGCAACCGAATTGACCGTTGAGAAATGGTCATACACCAGCGCAACTACCTGGCGTGTGGAAACAACCACCGAGGCGGCTTGAATATCGCTGCCACCCGCTGAGTTGATCTGAGTAGTCATCATACACGTGTCAGCCTGCCGTTCATCATTCCGCTGATCAAGAAATTTAGTTGCTTTTTACATCAGTTTATTATCACGTTTACCTGATAGTGATACCATTACGATCAGGATCAGAATAATGATACTGATAACGATAACATATAATAGATATCGGCGATTCGACTAATAGCTGTATCCGGCGTATCACCGACATATGAGTGACTTCTGTGCATTGCTAGCCGTTTCAACTATGGCGCAGTCAAGAGGTTTATTGGTCCCTACATAATATTATTCTGTAATGGAATCACTCGATCCGGCAGTGGATCCGCCGGTCGACGCCCTCCAATCGGTCTTCCATCTTTATGAAACACAGCGGGACGGCGACCGCATCCTCTATTATGGTGAGTCGCTCGTGCCCGAGCAGATGTTGATTCGTGAGGCATGGCCAGCGTTCCGTGAGGCGGGCTATGAGATCGAACTGGCATCGACAGAAACACATGAAGACATTGTCGTCGCACGTCCAGTCGATACTACTATCAATGGATTTCCGTGGAAAAATGTGCTCTTATTTGTTGCGACGATCGTTTCAACACTCCTTGTCGGCGCAATTACCTGGTATTATGTCCCACCGTCAGACCTCCTTGCTGATCCATTGATCCTATTGCAAGCATGGCCGTTCACTGCAGCCATCCTTGGCGTTCTCGCCACACACGAGTTAGGTCACTACATTATGGGACGATATCATGGGGTTGACGTCTCACTTCCATATGTTATCCCGTTCATATTCCCGTTCGGTACACTTGGCGCAATCATTCAAATGCGTGGACAGATGCCAGATCGAAAGGCACTGTTCGATATCGGTGTTGCAGGTCCGCTTGCTGGGTTGATGGCAACAGTAGTTGTAACCGCCATTGGTCTCACTCAGTCTCCGATTCAAATCCCCACCCGAGCAATAGAGCAAGGTGGGCAAGCAATTATATTCAATAATCCACCGTTACTCAATATTATCGCGGCTACCATTGGAGAGCCGACAGCGTACAATGATCCTCGTATGTCTGTCTCTCCTATTATTATCGGTGGCTGGGTTGGCATGTTTTTCACCGTACTCAATTTACTCCCCGTGGGTCAACTTGACGGTGGACATATTCTTCGGGCAATCCTTGGGAGTGCTCAAGAACGTGTTGCGGCCCTTGTCCCAATCAGTCTTATCGGGCTTGCAGCATACCTCCATTACGGTCTTGGATATGCATTTAATGAGTCAGTCGGACTCTGGGCATTCTGGGGCGTTATCTCAGCACTTGTTGCATTCAGAGGTCCTGCAAACCCCATTGATGACACGCCACTTGATATCCCCCGCATCCTTCTTGGGGTGATTACGTTTGCTCTCGGAGCACTCTGTTTCTTGCTTGTCCCAATCGAAGTAGCGACGGTGGGATAATCTGCATCAAATAGTAAACGGAATTCAAATGAGACACAGTTAGGCGGCTTGAGAGTGCTGATCTCACTGTTTATGCTTTTCTCTATGTACTAGATGTAAGTAATACTATGACAGCTTGGACAATGTGAAACTGTTCTTAGGTTCTAATCCCGGGGTCCATGCCAGAACTGACACATAAAGAACTCAATAATATAATTTCGCAATCGTGATAGCAGTATTTCGATACTTAATCCGTGGCGTGTGTATATCCTTCATCTGCAAGTGGTTCATCATCTATTGTAATTCCACTACCGGATTCTGTGACTTCACCAATGACGTGTAATGGAGCTGATGTTGTTCCACGGGCATCTTCAACTGCTGTTGGTGGGAGCGTAAATACGAGTTCAAAATCTTCACCAATCGTTGTCGTGAGTTCTCGCTGTGTCGACACATCATCAGCATACTCTTTCACACCTGGATGAGCTGGGATCGAATCCCAGCGTAAGGACATTCCTACTTCAGAAGCAGACGCAAGTTGGTGGACCGACCGCGCAAGTCCGTCAGAGGAATCCATCATTGCTGTTGTATATTCTGTGAGTGCTACTCCCGTGCGTACACGCGGGGTAAACTGGAATAATTCATTTGCATATGTAATATCATCAGCAGCAAATGCTTTCAGCCCCGCTGCGGTTCGCCCGAAGCTGCCACTCACACAGACGCAATCACCGACCTGTGCACCATGGCGATACGATGGATGATCAACAGTACCGAGCGCCGTCGTTGCAACAGTTAATTCTGATGTTGTATCAAGATCACCACCGACATAACTGCCGCCGACAGCTTCACATACATCAATTGCACCAGCAATGAATGAGTCTAGTTCATCTGAATCAAACGCTGGAGCACCGTACACAGCAACTGCAGCGATAGCCTGTCCACCCATCGCAGCAACATCCGAGAGTGACGCACCAACAGCACGCCATCCTGCAGTATATTTGGTGGTTCCGTCTGGGAAATCTGTCGCCTCATGAAGCATATCAGTCGTGATGACGAGTGATACTGAATCTAGTGAAATTACTGCTGCGTCATCGCCTGCCTGCGATATAGTTGTTGACAACTGACTGAGAGCAGCACCTTCGTCCATATACAGTATCATCAGACCCGTCTTAATACGCGTTTGTCATGGCTAAATGACATCCCTATCTGCATCGACCAGATGCTGATTTCCTTTTATCATATTCCTGGTTTCTCTGCTCCCCGATATTACTATGACCGTGATATTCAGCCAACATATCATCGTTTCAGGCTTTCGATGGGTTGATAATCAAGACAGCCAAGTGAAAATACATGCGCGTTGATGATCTCCGAACCACCGCTATTGGGTTTGGCAGTGTCATCATCATCTTTGCTGCGCTATTCGCTTTTGTTGGCGTTGATGAACTCATTGCAACCGTACGTACGGCTAATCCCCAATATATTGTATTAGTCGTCGGAGTGACGCTCATGTGGCTTTTTTCATGGAGTGTTTCACTTCATACAGTGCTTCAAACACTTGATGTGCATCTCTCTTATATTGGATCATTCTTTGTGTTTGCCGGTGCAATGTTTTCTAATAACGTCACCCCATTTGGGCAAGCCGGTGGTGAGCCCATTACTGCATATCTTATTTCAAAAACTGCTGATGCAGAGTACGAAACGAGCCTTGCAGCTATTGCCAGCGTCGACACATTAAATCTAATTCCTTCGATATCAATCGCATTAATCGGCGTTGGGTATTTTATGACTGAGATTGCACTTGGTTCACGCTCAAATATTGTTATTGGGGTTACGTCGGTCGTTATTCTTACAAGTATTATTCTAACGATTGGATATACCGCTTGGCGATATCGATACAACATTGAACATCGTGTCGTAAATGCGTTTACGCCGATTATTCACTGGTTTGCAAACGTCGTTCCGCCTCTGCCAGACACCAATAAAACAGAAGTCGAGAGCCGGATTGAAGGATTCTTCCGAGCAATCGAGCGTGTCGCAGCAAATCCTCGACAACTCGCTGTTGCGCTCAGTGCCTCGACTATTGGATGGATCTGTCAAATGACCGCCTTATGGCTTGCATTTCGCGCAATTGGGATCGAGCTTCGAACGACATTTATTCTGATCATCGTCCCGATTGCGACTATTGCTGGGGTGACACCATTGCCTGGTGGTGCTGGTGGGATTGAAACAGTGCTCGTGTTCTTATTATTATCCGCCCCGCTCCCAAGCGTGACTGAGGCGATTGCAGTCACAGCTGTGGTCATCTTCCGAGGTGCCATTTACTGGGTTCCGGTCATCCTCGGTGGGGGTGTGGTCGCTTGGATTAGTAGTGGCGCTAACATCGGCAGTCACAGTTGATGATTTCGCAGCGACTCTATTTTACTGGTTAACCGCCGGTCTTGAGCCATGAAGCGGTGATACGATGGCTTTAAACGATATCGGCAGGTATCAAAATGCATGGTTAGCGTATATGACGTACCGGCGGATGCTCTCATTGAGGATGTCGCCGAGCGACTTTCCGATCGGATTGAGGAACCTGAATGGATGGAATATGCAAAGTCTGGACAAAGCCGTGAACTACCTCCTCAACAGGATGATTTCTGGCATGTCCGTGCTGCTTCGCTTCTCCGAAAGGTTGCAAAAAAGGGTCCGATCGGTGTTGACCGCCTTGCAACTGAATATGGTGGTCGTAAACGTGGGTCGAACCGATATCGAGTTTCCGGTGGTCACTCCACAACAGGCAGTAAGAACATTATCCGAACTGCGCTCCAGCAACTCGAAGAAGAAGGACTCGTCTCAACGGCGAAAGGACAAGGTCGGCGTATTTCACCTGACGGTCAACAGTTCCTTGACAACGCTGCTTCTGAGGTACTTTCAGAACTTGATCGTCCGGATCTTGAACGCTACGCATAGAACGTTTTAGACTTCTATATTAACAAGCGATTTGTGTTGGTTATTTGCAAATACTACGAGGTAATTCACACCCCGTAATCGTTTTTAATAATCAGAGAGAACATTATATTGATGAGTGAATCTCCTGACGATATTGATGAACTTCGCCAGCAGCGAATGGAGGAACTCCGCGATCAAGCAGATGGGCAACAGGGTGGAGCAGGTAATGATTCTGCTGCCGCGCAGGAGGCTGCTCGCGAACAGGCTGAAGCGCAGCAGGAGGCTCTATTGAAACAACACTTGACTGACGGCGCTCGACAACGACTAAATGCGATTGAAATGTCGAAACCTGACTTTGCAAAAAAAGTGAAAAAACAGCTTGTCACTCTCGCACAAAGTGGTCGGATTCAAGACCGTATTGACGAAGACCAAATGCGTGAGTTACTTCAAGAAATGAAACCTGATTCAAAGAGTTACAATATCCGCCGTCGATAGCGCAGTTGTGAATCTCGCACTTCTTTACAGTGGCGGGAAAGATTCCTCACTCGCAGCACTGCTTGTCAAGAAATTCTACGATGTTCGACTTATTACCGGATCTTTTGGAATAACAGACGACTGGCAGCACGCTGCTGTAGCGGCTGAACGGCTGGGATATCCATTTGAGACAATTGAGCTTGATAGAGATGTCGCCGAAACAGCTGTGACGACAATGCTTGAAGACGGATATCCCCGAAATGGGATTCAAACGGTTCATGAACACGCACTTGAGGTAGCTGCACAGCTGGATGTCGCTGCTGTTGCAGATGGAACACGTCGCGATGACCGTGTACCCACCATTTCACGGGCAAAAGCGCAGAGTCTCGAAGATCGAAATAATGTTGACTATCTGTCACCGCTCAGCGGCTTTGGTCATCATGCTGTTGATCAATTGACTGCAGAGCGCCTGAGCGTAAACACAGGGCCCTCGGATGAGATTTCAAAAAGTGATTATGAGACGGAACTCCGCGCGCTGATTGCTAATCGTGCCGGTTCTGATGCCGTCACGTCTGTCTTTCCAGCGCATACACAATCATATGTCAATCATTTGCGCTCGAGTGATGACGAATAAGACCAGTTTTTGATTTGCGATTTATAATTCAGGTCCCGATAGCTCACATAATGACCATGGTCTTAATTACTATCTCAACCAAGGATTCTGATACTCTAGCCATTGGGACGATCACTTTCAGATGCGGTTCAACAGCTTCAAGCGCAACACTGTCAAAACGCGGCGTATGTATGACGGACTCAAGGGGTTTCGTGACTTCTACCCCCGCGAGATGACTGCCCGACGGCAGGTTATTGACACACTCGAGAAAACTGCTGCTCAGTATGGATTCCGTGAAGTTGGGACACCAACACTTGAGCAGACACAGATGTATATCGATAAAAGCGGTGAAGGGATTGAAAAAGAGTTGTACGCATTTACCGATGATGGCGGACGTGATGTGACATTAACACCTGAATTGACACCGACGGTTGCACGGATGGTCGTCGGTCAACAGCAAGCACTTTCAAAGCCAATCAAATGGGTCTCGACCCGACCATTCTGGCGATATGAGCAAGTTCAGCAAGGACGATTCCGTGAATTCTATCAGACAAATGTTGATATCTTTGGTACAGCTGATCCAATAGCCGATGCTGAGATTCTTGGGTTCGCCGCTGATGCACTGATTGATCTTGGGTTGACCGCGACTGATTTTGAATTTCGAGTTTCACACCGTGACATCCTAAGTGGACTCTTAGCATCTATCACCGATGATGATACTAATATCGATACTCGCGCTGCTATCCGTGCGGTTGACAAACGTGAAAAACTCGAACAAGCGGAGTATCACGGATTACTCACTGATGCTGGATTAAATTATAATCAAGCACAATCATTTGATGATCTCCTGACGACGGCTGATTTAGACGAAATTGCATCTGTTGGCGACGATACGGTCTCGGCTGCGGTTCAAAATCTACGCTCAGTCCTCGCTGCCGGTGATGACCTTGGTGTTGGTGAGTTCTGTGATATCTCATTAACAACCGCTCGCGGACTTGATTATTACACTGGCGTTGTGTTTGAGTGCTTTGATGCGACTGGTGAGGTATCTCGATCTGTTTTTGGCGGAGGGCGATATGACGATCTAATCGAGAGTTTCGGTGGGCAATCAACACCTGCTGTCGGAGTTGCGCCTGGTCTTGCACCATTATCACTACTATGCCAGCGTGCTGGTGTCTGGCCGGCTGAAGAACTCACTACAGACTACTATATCCTCACTGTTGGTGATACCCGCTCGGTCGCCACCCGAATCGCTCGTGAGTTACGTGTTGGTCAAAATACCGTCGAAATTGATATTGCTGATCGAAGCTTTGGTGCTCAGATGGGCTATGCGGACAGTATCAATGCTGAAACGGTCGTTATTGTCGGCGAGCGAGACCTCGAGAATGATAAGATCACAATTAAAGATATGCAATCTGGTGATCAGACAACGGTCGCCGTAGAAAGATTCCCCGGTGATCTTGATGCACCGACATACGAAGACGTAGCCTAATAAATAATCCATCGAGATTATAATATGATGACTCCCAGATACCAGCCGTCCATACTACTGTACTCCTGAGATGTCAGCCCAGATGCGTGCATTCCGAGTTGCATATGATGGACGCCCGTTCTCTGGATTTCAGCGACAACCATCGGTTCCAACCGTTGAAGACGCACTATTTGATGCACTTGAATCACTTGATGTATTCACTCGTAAAACTGATTCAAAACCATCAAGATATGCAGCAGCCGGCAGGACAGACGCCGGCGTATCAGCAGTTAAACAAACAGTTGGGTTCAAATGTCCATCATGGTGTACACCTCGGGCGATAAATAGTGAACTTCCTGAAACTATCCGGGCATGGGCAAGTGCTGATGTTCAATCGGGGTTTCACGCCACTCATCATGCCATCCAACGGACATACACATATCACCTGTATGGACCAGAGCTTGACAGTAATCGACTTAACACTGCTACAAGGATACTTTCCGGCAAACATGATTTTCATAATTTTACCCCTGATGATACCGGCACGACCCGTGAACTGTCGATTTCACTTGAGTTTGATGATCCCTTTGTTACTGCAAGGATAACTGCCGGTGGATTCCCCCGATCACTCGTCCGTCGTATTGCATCCGCGCTTCGTAGTGTTGGCTCAGCGTCGATGACAATTGAAACACTCACAGAACTATTAGACACAGTGCCACAGACCGGTCCGGACGGTATTCCAACAGCACCTCCGGAGCCACTTGTTCTGACAATGGTTAGTTATCCAAATATTACGTTCCAGACAGATGATCGTGCAGTTGACGATCTCAGGTCTGTATTCACTCATCATTATCAACGTCATCTTACCCAGGCACGTATTGCTAAACACGTCGCATCAGCGACAGTAACAGATACCGACGTTAGCACTGATTCACAGACTGAGTGAAAAACGATCCTCTGCGTGAAAATATACAGATCACACAATGTTATGACCCGACATATCTGTCCCTAGACATTATTATGATTGGGCAGAGATTCGAAATTGATGTCGCAGTATGAGAACTGTGATCCATTCGTTATCATGGAATATGTGCGTATGTTTTCCCCTGAGAAAATAAATCGACCCCGCGCATGCCCAAACTGTAAGGATAAAACACGAGACGGTGCTAGTGTTTGTGAGGCACGCGATACAAGACAGTTATACTAGTCATGTGAGTAACTGAATACCAATAAAACCGATTCAGATTAATTTCGAGACGAGTGCGTGATGATTAGACCCCGCGGTGGATACAGATCTGATGACAGCTAAGAGCTCATAAAGCGCTCAACGAGATATCGATTGAAGTCGCTCCAAATAACTCTCTCAATATCTCTGATAGCATTATTTCTGACCGAGGATAACACAGACAATCGACTCAAAATTGATTACATATATTCAAAAAGACTACTAAAGGATCAAATATAGATTATTCGCTTTCAACGATTACTTGCTCAACGAGTGACAAGGTTCACTTTTATTGCCGATTAAATGCGGGTATGAGTTCGGTTCCCGAACGAAGTGAGATTGAGACCGAGTACACCTGGGATCTTTCAGGTATCTATGAGGACGATGCAGAGTGGGAATCAGCCTATGAGTCTATTCAAGATCAGCTGGCAGATCTCAAAGATTATGAGGGGCGCGTAACTGAGTCACCTGAGACACTCCTACAACTACTTGAGCGTCGTGAAGAAATATTCCGAACACTTTCGATAGTCGGTACGTACGCGAGTCTTCGTAGTGCTGAGGACACGCGTGATCAAGAGTCTCAAGCTCGACAGTCGAAAGCCGAGTCGCTATCATCTCGTGCACGCTCAGCGATCAGTTTCATTGAACCTGAATTACAGGAGCTTGATACTGAAGAACTCACATCATTCTATGAACGCGAGCCTGCACTCAAAGAGTATGAGCACTTTTTCGATGATGTCCTTCGGACAAAGCCACATACACGATCGCCTGAGGTTGAATCCGTACTTGCAGACCTCGGTGAGGTGGCAAGTTCGCCGTCTGATATCTACGGAATGTTATCAAATGCAGATATGACATTCCCAACTGTTGATCACCCAGACCCAAGTGAGGGCTCAGTTGAGATTACTCTTGGAAACTTCACCAAGCTGCAGAAACACCCAGATCGTGAATTTCGACAGACTGTCTATGAGCAGTTTTATGATGAATGGGAAGATGTTCGTAATACAGTCGGAACTGCGCTACAGAACAGCATTAAAAAAGATGTCAAGTATGCTCGTGCTCGGCGGTATGAGTCTGCCCGCGCTGCTTCACTCAACGGTCCAAATGTTCCTGTAACGGTATATGACACTCTTTCAGAGACCGTTCGAGATAATCTTGAGCATCTTCACCGCCATGCTCAATTAAAACAAAAAGCACTTGATCTTGATGAGCTCCGCCCGTGGGATCTCTATATTTCACTTACCGGCGATGAGAGTCCTGAGATCCCATATGACCGTGCGAAGACATACATCACTGATGCTGTTGCGCCACTTGGGTCGGAATATCAACAACGCGTCGCTGATGGACTTGACTCCCGGTGGGTCGATGTGTATGAAAACCGTGGAAAGCGATCTGGTGCGTTCTCGTCTGGGGCTTATGATACGCAACCGTTCATATTGATGAATTATCAAGATGATATTTCATCAATGTTCACTCTCGCACACGAACTCGGTCATTCAATGCACTCTCAGCTCGCAAAGAATGCCCAACCATGGCAGTATGCTGATTATACGATATTCGTAGCTGAGGTCGCTTCGACAGTCAATGAAACGTTGTTAACCAATCATTTGCTTGAAACAGTTGAAGATGACACGCTTCGTCTGCACGTTCTTGATGAATATCTGGAGCGTGTTCGGTCAACACTTTACAGACAGACGATGTTTGCCGAATTTGAATCAACGATCCATGAGGTCATTGAGGATGGTGGCGCACTCACACCTGATCGCTTTGATGAAATATATCGTGATCTGAAAGAGACGTACTATGAACCAGCCGTGCTCGATGATCGAATCGCACGTGAGTGGATGCGTATTCCACACTTCTATTATTCATTTTATGTTTATCAGTATGCAACCGGTATCTCAGCCGCTATTGCGATTGTTGATCAAATCAATATTAACGGAGAGGGTGCAGCCGCGGACTATCGTGATGCACTTTCACTCGGAGGCTCAGCGTATCCGATCGATATTCTCCAAACAGCTGGTGTCGATATGACTGATGCAGCTCCAATTGAATCCGCGCTTGCAGGATATTCCGATTATCTTGATGAAATGGAGACACTTATCGAATAAATTCTGAAATATATCATTCATGATCGATTTATCTGCATCAAATACTAATAAATAACAGCCATAATTGGAAACATGATCACTCGCTTGCGCCCGAAATATTGGATCCTAAACAGCGAATCGTACCGATATTGGGCGAATATAATTCAGATCTCTCTGTAATCTATATAATTTCGAAGCGAATTATCCGTAGTCTATAGGCTTGAACCCCAAGGGTGAACACATCAAGAAGAGACACAACGTACACTTTATTGTAATCAATATTAATAAAACGCAGTTGAAAGTATGCTTCGGATACAGGACTAAGATCGGCTATCAAACCTGATGTGACGTATTGGAGTGGGTACTCACAACGACTATTGTATTCTCATTTAGTCTCAAAGGCGTCTTCAAGTGCATCACTGACGATTCGACCTGGTGGACAGTTCTCGACAGACGCTCGCCGTCGCAACTCGCGATACAGTGGAATCGGCAGAGAAAGTTCGATTGATCCAATAGCGGTTCCTTGTTCAGCAAGTACCTCAGCTACGCCTGTATCATCATCGACTTTACTTGCAATTCGTCGCACTTCACGAACCGTAAGGTCAGCATCAACAACAGCCCATGCGAGATCAAGTCGGTCAAGCCCTGATACACGTGCAATATGTTTGGCGGCTGTTGGAGCAATATCTCCCCGGGCAACATGACGTCTGATTGACTGTGGGAGGTCATGCACTCGTGCCCACTTTCGCACAAAAGAAATCGAAACATCACCACCTGCGCGCTCTACGGCTTGTTTATACGACCCAACGCCTCTAACGAGCGCAGCACACGCAGCGGCTCCCCGAAGAATGAATACGTTATCATCAGCGCCAACGGTGTTCTCAGAAAATGCCCGAACGGTTCGGGCAGCCAATTCAATACTTTCTGGATCGGCCGGGTCGAACTCAACCGCCTCGCGTGCTCGCTGTCCCGTGACAGCTGGGTCAGATCGAACAACCGGTTCGCCGACAGGCTCCTCACGGTCTGCTGGAGGACGAATCGATGGGTCCCCACCATCGCTTCGGAGTTGATCAAAATCTAACGTAGAGTCATGGGTATTATCTCCGTCATTCTCATCTCTGTTTCTGTGCTCTGAACTGGGAATACTGTCATCAACTGATAAATCAATGTGTTGAGATTCCGTCTTGCTCAACCCAGACTCTATATTAGTGGTATCATCAGAATTAATCTCAAACGTAGTGCTCGTGACTGAATCCAATGTTAAATACTGTCTCGATACTGGATCCAACTGGTTGTTGTGTTTATCACCAGAGCTGTGATTATCCCCACTCATCTTGTGCGTTGATAACTTATCACCGGCTAAAAGCCCCACCCCGTCTTTGTTTATGAATCTCGACCTTCTGAAAGGTGTTCCCAGATTTCTGTACATCCAGCACCATCAGCAAGATCATCTAGATGATCGCTCTCGTCATTTGGTTTGGATGCGGATGTAGACTCCGACGATGTTTCAGATGTTCCTGTTTCTGTCTTGGTTGATATTTCTGCTATCGATTCTTCAGCCTCGGCATCCTGCTTGTTGTCATTATCGCCTCCCTGTGGCTCAACAGTGTCGGCTTGACGATCAGTGTTACTGCTTCTGCCCGTCAGTGTAGCAAAAAGGCGGAACAACTTGCTATCATGTAAAAATCTATCACTATTGCTGCTTACGCCCGTCATTGCAGTGACCCCTGTGTTTCAGTAGTATATAGCTCGGGGGCAACATCTGCGGACGCATGCTGGCGGGTGGTCGCTGTAAGATTGCTTTCTGACTCGGAACTAGCTGTATGCTTAGTTGTGTTTATATCCGTTTTTTCCTTATTTGCTTCTCGCATACCAGAGTCGACAATCGCCGCTTGCTTGATCGCTATCGCAGCGACCGGCTTGATCGTCGGCTGTGGATTCAAATCAGTCATCAATTCATACAACTTCTGTACTCCTGTATAAGAGCCGCTGCACGAGTGATTTCAACCCCTACTCCCGAATACCAGAATTTTCTGCCGGTATTAGTAACGCGCGTCATATCCTGTACACGGCTCCCGTATTGCGATTATAGCTGGTCATGTGTGTCATTGACATCGTCGCCGTTTGCATACTCCGTCACACACTGTGGTCTCCGGTCTAAGTTATGAGTGTGACTGTCCGACTTCGAGTGCTTGATGATGGTGCGTGGATTTCGGTCAATGATCAGAGGAAAGTCAGTGTGAGTGAACTCTGGCGGGTTTCAGCTGCTGATTTTTGTTCATGTGAACTTGTCGATTTTGTTGTTGAGAATTTCCAAGCGGTCAGCGTGAATGGTAGAACAATTGAAGTTATTGTTTATGGTCAATGTATCGCCTGTGGTGCGACTGGCGAGACTGAGTGGCTCCCAGTTGGTCGGATTATAGATGGTGAATTCACCGTATTCGACCAATCAGCTGTTCGTCACACGTATGAATCAGGAAATCCGGAAATAAATTCCGGTTAGCGGGAGCAGCGGGGAATGGTGACGAAACACCACCTATGTTATTGTTGCCCGTTATTGTTTATAGCATGCCGACGGATGTCGAACGCTGGAAGTCCGAGGTGTATGGGCAGGAGATTCGCGATCATCTCTTTGAGTTCGCAGAGGAGGGGTATGACACGATTCCGGAAGATGAGCGAGATGCATGGTTTGAGCGGTTCAAGTGGTGGGGCCTATATCATCAGCGAAACGGTCAAGAAGGATACTTCATGATGCGGATCGGGACGCCAAATGGCGTCATGAAGCCTGGTCAACTTCGAGTGGTCGGAGAAATCGCTTCCGAATACGCAACTGGCCCTGGAATAAATCCAATATTTGGCGACGGGTATGCCGACTTCACGACCCGACAGTCAATCCAACTCCATTGGATTGAATTATCAGACGTTCCAGCCATATTCGAGAAACTTGAGGAGAATGGGTTGTCAACACAACAAGCCTGCGGTGACTCATGGCGAAATATCGTCGGAAATCCCGTAGCTGGTAAAGATGCACGTGAGGTCGTTGATGCATGGTCAGTTATCCACGACCTCAATGAGACGTTCAAAGGGAACGATGACCATTCCAACCTTCCACGAAAATGGAAGGTTTCAGTCACCGGTACGCCCGATGGTTCTGGTCAGGGAGATATCAACGATCTCGGCTTCGAGCCAGCATATAAGACTATTGATGGTGAGGAAACTGTTGGATTCAATGTTCGTGTTGGAGGCGGTCTCTCTCGTAATGAGCCGCGATTTGCCCGTGATATTGACGTTTGGGTTCCTCCAGAAGACGTATCAGATGTCGCAGGCGGACTCTCAGCGCTATTCCGAGATAATGGCGACCGTGAAGACCGCTACAACGCTCGGATTAAATTCCTCGTTGATGAGTGGGGCGCAGACGAAGTTCGCGAGACACTCCAATCAGAATACGTCGACTTCGAGTTGCACACAGCTGGACGTGACGTTCGAGATGAGTACACATACAATACCGGGGATGGCGACCGAAATGACCTCATCGGTGTACACGAACAACATGATGGCTCATACTTCGTTGGATTGAATGTTCTTGTTGGACGAATGGGAGCGTCTGATGTGATTGAACTCGCTGAGCTTGCCTCTGAGTACGGGTCTGGTGAAGTTCGACTCTCTCAGCGACAAAATATCATTGTCACAGATATCCCAGGAGATGCTCTTGATGAGTTCAGAAATGAACAGCTGCTTGAGAACTATTCATCGGATCCATCTCCATTCATGCGGGGCTCCGTTGCCTGTACGGGCACTGAGTTTTGTTCGCTATCCATTGTCGAGACAAAGAATCGACAAGTTCGCTACGCTCGATGGCTGAAAGACAACGTCACACTTCCAGGTGACGTTGATGAGTTCCACATTCATCTCTCGGGATGTACTGCTTCCTGTGCACAACCACAAATTGCAGATATCAGCCTTCGAGGTATGAAAACACGAAAGAATGGGGAACCTGTTGAGGCTCTTGACGTTGGTCTTGGAGGCGGACTCGGCGCAGAGCCACAGTTCGCACGCTGGGTAACCCAACGTGTTCCTGTCGATGAGATTCCTGGTGCGATCTCCAATCTAATCGAATCATTCGCTGCTGAGCGTAATGATGATGAATCATTCCGTGCGTTCGTCGACAGACATGATAACGATGAACTTGATTCATTTGTTGCGCCTGAGGAAACCGATTATGAGGATCCAATGATGCATAATACCAAGCGTACTTGGTATCCATATGCAGAGAATGATGGTCTTGACGCTGGACCATCTGCACCAGCGGATGACTGATACGAATGAGTGACCGACTCCTCCGCGTGAACGCGTACACAACACTCGATCTCGCTGATATTCGTGCCCGTGGACATGAGTTTGACGTGGATACACTCGGCGTTGTGAACGTTACCGCGCCGCGTAAAAATCCAGACCATGTGAGTCTTCAACTCGAAGTTGATCACACGAATGTTGAGGGGCTCCCTGCCCACGCTGATGAAGTTACACTGTCAGTCTCAGAAGCCCGAACAATCGCTGAGGACTTGGAGTCATACGCTGATCGCGTTGAGAATGCGCAATCATCGAGTTCAGACGATTCCTGAACTGAGCATGCGTTAATCACGTTACCTCACGCCGGGATACGTTGAAGCTATTATATTCTAGTATTAAATGTAATATCTAACGGATATTCTGTCTGTGATCTGTATATCCTGAATGTGTCTGCGAGCGATGGTCGATGTTATTACCTGGTATTTCTGGTCATGCGAGCATAAAAATTCGAATCATCTATAATGAGTAGCATAGCGCGTGCACAGGGACACCAGACTTCTTTAATTTATTTTTCCAGCATCTCACAGGATGGATTGACTCCGCTTCCACCAGCAATACTACAGTATTAGATCAATGCGTGGCTCAAACTTACTTTAGAATAATTTGCTACGGACAATAATAACTTTGTTATCCAAAGTAAAGATTCGAATACGCTTTATTCCAGTCGGGTAGAGAAAAAATATGATTGATGACACTGATATTCAGATTCTTGAATGTCTCGTTGAGGACGCTCGTCATTCATACACGGATATCGCTGAAGTAGTCGACCTTTCACCGCCAGCAGTTTCAGACCGAATCGATCGGCTGCGTGAATCCGGCGTTATCCGTCGATTTACTGTCGAACTTGACCGATCACAACTTCGCGATGGTGTCCATGTGTTAGTGACTCTCTCGGCGTCAACGTCCGCGGTTGATTCGGTATACTCTGCCGTTTGCGACGCTTCATCGGTTGAGCATACATTCATGACTGCTGATAATACGGTTATCTTTTCGACTCGTGTTCGTGGGGACCGTATCCGCGCTGCAATTGATGATATTGTTAATTTCTCACGGGTTGACAGCTACGATGTCAGCATTATCGATACCGCTAAATGGAGTCCTACTATTGGGGGGACAGAGTTCGCTCTTTCATGTGATGAGTGTGGAAATACAGTCACCGATGAAGGGCGCAGTGAGCAGATTGGTGACAATCAGCGACATTTCTGTTGCTCATCATGTTTACATCGCTTCCGCGAGCGATATAACCGAATTGAAGATGATGTCGACGCCCCTGAGAAAACCACCATTGGGAGTGATGATGATTCATGATCGCTTTAGAATCAAAAGTAAGAGAGCGTTGATACCCTGGATTTCAAAAGGGAAATTGTGGTAAGTATGGGGATCGTAGTTAGGATCATGTCCACTCAACGTACTCATATCAACGTTGCGGGAATGTCTTGTGCTACCTGTTCACAATCGGTGCAAGATGCTCTTTCATCGCTCGCAGGCGTTGAGGCGGTCTCAGTCAACGTTGCGACGGATGAAGCAGCAGTGACGCATGATCCAACGATAGTCTCCGTTACGCAACTGTATGACACAATCTCGTCTGCTGGTTATAATCCGCTTGCTGAGCGCACTTCAATGGGTGTTTCAGATCTTTCATGTTCATCTTGTGCCCAAACGGTTGAGTGTGCGCTTGAGTCCTCCCCTGGTGTTCTCACCGCTGATGTCAATGCAGCTATTGATGAAGCACAGATTCGATACAATCCTGCCGTGATGACAGTTGATGACCTTGCAGACATCATCGACGGGGCAGGATACACACCAATCGATGACAGATCAGATACTGATAATAATCATGATATGACCACAGATAGCGATACTAACAATACCGACGCTAATACCCGTGAAACTGCTCGCAGGGCAGAAATACATCGTCAACGTCGACTCACACTGTTCGGTGCGGCTCTTGCGACGCCGCTTATTATTTTCATGTCACTACATCTGCTCGTACCGAGTGCTATTCCAGCGACAATTCCATATACTACCATTCCATTTGGGTGGGCTGCCTTCGCTTTCGCGACACCCATTCAGGTAGTGCTAGGTCGGGAATTCTATGAAAATAGCTATACTGCGATCGTACGTAACCGAACGGCGAATATGGACGTACTGATTGCACTCGGCTCTTCAACCGCATATCTATATTCTGTGGTTGCCCTTCTTGATGTTCTTCCGCAAGCAGGACTGTATTTTGACACTGCTGCACTAATTCTTGTATTCATTACTCTTGGAAACTATCTTGAAGCTCGTTCAAAAGGTCAAGCATCTTCGGCACTTCGCTCACTTCTTGAGATGGAAGCCGATACTGCCACACTGATCGAAAACGGTGCTGAACAAACCGTTCCTGTCTCTGACATTACCGTCGGTGACCAGCTAAAAATCCGCCCAGGTGAGCAAATCCCGACCGATGGAACCGTTATTGAGGGAACCTCTGCGGTTGATGAGTCGATGGTAACTGGTGAGTCTGTCCCGGTGTCGAAGACCCAAGGCGATGACGTAGTCGGCTCAACGGTCAATCAAAACGGTGCAATTACTATTGAAGCAACAAAAGTTGGCTCTGATACTGCTATACAACAGATTGTTCAGACAGTCAAAGAGGCTCAATCGCGTCAACCAGAGATTCAACAAGTCGCTGATCGTATTTCTGCATATTTTGTCCCTGCAGTAATTATCAATGCGACTGTTTGGGCGTTACTGTGGTTCGCTTTTCCAACAACATTAGCAAGTCTCACTGGATTTATTCCAGCGATAGGAGTCATCGCTGGTGGACCGATTGTTGCTGGGGGTACCGTTTCAACGGTTGAATTTGCTATTTTGGTGTTTGCTTCTGCGGTTCTTATTGCATGCCCCTGTGCGCTTGGTCTTGCAACCCCAGCAGCAACGATGGTCGGGACGACAATCGGTGCGAGGAATGGTGTCTTATTCGAGGGCGGTGACGTGTTAGAGCGTGTTCGAGATATTGACACTGTGGTGTTTGATAAGACGGGAACACTGACGACAGGCGAAATGTCTGTCACAGATGTCATTGCCATCAATCCACATACGGACGGTGGGCAACTGCGTCCAGATGATGGTGGTGACGAATCGGCTTATTCAGACACAAACTCCCTATCCACATTCACTGACACAGATATAGACATAGACACAGAGCTCTTGGGAAGCCCTCACGAGGCGACCGTCCTTCGCCTTGCGGCTGCTGCTGAGCAAAATAGTGAGCATCCATTAGGTGATGCAATCGTTGATGCAGCGCTTGAGTCCAATATCAATGTCCCTGCGGTAACAGATTTTAATTCGATTCCTGGACAGGGCGTCCAAGCGACCGTTAATCAACAAACTGTGATTGTTGGCAACCATCGACTTCTCACAAATGCCGATATCAATATCGACCCTGTAGAGTCAACGCTGCGTGATCTCGAGTCTGATGGTAAAACGGCGATGCTCGTTGGTGTCATCGATGAACCAGACGTCTCGATTAGCGGTGACGCCGATACCACAGTAGACAATGATCGGCGTCTCATCGGTATTATCGCTGATGCAGATACAATCAAGGACTCTTCGACAGATGCAGTCGAAAGTCTACATGCTCGTGGAACAGACGTCTATCTTATTACAGGAGATAATGAACGAACTGCAAAAGCAGTCGCGAGTCAGGTCGGTATCGATCCTAAAAATGTTCGCGCAGAAGTTCTTCCAGAAGCAAAGGCAGATGCCGTCGAGACGATTCAATCAGGTGAAGACCGGCGAGTAATGATGGTCGGCGATGGTGTCAATGATGCACCGGCACTGGCGGCAGCGTTTGTCGGAACGGCGCTTGGATCCGGGACTGATGTTGCCATCGAAACGGCTGAAGTAACATTGATGCGTGATTCTCCAGTTGATGTTATTCACGCTATCCGAATCTCTGAGGGTACTCTTGAGAAGATCAAACAAAATCTGTTCTGGGCACTTGGATATAACACAGCGATGATTCCGCTTGCGTCACTTGGATTGTTACAGCCTGTCCTTGCTGCTGGGGCGATGGCGCTCTCATCGGTCTCAGTTCTCACGAATAGCCTTCTGTTCAGAGGCTATGACCCAAGCAATCAATACCGGTTTCTTGACTCACTCCGTCAAAACAAATAACGAATTTATTCACCTACTTTCTGCGCCCGTAGAAATGGTCTACACTTGTGCTTTATTCTTATGATGACCTTTTTGAGAGATGAATATTACTGTGTCATATAATACAAATTACATGACACATGACGCATCGTTTACTCTAATTCACCACTCAGCACTTTAGCAGCGACAAGGATCGGATCCCACACTGGACTGAATGGCGGTGCATATCCGAGGTCTTGCTGTTCGAGTTCCTGAACACTCATTTCCCCACCAAGTGCTGTTGCAATCGTATTGATACGAACGGCAGCGCGGTCAGCCCCAACGAGGCTACCACCGAGTAACTGACCACTCTTGCGATCGGCGGTGAGCGTGACTGTCGTTTCTTTAGCACCTGGGTAGTATCCGGAACGTGATCCTGCAGTAATCGTCTTTGTAACGGGGTCAAACCCAGCTGCCTCTGCTCGGTCAGGATTAACTATTCCTGCCCGCCCACAACCGAGTTCAAATGCTTTTAGCATCGCTGTCTCAGCGACATGACCAACTTCTGTCGGCGACCCACCAACCGTTGCCCCGATGGCTCGTCCTGCTCGATTCGCTGGGAGTCCAAGTGGACTCCACGTGGTCTCACCTGTGACCATATGTTCGAGTTCAGCAACGTCACCAGCGGCATACACGTTTTCTACATTTGTCTCTCCATACTCATCTGTTGCAACTGCCCCAGTCGTTCCAAGGTCAACTGGTGTATCTGTAAGTAATTCGATATTTGGACGGATCCCGATTCCAATGAGCACAGCATCAACATCGAGTGTATGTCCATCCTCATAGACAATGTTGTCTAGCCGCCCGTCCGTCTCACTAAGCCGGTCAACCGCTTCATTAAGATGCACTATCACACCAGCTGATTCAAGTGCTGATACGATAGCATCGCCAACTGCTGTCCCAAATGCGGGTAATAGACGCTCTGATCGCTGGAAGAGATGCACTTTGCAGTCCCATGCACTGAACGCCTCAGCCATCTCCACACCGACATATCCACCACCAACAATTGCGATTGTCTCAGGCGGTTGTATTGCCCCATACTGCTCAGCAATCGACACATTGAGTGCACTCCCCCCGCCTAACTCGGTACTATCGAACTCCGCTGGTGGTGTCAAGAAGGACCGAAGTGCGGTCGCATCAGGTAACCCATGAAGTGTGAACACCGTGTCAAGATCAGCCCCCTCAATGGGCGCTGACACTGCGCGTGCTCCAGTTGCAATCAGCAGCTCCTCATACGGATATTCGAAAGATTTGGTACCATCCGAGACCATTAGTGCACTCGATTCAGTATCAATTGTAGTTACCTCGTGGTTTCGTCGAAGATCAATTCCTCGCTCCTCAATATCACCAGGTGAGAGCGACTGCAAATCACTGAGATGTTCAACATCGCCCTTGATAAAATACGGTGTTCCACAGTGTGCATATGAAACCCATGACCCTTGCTCAAAAACGACGACATCTCGTGTCGGTGTTTCCCGTCGACATTTACTAGCAGCTGATAGCCCTGCTGCGTCACCACCAATTACGACGAATGGATCCGTCATGTGATATTGTCACTGTGCAGCCGACAGATAGCTTTCGGCAAAATTGCATTCTATGGATGTCATAACCAGAAATCAACAGTCTGACTCAATAGATACAAAAAATCGATATCAACTAAGATTCAAACAGAAAGACGCATCTCTCAGATTGATATTTCTTGACCAAGCGCTGGTGCTGTTGCATCGAATCCATCGGCGCTCAGTTCATCAGCAAATCGTTGACATCGGTCACCATGATTGATTAACACCGGTGCATCCTGATATTCGTTAAGAAGCTCCATGAGACCATCCTTATCTGCATGTGCAGAGAAATCATACCACTCAACCTGTGCACTAACTGGCATCACACGATCATTAATCTCAGCACGCCCAGTCTCTAACAGTGATCGACCAGGCGTCCCTTCGACTTGATACCCGGTGAGTGTGATCTTATTTGTTGGATTTGACCGAATCTCAGGAATATATGTCATTGCCGGACCGCCAGACAGCATTCCGCTTGTTGTCACAATTACTGTATTCTGTTCAGCGATTCGTCTCCGCTGACCATCCCGACCGGTGACGAATCGGGCGTTTGATTTCGCATGCCTAAGCGCCTCCTTACCTCGAACAAACTGTGGATGTTCTCGAAGCATCTTTGTTATGCGCTTCCCCATCCCGTCAACATAGCAGTCAATATTGTTTGCTGCACAAACAAGTAATAACTCCTGTGTTCGTCCGATTGCGAACGCGGGAACAATAACAGTACCACCCTGCCACATAGTCGTTCGGACACTCTCAACAAATTGATTTTCAATCTTCTTCCGGGAGTCGTGTTGGACGTCTGAGTAAGTGCTTTCGCAAATAACGATATCTGCTTCAGGACGTGCTGTAGAGGCTGAGACGAGTCGCTGATTCTCTGTATGAAAATCAGCGGTGTAGAATAGTCGCGTGTCACCATCATTAATGAGTACATGCGCGCTCCCTGGGATGTGACCGGCATTATAGAAAGTAATCGAATGACCAGCAGCGTCGAAGGTCTCTTTGTATGTATGTGTTTCTGAAACTTGGGTGACGCGGTGAACCTCTTCCTGTGTGAACGGGCAATCGTATGTTCCGCCATGAAGTTTGAGCGTATCACGAGCTAGCGTCAATGCTAACTCCTGTGTTGGAGCGGTCCAGTGAATCGGTGGTCGGCGATCTCCAGAAAGCAATGATGGAACGGCACCGACATGGTCAAGATGGCCATGACTAACAACAACAGCGTCTGGGCGAGGCGTCTCAACCGGAAATTGTGGTGGGTTTCCGGTCAACATCCCGAAATCAAGCAACAACCGATCATTGACAAGGATAGCGCTTCGACCAACCTCCTGTGCGCTACCTAAAAAACGAATATCCATCTGGTGAAGGTAATGCTCCAATCCGTTTGGACGCATCGCTTCATCCCCTGGCTGTGGCTTCGAAACGATAACCGTTATACACTATGTCGCTAAATCCGAGAATATGCAACGACGCGCTGCGGCAATATATGTCGCATTATTCATTATCGTCGGTGCGGGTGCGTATTCGCTCATTGCGACCGCAGAAACGCCACATGTCAAGTTTGAGGATCCGACATATGAACTTAGCTCTGACGACCAGTTTGAACTCAGTGGACAGACATACACCGTCTCATCAATCTCAACAGCGGAACAAGGCGGTGGTCACGGTGGGACCGAAACAACGGTAACACAAGGTGCAATACAATACACCAATGAGTCGGCACAATATGTCGTCTCATTCGGGAATAATTCAACACAGACTGTTGATCAACAACAATGGCGAGTGCTCGTCGACAGCAGCGGTGGTGACCCGACGAGTTTGACATTTCGTGAATCGGTGAATGAGACCGCTGTTCTTGCCGCAGATCCAAATGTAAGCACTGAGACGGTCACGCAAAATGATGAACGATATGTGGTCCGTGATGGCGACCAACTTATTCTTGCTGAGGAGTATTTTCCCGAGCCAGAAACCCGGTCATACGCTGAGGGTGATACTATTGAGTACCAGGGGAATACAACAACCGTTGATACGATAACGAATGAAAGTGTTCAATTGGCATGGACTGCTCCGCGAACAAGCACAATTGACGTCAGTCACAACGATAACGTCACTGTCGGTGATGAGACATATCTTGCACATTTCCCTGATGAGTCAACGCTACAACTCACCCAAAATTTCGAACACTTCCAACAACAGAAAGCATCGATAGAGCAGTATCAAACACAAAAGAATGGACTTTGGGGTGTCTCAATTGCATCCGGTCTCACTGTGGTGTTTTTAATTGGATTTGCATATCTTCCGTCCCGATATTAAGATAGTCTCTGCACCAATCTGTTTCATACTACAAATTTCGATACTGAATTGCAATATAGTATGATATACTACAATAATAAATCTCATATCGGACAAAAATTCTCTACCTGACAGTTCTGAGCCGAATAATCGAATAGAAACCAATAGGCTATTATATTACCTTCCCAATTAATAATGTATGTTAGCGCAGAATCGTCAAGATATTGGGTCACACTGGTGTCCTGACTGCGGAAACGAAATGGATCTTGCTGGCGTGCAACCAGCGGGGTACGCACAATTCTTTTGTGAGCACTGTAGATATCGTCGCGATCGCTTCGTAGGCACCGTTGTAGACAACTGATCCAATCGTAATTGCATCACAATTGCGGTTGATGCCATTCTAACACCCCTTGTTTGCCCTACACCAGATATGATAGGGGTAGTGTCAGCTTACTCCCCCGCTTATATCGCTCGCGACGATACCGGAGGTATGACGGACAATACGGACGCAACATCAGTCACTGCTGAACACCCTGATAGCCCGATTCGGACGACTGGAACTGATCACATAACCATCTGGGGCAGTAACGAAGAGGATACAATTGAATTTTATCAAGACCTCCTCGGGATGCCACTAGTCCTTAGACAACCAAATCTTGATGACCCATCACAAACACATCTATTTTTTGATACTGGTGATGGTCGAATCCTCACGGTGTTCGTTGGTGGTCGACAATCAACTCAACAGCCACAACGCGGTGGTATCGGCGCTGTCCATCATCTCTGTTTTAGTGTTGCACCATCAGATTTTGAGGATGTAATGGCTGCACTGGAAGCCGATGGTCGAGGATACAATATGTTTGACCGTGGTGTCTTCTTTTCATTGTACACGCAGGATAACAATGGATTAATCATTGAATTATCAACGGATAAATACGACATCCCGTCTGATCGCCGAGGAGAAGTGCTTGCAAAAGCACAAGAAATTCGTATTGCTGATGATGCAGATTACGCAGGAGATAAACATCTTGCAGCTGCGCTTGAAGCACTCAATATGGATGCAGATGCACATGATCTTCCTGAGGCTAGCTCAGGTGTTGGTGGTGTCAATTGAGTTCGATACAAAAATAATCAAAATGATGCCGTTTCACCTGTCGATCCTGCCCGTGAGACATTATCTCATAAATATCATATAAATATTTTTGATTTTATTCGTGTGTGTAGCCCAACTGAGTGAAAGTTGTTCGTGCTATCTATAGCTCGACAAGAACCTTGATATCATCCCGTTCGTCCATCGCTTGATACCCCTCTGCTATTGAGTCAAGATCAACAGTCTTTGTAAATACTGGCGAAGGATCGAGCGTCCCTTGGAGCACATCGGCTAGTAGTTCATCCGCATACGCACGGACAGGAGCTACGCCACCCTGTAGCGTGATGTTACCTCTGAAGAAAGAAAACAGATCGAGACCATCATCAAGTCCGTGTGGAACACCAACATATCCGACTGTCCCTCCAGGTCGACACACCTCAACAGCAGTCTTCATCGCACTTGTTGCACCGACGCACTCGAGCACATGTTCAGCACCACCATTGGTTCTCTCCCGAACAGTCTCAATGGCTTCCTCGCCACGTGTAGCGACTATATCGGTAGCCCCAAATTCACGAGCGAGTGATAACCGGTCTTCATGATGACCAACAGCGATAATCCGTGAAGCACCCAACCGACGAGCGGCGAGCACGCCACAAAGTCCAACGGCACCATCGCCAACTACGACACACGTCGACCCAGCAGTGACACCTGCGCTCACCGCTGCATGATGACCTGTTCCCATGACATCTGTCAGTGGAAGTATAGATCGAAGCATGCTGTCATCAGTGGCATACGCATCTGGGACACGAACAAGGGTTCCATCCGCGTGACGACATCGAATCACTTCACCCTGTGCACCACCATTGTCACCGCCCCAACTATCGCTGTTCTTACATGATGTGTGCAATCCACGACGACAGAACTCACAAAAACCACAGCTTATTTTAAACGGTGCAAAAACACGGTCACCGATATCAACAGATTGCACGTCATCACCGACTTCTTCGACAATACCCATCGGTTCGTGCCCAACACGAGACGGGACATCACGATCTGTCTTTCCTCGATAAAACCATAAATCAGAGCCACAGACGGCGCTGTGTGTGACACGGACAATTGCGTCTTTTGATTCCTCTACTGTCGGTTCAGAAACATCCTCGACACGAATATCACGCGGACCATGATACACAGCAGCACGCATACTCATATTTATAATCTATGCTATGATACCAAAGGTAAAAAATCCCGAGACACATATCTAATTTTCTATCACTCATGTGAGCAGATTTGTCTATAATTTAATTTTGCATTTATCGCCATACTCAGACGCTATTTGAGATGTATGATGAATTAAATAATTCACACTGGTCACCAGTATTTAACAGTCTGGCGACATAGCTTATTATACGTCGATGAGCCAGGGAACTCGCGAGCCAACGGCTGAACTTGGGCTGTTAGATGCCACGATGATCGGGATGGGTGCAATGATCGGTGCTGGAATTTTTGTCCTCACAGGACTTGCCGCAGAAATCTCCGGTCCCGCAGCATTACTGGTGTTTGTTCTCAACGGAGTTGTAACGGCATTTACTGGGTTATCATACGCCGAACTCGCTGCATCAATCCCGAAAAGCGGTGGTGGATATGCCTTTGTACGTGAGATATTCGACGACCGTTCATCATTCATACTGGGGTGGATGCTTTGGTTTGCATATATGATTGCGGGAGCACTCTACGCGCTTGGATTCGCCCCGAATTTCATTGAGTTACTCCATGTATATGGATTCACGCCGAAACCTGGTTCTGTCGGTGCCATCGCCCTTCCACTCAGTAGCATCGACATTCCCGTTCAATTGGGTCTTGCTTTTGCTGCTGTTACACTTCTTGTTGTCGTGAATGCAATCTCAACGGCTGCTAGCGGAAGTGCTGAGACGTTCTTTACAATAACGAAAGTAATCATTCTGCTTATTTTCATTCTCTTTGGATTCCTCTCAGTTGGTGGTGGTGAACCAACGAGTTTTACATTCCAAAATTTCAATCCGTTATTCCCTGATGATTCGTCGGCATTAAGTATTCTTCCAGCGATGGGGTTGACCTTCATTGCGTTTGAAGGATATGACCTCATTACAACTGTCACCGAGGAAGTTGAAAATCCGCGAGAGAATATTCCTAAAGCGATCTTCCTGAGTCTTGCTGCAACTGTTATTATCTATGCACTTGTCGTCACCGTAGCTATTGGAACACTCGGGGCATCTGGACTTGCACAGGCTGGAGAGGCAGGCATCGCAAATGCAGCGACGTCATTCATGCCAACAGGTCTCCCAATCATTCAGAACGGTGGTGCACTCATTGTTTTCGGAGCCGTCTTTTCGACACTGACCGCACTCAATGCAGTTGTTATTGCATCCTCACGCGTCGCCTTTGCAATGGGACGTGAGGGACAGCTAATTGGTTCAATTGGGAATCTTCATCACCGATTTGGAACGCCATTTGTTGCTATTATCGTCAGCGGTGTTGTCATGCTCTTGTCCGTCGTACTTCCAACAGTGAGCGCCGGTTATATGTCGAGTTTATTCTTCTTATTATCATTCGTCATCGTCAATTTCTCAGTGATCAAACTCAGGCGGGAACGTCCCGATATGACTCGTCCCTACAAAATTCCATACTACCCTGCACCTCCAATAATTGGAATTATACTCAATGTGTTGTTAACTGGTGTGTTGGTCTTTTATTTGATCCAAAATGACCAACTCGCCCTGATACTTAGTGCAGGGTGGATTACTCTCGGATTTATTGCATACTATGGACTGAACTGGTTACGTTCGCGATCTAGCGCTACCCCAAGCGGTGGTGACGGTGGTGGCGGCACGTCCGGTGGACCATCTGATCCCACTTCCGGTCCCGGTCCCAGTCCAGATCCGGATTCAGACCCTACTCCGACGTCTGACCCTGTTGACGCAGCCGTTACAGACACAGATTCATCGTTATCCGGAGACACTGACACTCAAGACAGTCCCGCACATACAACGGCTCAGGAGGAAATATAATAATGTCAGCAAAGCAACCACGAACTCTCATCGCCGGTGGCGGTCGTGTTGGTCGGCGGACAGCGAATATACTCAGTGACCGCGGATATGACGTTATTGTCATTGAACCCAATTCAGACCGTGCACAGACAATTGCAGACGACTATGTCGCAACAGTGATTGAAGGTGACGCGACACGACCAACGATTCTCGAGCAAGTTGGTCTTGAGCGTGTAGATGTTATTGCTGCACTCACCGCAGAGACGGGGACAAATCTTGCAATCTGTCTTGCAGCCACCCGGATGGGATCTGATTTGAAAACAATCCTTCGAACCGACGTTGAAACCAAAGGCGAATATGATGATTGGGTTGACGAAGTCGTCTTCCCAGAGAATGCAGCAGCACGCGTTGCTGCTAATACTGTTGAATCAGATGTACGAGCTATCGAAGATACGACTAGTGATTTAGACTTACTTGAAATAACTGTTGCACCCGAGGCTCCAGTTGCGGAGCGAACGCTTGAAGAAGTTGGACTTCCCCGTGGCTGCCTTGTTGTTTCCAGCACCGGTGGAAATCGTATTGCCGGTCCGGAAACAGAGTTGATACCAGATGAAACATATACGCTAGCTGTCGAACCGTCAGTAAGCGATGAAGTGCTTCAACTCTTCCGCGGGTAAGTAACCACCAGCACTGTTGTCGCCGAACCTGTATGTAAGATTGATATCTTATACAGAGCTGTCCGTACGATTCTAAATTTTGAATTTCGAAAATTTAAATTTAAATTCAAATTCTAATTCTAATCTCTGATTTTCCCCCGGACACTTCGTTGGTCTCAGCCGTGCACTGGTGTAACACTCGAAAACATACTCACACCCACACCCATACCGAACAGATCGTGATCACAGAAATTCAAACTGTCTGCTCACGCTGATTTAACAGACAGGTTGATTCGCTTCCCAGGCTGTCCACCCGGTAAGAATCACGGAGAATTAACGAGAAAGCCCACGAGTTTACTCGTGAAATGAATCTGACACTTCAAAACACGAACCACAAGCGATAGCAATACCGAGTCCCCAGCGCTAGTCCATGCCATGACTTCACGAACGAATATTTCCTCCGATATACTCATGAAGCGAGCCAACCAGCTTGATGTTTGCCTCTGCTCTCCAAATCCAAAGGAGCGTAAGCTGCTCAAACAATGGTTGGACGCTTCTGGAAGTCTCTGGAACAAGATAAACTACGCTTGCCGGCAAAACTTCCACGGTAATGAAGGCGTCTGGAACGCCGATACCGGGAGTCTCAAAGGCAAGTATAAAGCCGTCCTCAGCAGTTCCGGTGCCCAACAAATCATCCGCAAAAATACTGAAGCGTGGCAGTCGTTCTTCAGCAGTAATCAAAAGTACCACGCCGGGGAACTCGATGAGAAGCCGTCACCACCCGGCTACTGAGGTAACGAAGACGACGGGCGAGTACACGCTTCGCACTTACGTCTACGTCCGCACAACCACTACACCATTGAGCACGGGAAGCGCTCCCGACTCGAAGTCCCGATTGGCTCCAAACTCACAGACGAGCTCGGACTGAATCGGAACCACCGCCTTCGTGATGAAATAGCGGGTGACCCGAAGTAGAAGTGCCAGTGCCAGGGTGAGCAGAACCGGCTTGAAATTGTGTTCGACGAACTCGAAGATATGTTCAGGGCTTTCCGATTAGTCACCATACCGATCCCTGATTCTCGACTGGCTTCCCACGAAGCCGCCTTGGACGGTGGTGCGACCAACCTCGTCGCCTGCACCGTCTCAACCGGCACTCAATACCTGTACGAAGGACCCACCCTGTTCGAGAAGTTCCGCGATATCACGGAGCTCATCGCGCACTATCAGTCGCTTCTCGAAAAACCATCGCGAATCCAGTAATCGAGTCGAATCGACTGTCTGTGCTGTACCGAAAGCGCACGAATCGGCGCAACCGCGCCCAAGACAGTCTTGTCCGTGATCATGTAGACCGCTTGTCCGACGAAGGTGTCTCCACGCTGTGCGTGGGAGGCATCAAGGGCGTTCTCTCGACACACTAACCGGCTCGTGTGAATTTGAAGACGCACAACTTCTGGGCATACCGCTGGTTCATCGACCGTCTCGAGGACGTGTGTGAAGAGTGCGATATCACCTCACGGTCGAATCAGAGTCCGAGGCGTGGACAAGTCAAACGTGTCCTGAGTGTAGCGAGAGGAGACAATTCGATTCGTCACGAGGACTCGGTACCGTGTCTCTGCGGGTTTGAGGTGGGGGACACGCTGATTTGGTGGAGTGGCATCTGAATCGTATCGTTCCTGACCTGAGACAACAGACCACCGCAGTAGGGGCGATGACACGCGCTGTGTCCCTCAAGTGGACCAATCACAGTTGTCTGGAACATCAGAGCCCGCTGTCGCTTATAGAGACAACGGTCAACGAGGAGTACACAAACCAGAGTAGAGTACCGCATCAAGCGGGAATATTACTCTCGGAGTGTCTCAGAGCGATTGAGACTCTCATAAGAGGAATCCCACGAGTTCAGTCGTGGGTGGATGCCAAACTCTGCTATAGCAGACACCACTAGAATAATAATAACAGTGAGCAACGTGATTCACTGACATCCTCACCTGCACGCACTAGACCAGTATATCTCAATATATTCTATGCTTAATGTAGATTGAGTTAATATAAACAGTCGGTTCGAAAATCAATAACTAAATTGTTTCATACCGTTCGGATGGCTCGATACGTCAGCTACCTCAATTTTTATATTAGTCTCTGTTGATCAAAGAGCATGATTTCGAGAGCGTCGTATGAACGACACCTGGCTCTCGCCTTCGCTCAGTCACCTGCCGCAGCCGGTGGTGCTGCTTGGGCATCCTGAATCGTATTAATTCGTCGTCGAAGCACTCCAACAGTCAGGAGTCCACCGATTAAGACGACATTGATGATATATAGTGCAGTTGTGTAATCACCCGTCGATTCAAGAATGACCGATGCAAGCGTTGGTCCGGCGACACCTGCGAGTCCCCATGCTGTAAGACTGTATCCATGGATTGCTCCGACTTCAGTTGTTCCAAAGAGGTCGCTCAGATACGCTGGTAAGCAAGCAAATCCGCCACCATAGCAGGTAATGATGAGGAACAGCAACGCGGCGAGAATCCAGACACCACTGACCTGTGGCATTAAAAAGAAAGCAACAATCTGAATCCCAAAGAACGCCCCATATACTGTTGTTCGACCAACATAATCTGATAGACTTGACCATGCGATCCGTCCAGCACCATTGAATATCCCAATATATCCAACAATAAAAGCGGCTGTCGTTGCACTTGCTCCACCGATTGATTGCAGCATTGGAGAGGCAAATGCTAGGAGCATAATTCCGGCAGACACATTAATAAATATAATTAGCCAAACCATCCAGAATCGAGGCGTCTTTCGAGCCTCCCGCGCGGTGAGTTCTTCAAGATCGCCCCAGATACCCCCCTCATCATCTTCGGCTGCGAGATCATTTTCACTCATACCTGATGGTAGCCATCCATCTGGTGGTTTCTTGAGATAACTTGCTCCAAGCGTCATTAATACAAAGTATGTCGCTCCAAGCCCATAGAACGCAGCAGATATACTATACTGCTGGATGAGAAAATTCCCTACAGGACCAGTCAGCAATGCTCCGGCACCGAATCCCATCACTGCCATCCCGGTTGCCATACCTCGCCTGTCAGGAAACCAAGCAACGAGCGTTGAAATCGGTGAGATATATCCAATTCCAAGCCCCATTCCTCCAATCACACCAAACGTTGCGAAGAATAATGGAAGACTCTCGAGCTGTATACTTACCCCTGCTCCGATTGTTCCAATGCCGTAAAGAGCGGCAGCGGTAAGACCAGCTATCCGCGGTCCATACCGCTCAACAAAGATTCCAAGGAATGCGGCTGTAAGCCCAAGCACAAATATCGCAATCGTGAATGCTAATGTTACGTCTGATATCGCCCATCCGAGTGTCTCATTCAATGGGTTCTGATAAATACTATACGCATAAATGCCACCAATCGAGACGTGGATCAAGATTGCTGACACTGCAATAAGCCACCTATTTTTGTCTGTGGTAGTGGTAGACACATTAATCGATTAGATAATAATGATATAATTCATTGGATATGTCTAGCAAATTTCCGCAACAGAAACTTTAATAATTATTTATATCATTCCTAGGCTAAGTTACATTATCACTTAAAAATTGTACCCAATCATTTATGCTATTCAAATACTTCTAGCTATTAGACAATAATTAATGACAATACTTACTCCGACCGACGGTCTCCAGCTTCGAGTGGCTGGCATTGATGATTTGTATAATCCAGGTCTAGATCTTGATGCCACAGTCGAGTCCCCTGTTGCTACGGTCGGTTCAACGGGCATTACAGCAGCTGAACCATTATTAATGGCAACCGTTGATGGAACAACAGCATTTTACCTTGCATGTTCATCCGATCGACTTGAAACTGCCGTACATCGTATCGATGAGACTGGAGATGTTACTGCTGCAGACCCAGCAACAGTCGTAGATCATGATCCTGAATTACCCGAGATGCCCGTCGTTGATCTCGACGCACTCGATAACGGAATCCGTCGTGTGCTTGCCGGATGCGGATGGCGACGTCCAGCTAATGTGGACGATTATGATGCCGCTGGTGGATTCTTGAATGATGTTGACCCTGATGTTGTCTTTGATGCTGGTGAAAGCATACATGGGCGTGGATGGGGAGACGCATGTCATGATAGCGCACTTACAGAGACGTGGGTGGATGCGCACGATGCTGAAGGAGATGCTGCAGTCGTCATCAATGCACACAGCAATCCGGGAGATTCACTTTTGCTCTCAAGTGCGCCATTCAATGTTCTTGATGGCGCAGTTTCGCTAGCACAGACTGTCGACGCAACCGAGATTGTCATATTCGCGTCTATGGCAGACGAGTCTGCTGTCGAGACCGCTCACACCGCTGTCGAACGGTATCCCAATGACCCCTCAATCGCAATCGATGTCGTCACTGGTCCAGCCGAGTATCGTGCGGCTGAGCCAACGATGGCACTTGAAGCGATTGAAGGAAATCACCGACTTGAAGCTCGGCTTCGACCACCAGGTCCTGAGTCAGTCGGTCTGTACGGTCGTCCAACTCTTATCCACACGGCGCGAACGCTTTCACATCTTGCTGTTTCACTTCGGGAGGGTGATGATGATTCTCACCCATCGACTCGTGTGATGACTATCCAAGGCGATGTGACTGATCAAACAGTTACCGAGATCCCAGAAACAGCTACAATCGAACAAGCATGTGCGGCGGCTGATACTACCGGTGAGATAAAAGCTGCTTGCGTTGGAGGTCGATTCGGTGGTCTTGCAGCTGATCTTGATATTTCGGTTGACCCAGAAACGCTCACTGATGCGGATCTTGGAACCGAAGGTATTGTCAACATACTTTCTGAGGATCGTTGTGTGGTTGAGTTCGTCGGCGAGCGGGCTCAATTCGCCTCAGAAGAAAATTGTGGACGGTGTGTGCCCTGCCGCGAGGGTACAACACAACTCGCTGAGTTACTGCGGTCGCTGTACGATGGAACGTATCGTCCTGAGGCTATCGATGAGTTGATTCGAGTGATGACTACTACGAGCATCTGTGAGTTCGGTGTTAATGCAGGCCGTCCAGCTCGAACTGCACTCGATACATTTGAATCTGAGTTTAAGGCTCACGCAGATGGTCAATGTCCGACTAACAGTTGCCTTGCAGCTATGGAGGTTAAATAATGAGTTCCGAACGCGATAATCAAAATCACGCACATACACATTCTACCCACGGTCACGATCACCCTGATGCACCGCCACTAACAGAAGACATTGCCCCCGGAACGGCTACCGACCCGGATGTCGGCTCAGAAACATCCTCAACGCTGACGGTCGATGGACGAGTTGTTTCCGTTGGCACAGGCGCAACAATACTCGATGCGCTCAATACAATCGACACCGAGGAATATGTCCCGGCACTGTGTAGTTATGAACGTGAGGATCAAATCGGTCCTCGCAGCGAGTGTCGGACCTGCATGGTTGAAACCGAGGCACATGGAATCGTTCCAGCCTGTAGTTTCCCAGCCGAGGATGGACTCACTGTACGGACAGATGCTGAGGCGGCGGCTGAAGCTCGAGATGTCAATCTTGATTTAGTTCTCTCAGATCATAACCTCAGATGTACCGCCTGTGGAAAGAACGGTCGCTGTGAACTCCAAGATGCAGCAATTGAACAGGAGGTTGAAAAGCCTCGATATGGTGTTCTTGAGGATCGTGATGAGTACGAGCCGATTGATGATTCATCACCATTCATACAGATTGACCGAAATAAATGTATTCTCTGTAATCGATGTGTCGAGGCATGTAATGATGTGCAAGTTGCGGGCGTGCTCCAAGTAGAAGGATCTGGACAAGATACGCGGATTGGATTCCAGAATGACTCCCAAACAATGGAAGATTCGACGTGTGTCTCTTGTGGGCACTGTGCAACCGTTTGCCCAACAGGCTCGCTTGTAGAGAAAGGAATTGAGGATGCAACAACGATCCCGCTTCCCGGATTTAATCAAAAAAACAGCGTTGGGAAGACAATCGAGGGAACCGGTGAGGACAAAGAGCCAATGACACAAAAGAAACGACAGGACTCAACGACTACAGACGCAAGTGCTCAAACTGCCGGCGGAACAGCATCCACCGAACACAATCATGAACATGAAACTCAAAACACCGAAGAAGAATCCAATCAGATCGATGATACTGCCTGGAAAGACGTTTCAAGTGGTGAGTGGCCATGAGTAGTGATGACGATCTCAGTGGCGTTGCAGGTTACATGGCGAATGCTAAGGAAGAAGCACTCGCCAACGTCGAAAACGTCGCCGAGGATATTGCCGCGGATACATTCCCAGAGGGCAAACTCTTCGAAATCGCACAGGCGATTGGTGATAAACGGCTTGAAGAATTGAACGTTGCCGATACAACCTGTGGATACTGTGCGGTTGGATGTCGGTTCGATCTGTATTCTGATGGTGACGAGATTCTCGCTGCCCGACCAACTGAAGAAGAGGATGCACCGGTTAATGGCATCTCAACATGTGTAAAAGGAAAGTTCGGATATGACTTCATCAACTCCGATGACCGACTTACATCACCGCTTGTCCGTGATGACAACGGAGAATTCCGTGAAGCAACATGGGATGAAGCCCTTTCACATGTTGCTGAGGGACTTGGCGATATTCGTGATACTCACGGCGGTGAGGCGCTATCAGTCATTGCATCCTCAAAAGCAACAAATGAAGAAAACTACTTAATGGGCAAGTTTGCCCGGCAGGTGCTTCAGACTAATAGTATTGATAACTGTAACCGTCTGTGTCATTCCTCGACAGTTGCTGCTCTTGGACAATCATACGGATATGGCGCAGCCTCGATTAGCACTGACGATCTTGAGATTGCTGATTGTGTTCTTCTCACCGGTTCAAATACGACAGAAGCACACCCAGTTCTTGCAACGCAGATAAAACAAAACGTTCGCGATGGAGCTGACCTACTTGTATTCGATCCGCGTGAAATACAAATGTCTGAGTATGCCACACAGTATACACAGGTCAAGCCAGGGTATGACGCTGTGTGGATCAACGGCATAACTCGTTACATCATTGAGCATGATCTCCACGATGAGACGTTCGTTGCCGAGCAGACGACCGGATTTGAAGAGCTTCGTGAGGCTGTAGAGGAGTTCACCCCTGACCGTGTTGAGAAGATCACTGGCGTTTCACCCGATGAGATTGCCTCCGCAGCAGAAACGCTCGGCGATGCCGATGCCTGTGTCTTTGGATGGACACTTGGACTCACAGAACACTCACATGGAACTGAGAACGTCACCGCAATGGCAAATCTCGCGGCGATAACCGGAAATCTCGGTAAGCCTGGTGCCGGTGTCTCTCCGTTCCGCGGACAAAATAATGTGCAAGGCGGTGGTGGCGACATGGGACCATTGCCGGATAATCTCCCTGGATATCAAGATATTGCTGATGATGATGTCCGAAGCAAATTTGAAGAGGCTTGGGACTGCGAGCTTGATTCCGAGTATGGCTACTACACGACTCAGATGTTTCTTGAAGCCGCAGAAGACAATATCCGCGGTATGTACATTATTGGCGAGAACTCAGCGTTGTCAGAGCCCGGCGTGAATCACGCCGAAAATGTGCTTGAGAATCTTGATTTCCTTGTTGTTCAGGATCTCTTCGTCACTGAAACTGCGAAATATGCTGATGTTGTTCTTCCAGCGTCATCGTTTGTTGAGAAGACTGGAACATTCACTAATACTGATCGAACAGTTCAGATGGTGAATGAGGTGATGGAGCCGAAAGGCAATTCGCGACCTGACTGGATTATTCTACAGGAGCTTGCCAATAAAATGGGTCGATCTTGGGACTATGACTCAACGGCTGAGATTATGGATGAAATAAACTCATTAACACCGATATACGGTGGGATCTCTCACGAACGAGTCAGAGAAAATGGTGGTCTTCAATGGCCGTGCTGGGATATGGATCACCCTGGTACTGTCCGGCTCTATGAGGATGGATTCAACACTGATCATGGCAAGGTAAATCTCAAAGGTGTCGGGTACAGCGAACCTGCTGAGAAGCCAACTGAGGAATACCCAGTTACACTGACGACTGGTCGCGTGCTCTATCAGTATCATACCGGAACCATGACCCACCGCGAAGAGGGTATCATGCAGTATAATCCGAGTGACTTTGTTGAAATCAATCCTGCAACAGCAGCAGGAATGGGTATTTCAGGCGGTGACCCCGTTCGAATTGAGTCACGATCTGGCGAAACGGTTGTTCCAGCACAGATCACTGACCGTGTTGGTCCTGAGAACGTCTTTGTCCCGATTCATTTCGCTGAGAGTGCGATCAATAGACTGACCGATGAAGAGCATCTCGACCCCACAGCAGCAACACCGGAATACAAGGTGTCAGCTGTACGTATTGAACCAGCAGACGCAGATGCGCTTGATGTTGATGTTGACGTTGATACTGATCAAGAAGCAATGAGCCGGTCACTCAGCGGCGACGATCAAACGACTATGAGTACAGGAGACGACTGACGATGGCAAAGCCAGCCGACGAATATCCTGATTCGGCAACGAATGGCGCACAAGAAGCCATTACGAATGGTAGCGTCGATATACATACCGACAGTGGTGCAAGCGGTCAAAAGACAGTCGACGCTAGTGATGCAGCAGCACTTACTGCAGCTATCGAAACGCATGGCGAAGACCTCGCAGCCGCGATTGAGCATACTGATCAGATAAGTGATGCACTCACTACAGCAATAATAGTACTTTCAACCGCTGATGAGGAGGAAATCGATTATATCACTGACTCAGCGTCAAACCTTATCCAGGCGGCTGATGGGTTCTCAACGGAAGGGTCTGCAGAACTAGCAACAGAGCTTGGAAAGAATGCAGACGATCTTTCAGAATCACTCGATACTGTTGTTTCACTGCAACGCGATGGACAACTCGATGATCTAGCGATGATTGCGACTGCCTTTGCTGATTCACTATCATCAGAGGAGGTCGAAGAGTTATCGACGATGCTTGAGACAGATGGTGCTGAGATTGTCAATGCGCTTGATCTAGTTCTTGAACTACAGCGAGAAGGTCAATTAAAACAACTCCTTGATCTTGCGCAAACGCTCTCAGTGTTGGAAGTTGATGAGGATACTGCCCGTGGATTAAATCAGCTTCTACAAGGTGTTAGCGAAGCACAACGAGAGTCGGAACCGGTTGGATTATTCGGCGTTCTTCGGCAACTCTTGGGGGCTGACGCACGAGCTGGCATTGGATACTTCATTAGCATCCTCAAATCACAGGGACGACGACTTCGAGAGTAAACATGAAAGAGAAAACGAGAGCGAGAACGGGCACAAACACAAACGCAAATACAAGTTGAAATTGGTTATTTTGATCCCACGTGCAGGTTCAATACGATATCTTCGAATAAGAGATATGTTTATTTCTTGATCACTATCGACATACAACACTCAAACCCAATTATGTATGGTTAGACACACCAAACCGTGAGCAATAATACATCAGATGACTCAGTGACTATTTGTCCACGCTGCGGCGTTGGTTGTCGACTCCGCCGCCGAACAGACACATCGATGACACAGTCTGGGAACAATCGTGCAAAAGGAATCACTGGTCCAGCGAATCCGAATGGTCGACTTTGTCGCAGAGGGATTAATGCATTTGAGTTCAGTCTTGATGACCCAGAAGCAGCCGCGGAAACAGGCGTTGAGAATCCTGAAACTGGTCGCTTGACCTCTCCCCATGTTGCAATTCGAAAACAGACAACAGAGAGTGATGACACAGACTCAGGTGATATGCGTCGTGTCTCATGGCAAACTGCATATGAAACTATCTGTGATCGATTTCGTACAATTCGTGAAGTGCATGGTCCTGATGCGCTTGCGTTTCTTGGTGCGCCTCACTGCACAAATGAGGAGAACTATCTGCTTCAAAAGCTGGCGCGAACACTTGGAACGAATAATATCGACAATCGCGCACGTCATTGTCATCGAGAGACGACGCGAACACTTGCTGACCGACTCGGATATCCGGCAACGTCGACGAGTCTTAGTGAGATACTCGACACAGATGTTATCATAGCTGCTGGTGCGAACCCAGCGGGTCGACAACCGATTGCATTTAACAGTTTTATTAGACCAGCTGTTTCAGGGGGTGCGACGCTTATCCATATCGATCCTGTCGGAAACGAGACGACTCGACTTGCAAATATCCATCTTTCACCTCGACCAGGCTATGATGCTGCTGTTTTTGACTTACTCAGTGCGATGATAATTGAACGCGGTGGTACTGATGAGGCGTTTCTTTCTGAACGAACTCAAAATGCTGAACGCTTCCGGAAGTCTCTGTTAGCGCTTGATACCGACAATGCACGTGTTGCTGCGGATATTGATTCTGAATCACTCCAACGCGTTGCACAGGCAATTATTGATGCAGACAACGTGATTGCGCTTACCGGCACTGGCGTTGATGAAAGCGGTCATACTAATAGCGACCAGCCAAACCCTAATGCGCCAGCGGCGTTGTTGCATCTTCTTGGACTGACGGGTAATCTTGGCTGTTCTGGTTCTGGTGTGATTGTATTACGTGGACTGATTAATGAGCAAGGAGCGACGGATACCGGTTGTGTGCCAGACCGTCTTCCCGGAAATCAATCAATTCAAAATCCTGAAGCTCGCGCCCGCGTTGGTGATGTCTGGGGCATTGACCCACCATCGACCACAGGAACGCCTGCAACGGCGCTACTTGACGGATTTGGTGGTGATATCCACGCAGCCCTTGTAGTAGGTGAGAACCCAGCAGTTTCAAAACGCGACCCAAGTTGGGTCGAAAATCGACTCAACGCAATTGATACATTAGTTGTTATTGACCCACTATGGAGCACAACTGCTGAACATGCGGATGTGGTTCTACCAGCGGCAACAGGTGTTGAAAAGCGTGGAACAGTCACAAACCTCGAACGTCGTGTCCAGTGCCTTGCACAGACACGAGAACCACCAGGGAACGCTCGCACCGATTTTGAAATCCTCTCCGATCTTGGGTGTCAACTTATTGGCGATACGTTCGATTATCAGAATGTCACAGAGGTATTTACTGAGTTGACACAGGTGAGCCCACCACATGCAGGTATTTCATATGCAGATATCGGTACTGACGGGCATCAGTGGCCATTTCACACAGATGATCATCTGTATGCCGAGCGATTCCTGACCTCGGATGGAAAAATGTCATTTGGCACCGCTCAACCAATTCCTGCAATCACAGACAGCTCTACGCAAACATTCACACTCTTGACGAATGGTCGGGCAAGTGAAGTCTACGGAGAGAAACGAAAGCAAACACCTCAAGTACAGCTTCATCCTGCAGATGCAAAAAAACACAATCTCACAGATGGTATGATCGTTACTATCAAGAATACTGATGCTACAGTGAAGGCTGAAATAACATTTGAGACTAATATTCGCCAAGGAACACTCTCACTTGCAGCCGTTGCTGCTGATCCACTTGTCCGTACTGAAACAGATGACTCGATGGTCACGGTCATACCATCTATAGACTCAGATTCAGATGACGGTGACGTAGATGTAGATTCAGATTCGAGTGATATCGATGATGAACAGCAAATATCATGAGAAGGACCCTGTTTTAGTTAAACTACTGATATTAACAGTTAATAATGTATCTCAAATAAATATTAGTATCGCCAATCATAGGTTAATTTATTTGATGTCCGTATTAACCGCATATAACACTCTCAGCGACTAACAAATGTATATCAAATCAGAATATCGTATCAGCAGTAGCAGCCCCATTGATCTGCTTATTTCATTCGTTCGCGCTGAAATTTGAGGATGCGCTGTTAGTATCACTGTCACCGTCACTATCCTCACTTTCGTCTTCGGTGCCAGTTGATGATCCTGATTCGACTGATGATGGTGAGCGATGACCGAATGGTCGTGGTCCCTCATCGGAATCAGCTTTAGTATCTGGTTCTTCGCTTAGCCACGCTTCGTGACACTCCGGACAGTAGTTACCGTGGTAGTTTCCTCCACGAACAAACTCTTTCCCGCAGTTCACACAGGCGACGTGCGTCCGAGTCATCGTGTAATATCATGTGGTGAACACTCATACGTTCGTCGCCGGTTTACATTGCACATCGTCGACAGGATATTATCTTTCGATTACGTATTATCAATGTGGATGAGACTCTCCTTGGTGGTGTCGTATTATTTAACGCTGGTGAATACCGTCCTGTGTGGACTGCATGTGATCTCATTCGTCAACAAGAGGATCTTTCGTCAGATGACCAGACTACATGCACAGCACTTGAACAATCCGCAACAGCAATTGAGAGTGCACAAGATCACAGATGGGTCAACACAACAACAGCAGCACATAATGCAACTACAAAACTTGCTAGGATAAGACGATCACACTCATCAATTATCGGTAATCGACTGTATGAGTATCTTTCAGCTCTTAGCGATGACCCTGCAGTTATCGAACGACACCGTGTTCCTCCATGGTACGTTGATAAGGAACGACCAACAGTTGCGACTCTTCGATTTGATGCAATCGGCTATGCAGCCTCTGCAATTGCATCACATACTGATAATATTGATACTGATATTATCGCTGATGCAGTTCAATACGGGCATAAGGAAACTGTACCCGACTCAAAGTCATATAATGAACCACGTGGGTTCATTGGGACACTCTCTGTGTTTGTCCGTGATCCTGATCATCGCGGATTAATCTATCGCCGACTCCGGAGCAACGTTGAACGACGACGACAGCGTGAAGAAGACATAAACGGACTATTCAATTAGTCATTCTTGATTGCTCTGCCTAATTTGGGTTATTATCACTCAAAAACAATTTCCATAGGGTACCCAATTTCGCGTTTATTCCGACTATCGTGAATTCACTGCAGTAACACACAATTCTCATGCCCAGTAAAAATGAGTACCGCAATAAAATAAAGAAGAACGCTGAAGAATATATTTATTCGCCCTTTTTCATTATTCGTTCTTTGCCCTGCCACTCAGCAGAGTTATCTTGTGGATCATATCCAAGTGCTTCTTTCGCACGTGCGATTGAGTAGTATTTTCGGTCATTATCAGAAATTCCATAAATAATCTCGAATTCATACTCTGCGTCAATACAGCGCGAAAATAGATGTGCGCAGTCTCGATATGAAAGCCACATCGCTTGCCCTCGTTCATAATCAATCGGTGGGTGTCCCTCAGTTAGATTTCCGATACGGACATTTGCGACCGTAATCCCATGCGTATCATGATAATACCGCCCAATAACTTCCCCAGTTGCCTTGCTTACACCATAGAGATTACTCGGTCGGGGGAGTTCCGCTCCATCAAGACGATATGAATCATCACTCCGGTACATTGCTGGCGTTCGCTCATCTGTTTCATATGATCCAACAGCGTGATTTGATGAAGCGAAGATGAATCGATCAACCTCAGCTTTGACTGCGGCTTCATACACAGCCTGGGTCCCATTGATATTATTTTCTAAAACGCTCTTCCAAGGTGCCTCAGGGCGAGGGTCGCCTGCGAGATGAACAACTGCTTTACATCCCTTCATCGCATCCGCCAGTGCATCTGTGTTTGTCAAATCGGAAATGAACACATCGTCATTAGTAATCCGTGATGGGCGACGATTACGAGGGACGGGCTCACGATCAAACAACCGCCATGCGAAGTCCTCACCAGCGTGACGTAGGATCGCCTCTCCGACCCGCCCGCTAGCCCCCGTCAACAGAACCGATTCGTCCATTCATCAGTTATTGCGATAGGCGTGGCTAAGAAATCCTCGGTTCGAATTAATTGTATTCAATTCTTGCAATAATCGTGACGACAGCGACAAGCATCCTAATAACATACATCGAATTAGATCCATGACTGCGACGGACGAACTCTCAGAGACGACTACAACAACAACTGCTGAAGAAGCATGCTTTGAAGCTGGTATCAAGTTTGGTACATTGTATCATCAGTTCGCTGGAACCCCTGTGAGTCCAGCTAGCGCGTCAACACTCGAGGATGGAATAGAAGATGCGATCGAAAACCAACCACACTGTGAGGCTGTAGAGGTTACTGTTAGGACCGACCGTATTGAAACTGCGCTTGCTGAACAGTCTGCTGAGTATACCGAGTTAACTGGAGAATTTCTTGATGTAACAATGCAGATTGAATATGACGGTTGTCAGGTACAAACACAGATGAGCATGGATGGTGATTACCCGCTTATGGAGATTGTCGCTGTTGAATCACCTACAGACGATTCAATTTGACAACCTGTTTATCGAGCAACTCAATATCGTACCGCTTCCGTTGCTTGACGTGTCTTTATAACGCTTGGCGTCTAACCCTGCGGTATGAGCAGTCAGAGTACGTTTACCGATGATGATTTGTTCGGTGAGGCAGCCGAAGAAATGCGTGAAGAAGTTGAGGCTCATCTTGATGATGCTCGTACAGAGCTCCCGGATGCCGCCTCGGTGTGGCAGACTAACGCTGATAATGTATTGGGAGCGCTCAACGGACTCCGCTCAGCACTTGATGCAGACGATGCCGAGGAGCATCTTCGGCAAGCAAAAAAAACCTTTGTCGTTGGTAACCGCGCAGATGCATTTGAGGAACCTGATGAACTCCGCTCAGAAGTTGAGTCGGTCGAAGAACTAATTACATCGATTAATACAGCAGATGAGCTTGTGAGTGAGCTGACAACAACAGTACCACAGCTACACGACCAACTACCCGAAGCTGATGAGGAAACTGAAGAGTGATTCATTATAATTTCGATAATACCATCAGCGAAACGTGTGATAGTCTTCTACATTTTTGATAACTCAGACGGAATCGGCGCTTAACATTATTGTTGAATAGTGCGTGCTGAAATGCGTATCCAACGAAGGGTGTGTATGACGCTATCTAAATACATTAGTATAATAATGACAACGCGAAAATCAGTGAGTTAGCCATCTGATATTGAATTAGTCATCTGCGGCATCAGTTTCAATCGACGTCTGGGAAACACGTTCCGTTGCTCGCTGAATGAAGGTTTCAGGTAATTCTTCGATTTCGCCTGCTTGGACACCCCATAGATGCGCGTAAAGTCCGTCGGCAGCGAGCAATTCAGTATGCGTTCCACGCTCAACAACTTCTCCATCATCAAGCACAAGAATTCGATCTGCATCCTTGATTGTTGAAAGTCGATGAGCAATGCTAAACGTCGTTCGATTGGCAGTCAGACGGTCGATTGATCGCTTGATTAACATTTCTGTCTCGGTATCGACATCTGATGTCGCCTCATCCAGTATCAGGATATCGGGGTCTCTGAGGACAGCGCGTGCAATTGAGAGCCGCTGTCGTTGCCCACCAGAGAGTTTGACCCCCCGTTCACCAATCTCCGTATCGTATCCATCCGGGAGATTCATGATGAAATCATGCGCTTCTGCTGTTTTCGCAGCGTCAATAATATCCTCACGAGAGGCGTCAAATGTTCCATACCGAATGTTCTCTGCCACCGTTCCATAGAACATGAACGTGTCTTGACTCACATATCCGATTGATTCTCGAAGACTTGGGATCGTTATATCACGCACGTCCGTTCCATCAACTGTAATTTCTCCTTCATCAACGTCATACATCCGAAGCAGGAGTTTCAATACTGTTGATTTTCCGGCTCCAGTTGGACCAACGAGTGCAAGCGTTTCACCGCCTGGAATTTCAAATGAAATATCTTTGATCGTTGGTTCTTCATCGGTCTCATACCCAAACGTCACATCATTATACTGCACCGTGCCTGAATTAACGTCAAGTGCTGGTGCGTCGGGATTGTTGACAATGCGTGCGGGTTCATCCATCAATCCAAATACCCGTGCTGCGGAAGCGTATGCTCGTTGATACATATTGATTATCTGACCGAACTGTGACATTGGCCAAATAAATCGCTGCGTGAACAGAATGAATCCAACAAATTCTCCTGGCGTCAGCGACCCTGAGAAGAAAAGCGGTGCCTGACCGGTTTGTTGATATGTTAATACCCATGCCCCACCAATAAGGAACGTTAAGACGAACCCAACCCCAGAGAGAATACGCAACGCAGGGAAGAACGTAATTCGCGTTCTGATTGCATCCCAGTTCGCATCGAAATACTCCTGTGAGGTGTCGTCAACTCGGTCTGACTCGAAGTTTTCTGTATGTGCAGATTTGATAACCTGAATTCCACCAAGATTATTTTCAAGACGAGAGTTCAACTGCCCAACCGATGAGCGGACATCAGCGTATTTCGGCTGAATTATCTTCACAAACCGATAGGTAAAGAACCCAATGAGTGGAACAACGCTCAGCGTAACAAGTGCGAGTTGCCAATTCCAGTACAGTAAGATCGCGGCGATACCGATAACCATCACTCCAAGCCGAAACGCTGAGTTCATGCCGTCGTTGAGAAACCGCTCCAGTCTATTCACGTCATTTGAGAGAATTGACATCATTTCGCCGGTTTGTTTATCAGCGAAAAATGAGAGACTCAGCCGCTGCATTTCATTATAGGTGTCTGTTCGAACCGCATGTTGGACCCGCTGGGCAAATGCATTCCATCCCCAGTTTCGGGTCCAATGAAACGCAGCACCACCGATGAATGCTCCAGCAATAAGAGCAACGGAAAGATATAATTGTCCAACCTGATCGGCTGGTATCCATGCTGTTGGAATGAACCATAATGAGAATGACCGCTCATCAAGAAAGATTGCATCCACTGCAACCGCGAGTAAGACCGGCGGAAGAAGATCAAGAACACGAGCAGCGATACTTGAGATGATACCAATAGCTACTGCTGGTATATTTTCACGACCGTATGTCGAAAAGAGCCGTCGCATCGGGTTTGACACACGTTCACGTTGTGACTCAAACGGATCATCCTCGTCTGCGGGAACCGCATCCATCAATATAATTTGGGGCTCAGGCGGTATAATGGTTGCTGAGAACGTGGATAACTCTCAATACAGCACTCAGAATGATCGGTTTAACATTCATCTGGTGGGTAAAGACCGTGAGCTAGAGTTTGATAATATATACATCCTCGCGAATGATTACAGCGTTCGATCCTCTACTGAAGGGTCAATCCCTGCGTCTGCGAGGTCAGACCGAATCCGTGTCCGCAGTGGGTCTGGAACGGTCATCCGACCAACTGGGACTGCTGTTTCCCCATCACCTTTGACCTTCCAATACAGCACACACTCTGAGGGTGCATAGAATTCAATACTATATCGATCGTTCTCTCCCTGATAATGTACACGTGCTGCATAGTTATCGACATTCCATCCCTCTAATTCGCCGAGATCACGCAATATCTCTTTTTTATCTATCGTGTCGTCATCTGGTTGTTTCTTTTTATTATCTGATCTGGTTACCGACTGACCCTGCATATTATACATGTCCCTATTTTTGTTTTTTTGCTCACCTGCTTGTTCGTCATCTGAGACATCGCTCATATCTATCAATCTGGACGGAAGCCGTTTAGCCTACTGTATTATTGTTAGGCTCACACAGGCTATCATCGTTAGCGACTGAACCAAGCCTAATCAAGTATTATTCACCGACTAGTAATTTGATGATAACTATAAATGATTGCTAGGGGTCTCTGTATCTGTAATATAAGGATCTCAATACACGCTCGTTCTTTCAGTAACTAATTGTACTGATATGATCTCACTGAATATTGATCTGCACTCTATCGCCGACTGTGATGTTATGTTCTTGCGTGTAATTATATGGTACCTCAAGTACATACTTTCCACGTCCTGGATACCGTTGTAGACTATCATCTGTCGTACTCGTCGGCATTTCTGCGTGATGTATCCGTGTAATCGTTCCTGTCATATCGATAAATATGATATCAATTGGAAATGACATGTTACGCATCACATATACATATCGATCCTCGTTATCATGAATGAATAACATCCCTTCATCTGTGGCGAGTGAGTCTGTATTACTCAATCCTTGATATCGCTTTTGTGGCGTATCAGCGACGCGCACGGAAACACGTTCTAACTGCTCATCTGTCTGGCTATCAATAATCTCAACCGTTTCTCTGTCATACTCACCAGTCGGTCCAACTCCAGGGATTACTGCCACAATTATCACTCCAATGAGGATGACACCAATCGCCACTGCGACGGCTCGCCCGAATAACCGCCTGTTCATATATTCTGATATTGATTCCTGCGCCTAACAGTGTCGACATTTAGATTCTGATGCATAATACACTCACTTCATTGCTCTACCGAAGATTGAAAACGGTTATAACTGCGAGTCAGTTGGCTAAATATGTAGGTTGATTGTATGCACAAAAATGACGATATGAGTGCATATTGATACGGTTTGAGAGGGCTCGTAGTCTAGTGGTTATGACGCTTCCCTTACAAGGAAGAGACCGGTGGTTCAAATCCGCCCGAGCCCACTATTATCAGATATCACAAGCGCGCAAACGGTGGTATCTGGTCTCGCTGATTGATCACAGACAGTATATATTATTCACGTAATCGTGCGCCAGGCTTCCACGTATTACCGTCTAGGTGAACCAACTCATATCGTTCAAGAACTTGCAACAGTGTTACCACCGCATCAGCATCATCTGACAGTGATGACTCATCTGTGAGTTGTTCGGCAACGACGCTCCGAGTACCACCATCAAGTTGTTCTACTGCCTCAAGTACTGCCTCGGAATCTGCAAGTAATGGTTCAAGTATGTCTGCACCTGTCGTATCAATCCGAAGCTTAGACATAACCTCATTATACTCTCCTGAAAGGCTCATCGATACCGACACACCATCGGATGGTTCGGAATCGTTACTCATCACGTGTATATACTATGCCAATAGTATTTAATATTCCGAACTCAAATATATATTTCTGATATCGACGAATCAATCTCAAAAGTGAATACCGATTATCTATATTGGCATGTTAATTGCCAATTAACACCATTGAGCATATATCATATACTTCTATATGGACAGAATACCTGACGAGAAACTAATCAACTACTTGAAAGTATATCATACGTACCATACTGTGAACACCCTAAAATCGAAACAATAATTAATAGATAGTTGAAGCAAATACTAACAGTAATGTCAGAACACAGCGCCAGATTGCTGTGGGTAGCTCTTTTCGGCATAGTGCTTTCTGTCGGACTCTCTGCACTCACGGTTATATATCTGATAATCGCGATCAGTTCAGGCATTCTCGCTGCGACCCCGATTATTGAACTCATTATTGACGTCGCTATTCCGGTTATCACTGCACTTGCGGTCTTTGCAACGCTATGGATTGCCTCGGTAATGAGTCTTCTTTGGGCAGTGTTTCGATGGGTTATGCAAATTGAGAATTATCATCTTGCATCGATATTCGCGCGAGTTGAGCAAATCATTCCTCCAATCAGTGTCTTCCATCTTCCTGCCAGATTCACTCCCATGCCCGCGAGTATTGAACGTAATCTGCCTGTCGAGACAACGCGTGCGCTTGCCTCATTACGTCGGCAATATGTCTCTGGTGACATTTCGGATGTAGCATTCGAACGACGCATGGATCGTCTTTTGATCACCAATACCCGTCGTGATGAGAGATACAACCGCTAATATGAGAAACAAAACACAAGACATTTTATGATAGTGTTGCCAGATACTTTCGTTCCAATGGATGAACGCCCGCCTCTGGCTAGGCGGTATGACGATTAACCAAGCCAAACTATGACACGCTGCGTTTCGCCACGAGCCGCTTTGCTATCGAGCCACTCTCTTCGACAGTAGCGATAACGCAGCACATAGATGTATACGATGCGTCAGTAAGTGAGTTGCGCCGTCTATCCTATTGTGCGATATAGACAATATATTCAACATCTTATAGATCAGCTGCACGAAACCGATAGAATCCAAATATAACTGGAAGTGAAATCCAGATACCTAATACACCAACTGCAGCCCACCATCCGACATATATTGGCGTCGTATCAGCAACATACCGACCGGCGACATCAATACCAGCACTTACTCGCAGCAGAAGATGATAGGCTGATTCAGGGCTAAGCAATCCAAATAGCAACATCCAGTCAGGGGGCGACGCTAATATGTTAAAATTAAATCGATGAAGAATGAGCAATATTGCTGTAGTAAACCCATCCCAGATAATAATTAACAGAAAATAGCTACCAAATGTACTGAGAGTAATCCAGCGCTCACTTGTGGTCGCGGTTGAAATTCCCACGCCGATCCCAACGAATGCAGCACTATACAGCAGAGTCATTACAATGACCCATGGGTATGCGATCATTCCTTCAGTTCCGTATAGCGTAGCAGCAATGCTACCGCTGAGGATCAATCCAGCAACCGTTGTAATTCCAAGAAGGATCCAACGACTGAGTAAGGTTCCAATGACCAATCCCGCCCGCGACTGTGGGAATGATAACGCAAGTAAAACACTCCCCGTATCTCGTGTATGAGCAATCGACTTATATCCCAAAAGTAGCCCGACAACTGGAATAATAAACGAGAGCAGGCTAGTAACTCCATCAAGGAATCCCATGAACGTTGGATCACTGACACCAATGTACGTATATATCACACTGTACCCAATTGAGGTGATCATAATAATGCCAAGAAGAAGTAATATTGTTGGTGTCCGTCGGGCTCGCCGCGCATCGGTTTGAGCAACGCTCCGCCATCCAGTGGTATCGATCCTACCCAATTTACTCATTGTAGATCCCTCCGCTCGAATCGAAGCACGCCAACTGTAAGTGGTCCAACGATCCAGCCAAGCAGCACAATGGCTGCAACCCATTCACTTAGATACCATACGCCTGTGACCGCTTGTGTTGTATCAACAAACCCGATGATGACCGTAGAGAACGCATTTCCTGGTGAAAGCCCAAACACAAACTGAATCAGTCCAGGGAGTTCTCCAGAGATCATATCAGCACTCAATAAGACACCACGAAGTACACTCTCAATAATATCCCACACAATTGCGAATAAGATCACAATCGCAAATCCAAGTCCAAGCGCCCGGCGAGTCGTCGCAACAAGCGTCGAGACTGCAACACCGATACCGACCCAAATGGCACTGAAGCTAGCAGTAGTAATAATAAATATCAACACCCCGAGTGGCTCAAATGATCCACGCGGATATACGACTAGACCCATCCCAACGATGACGGCACAGAGTGTTGCTATGATTAGCAATCCAGCACGTGCTATGAATCGAGCAAGTACAACTGTCCGACGACGCTGCGGTAATGATAACGTGAGTAACAGTGACCCCGATTCAAAATCACCAGCAATAGCGTTGTATCCAAGTAGCGCTCCAACAATCGGTATTACTACGCGCAGTAGCCCTCGAACGAAACTTCCGAACCGTCCAGTCGTAATCTGTGATTGTGCTAATACTGGATAAAGATACGCAGATAACAAAATCACGATAACCGGTAGCGCAAGCAATACTTTCACACTCCGTTGGTCAACCGCCTGTGACCAGTCCTGTCGAGCGACTGGTCGCCACTGTGATGTCATTTTGACGGAACCTCTGATTCTGATTTTGATCCTTGGATTGAGTCCTGCGATTGCTCTTTGGGTTGTGAATAATGATCCTTTTGTTGCTGATTGCTGGAGTCACTGGCAACCTCCTGCTGTGTACCGTTGTAACTACGATTGCTATTGCTATTGCTATTGTTGTGAAGACGGTCACTCTCGGTGTACTCGATAAACATATCCTCAAGTGATGCTTCCTGCGTCCGGAAATTAACAACATCAACGCCCGCATCTTGAAGCCCAACGAGGATATCCATCTTTGCATCATTCGTACATGTTGCCTCAATCGTCGAGTTATCTGGTGCTACTGCTGTCTCGACTCCTTCGATTCCCTGTATTGTCTGGACGGTCCCGTTCTGCAATGCATCAACCGTAATCTCAAGTTTTGTTCCGCCACCAAGAGAGCTTCTGAGTCCGTTAATTGTATCTACAGCAATCAATTCACCATTCTGGAGGATTCCAACTCGATCACAGACAGCTTCGACCTGTTCAAGAACATGACTTGAAAAAAAGACTGTCGCACCGCGCTTATTCTCGTCACGAATAATCGAACGAAGCTCTGCAACACCTGTTGGATCTAACCCAGCAGTTGGCTCATCAAGTAAGAGAAGGTCTGGTTCGCCAGCCAATGCCATTCCCAAGACAAGCCGCTGTTTCATACCCTTTGAATATTCAGTTGCCATCCGTTCAGCATCCTCGGTAAGCCCAACGCGATCAAGCACACTCAATGGGTCAGCGTCATTACCAACTTGTTTCGCTCTTATTGCATACTCAATATGTTGCCGACCGGTAAGATGATCAATAACATCATACCCCTCAGGTAGAACGCCAATACGATCACGAGCCATAATGCCCTCCTGTTGACAGTCATGATCAAAAACACTAATTGAACCCGTTGAAGGCTGTGTAAATCCGAGCATGAGATTCAAGAATGTTGATTTTCCTGCACCGTTGGGTCCAAGAAATCCAAAAATTTCACCTGGTTCAACATTGAGAGTGACGCGATCGAGTGCTGTTACCGTCCCGTATCGTTTCGAGATATCTCTAGCATCAATTGCTGACATATCATATGCTTTTTTTCAACCTTTCTGAAGCATAACCTTCGACTTCTCATATTGAAAACCTCACCGATAATGTATTTCATCATGTGAACCGGTTGTTTGATATTTCGGAGTTAGTATGCCATCGTCCTATGAGTTGATCGTTGATCAGACCCGCATGTTCTTCGCACTCGGAATGAAATAATATTCATGAGCGATTTGACTGCTGATTTATACTCACCGCCACAGACGCTGTTCATTGCAGGTGCGAGCGGTGACACCGGTCGGGCGGTTTTGCGGCTTGCTGAATCACGTGTTCCAACTATCCGGGCTCTTACCCGATCAGAGACGAAACGATCAATGCTGCATGAAGCGGGTGCTGATGAGGTAGTTGTTGATGACCTGCTCAATCCAGATGATCTTGAAACTGCACTCACAGATGTAGATGCAATTATCAGCACCGTCGGGTCAACTCTCGGTGATATTCGATCTGCTGATCGATTCGTCGATGGCGCCGGTACTCGTGCGCTTGTTGATACAGCTGTGTCTGCCGATGTCGACACATTTTGTATGGAATCAGCAATTGGTGTTGGTACTGGCTCAGCGAGCCCTCTTGCAACGGTGTTTAACACTATTATTGGTCCAATTCAGGCTGCTAAGGCCGACGCCGAGGCGGCAATTCGGAAAGCACCATTTCGACATGTGATCATCCAACCCGGTGTATTGACCAATGGACCACGAACTGACACTGTCACGGTCGCTGAGACGGACTCAGATGCGAATCTTTGGGGGACAATCTCGCGGGCTGATGTTGCAAGAGTGCTTCTTGGAGCACTCGTTACCCCTGCTGCAACTAACAAAACATTTGAAGTCACATCAACACCGCAACCGATGGCAAGTGCCTCAAACACTGCATGGCAACTTCCAGCTCATGGCAATAATACAGATAAAATCCCAATGTCAGTGGCATCCACATCATAGCTCAACCATCTACCCCTAAGCGAGTGAGCGCTGGTCTGAAATCCATCATACGAAACTGTGATATAAATATGAATGCTATATTATCTGCGTTGGCTCAAAAGAACATATTCTTTAATGTTAGTAACCGAGATTGTGGAGTCTCCCTCTCAGTCAATTATAGTAGCCAAGCTGTGGTTGAACTTGAGTTTCATTATAAACCGTTTTAATTTAATTCATGTCTGAGTATCAGCTTTGTCAGTGAGCGCATGACCACAATGACGACAATATTGGTCAGTGATGATAATAGTCTCCTCACACTCTGGACAGTTGGTCTGATGTGCTGTTTTAATATCTGTATCGGGTGCTTGCAACCGACTTGCTAGCCATGGAACAAGCACGAATCCAACAAGCACTGCGATGACTGTGACCCACCGACCGATGACTGTTTGTGGGACAATATCACCGAACCCAACCGTTGAGACAGCAATGACGGTATAATAAAATGCATCACCGAAATTTGAAATTGCTTGATTTGCGGGAGCCTCAACAGCGTATATAAATCCAGTTGCAACAATGAATATCAGTAGAATCGTCGTTGATACTTCCAATTGCTGGACTGTCCGTATATCAATTGACTTCCCAAATATCTGTTGTTCATCTATTATCAACCGAAGAAAGCGAAATACACGGAGGATATGAAATCCACGGAGAAATCCAATATCAGGTCCAAAAATAACGAATACCGGAAGAATGGCAATAAGATCGATAACCGTGTATGGGTTTGTTATCTCTGCGCTTGGATTCGGTGCAGAGGTCACTCTGATAATGTATTCAAGCAAAAACACAACCCCCAGAGTGATTTCAAGAATACGAATGACGGTTACGTACGGTGTTGAAATAGCATATGTCGAGATAATATACAGGCTGATAAATACTATATTGAGTACATATAACCCCGCATTTGTCGCCCGTCCTGCCGGTGTTTTACGATCTCGGAGGAGGAAACCAACCGTTTCAAAAAGTCCGTTGAGCGTTGTCATGTCCGCTCATCTTGACAGTTGACCGCAACGACGTTGACAATGTAGCTATCAGTATTTTTGATATCTCGCGCATTATCGCTCACTTGATGTGTGATTATTTCTCCTCCGTCGACGGTCTCTGTGACGGTCGATCGCCCAGTTCGCGCATCAATTCCAAGCGAAGTTCCCTGTTCAAAAATGACCTGTAGCTCATAACTAATTGGATTTGATCCCTGATTTTCTACTTGGAGTTCAACAACTGGATGTACCTCACCACCAACTGTAGCCGCTATCTGCTTGATCTGTAGATCATCCGCACAGGGTGGCTCATCGGGAATCGTGATCTGTTGCTCACTCGATTCAGATGCTGTGGTCATACATCCTGTGAAGACACTCCCAGCACTGACAATACCTATCCGAAGTAAGTCGCGTTTCGTCAGATCACGTGTCATCAATTCACACTGTGAGTGACGACTGTATGAATCTGTATCTGTTTATCAATGGACAATGATTGCCGATAGCCGCTCAATATGAATATACTGTGACGTCGGTAACAAAAAGCAGCCAATATAGTGGCTTCTGGATAATAATATCTTTCTGAGTACAGTTTTGATGATAAAGAATCGACCAGATAGTTCACGGTCTGAGTCGTGGGCAGTCCACACACAGACTACCGTATCGTATCAAGACTGGTTGTAAGTTGGTCGCGCGTTGCAAGTCCAGTTTGAAACCGATTAATAAGCTCTGATTGATGCTCAGAACATGCGAGGATTGCGACGCCGCCGTTTCCAATAGGAATAACCGGATGATTAGGTGTTCGCGGTGCGAGCTGACAACTTGGACAATTGACGCCTCCAGCAGGCAGATACTCAACGACTTGAGCAGCCTCATCGCTCGTCAATCCACAAACTGATGCAAATTCTTCGCGATGGTCCGAACATCCAACGATTGGGATCGTGAGTGCATCTAATAATAAAAATGCAGTTGTCTCCCGTGTTGCCTCACGAAGTGCAGATTGACACTCCATACAGCCAATCGCAGGCTCACCGGTTGGGAACCCATCTTCATCTGTTGGCTGAGGGGAATCAAACTCTGGTATTGGCGATTGGATTGGGTCTGAGATATGAGATTTATCTTTATCTTCCTCACTGTTTCCATCATCATCGCTCATTGTTTCCTCGTGAATGTTTGTATCAGTGATGCGTCCATAATCACTTTTGCTTCTAGTTGTGTCATCTCTTCAGTAATATTCATTTGTTTGATTATTGCTAAACTCATCATATAATTAAGACCACATTGTGTCAGTGACAATCATATCAGTGTCAGCACTGCCGGTATCCCGCCACAGGAATTGATTATTGGACCGTATAGTCATGACAGGTCCGAAATTAATGTCAATATTAATGTCAGTATTATCACTGACCACGTCGGAGCTGATAGTATGTATATCTGGATACGTTTTATGTCCAGTTTCGCTGTCTTCGCTGAGATTGACATCGTCTTGTTTTGATTTCACACCTGACGATGGCGTCTCTCTTGAAACCATTCAGTATACTCAATTATGTCGCCACACACCTAAATAATCCGGCACGGTCTAACACGGTGCATATATCAACGACCAGCCGAGGCGTTATTTACTGTTGGCTTCCATTCATTAATATGGATATCCGCGAACTGCACCGTGATCTTGTCTCTTTGCATGAACGCCCTGACCCAGCACATACCACAGATGGTGTCCGACAACTTCTCGGAACTATCCTTTCACAGAGTGTCGCTGATGCACAAACTGCCCGTGCGACACATGCGCTATTTGAGAGATATCCAGATTACCAAGCAATGGAGACTGCACCACATGAAGAACTTGCAGATGTAATTGAAGTCGCAGGATTGAAAAATCAAAAAGCCGCTCGAATCCAACGTGCATTAACAGCGATTCGTGAGGAAACAGATGGCGAATATACACTTGGATTTCTTGCAGATCAACCAACTGATGCGGCCCAATCATGGCTCACCAATATCAAAGGGATCGGACCGAAAACAGCCAGCGTCGTTCTGAATTTTCACTTTGAAAAGCCAACATTCGCCGTTGATACGCATGTTGAACGGCTTGCAAAACGATTTGGGCTTCTTGATTCAACGGCGTCGAATAAACGTGCACATACTGAATTGAATGAGCAGGTTCCGGATGATCTGAAGTACTCACTGCACGTGTTGATGATTACTCACGGTCGAGAGTATTGCACCGCTCAAAACCCCGATTGTGCGAATCCGGTGTGTAAAATTTACTGCTCGTGCTCAGCGTGTGGTTCCTCGGACGGATCTTAGTACTCTCTGGTTATACGAGACCACACTGACTGGTACAAGCACTGAATTTAGATCTGATGATTGGTATATATTCTTATTTCTCTTCATCCATCGTGACTCGGTGACAGAACGGTAATAGTGACTCACGTCATAGTTTCAAGTACTACTGATGCTTACCTCGTATCTATCTGTGTGAGAGCTGTTTCCTCGATACTCAATGTATTCTCTATTATAATCTTATAATCACAAGTATTTGATACGAATGGAAATATGTAGACACAAATTATTCACGTACAATTTTATATCGAGAGATTAACGTTTTACTCGTGACCCAGCCTACCGATTCAGAGATAGATTTCTCATCAGATGAGCTGTCGACAAACCCTGATTTAGATAAATTTGACTCGCGCCGTTCAACGATGTACGCACACAATGGTATCGTTGCGACAAGCCAGCCGTTGGCAGCACAGGCTGGGATTCAATTGCTTCGAAATGGCGGTAATGCCTTTGACGCCGCTGTCGCGACTGCTGCTACACTGAACGTTGTTGAACCAATGAGCACAGGCATTGGCGGTGACGTATTCGCAATGTATCGAACCGCAGAGGGTGATGTTGGTGCAATGCGGAGCTGTGGTGGTGCTCCTGCAGCCGCGACCCGTGAGACCGTTCGTAATCGCGTCGACTCTAACACCCCAACAATGCCCGCTTCCGGTCCACTGGCTGTTACTGTCCCAGGGACTGTCCGTGGTTGGGAACGTCTTCTCATGGACCATGGTCGCTATGAGCTTAACACAACACTTGAGCCAGCAATTACATATGCGAGTGAGGGATATCCTGTCTCAGAAATTATTGCCAGTGCATGGGCGCGCAATGCTGATGTGTTCGTTGATACCGTCGGAAAAGAAGCCTTCCACGTATCAGACGGCACTCCATCGGTTGGTGACGTCATTCGACTCCCGCATCTCGCTGAAACATTTGAAACGATTGCTGAGGGTAGTGCTGACGCATTCTATGAAGGCCCGCTTGCGACACAAATCGCGACCGCCGTCCGTGACCGTGGTGGGCTGTTAGAACCCTCTGATCTTGCAGATTTTGAGGCTGAGTATGTTGACCCAGTCTCAACAACATATCGCGGGACAACAGTGTATGAACTCCCCCCGAACAATCAAGGATTGATTGCACTTGAAGCACTCAATATTGCCTCCGAGATCGATGCTGGTTCATACGCATATGACTCTGCAGATCGAATCCATTATTATGCAGAGTCATTGAAACGAGCGTTCCACGATGGGCATCATTACATTACTGATCCGACATTTGAATCCGTTCCCGATCTCGCCGCATCATCGCATGCAGTCAATCGGGCAAAAAGTATTGATGAACGTGCCAGTGACGTCAGTGTCGGCGGACCAGGGATGCCTCCAGAAGAGAGCGATACTGTACTGTTAACAGTTGCTGATAAGGCGGGTAATGTTGTCTCGTTAATCAACTCAATCTTTGGACCATTCGGTAGTGGTGTTGTCGTACCTGATACGGGAATTGTCCTGCAAAACCGTGGTGCATCGTTCACCCTCGATCCATCGCATCCAAACGCACTTGAACCGAAAAAGCGTCCCTTCCATACACTTATTCCAGGATTGATTCAATTCGATTCAGACGACTGGGCTGCATTCGGTGTGATGGGTGGGTATATGCAACCACAGGGGCATCTGCAGGTTCTTGCTAATCTAATTGACTACGGCTTTGATCCACAAGCCGCCCTCAATGCACCACGATGGCGCTACTGTGATGATGGCTCTCTTGCTATTGAAGAGCGATTTGCTGACGGCGTTCTTGGAAAACTTGCCCGGCGCGGTCATGACGTAACTGTTCGCCCCCCAAGTGCATTTGGAGGCGCCCAATTCACTCGTCGTCGTGGTGATGTTCTCTCTGGTGCGACGGACCCAAGAAAAGATGGGGCAGCAATCGGATTCTGAGATTTCAACGCTAACAGTGTATATGAGTATGCAATTATTATCTTAACGAAGCAGCCAGTGCTCTCAATCATAATACTGATTTCTGTAATATTGAGCCATTAATTTCACACAACCTTCGATTAATCACTAGCGTCGACATCAGCTTCAACATATTCTGTATCTGATATTTTTGGCGATCGAAGCGCAAGTGCTGCGACACCAGCAATAATCGCCAGCCCCGATCCTGTTAAGAAGGCACCTGACCAGCCGACCTGGTTAACGAGCCACCCAGCAGCGGCTCCTCCAAAAACCCCACCCCACATTTTTCCTGAGTACAACAACGCATAGTTGGCTGATGAGTTTGCACTCCCATAGTATGTTCCAACAACGCTAGGGAAAAGTGTATACTGTGGACTCCAAAAGAATGTTGTCATAATAACCGCTGCCAGAAATCCGAGTGCGGACTCATTCTGAGCGAAGTAAACGACCGCCGCAAGACCAACTCCACACAGTGTAAACGATACTGCCATAGCCCGCTCTCGTGGAACCCGATCAGAAAGGTCGCCAAGAATGAGACGACCTGCTCCTCCGGCAACAGGTAATAGCGTCGCAGAGGCGGTTGCTGTTACTGCGGTTAACCCGAGCGCATTTGCGAATGAGACGACTTTCGCGGTGAGCATCAGTCCTGCTCCACTGACAGCGATGAACATACCATACATTACCCAAAACTGCCATGTTCGAAGTACTTCTCGCCAAGTATACTGCTTCTGAGCTACCTCAGGGGTGTCTCTTGTATCACTATCAGTCTCGGTAAGACCATTTTCAGTGTTCTTCGTCTGAGCCTCTGCCCATCTATCTGGTGGGTCACGGAGAATGAGTGCGCCGATGAAGATCCCTAAACCGATGATAACACCAAGCGTTCGAAGCACAAACGGATATGATGCAGCTGTTGCATTTGCTCGAACAAATGGAACTACAAGCGCACTTCCAGCTGCAAATGCCATTGTTCCAATGCCTGTAGTTAATCCTGGTCGATCTGGAAACCATTTTAGAGCTGTATTGACTGATACTGTGTATACAATTCCAACTCCGATTGCACCGAGTGAGTACAGAACGTATACCTGCCACACTGCTGTGGCATATGCAAGCCCAATATACCCACCCCCAGCCAGTGCTGCTGCAGCAAACGAGAGCGCCTTTGGACCACGTTTATCTCGCCACCACCCAACGGGAAACTGCGACCCAGCTTGAAAAATCACAAATAATGTAAAGACAGCACCCAGTGCTGGAGCTTGGATACCAAACTGAGCCGACAAGGGTCCTTCGATTGATGACCACACGTACTGATATGGACTGACAAGTGCCATACTGACTGCAGCAGCGAGGAGTAACCACCATCGCGAGAATCCAAGTTGTTCACGGGCACGAGCCGCATAATCAATCTCAATCTGCTCAGTATTACCGTTCATCGGGTGACTGCTGTTAATCGTTGGGAATTAAGTACTGATAAAATTTCTTGACATTGGTTATTCCAATTAATATCAGTATTTCGTAATGAAATTAGTTCTATCATAATTAGTATCTTTATCATTGATTCATACGTTGATGGAATGATGGATAATACTACTGTATTAGCACGTTATGTTAAACAATACATGTAATAGTCTTTTATTTTCGGTATTGTCGATATATAAATATACATACACAGGAATTTGATAATCTAAGTATTTTGATCCTCGAGTTGGCAACTGAATCAATATTTTAATTATTTTGATTTCTTAGTCACAGGAAGTTCAACTACGCAGATTTTACGATTAATATACTACAGTATGTGTGTATATACAGTCATAACAACTTTTATAATGTTTTATCTGCTTCGATATAACGTTGTATTAGCATAGTTATATTAGAGTGTTATGCTAAATCAAATACACCAAACAAAAATAATGTTAGAAACCAAACTAACAACAAACAAAACAAAATAAACTTCCAATCAATATGTTCGACAAATTTGACAAATCTGATCTTGAAGGTCCAGAAATAGATCGACGTACAGCAGTCAAACTCTTCGCCGCTGGCGGTATTTCTTCACTCGCCGGATGCGCTGGTGGTTCTAGTGATCCTAGCGGGGGTGATACCGGAGATGCCGAAACTGGCTCAGAAAGTGCTAGTGGATCAGGCGGTGGCTCCATCACTGCAGGATGGAATATTGACCAAATTGAATATCTTGATCCGCATTATATTGACAAAGGTCAGGAAATATACCTCTCATCGAATGTATATAGCGGATTAGTGAAAATCGGTGCTGATGGCTCAATCACTGGTGACTTAGCGAAGAACTGGACGCTTCCTGACAGTTCAACATACGTGTTCGATCTCAAAGAGGGTGCAACGTTCCATAATGGAGACCCTCTTGATGCAGAAGCGGTAAAGGCATCATTTGAACGACTGATGAGTCTCGATGACTCCCCTCATCTCGGGAAGGTCTCGTCTGTCGAAGAAATCACTGCTGAGGACCCGACCACACTCCGAATTAGCTTATCAGAAACTGTTGGACCGTTCATCTCATTCTTAACACGTGGTCCAGGACGAGCGGGAACCATTGTCCATGCACCGACTGCAACAGACAACCCAGAAGAATACAACCGTATGCCGGTCGGTAGTGGAGCATTTGAAGTAACTGAGCGAGAATCTGGAGAATATCTCCAATTAGAAGCGCATGATGGATACTTTGGGACTGATAGTGACGGAACTGCGCTCCCATATCTCGACTCAGTTCGAATTGATTTAATCCCTGAACCATCAACAATGTGGACAGCGATTCAGGGCAGTGAACTCGACTATTCAATCAGTATTCCTCCACAGAACGCTGGTCAAGCAGAATCAATGGGTAGTCTTAGCGTCACTGGATCAAACCCTGGTGCATGGTTCGCCGTTGCACCACTATGTACTAATCCAGCTGAGGTTGAATGGGACCAATATGCGAGTGGCGAGGCACAATCAACGGACAAATGGTCGAGTGAGGACCTCCCAACAACGAGTAAAGAGGTTCGTCAAGCCATTTCGATGGCTATTGACCGCGAAGCATTAGTCGAGCGTGCATTCTTCGGATATGCAGAACCTGCTCATTCTGTATTCAACCCTGCTATTGCGTGGCTACACGATCAAGAACCTGATCCAGGTCAGTACTACGATCCAGACACTGCAAAACAGCTACTTGATGAGGCTGGATACACAGGCGAACCCCGGATGTCTCTCTCGCTGCTCGGGACACCAGGCGATGAACGTCGGATGACAGTCGTTCAGAGCATGCTTTCGGAGGTCGGTATTGAGGTTGAACTTAATATTCAACCTTCCTCTGCATACTGGGATAACCTATATCAGTATTCAAACGAGCTAGTGATGTATGATGGCTATGTCGACATCGACCCTTGGATGTCACTATGGAAACAACTGAAGACACCGGTTGAATCTGGGTCTGCTGGTAAGTGGCAAGCAAACCTCTATAATAATCCTGAGTTTAATTCTCTGCTTGAAGAGGATCTTCGGACGTCAGATCCTGATTCAAGAACAGAACTTCTTCGCCAAGCAGAGGAAATTTTCATTGAGGATACACCATGGGCAATGACAACATTCCCACTTATCCCGAAGGCAGCATCCTCGAGTCTCAGTGGTGTTGGTAACCAAGCAGGATTGAGTAACTTCCATACAGCGCAAATTGAATAAATGGGTATTGAGCGATATGTTGCCAAACGTACACTACAAGCAATAGTCGTTGTCTACATCGTTGCCACAGCGGTCTTTATTGCCGTTCGCTCCGTTCCTGGTGACCCAGCACGACTTGTGCTCGGTGGGACCGCCGAACCGGATGCTCTTGCTGCTGTTCGAGCTGAGCTCGGACTTAACCAGCCTCTCCATATACAGTATCTACGCTGGATGGGTGATTTGCTGACAGCTGATTTCGGCACGTCGATATATACGGGTGAGGCTGTACTTTCGCGCATCTTCGGTGCGGCTGAACCAACACTAAGTATCGGTCTTATCGGTATCACAATCGCGCTTCTTGTTTCGATCCCAGCCGGTATCATCAGTGCAACTCGTCGTAGTCAGTGGCAAGATCATGCGGCGACGGGAATCGCATTTCTCGGTATCAGTATGCCATCATTTTGGATTGGAATAGTGCTTTTGCTCACAGTCGGTACCGCCGTTCCAGCGATTCCATCGTATGGATATTCATCAATTAGTGACGGAATATTACCATGGCTCAGTCATATCATTCTCCCTGGTCTTGCCGTTGGACTTCCATATGCCGGTATCCTAACCCGAATGACTCGCTCATCAATGCTTGAAGTGTTAAGTGAGGATTATATGCAGACTGCTCGGGCTAAGGGACTGTCACCACGATTGATCTTACTAAAACACGGGCTCCAAAATGCGCTTCTCCCGGTTGTGACCATCGCAGGGATTCTTTTTGCACTTCTTCTCGCCGGTATTGTGGCCGTTGAAATTGTCTTTGGAATCCAGGGCTTCGGTCGCTTACTTATTCGCTCGATTGAGCGTCAAGACTTCCCGCTTGTGCAAGGATCAGTTATTGTTATTTCAATTATATTTGTATTTATGAATTTATTCATCGACTTGCTATACATGTCAATTAATCCGAAGATTCGATATGGGAGTGATGCCTGATGGGAGCCGATCATGATAATTACAGCCGTGATGGTAAGGATACTTTCCTCAACATTCGGTTCGACCGACTTCGCGAGACGATTTCATCCGATCGTAAGGCGTTATTTGGATTAATAACCGTTATTGGATTTATTCTTGCAGCAGTTTTCGCACCTGAGCTCGCACCATTTGACCCAATGGCTCAGGAGTACGCAATCATGCAATCACCATCGCTCACGAGCGCACATCCATTTGGAACTGATTCGTTCGGTCGCGACCTTCTCTCTCGGATCATGTTTGGTGCTCGGATCAGTCTTGGTGTCAGCCTTGGGGCTGTTTCTATTGCAGCCATCATCGGGGTGACGCTCGGTCTTGTCGCAGGGTATTACGGAGGACTGGTTGATGACATATTGATGCGATTCATCGATGTCCTCTGGGCGTTTCCATGGTTGCTTGTTGCTATCATGCTCGTTGCAATCTTTGGACAAGGCGTTTGGAACGTAATCATTGCAGTTGCATTCGCCTATATTGATGATTTCGCTCGCATCATCCGTGGAGAAGTACTATCTATTCGTGAAGAGGAATTCGTTATGGCAGCCAAAAATATTGGAGTCGATGACCTACATATCATGATCGACGAGGTGCTTCCAAACGCTGTTGCGCCGCTTATCGTTCAATTCACTGTACTAGTTGCTCGTGCGATGCTTGCCGAGAGCACGCTGTCGTTCCTCGGGATCGGTGTGAAGCCGACTACCCCAACTTGGGGAGCTCTTCTTGGACAAGGAAGAGGGTTGATTGGGCAGGCATGGTGGATCTCAATTATTCCTGGCATTGCAATTGTCATCACCGTCCTTGGGATCAATCTCTTTGGGGATGCTTTGCGTGATACATTTGATGTTCGTCAGGGAGGTGGGTCACCGTGACAGGCTCTGACCCACTGCTTGAGATGCGCGATCTTGCGGTCACGTTTCCTGTTGATGACGGACCGGATATTCAAGCTGTCGAGAGTGTTGATCTCACTCTCCGCCAAGGGGAAGTTCATGGTCTCGTCGGTGAATCTGGCTCCGGAAAAAGTGTTACTGCGCGAGCCATCCTTCGATTACTTGATGATGCGCGAGTGAACGCTGATGAACTCACGTTTGACTCCACGGACCTACTTGCGCAATCTGAAAAAGACATGCGATCGACTCGTGGTGCTGAGATTGGAATGATTTTTCAAGACTCATTATCAGCACTAAATCCAGTTATGACCGTTGGGGAGCAGATCGCCGAGGTGGTTAGACATCATACTGATGTTGGAGAGTCAACCGGGACTTTGAGTGAACTAAGACGAAAATACATCACTGGGACAGATGAAACGTCAGAATCATGGAAGCGTGCTGTTGAGCTACTTGAAATAGTTGGTATTCCTGATGCTAGCACGCGAGCAAGTGAATATCCGCATCAGCTGAGTGGTGGTCAGCGACAGCGCGTAATGATCGCACAGGCGCTTGCTGGCGACCCTTCAGTTATCATCGCGGATGAACCAACAACAGCACTAGATGTGACAGTTGAAGCCGATATCCTTGCTGAGTTGCGCAGTCTCTGTGATGATTTTGACGTTTCTGTTCTGCTCATCACACACGATCTTGGTGTTGTTGCTGAAACATGTGACCGTGTCACGGTCATGTACTCTGGGTCCGTGATGGAGCAAGGTCTGACTGACAGTATATTTACAAGTCCATCACATCCGTATACTGAAGGATTGCTGCAGAGTATCCCTGAATATAGTGCGCAATCAAACGATGGCGAATTGCGGACAACCCCTGGGTCTGCGCCTGATCCTAGGAACCGTCCTGATGGATGTCCATTCCGCGACCGTTGTCCGATTGCGTTTGATGCATGTAGCAAACCGCTTCCAACGCATAGTGTCACCGATGACCATATTATACGCTGTCATGATTTCACAAATGACCGTCCAGGGGATGCATCGGGCAAACCGCAACAAGCACAAGAGATTGAGGTAAGTGAATGAATTCAGGACTCTCAGATACAGGACCAGGATCTCCCAAAAGGAACGAAACGGTCACTCAGCAAGATACAGACACTACAACGACATCTGATAATCGTTACCGTCGAGAAATCATGCGTGTTGCCGGGCTCAAGAAGTACTTCCCAACCGAAACTGGGTTTTTTGAACGGTTCTTTGGTGAACAACAGCACGCGAAAGCTGTTGATGGTATCGACTTGACTGTTCATGAGGGTGAAACTGTTGGGATCGTCGGCGAATCTGGGTGTGGTAAGAGCACACTCGGTCGAACGTTGACTCGGCTGTATGAACCAACTGATGGCAGTGTCATCTTTGATTATGACCATATCGAGACACTTTCCGGAAGCGACCTTCGACCTATTCGTCGTCGAATGCAGTATGTCTTTCAGGACCCACTTTCGGCACTAAATCCACGAAAAACGGTTGGCGAAAGTGTCGCCAAACCACTTGAGGTACATGACATCGCTGATGGTGAAGCAAAATGGAACAGGGTTATAGAGCTATTTGAGGAGGTTGGACTCTCACATTCAGATATTGATGTCTATCCGCATCAACTGAGCGGTGGTCAACGTCAGCGTGTCGGACTCTGCCGCGCGCTCATTACAGAGCCTGATCTTATCGTTTTTGATGAGCCTGTTTCTGCACTTGATGTAACTCTCCAGGCACAAATTTTGAATCTCATTGATGAACTTCAGGATACGTACGACCTCTCGTATGTATTTATATCACACGACCTCAATGTCGTTCGACACGTCTGTGATCGGATTGCAGTCATGTATGCCGGTGAAATCGTCGAACGAGGACACGCAGATGACATTTTCAATAATCCACAACACCCATACACTAAGGTGCTCTTGCGTGCAATTCCGAGTATTCGTGATGAGGATCATGAGCGTGAATCGCTTGCAGGCACCCCACCGAGTGTCACCAATCCACCGAGCGGTTGTCGTTTCCACACACGCTGCCCAGAGTTCATCGATGGACAATGCGTCAATCAGAACCCCGAAAATCACACTGTAGACGGCGATGATAATCATACTGTTGCTTGTCATTGGACTGAACGAAGCGATCATGAGCGTGAAAATCACGTGCCACCGTCACAATCTGATAGGGAAATAATCAAACGCGAAGCAAGTACCCAGGGCGATAGTCATAACGGCTCATAGTTTCAAACTCATGAGTGATGCGTTATCACTTGATGAAATGATTACAGTTAATCTCTGGGCATTGATTTTGAAATATCTCTTTTTGCATCCGGTCAGCACGCTTAAGCCGATTAATACGTTATTCGGTAACAAATGGTTGATGACTCTGAGGTGAATCGACGTCGGTTCTTACGTGCGACTGGTGCCGTCGCGGCAACCGTTGGTGTTGCCGGATGTTCACAGGGCGGTGATGAGGGAACTGAAACACAAACACCCGACGACAACGGTGGTCCGACTTCTACGGAATTTTCTCGACCGTCATCATACCCGTATTCGCCTGGTGAGACTGATGTCCAAAGCGCACGATCGGTAATGGAAGAAGCTGGATTTGGTCCAGATAACCGATATGAACTCAGTTGGACACAATATACCAGCCCAACATGGAAGGAAATCGCCAACACAGTTCGCGCTCGCCTTGAGTCTGCATATATCGATATGAGCATCAGCGAGGCAGACTTCGGCGCCCTTCTTGAATCGACTGAAAAAGGAGATCATGAGGCATTTACACTTGGCTGGATTGCTGACTATCCTGCTCCACAGAACTTCCTCCAACTGGTTGACCCCGAAAACACGATTTATGATGCGGATGGGTATACCCCAAATGGTGCGCGATTATTCTGGTCAGAAGACGCAAATACCAATACATCTGTTAAAGAGTACCTTACTTCGCAGTTCAATCGAATTCAAAATAACCCTGGATTAGATGAAAGTGCTGTTCAGACTCGAAATGATGCTGTTGGGAACATCGAAGCTGGATTATGGGAGTCTGCGGCATTACTCCCAATCTATCATGGTCTCTCTGAGCAGTTTTGGTATGATCGTGTTTCATATAATCCACCTGGCGGTATGGGTGGCTCACGGTCAAAAACGAATGTTTCAGTCGGTGACGTTGCGGGGCAGGATAGACTGAGTGGGACATCAGCGACATTTAGCGCGCTTGACCCAATTGCATCAGGAAATACTGCCTCTGGAGCAAAGATCATGAATATGTTTGATGCACCGATGAATTATCCAAATGGAAGCACAGAGGTTGAGCCACTTCTTATCAGCGACTATGAGGTCAATGATGATCTCACGCAGTATGAATTCACGTTGAAAGAGGGAATTCAATTCCATGGTGATTATGGAGAGGTAACTGCCGATGATGTGGTGTACTCAATTCGTCGACTCGTCGAGTCAAATAATTCGACAAATACGTACTTTCCAAATAGCGTGTTAAACATTGAGCGAGAGACTGACGCAGATGGGAATGTTATCCCTGACTCAACAGGAGTCGAAGCAACTGGTGAGTACTCATTCCAAATTACACTTCAGCAATCATTCAGTTATACACTTGAGGTGCTTGCGTATTCGGCTTTCTCAGTCATTCCTGAGGGAATTGTTGGTGACATTGAAGGGTATGAGGGCGACATGTCACAAACTGAGTTTTCTACCTCAAACCCAATCGGAACCGGTCCCTTCAGATTTATTGAGTGGAACTCTGGCAACGGTGGCTCATTCACTGTTGATCGGTTTGACGAATATCATGGACAACAAGCAGCTATTGAGGGTATCGATAGTGCAATAATCACTGATACGACCGCATCATACAATTACTTCTTGAATGAAAATGCCGATGTTGCGGGCATTCCGACTTCGAAGTACGACCCTGAGAAAGTGTCAATAGAATCAAGTGAGGGACCACAAGAATTTGGCACGTACGGTCCGCTTGAGAACGACAAGATGGTTAATATGGCTCGTACTCCAACAATTAATACATATTACGTTGGATTCCATATGGAGAAAGTCCCGAAAGCAGTTCGACAGGCGATGGCGTACGTAACCAATCGTGAGCAGTTCGTCAATGATGTATTCAAAGGTCGTGGCGTTCCTGCATATCACCTTACGCCACCACAAGTATACCCCGGTGGATCCTCAGCGTATAATTCACATTGGCAGGGATAATAGATAATACAGAGCAAAAATAACACGATATATTCTGATAGTATCTGAACATCACTGATACTGATAATAATACTACGACATTCCTGAGACGTCTTCAGATGAAATTGATCATATTGATGTCACATCGACCATTCAAATGAACCGGTCTATCTACTTACTGAAACGACTTACATTAGCCATTCCAGTCCTCCTCTTTGGACTGACAATGTCGTTTTTGATTATGTATAAAGGTCCGATCGATCCAGTATTATCGATCCTTGGTCGAGATGCAAACCCTGAGGCTGCTCGTCAACTTCGAATTTCTCTGGGGATCATCCGTCCTAACGGGACACCAATTCCGCTATGGGAACAATACGGGATGGTATTACGCAATCTTGTTACCTTCCAATTTGGTCAGTCATGGATTATCCAGCGCGGTGCATCCGTTCAAACCGTTATCCTCGGGCGGATGGCGCCTACGCTGTGGCTCGGGTGGTGGTCAGTTGTCATTGCATTATTAATTGGTATACCAGTTGGACTATATGCTGGGCTCAAAGCGAACACATGGGGCGATTACTTCGCCTCTGGTGGCGGTATCATCTGGCGAGCGATGCCTAATTTTTGGCTTGCAGTGATGATTGCTGGAAGTCTCTCGGCTGGTGGTGTTCTTTCGTGGTATCGCGCATTTGGCGTGAACACCGATGTCATTGGGACACCAGCCGCGGTGCGACAGCTCTTTACTGTCATTGACCCTTTCGGAGCAGTACCACTCATTGGATTAATTGTCATCCCTGTTCCGAATGTTGAAAATTTCATTATTGCATTCAAGTGGATTCTGCCTGCAGCCCTTGTGTTGGGGTCAGCGTCGATGGGGAATGAAATTCGGATTGGCCGGACAGCGGTACTTGAGAGTCTTAATTCGAAATATATCGAAACGGCAAAAGCAAAAGGACTCTCAGCACGGCGAATAATTATCAAACATGTTGGCCGTAACGCAATTGTGCCACTACTCCCAGTGATTATGGGTGAGTTTTATTTGCTCATCGGCGGATCAGTGTTAGTCGAGCAGGTATTCAGTATTAACGGGCTTGGTAACCTGTTTTTCCGGGCGATCCTCGGTCCAGATATTCCTGTCGTGATGACACTCATCTTTGTCTTTATCATCATTCAAATACTATTCAATATTGTGCAGGATCTTCTCTACACAGTTGTCGATCCGAGAATCACACTCGAAGATACCGAATAATGAATGACCCCGAATACTTCCCTGTTGATACTGCTGACACTCCTAACAGTATCACGCCGCATGGATTTGCTATGCTATCCGGTGATTCACTTCGAGTCTTACGTGTCCTAAATTCAACTCAGCGCCCGTTCCACATCACAATCGATTCACATGTGCGCACGCTCTCACACAACTTCAACCGTTGAGACGACCACTGACGATCCGTTTCAGCGCGATGGACAATCAGTTCGCGCTCGCATCACCGCCGAACCAACGCCGGCAGCTAGATGGGCACTTGTCGCGATTGGACTTCTTGCAGTTGAGTTCGGTGCCTTTCTAAGTGGACTACTGACGATTCTCGATGGCATTGTCATCGGTCTGACGGCGTTTATTGATATTGCTGTCGGCATCATCAACCCACAGCTTGCAACTACCGTCGTTGACATACAGACAGCGGCTTCAAATGCGATTACAACCGCTCGTGATGCCGCTGAGGGCATTCCAACCCTTTTGAGTCGCGAAACAATCCCAAATCAGGGTCATCTCATGGGTCCTAACGGACCGTGGACTGGTCCGATACTTGGCGTTGAACCGGCTTTCGCATGGGCAATTCGTGCAGTATTGATTGTTGGATACTCGTTGTTTGTTTTTTATTGGATTTTCCGAGGATGGACAATCTTCCGAGATCACTATCGACAGGCTGCATGGACGCCGACTGATGATATCGTTGATCGCCTTTCTGAGCACCGCTGGGGACAATTTGGGATTATCATTATTGCCTTATTCATTACAATGGCACTGTTCGGACCCGCACTCGGACCAACCACTGTTGAGCAAAATATTATTTCACCGTATAGTCATGAGGTTACGTATTTCAATGCTGACAGCCAGAGTGTTGAGACAATTACGGCTGGCGATGCCAATTTTGACTCTAAATCAAAGGGATCGAGTGAACAAAATGTAGGTCCAATGAGCTATGATGAATTCAATCGATTTCACCCGTTCGGCACTCTCCCGAACGGTCGGGATTTATTTACATTTATGATGGGTGGGGCACGGATCACACTCATCGTTGCTGGTCTTGCAATCGGATTAAGTAGTCTCATTGCTGCCACGCTTGCGATGATGTCTGCATTCTATGGTGGGCGAATTGACCTTGGTATCCTAACAACAGCTGATGGTGTTGTCTCCATCCCACAATTGCTTCTATTAATCATGATCAGTGCTGTCTTTGCTGATCACTGGCTTGCAACAGTATTAGATGGTGGCTTCCTTCTCGCGCTGATCTTTGCATTTACTGGGTGGCCGTTTCTCTGGCGGGCTGTTCGTGGACCGGCACTACAAGTTGCTCGCGAATCATGGGTTGATGCCGCCCGCAGTTTCGGACAGGCTCCACGGACAATTATGCGAAAACATATGCTTCCATATGTCACTGGATATCTCTTAGTGTATGCTTCACTCTCAACTGGGGGAATCATTATTGGACTTGCTGCTTTGTCCTTTCTTGGCAATGGTCTTGGAATCACACCACCAACACCAGCATGGGGACGGGCGGTTTCACTTGGACAAAGCTATGTCTCCAGTTCGTCCTGGCATATTTCATTACTCCCCGGATTAATGATCGTTCTCCTTGTGACTGGATTGAACGCATTTGGTGATGGACTTCGAGATGCAATTGACCCAGAGAGCGATGGCAGCGATCGTACCGAAGGAGCGACTGGAGGTGGTGCTTGATGGAATCATCAGCTCCCGGCTCTAACGCGAGTTCGGTCACGGATAGCCAACGAGATGCATCCCCACTGGGTCAACCTAATGATGATGTGGTGCTCTCTGTCCGTGATCTCACGACAGTGTTTCGCACCGATCATGAAACGATTCATGCCGTCGACAGTATTGATTTTGATGTTCACCGCGGCGAAACGGTTGGTATCGTCGGTGAATCTGGGTCTGGAAAAAGCGTGACCGCCCGCTCAATTATGGGTCTGATTGATGCACCGGGTGAGATACTCCCCACATCGTCTATCAGATTCAACGACACAGAGCTCACCAACTGTGACGATGATCAATATCGAGCAATCCGTGGTAATGGTATTGGAATGGTATTCCAAGACCCTCAACAATCGCTCAATCCGGTCTATACAATCGGCAACCAGATCCGGGAGGCACTTTCCGTGAACCAGAGTATCCGCGGCGAGGAGGCTCGGGAACGAGCGATTGAACTACTCGAAGCTGTTGCAATCCCAGATCCTGCTCGCCGACTATCGGAGTATCCACATGAGTTCTCTGGGGGAATGCGACAGCGAGCAGTTATTGCGATGATGCTTGCCTGTGACCCGGAATTTCTCATTTGTGATGAACCAACAACAGCCCTTGATGTAACTATCCAAGCACAGATTCTCGATCTTTTCACCAATATACAGCAGGAGCGTGATCTCTCAATTCTGTTTATTACTCACGATATGGGTGTGATTGCACAAATTGCAGACCGCGTCAACGTTGTTTATGCAGGTGAGATTGTTGAACGGGCTCCTGTTGAGCGACTGTTTCAGTCCCCACAGCATCCATATACACGTGGTCTACTGGAGGCGATTCCTGGACGACGGTCCGGTGATGACGGACTGCGGACAATCGACGGTGATGTTCCAACGCCACATGCGCCTGCGACTGAGTGTCGATTTGCGCCGCGGTGTCCGAAAGCCTTCGATGAGTGTGAAGCTGTGCCGCCACAACATGTCAGCGTTGATGATGACTCAGCTCATACCGCAGCTTGTCTTCTTTATCCGGAGCAAAAGGAAGAATCAGCACGTGTGGCGGAACATCGCCGTCGTGCACAGACAGATGTCGATGGAGGTGATTATCATGAGTAAACCAGCTGATTCACGTTCTGATCCTGATGAGTCAATACGGTCTCCACAGTCAGTCTCCAATATGGATACAGATCCGCTTGTGACTGTCAGAGATTTAAAGACATACTATGGTGGTGATGGTGCATTCGCGGATCCGCCGGTAAAGGCAGTTGATGGAGTTAGTTTTCAAATTGAGCGTGGTGAGACACTTGGATTGGTTGGTGAATCCGGTTCTGGAAAAACAACGCTAGGGCGTACACTTGTCCGGTTAGAAGCGGCAACCGCAGGAGAAATTACATTTGACGGCACTGATGTCACGACTTTAGATAGCGATTCACTCACTGAGTGGCGCCAGCGTGCGCAGATCGTATTTCAGGATCCTGAGTCAAGTCTTAACGATCGTATGACCGTTGGTGAGATCATTCGTGAACCACTTGATGCACACGGATGGGGAACAAAACAAAAACGCCGTGATCGTGTTCAAACGCTACTTGCTGATGTTGGACTTCAACCGGAACATTACGTCAGATATCCACATCAGTTCTCAGGTGGTCAACGTCAACGTGTCGGTATTGCACGTGCACTCGCACTTGAGCCGGAATTTCTCGTACTCGATGAGCCAGTGAGTGCGCTTGACGTGAGTGTTCAAGCGAAGATCATTTCCCTTCTTGACGACCTCCAAACGAAATTCGGATTGACGTATCTCTTCATTGCTCACGATCTTTCAGTAGTCAGACATATTTGTGATCGAGTTGCAGTATTGTATCTTGGCAAAATAATGGAGATTGGTGAGACAGAGCAGTTGTATCAAAGCCCACAGAATCCATATACACGGGCACTACTTTCCGCAATTCCAAATCCAGACCCACAGGACACGACTACGCGTATCACACTTCCGGGGACACCGCCAAGTCCTCGTGATCCTCCGACAGGATGTCAGTTCGCGACACGATGTCCAGCAAAACTCCGCCCAAGTGAACTTGAACATCTTGATACAACAACATGGGAGCGTATTGAGCGCTTTCGCGAAGTTGTTCGAGAGCGCTCCCGGGTAGACCCTGGTGTTCGTGGGCAGATTGCTCGGCGGCTCGGATTATTCTCAGCACACGATGACATCGATTCAGCCGTTGTAGACCTCTTTGGTGACTTAGATGAGTGCCCACCAATAGTCGCTGATTCTATTGGATCAGCTGTTGAGCATATTAAATCAGGCTATCCCGAGAAGGCACGTGAGTCACTTCGAGATACCTTTGGCAGTATCTGTGACCGCGAAGAGCCGACACTACAGGCTGTCAACACTGGTGACACTCGCGACTCATCATCTTCTCCGACAGCGATGACACAACGAAGCTATTGTCACTGTCATAAATCTGAACATGATGATGTCTCAACGATATTTGACCGACGTCTTGATGACCCTGACGCTGGAACACATTCGTCTGTCGATCAGACTGATCACTCATACGATCAATAATGACACAGATATCTAAACTGACATTACAACTGACTGATTTTTTACTTTGGGTGTTATTTACTTCGACAGTGACTGTCATCACGAGCGGTGTTACTGCGCTTATTATCTGGGCGAATCTCATCGCAGTAAAAAACGCATTATTTGCGGTTGGTATCGTTCTTTTTGGCATTGGGAGTATTGGAATTCAGCCAGAGCGTATTCGTCGTCGTGCAACTAATACTCGCTCAGCCGGTGCCACGGAGTCATCAAGCGGGACACGCCCACAGGTATCACTTGGACAGTTTTCGGTTGATACTAACGCTGAGTATGGATTTGAACAGCGAATTCAAACAATCCCACCGTTACGTGATAACCGGCTGTCGTTTGGTGAACGAATCAGTCGAGACTGGAAGATCTTTGCGACAAGTCTCCTTGTCCTTGCGACGTCACTTTATTTTGAAATTGGACTTGATGTTCATATTTAATCGACTTATCCAGCACAAGATATTCATAAATACGTCATTTCAACGAATCAATTGAACCAATACCAATCTCAGCGTCAATCTGACGTCTATCACGTTTAGTGGTACCATATCTTAACTCTCATGAAAGCCCAGTCAAAATTGGGGGAACATTCAGGCTGATGGGCTATCATATACTTGTATAATGCGAATTGGTCCAGACTCTGGTATTCCCGGTGAGCAATCTCGTGAGCACAACACGAACAGTGACCCGACACATATTGCTGCTGCTTCTGATGCTGTTCGCGATGGATGGAAAGCAACGATCAAAGATACTTACCGTATGATTGATGATCGCGAAACGGACGGACACCATACTGCTCTTGTGATTGCTGCTGAGACAGCACCTCGTGGATCTGATGGTGGTGATATCGATAATATTATTGATATATCTGAGTCTGTCATCATTACCCCACCTGAGGGTTCATCTGTGCCGACATGGGGACTCAGATATACCGTCCCGCGTAACGCACAAGAAGCACTCGGGTTTATCCAACCACCCTTTACCGTGAATGAGACGCTTGTATATCAACGAGAAGTTGAGGGAACAGTATTCATTGTCACCGAATGTATTTGCACTGAGGAAATATCCGCACCGCAGTCGTTGTTTATTGCTGGCGCGTACCCATCTGGTCATGCTAAATCACTGGTGAGAGTTGCAACGAATCATAATCGAATGTTTTCACATCTTAGCTATCTTGATGGAACACACATTGTGACATTCTCACATGACGACTCAACCACATTTTTTCCGAATCCTGAGCGGTTTCTCGATGCTGGATTAGATAAAAAATAACGTTTGATGTGTCCGCTCAATTTGTGACGTACGGGGAGTTGATGTCGGGTATGAATACAATTTTTCTATCCCTTCGGTCTGAGTCACCGCTCTCAGACGAACACCAAGCCATATTATCACGCGGGAGTAATCTCACTAACGCTAGGTATATATTACTAATATGTGATCCATTATGTATCATATCACAATAGCCTCTGTTCATTTATGCCTAAAATAATCAGCCTTGGTAGCATCAATGTTGACCGCATCCATCATATCTCATCTGATGTGCTTGAAGATCTCACATCCACACACGCATGGTTTCCAGATTGTGGTGAAACAGTTATACATGATGTTGGATCACTCCCGTCGTCAATCCCAACATCGCCAGATACGATACAATACGGCGGTAAAGGAGCGAATCAAGCTATAGCTGCAACAAATGCAGGGGCTGACGCGACACTGCTCGGTGCCGTTGGATCTGATAGTGAGGGTACAGATGCCTGTGACCATCTCAGTGAATCTGGCGTCAATATCAGTAATGTACAGCTGACACCAATGCCGACTGGAACCGCAGATATTTTTATTGACCCTGAAGGTGACAATCGAATTGTCGTTCGTCCCGGTGCCAATAGAGCAATTGATATCGATTATATCAACGCTCACTTTGAGAGGATTATCGCTGGTGATTGTCTTTTGATTCAAAACGAGATTCCACCTGAGCCGGTCACTCACTTACTTGACCGACTCACGGCGAGTGACGACCCGCCGATTGTATTTTTTGACCCGGCTCCTGCCGGTGACGCTGATCAACTAGTTAAATCGAATGCGATTGACTATGTGACACCAAATGAGACCGAATACGCAGCACTCAATTCAGCGCTCACTGAGTATGCAGGCGTCATCATTCGCAAAGCAGGCGGTGATGATGCTACTGTCGAGATACCGAATTCTACAGACTTAGATGTCTCTCAAATTGTCCCCGATGATTCTGATATCCCTGATCATATACATATCATGACAAATACAGAAAATGAGAATCAGACGGGAGCAAAGCCACCGGATTCAGTGCAACTTTCTATCACACCTCCCACAGTCGATACAGTCGATACAACAGGTGCAGGTGATGTTCTTAGTGGCTATCTTGCTGCTCGACTTCCTGTGGAAAAATCACTATTAGAGGCGATTAATACAGCGATTATCGCCGGATCAATATCAACTCAATATACTGGCGCCCAGGAGGGTATTCCCACGTTATCGACTATTCGTGAGTTTCGTTCAGACACTACATATTAACCACATACATTTATTTTTGCACTGACAATTGCTGTCGCATCGGCTGCCAGTTACACGAATCAATTACAACATCTGTTGGGTATCAAGATCAGGATCACGCCATTCAGCTTGCAACTTAGAGTACAACCGATCTGGTGTATATACATTGATACTATAATTGATCATTCGGTTGTCATCATAGCCTTGCTCGTTCATGCCGCCGCAGTCTAGCGATTTTTTGATTCGAAACCTTTTTTCATGCAGTCATCATCTTCTCAAGTGCGCCGCCTTAGCTCAGCTTGGGAGAGCACTCGACTGAAGATCGAGCTGTCCCTGGTTCAAATCCGGGAGGCGGCACTCGATTTCTATGTGACCCTTGTTCGCTGAATATGCCCTTTATAATGGTTTGTCATCTTACAACTACTTCAGATCCAACTCTGAGAATCACTCGAACCACAGCGTCGATTAACATTTCAGGTGGAGTCGAACTGCTGTAACATAATATTTACGCCTGTGTCGGTTATCGACTCAAAATATCCATTCTGTCTTGCTCAGCAGGTTTTGATCATGGTGTGCCCGACAATGTATCAACTGCTTAACGAAATTGAGCGACACCTATGACGAATTATATATCTCTCTGTTGATTTCGTTCCCGACGCGTATTTGGATACAATCCATATGAGCATGACTTTAATACTCGATATTTTATATCGAAGAGATATGACTCCACATATCTCAGCAAAGAGCGAGGCGCTAATTCTCGGTGGGTCAAGCGGTATCGGGCTAGCCACCGCAGAGGAGCTATCTGAGCGAGGTATCAATGTCCATCTTGTCGGTCGGACGGAAGCGAAGCTGCAAGACGCAGTTGCAACTCTTCCGGGCGATGGGACAGGCGAGTACTCGGCGATTGATCTCTCTGAGGACGACGATGTTGATGCGTTTGTCGAAGCAGTTGAGCAGTCAGATAGTTCGATACAGTATTTGGTTAATTCTGCAGGGTCGTTTGAACCGAAGCCGTTCTTGGAGCACACAGAGTCCGACTATGACAAATACAGCGAATTGAATAAGGCGTTTTTCTTCATTACGCAAGCTGTGGCCCGTGGAATGAAAAAGAACGGTGAAGGATCCATTGTCAATGTCGGTTCTATGTGGGCACAACAGGCCGTAGATGCAACGCCGTCGTCGGCTTACTCCATGTCAAAAGCCGGTCTACACGCGCTCACACAGAATCTCGCGGTTGAATTAGGAGAACACGGTGTGCGGGTTAACGCAGTCTCTCCAGCTGTGGTGGAGACTCCGATATATAGCGAGTTCATGGACCCGGAAGACATACATGAGAATTTGCAAGCATTCAATGATATGCACCCAATCGGTCGGGTTGGCGAGTCGGGAGAAGTAGCCGCAGTGATTGACTTCCTGCTTTCTGAGGAATCGAGTTGGGTAACTGGTGCAATCTGGGATGTGGACGGTGGCGTCATCGCTGGATCTATGTAGTGGACGCCTTCTGAAACTGCTCATATCGATTTATTTTGCTTTCATCGGCTGGTGATTGAGCTTGCTGTGGGCAAACATAGCATCATCTGTTTCAATCACAGTTGTTGGGATTCCAGTTACGATTTGGATGCTCAACCGACCGCCACACGTTGCATCAGTATATCGGTTTTACAAGTAAGTAGCCTGAAAAACACTACAATCAGATATTCGCAACTAGTTACATACGAAAACGGACCGGTGATTCAAGATGAGCCCTTTTGTATTCGATTAGGTGCGTTGTTTGTCAATTTCGGTGTCGACATCGTGCTGGTGGGCTCGTGTATCAATTTGGTCGTCGAGCTCTTCGAGTAACGTCAGCAGAAACCCAAGTCCGCCTTTGACCTTCGGATCGGTGAGCTTCCGCGTTGCCCCAATCGGTCCTACTGGGTCCGGTGGCTCAGACGTGTCACTAACTGCGGCGGTAAGCAACTCGAGATTTCGGACTGCCTCAGGTCACCAGCCGCGCTGTCGAGTAGCTCGCCGGCATGGACGAGGGCTCGTGTTGTCGATTGAACCATATCCTCATCGACAGCCTCGGATACAAGCGAAACGACATTTGCCGCAGCTGCGAGATCGTCTAACGTTCCGCTCTCCTGGAGGGTTATCACCGTTTCAACTGCGTCCTGTACTGCTTCGTCGTTCGGATCAAGTTGTTGACTCATGGTATCACGCAAGTCCTCGCGCTGTGAGCCAGTAACTCTCATTTAGGTCAGTTTCGCCCAGTGAACAAATTCAGTTTCGTCGCGAATCACCGGTTCGGCATCATACTGGAAACTCATGTGTGAGCCGGTATCAGTGCCCGCCTGAATGAAACAGATCGAATCGCCATTGAAAATTGTCTGGGGAGTATTTGCCCGAGCTAGTGCAGCTACACGGT
>KB659956.1_pt34 | contig 98869 bp, 84 predicted proteins | sample 558768 | NCBI scaffold set KB644980.1 | reverse complement strand
AGTCGGCAGGGACGGCGGTTCCGCTGTACGAATGAGGAGTGTGACGTGGTGCAAGACCACGCCGACCGGAACGCGTCGGGCATGGTGAACATCGCGTGGCGTGAGAAGGCGAAAGTTGACGGTAACGAATCGAATTCCGGGACTCACAAAACCCAACCACAAGTACGGTTGGTGCGTCTGTCCGGGTCGGGGCGTATAAGCCGCCCACCCTCATCCCGTTCCCTTGCGGAACAGGGAGTGCTAGCGCACGGCTGAGGGAATACAAAAGCCTCGGGCCACCGCGCCCGAGGTTGTTTACGACCGATAACTGTGTATGACACTTTTTTAATGACATCAACCCCTGGAGTAAACGTCTCTGTTGACCCTTCTGCAGAATAACTCAAGATGGTTGATGATCAAGCAACCTCTAACGCTAAGATTCCTACTCATCTAACACACTTTGCAGACGATTGACTGCTCTGCTTGAAACATGCAATCGCCCTTGTTGTCAGATTGGGTCCCACCTCAGTCTCTCACCTTTGATTTCACATTTCAGGTAGACGCCGCCGAATAAGGACATCGCATGTCACAGAAACGCATTCTTTTCTCACTCCTGATGTCACGACGTCGCTCATATGAGCGCGATACGCCTCCGGTTTAGATCCAAAGAGTGTGAGAACTGTCGCGATGCTGTATCGATGCCATCCACTGCCATGTCAGGAAGAGTCTAATTGAACTACCGACTTATTTGTGCAGATACAATATTATATCTGAAAAGCACAGTTTCTACACAAATAAACGAGTAGCAACCGATGATAAAACACTGTGGCTACACAACTAAAGAATATTATCTGTGTGAGGACAGTACTTTGAAATGCATACCAATCATGAGATAAATTATGCCCGAGACGGAATCAAACACCGACCGCGCCAGCGTAATGACATACGTTTCACCCGCACAGAAACAAGAATGGGTTACTCATGCTGAAACGCTCAATATGAGTCAAAGTGAGTTCGTCCGAACGATGGTCCAAGCGGGTCGTCGTGACTTTACTGTCCCAGATCGTTCATCTATTACGACTGAAACAGCGTCTCGAAACACTGATTCGACGAACACACAGACAAATTCTCTGAGAGCACGTGTCATCGACGCTCTCACAGCGGACACATATCACGAGTGGGATGAGCTTCTTGCAATCGTCTCAGAGAATATTGAACAGCGGCTTGATCAAACCCTCGCAGAACTTCAAGAGGCGAGTATTATCACCTACAGCGGTCGCCACGGTGGGTATACCCTCCGTGAGGACGCTGATGTAATCGATAACGCTGATACTGAGAATCTTTCCGGCGGCGAGAACTCATGAGTGTTAAAACAGCAGACGGCGAGGTTGTTCATGACCCGGTTGGATACTTCATCCAAGATATGACCTATCATGGCAAATCAGCGCAAACGCGGGATGCCTACAACCGCGTTCTTCGTCGTTTCGAAACGTTTCTGACAGAGCAGACTCAAGAGGCATCCGATCAAACGTCACCGACAGAGATCGATTCGACTGCCACTAGTAATATCGCACGTGCGACACACCGCGATTGTATGGCATGGATTCATTCACTCCGGCAAACAGAGACCGCAGGTAGCACCATCGCCACATATGCCTCATACCTCCACCGATTTTATGCATATATGTCTCAGATCGGTGCATTCGAATCTAATCCAATGACACTTGTCATCGCTGAAATGGATGAGCGTATTGATACAAACCCATCTCGACGAGAAATTTCACTGACAGATATGCGGTCATTCCTCACAGATATACATCACCCACTTGAGCACGCGGTCATCATGACACTCATCAAAACTGGGATACGCGCCGGTGAGCTCTGTAATCTTGATCTACGGGATATCGTACTTACCGATAAAAAAGCACTTGATGAGGTGTCGACAGATAGCTCTCAACCATTACGGGCACATCTTGAGGGACGAGGACCTTCGATGTATGTTTCAGACGCTCCAGCAGTCGGAGTTGTCATCGCCGGTGAGGAGCGAACTGCTTCAAACAAGCGTCAGCGCTCGACAACGATTCCAATCGATGAGGAACTCGATTGGGCGCTACGACGCTGGCTTGCGATTCGCCCACAGACAACGTCGCCTGCTCAACCATTGTTCGTCAGTACTGCAGAACGGTGGGGACAGCGACTTACGCCACATATGGTTCATCATATAGTCGAAACCCACGCAAAGGATGCTGGATGGCATAGTGATGGGGGCGATGTCACAGAAAATGTTACTCCACACTATTTTCGACACTTCTTCACGACACATCTTCGAGATAGAACCGGTGACCGTGGTATTGTCAAGTATCTTCGGGGTGATGCCGGTGGTGACATCATTGAAACGTATACCCACAATTGGGGTGACAGAGTCCGTGACACCTATGAGGAGCACATATACACGGTGCTGTAGTCATGCTGTAGCAACAATACTCATCATATATCTCCGAAGTCAGTCACCCACACATAAACTGGCGGGATTACTCATGAGATAATATCCAGGGTCTATCGATTGCTGAAACAGTTTGTCTGTGTCAGCGGGGTTCACTGTCTAGGTTCTATTCAACTACGCGATTACAAATTACTGCTCTTATCCAGGGTGTGTATACTGAATTCTTTCTGTAATCTCGCTCTTTCCAGATGAGATTTGATCCGGTAGGTGTCCTAAATTATTATCGATACCAGTACTCAGTGCTGCTCATGGTGATATATATGATAAATTTCCATACTTGTTCAATAAATAATATATTATCTTCTGTCAAATCCCTGTCCGCGTTACGACGTATAAACCATATAACGCTATATCAAAAACACCGCGATATTCACCACTCGCTCCAAGTAAGCTAATCAGGGATTGAAAACTTACTCTCTGCTGTCTGGGGTGAATCCTCGTACCTAGAGTTGATGTAATAGTGTCCACAGAGAGATACGAGCGCACGCCCTTATCAGATTCCCGTCTGCTGTATGTGGTCACACAAATTTGAGCATTCGCACCGAGTAGTCGAACTACTAATGTGACCAACGCCGCACCCTGCCAGTCGTTAGTCGCTGAATACTTGCTCTGCTGGTCGCCAAACTCATGAGCCACGAACCGTACGTTCTTATTTGATCTAGCATTTATATTAGACCATACTGTGCGGCTACCTGGCAGGAGTGCAGACGCCTGAGCCCACCCCTATTGAATAGTCGGTTTGAACTACGGACTTGCCGGTGAGTCGGTACTCCAGGTATCCGCTAGTTCGTGGGAGACTGCTGCTGGAATCCAAATCTCTGTTCCAGCTCGCTTAACGGCACTTCTGAGCGACTGTCAATGCTGATTAAGATGTTTGATAAATACAAATCCTGAATCCACCGTGTCCGCGATGGTTGCAGTATACATCCTCCATGCTCAGGTTGCTCATCGGCGCACTTTCCGAGGATACCGTCTCCGTCATCATCAAAACCACTTGATGTGCTAGCTCTTCTGTTGCAGGGGTGGATTTTAACAGGACGCTACTGATATCTGTTGCGAGTCATATAATGGCTGTAATCCCCTTTATTGACGCGCACATCACCCTCTAATCCCATTGCGTTCTCGCCTCCGGCAGAAAGCACGTCAGGTAGAGGAGGTCACCGAGTTCGGCGTCGCTCGTCACGACTTGCCTGTGAATGCATTCTGCAGACCGAGTTACTTGGCGTCTGGTCGTTGCCTCAAACCGCTCAATAAGACGCCGACACTCACTGTGGTCGTCTGGGTCCAGTGCGGGACGTCGTATCGTTCGATGTTTCCAAGTACGTCTCGAAGCGCGTCACTCACACCCGTTTCCATGACAGTGGGGTCCTCAAAGTCCTCAAGTTCGCCCCGCCGTGCGTCAAGGAGGACACTTACTGCGACATCGGTCTGCTGGAACGTTTCGATGAGGTCGTAGATAGCGTCAGTCGCTGACCTGACGGCGTCCTCGACAACAATGAGTGCGTGCCCGGAGCTGGTGCGAACGACTGATTCAAGCTTGCCCACACTCTGAAACTCTCGCCCACGTCCGCTTTCACGGTAGAATACGCTTTGTTACTTGAGTGACCTGTCAGTACTTTCGCCTTGATTACATATCGATACGGTCACCGATTTCAGCGATTTCGAGCACCCGAGGGAATGGATAACTTTGTGCATGCGAATGCAGTGCTGTTGGATCCGCTGTTAATCCTTTCCACATATCCCAATGACTCGGAAGAAGCCGATCAATATTGAGGTCTGCTGCTGCACGGATGATCTCATTTTCAGTTGCATACCATTTCGTTCGGACAGGGTCACCGGTTTCTTTATCATTGATATTGCCAATCGAACCAAATGCAAGTACTCCAAGGTCAATATCATATGCATTCCCAAGTGCGTCAAAATCCTCATGTGGCTTTGTATCACCACCATGAAAGAACGTTCCTGTCTCATGCTCAATCACATACGAAACTGGATGCGTCGAATCAGGGTCGTGAGCGTACTCAACATGAACCGTGAACTCTCCAATATCAATTGTATCTCCCTCTGATATCATTTGGAGCTGTGTCCCATCGATATCATACCTCTCCTGCCATGCTTCAGTTTCACGCGCGACATGAATTGAGTCATCAGGCGCATAAAACCGCGCGCCTGTTGACTCAAGAATTGGACCCTGTGATGGACCATGAGTATGATCAGTATGCTCATGCGTTGCGAAAATTGCATCCATGGAGACTATATCATCAGGATCAAATGGGATTGGGATCATCCGAACTGTTCGCGGAGGGTCACCAGTCCCAACATACGGATCGATTGCGATTGTTGTCCCCTCACTGCCCTTTAGAAAGAATCCATTGCATCCAAGATACCAGATAGCGATCGTGTCAGGCGATGCCGCCTCAACATCACGCGGGAGCCACGCCCCCCAATCAGTGTCAATCTTCCCCATATTGCCTATGTCACCGCCAGAGACTAACCGTTATTGATACACAGACAGGCGTGCATCTTTCCACACATGGCAATCAATAGAACAGATAACCCATCTACAGCGAAAGCAATGCGAGTGCCTCGGGGCTTGGATTAGAATGTGATCATGAGGCGGTTCACCATGGTTGCACAAACAGTCTCAGCTTACTTGATGAGTGCACAGAACATGTCCACGTTCCTCGGATCCTGACTCTGAACTCGGGTATCCGAGAGTTGATATGTTCTATGAGTGAAACCTACAAAAAGTATTTATTCTTCTGCCATACAGATACTCCGTACAATGTCAACGAGTATCAGACGGACTGCAACGTTTTCAGAAATGGACACGACAATGCGGTCGCTTGGGACACTCAACCGCGACATCACCACTAATATTGATGAGTGATCTCAGCATATACTGAGTGAATTCACAGGTGCTACGTGCTCAATGCTACGGGGCTTGTTTGTGACCCCGGAGGTGATTCACCACGTCCCGTGGAATGTATCGAAGGAAAGCGAGTCTAAGGGCTTATCACCAACGGCAATTCGATACTCACCAGGTGTGAGCATCGGTTTATGAAACTGTGGTCCATCATCGGTAGTAATACGCGGACACCCCGTATTGACAAAGGCATCCATATCGAAGTTACGGAGTCGATCTGGTGTCACTTCGTCCATTGTAATGAGATACGTGTTATCGTTATCCTCAAGAATAGACTCAGCAGTGTCCATTCTGCCTTGTCCAATCTTCGTGCAGAAAATCACTCCCCACTTGTCGGCGCTCATTGCCTTGTGTACAGCGGCATATCGCTGTTTCATGAATTTCTCTGTATCGGCAACAGTCACAACATTATTGACCGGATCTGCGATTAACACCCGCTTGTCCGGATGTTCCATCGCGAGTCCAAGTGGGTGGAATTTCCCACCACCAACATAGAGTACTTGATCAGCGTCAATGTCCGCTGATGCATAATTACATCCGAGCACTTGTCCCTCATGTGTGAGCCTGTCATCACCCCGTCGAGTGTGCACATCAAATCCGCGCGTTTCAAGCCAGGTAACCATCGAGTCGAACTGATTCATATGCTGAGCAGTTGTGACGAGACCAACATCATCTTCAGGTAATTCCCCGACAGCTTCTTCAAGAATCGGGAATGGGTCGACATTCGAGAATAATGGGACGTATATGATCTTATCAGATTCTTTCATTGGTGAATGCCCGAAATGGACAAATACGTCCGTTCGACGCATCAGATACGTATCAAGATCACAGGCACCATAACACGGCTGCCCAGAGAGCATAAATGTTACATCATTACCACAAAGTGCTCGAAGATCATCTGCGACCGCTGGTCCACGTCGCTTGAGTCCCTCGGGAAACTGTAGTCCAACACGATCTGCATCGCGCTCTTCGATCTCCTCAACAATCCGATCGAGTTCATAATCCCACTCTCGATCATGTTTGAGTGACATACCGGTATTTCGAAGGTCGCCTTCAGTCGTTGTCTCTTGGCTCATTATAGAATATAACCTGTCTGGCTGGATAACTGTTGTTCACTGATGATGCCAGTGTCTCCTTACTCTGGTGTGTGATTGAGTTATACGTAGAGCAGGCGTAATCCCACGTCGTTTCCGGCGTGGATACGCGCCGTCGCTGGGTTTCCACACAGTCTCCTTGCAGCATGATGTGCCTATAACTGTCGGCGCACTGGCTCTGACCCCAGTGTTGCCAAGCGCTCGAAAAGTGACGGTTCGAGTGTGAGTGTTCCGCCCACGCTGGAAACAGGGTTTATGTCGGAATCACATAACAAGCGACGGGCAATCATCAACGTAAATAACTCCGAGTCTGCTGAACCCAACGACCGACCACCGCTCCTATGGCACAACTCACACAGGAACGCGTTTTCGGCTGAGAAGAGGAGTCTCGGAGGCAGGCGTTGGGGTTGGGGTTGGGGTTTGGGTTTGGGTTTGGCACTCCCAATACACAGAGGCTGTCCCTTGCCCGGATTCGGTTGTATACCGATTCCCACGGTGTGTTCGCTTGGCAGTCTGTGACCGTGACCCTGCACCTGCACCTGACACTCCCAACTCACCTCACCTTACCTTACCTTCTCACCTCAGCGCTGCGGTGCCGTGGGAGTCCTCCGCGTTCACCTCGAGGAGGATGTCAACTGTGAGGAATCCTATATCCTGGCGGTATCAAACTGACTGAGACATCGATACAAATACAGTAAAAATTCACTTTGTCGATACAATCTGATTTCGTCTCAAAATACTACTCCCGTACTGATCTCGCAGTCTGATTTTGCGCTGTCGTGTACCACTGCGGTTGTGATGGTGTCGTCGATCCGATATCCTCATACTCAAACGAAACAGAAACAGTGGTGGTTTTATTCTCTGTGACACGGCGATATGATACGGTGAATGATGAGACAAATCCCTGCTCATTCACCTGGGCGACTGCTTGATAATTATTGATACGACCATCTGTATTTATGCCAAATGGCTGTCCAGTCGCAACGATGGTATATGTCTCATCGGTGAGCTTCGAGAGCACGATTCGCGATTCCGAGGTATCAAGATACCGTTGTAGGACGCTTTCTGCGCGGTTAGCAAATCGTCCATTGTTACTTCCAAACTCACCACCGCTGACGGAGAACCTCCCGAATGAGACGTTCTCTTCACTTTCGCGATCAACTCGAATATATGCCGCTGATCCGTCAGCGTAGACGCTTAAATTCACATCCTCTGTTTCATTCGTCGACTGTAATGTTCCTGTTGCGGTATAGAGATACTCAATTTGATTAGCGACTACTGCCTCTTCTGAGAGCTCTCGCCAGGTCTGTACTCCAAACGCACTGACATGTTGTTTCTGAACACTGTATCGATATGACTGGCCTGAAACAGTATCCGCATGTGCTGCTGCAAGACGGTTTGGGTCCACGATGCCGGTTGTCGTAACACCTGGCGGATACCCAAGCAGCCTTTGGGTCTCATTTGTTGTTTCCGCAGTTTGTGAATCATTTGATGCAATCTGACTCTGACTCCGACTCCCAGCGTCTGATTGCGACCATGACTGCTGTTCAACACTCGCCTGTGAAATCCCAAGAAATACCTGTACATCAACGCTTAATTCATTGATAACTGTCCCTACCGTGGCGTCTCCCGATGTGAACTCTGGGGAGACATTTGATGCTGCCCCTGGCACGACACCAAGTGCAATTCCACTCCCCGAAATGACGGTCAGGATCAGTATGACCACGAACACCGCCGTCACCGGTCGCTGACGGCTGAGATGTGTCCCCCCCATCAGTGATATCAGATTCCGTGACAATCCATATCCAGTATCACTCTCTGAGTGATGAGTATCAGGTTCATCAGCATGCGAATCATCTATGCTAATGGAGGTATCAAAATATTGTGTAAAAAGCGTCTCAGCAGTCGGTCGTGGAATAGCATAAAGTGCAATTGAGCGTAATTCTGCAGGACCGACAAGACGCGCATTAATCTCATCAGTCGACTCAATATATTGTTTCGTCTGCCGTGTCGTAATTAATATATCAACTGTGTCAGGAACAGTCAGTCGGCGGAATCGATTCGGAACCCATGAATGACCAATGACAGCAAGCACAGTCTGGGAATTATCTTTCGTCTCATCTGAGTCACCAACATAGATATATCGCTGTTCGATTGTCACATTCTCATCGCTCCGTGCATCCCAGAGAGCAGCGACAAAGGCGGTGAAACGGGACTGCTCAAGCCCGCGAAGTAACGTCGCGAACCGATCGATTGAGACAGGTGCCACATCTACATATAGATAGTTCGAGCGCTAGACTCTTTTGCTTATGTGAGTATAACTACTGGTATCTCTTTGATCTCGTCTGAGCTACTCACTGTCAGTTGTTGGCAATTTGACTTCTGTCTCCGAAGTTGCAGCGGAACGCGTAGCCGGGCATCCCAGTTGAACTGAGTGTGGGTTCGGATATACACAGTGGTCATATTGCCACCGACTGCTGTAATGTTATCTTGGCGATAGGGTGACCCATTGACGGGTGAGGTCTGTCATGATTCAGTTGTCTGTGTGCAGGTGACCGCACTTTCAAATACTTCCCAGTCATAATATTCTCAATGAGTGTTCAGACGGACAAGCTCGAAGAACTTGGAAACGACCTCGGTGAAGCGATTGCTGAAACTCCGGCGTATCAAAGATTCGAGGAAACGAAGGCAGCCGTTGAAGCAGATGATGAAATTCAAGTACAAATCACAGAATTCCAGGATCGTCGTGACACATTCATGAGTGCCCGTCAAGCGGGTACCGCCACTCAAGAGATGCTTGACGAAGTGAAATCTGCACAATCAGAGCTACATAGTATGCCGAAGATGGCAGCGTATCTCGATGCACAAAAAGCACTTCAGTCCAAACTTGAAGATATTAATAAAGCGATTTCAGACCCATTAGCTGTTGACTTCGGCGGTGAAGCAGGCGGATGCTGTCAGGATGAATAATACGTCGAATTTATATTTGAGTTCGCATCATCCCGTAGTCATCCCGCCATCATAAGCCATTTTGAGCCTTCCACCGTGGTTGTTCCTTCTCGTTTCGAGACCGTGACTCATTGAGACGAATCACACGAGAATTGTGTTAGTGATTTTCGAAGAGTCCGAGCGTTCAAATCACAACCCGATCTATCCACGGTATTATGTTTGCGATTGCTGGTGGGAAGGGTGGCTGCGGTAAGACAACAACAACACTCGGGCTCGCTCGCGCGGTTAACGGTCCTGCGGTCGCTGTCGATGCAGACTATGACCTCCCGAATCTGCACCGACTTGCCGGCACTCCCCGAAATACACTCGAATCATCGGACGAGACGGTGTATATCGACTCAGCCGACCCATACACCCGCATACTCCCAGCGCCGCTCCCAGATGATCATATTATGCATCTTCCAGCGCGTATTCAGTATTTAAAAACGATTGTATCGACCGACCTCGGTCCGGTGTTTACTGACTGCCCTGCGGGAGCAGGTCCAGACGCAGTCCGTCCTCTTCGAGTTGCGGATTCGGTCATTGTTATTACAACACCGGCAATTACGTCCATCCGAGACGCTGTAAAAACAGCTGCTATGGCTCGAGCACTCGGAACCACAGTGGCAGGCATTATTGTTACACAAGCAGACTCGCCACCGCGTGGACTCTCAGAGATATTCACAGCACCAATATTACACAGCGTGCCTGAGCGTATTGAACCACTCCGTTCATCCGTCGTTACACAGGCGCATTCGGCAATCACCGAGATGTTGCTTGCAAATAAGAAGTGATAATAATGTATCTCTCACGCGCTGTTCGTCGCTGGTAACATCATTCTTGAGTATCAAGTATCGGGTCTTCGCTCGGGGTCGGGTATCAATTACTCATCGATGTCGCCCAACTCAGCAGCTAACTCCTCAGCGTCAATATCTACATCTTCGAGGTCCTCAAGATCCTCGACTGCTTCTTCAACGTCGGGATCATCTGGCTCACCGACATCCGTTTCGAGATCATCTTCAGCATCGAGTTCAGGACCCATACCACCCATCATACCTCCAAGACCTCCCATCATGCCGCCTTGTCTATCAAGGGTCTCTTGAATAATCATCCGGTCAATCCCAATCCGGTCAATAACCTCTTCTGCAATCTGCTGTTTCGAGAAGAGCCACTGCTGATTCATCTGCATCTCAGGTGTTGAGTCCACGTAGAGCGTTTCTTTTTCGACCTCGACCGTTTCTGTCCCGGTTTCGGTTTCGGCTTCGGTTTCGTCAGCCTCAGCCTCAGCCTCAGTTTCTGATTCGTCTGTTAGCTCAACGGACTGCTCTTCTTCGACTGTATCGGTTTCAATCCGAACAGTCGGAGGTGTCTGGAGATACATCCCAAGTAAACTCTCAGCCTTTGTTTCAGGATCCTCAACAATCTCTTGTACTTCGTATTCATACTCAAGATCCTGCCCAGCGAGCGGATGATTGAAATCAACACGTGCACGGGTATTAATTATGGTTATAATCCTACCTTGTTCCCCATCAATCTGCACCTGTGCACCAGGATATTGATTATCTTCATCGATCTTATTGGCACTGATCGTTCGGACCTCATCGTCATCATACTCACCGAAGGCATCATCCGCAGGAATTTCAACAGTTCCGCTGTCACCAGCGGTTGTTTCAAGAAGAGCATCTTCAACTGAGGGAAAAAGATGTCCCGCACCAATAACTAGCACACGAGATTCAAATTCACGATCATCATCATCCAACCCTGCTTCTGCAGCAATCTCCGGGTCAGTGGTATCGATGACAGTGTCATCTTCCTGCGTTCGAAGGGTATATCCAAGACGAACAAAGTCACCGTCTTGAATGCCCGAATCGGCCGTATCGGCCTCTTCCGCCTGCGGTTCGTCACTCATATACTCAATATTCCCCGTCTGACTCTTAAGAATCACGTTTCGACCCCGCGCGTTACTGCGCACGGTCGCATGACTCATCATCAAGACAGTGACCACAGTGTAAGCATGATCGGGGGCTGGGTTCTCTTAGTTGCGCTCAAACCACGCCGCGTGTCTGATGGTTGAAATGCTAACAAATAGACTATCATTGATTTTCATCACCGCTTCTATATAAAGGTCTCAATCGCTGATACTTGCCGTTTACAAATATCCGGCTGATATTGACACTGACGCTGGCAGAGGGCACCTACTTTCAGTGAGGAAGGATGCGTCGAGTGAAATGAGTCCAGCAGACCAGACGACTTATTCCAATTCGGTCACAGGAAAGCTATGTGTACGAGGTTGAACTGAAGATTCGTGCGTCTCATGATCCAATTGAGTCTGCACTGGCTAAGACCGATTCGACGTATGTTGGGCATGTTAAACAGCGTGATACATACTACAATGCACCACATCGGGATTTTGCAACAACAGATGAGGCGCTTCGAATCCGACAGGAAGAGCGGGATCTGCCCGATGCTGATGAAGATAAGACAGCCTCAACAACAACTGAACTTACATACAAGGGTCCTCGGATTGACTCAACATCAAAAACACGTAAGGAACATGAGGTAGCAGTCGCCAATGATACCGCGGCTGCTGCTATTCTCGATGAACTGGGATTTGATCCTGCTGCCACTGTGGTGAAAGATCGTGACATCTACACCATCAAATATACAGATGATACCACACACACGGTTGTGCTTGACAGTGTCACCGACCTTGGTGAGTTTGTCGAGGTTGAGGCAACAACTCCGACCGAGTCAGACATCCCGGCTGTGCGGTCAGCTCTGGATGAGACGCTTACAGTCTTGGGATTAGACCCAGATAATCAGATTCGGACTTCATATCTTGGATTACTGCTTGAGGAGTAGCGTATTTTATTTTTCCAGGTAATATTCTCTCCGGAGAAGGTTTCCACAAGTTATAGGATGACCGATGAAAAAACGAGAATAATGACTGAGCGGAATATTGCAATTGAGGCAGCCAATCGTGACGCTGTTGAAGATCAGCGGGTCGAAATCGTCGAGCGAAAGGGGATTGGTCACCCAGACTCAATTTGTGATGGCATCGCAGAGACTGTTTCACGCGCACTATCACAACTATATCTTGATCGCGTCGGTCATGTTCTACATTACAATACCGACGAGACACAATTAGTGGCTGGTGAATCGGTCCCGGACTTCGGCGGCGGTGAAATCGTCGAACCGATCTATATTTTGATTGTTGGACGCGCGACAAAGGTCTATGATGGCCAGCGACTGCCGGTTGATTCGACAGCGGTGGAAGCAGCTCGGACGTATCTCCGCGAAAACATTCCTGCACTGACCCTCGGAACAGACGTCGTCGTTGATGTTCGACTTGGACAGGGATCTGGAGATCTAAAGGATGTCTTCAGCGAGAATAATGCAGAGGTTCCAATGGCAAATGACACCTCCTTCGGTGTGGGACATGCACCTCTCACGGAGACTGAACAAATTGTCCAAGCTGTTGAGATGCAATTAAATGGTCCATATGCTGAAAATCACCCTGTTGTTGGTCCCGATATCAAGGTAATGGGAAAACGCGAGAATAATCGTATCGACATTACTGTTGCCGCTGCAATGATTGATAGTTATGTTGCTAATCTTGAGGATTATGTCGATGCAATCGAAAATATTCGCGCGTTCGTCACCGATGTCGCACAAAGACATACAAACCGAGAGGTTACTGTTGCGGTCAACACTGCAGATGATTATGATACAGGATCAATCTATCTGACAGTCACGGGGACAAGTGCTGAAATGGGTGATGATGGCTCTGTTGGTCGTGGGAACCGTGCGAACGGACTTATTACGCCAAATCGACCCATGAGTATGGAAGCCACCTCAGGAAAAAATCCCGTGAATCATATTGGAAAAATATACAATCTCCTTTCAACCGATATTGCTGAATCAGTCGTTGCTGATGTTGATGGTATCCGTGATCTGCAGATTCGACTTCTCTCACAAATTGGTCGTCCAATTGATGAGCCACATATTGCGGATGCAAAAGTTGTGACCGAATCAGATGTCAATCTGCAAGCGATTGAACCCGAAATTCGAGCGATCATCGATAACCGACTTGCTGATGTCACAAGCATCACAAAGCGTGTGATCAACGATGAGCTTACGACATTTTGACACGCACAACACTCCACCCCGTCCCCGGAGAGTGAGCACTGACTCGCGAGTATGTCAGTGGAACGCTCAGCTCAGTGCACACATATGATCTCAGAGAGGACTGCGATTGAGCGAGCCTGTTTCCACAGATAATACCGAGACACCCATCTCACACACATCGAGTGAGTGTAAATATATCGTTGCAGTAATAGAGCTGATATTTGATATACAAGAATATTCAGCAACGATCACCACCCAAATATGGAAGATGAATAATCAACTGTGCATTTATTCATCGACATCAACCGACATATTTTATTCGTAAGCGTTCTTACCTGAACAATCGGTTAAAAATGCATTTACATGGCTCGAAGCCCTACATAATATTATGTCAGGAACGTGTTGTCCTCAACCAACTACCCCAGAATGGACCGTTCGACAAGTTATCCATCGCAGTGACTGGAAGGACACGACAAGAGTTTGTCCAACGTGCGGCGAATCAGTTGATCTGATGTGTGGTCATTGCCAAGTTGAATTGGATCGTGAGCGAACGCCGCCCCCCGGATCCAAGTTGACTCGGGAGCGCCGTTTGCTCGCATTTTGTGATGAGGAGTGTGCAACGCTCTGGCTTGATGCAGACTAATACGGTATGAGACGAATACAACTGATATATAATTGATATCAAGCTGGATACCCGAGGCTTTGATCCCAACAGTTGACAGCAACAGTAGCGATAACGTCTTGTTTTGTCATGAGAGAACTATTGTGTGACCGTCGTCTGCCTCCTTGGCGAGCAAAGCACAGATGTGCAATATGAACTCCTCTCCAGAGAGACGGCTCGAAAAGCGCTCATGACATATTCGTTTGCTGAGCCATTCAGAAATTCCCTCGCAGTTGAGACGGTAAGTCTTGGTGCGGCAGTTGCTTTATGTAATGACTTAGAATGGTATCTTGCCCGATTTGTTGATCACACAATTATCCGTGAACAAAGCATTACGAGTGATGAATGGCTGAGTCGGTCACTTGCAACCGCTGTCCGTGATGAGCAGATTCCACCTACGGAGACCGGTGAACGACTTGCTATCTATGGCATCGTTGATGGTTCCCCAACCGAGCCCATGTATGTAACGCGACGTTCGAAAGACGCAGAGGGTTCTTATGAGACACCCCCATCGTATGATCTCCGTCAGGTTGAAGAGACGATTATCGTCCGTGTCACAGCTAATGAATTTGGAGGATAATCAATTTATCTGCGACACTGTGTTCTATTGTGTCTTGATCAACATCTTCCAGTCGGACTGTCGCTGCGTGTGAATCGTCATGATGTCTGAACGACGCTTCTCCTCTCACACTCACTGACTACATGGAGATGTCTCAACTGAGGTTGCCGCGTTCATGATGCGTTATTTTACAATAGCAACGTGACACTCCGTTGACTTTCCCCCACTCCTACAGGGCTGTCTCTTACCCATAAGTCAGTCTCAACAGATAACATCAATTCATTGAAACACAAAAAATAAACATCATGAAAAATTCCTTTCTTAGGATGAGCCTCACGCGGGAGAAGACTCCCCCGGCAGTTCTGGAAATGTTTGCTTCCAGAACTGTCCGCTCAGCCTCCGTCAGCAAGATATCTCCTGGAGTTGGATCGTCCCCACCACGATCCTGAACTAAAATCGGGCGTACGTCTTCAGGAACCCACTCAAGAGCAGCTCTGTCGCCACGCAGCCACTTTCTGCACTGGTTTTCAATCTGAATTGGCTCATCCTTGCCGTTCGTGATATAGTTTGTTTCTGGCTGTTGATCCTCGACCAGCAGGTGCTGGTCGACGATCCCGGTCATTTGCTGTGTGTCGGGACGTACACCGATTCATGAGTGTAGTTTGACTCCTTCGACGTCAATATCTGATGAGCTCATGTCGCCGAGTCCGTCCTTTGCTGGATGCCGGCGAAAGGGAAAGAGAAAACTGAGGTAGGTAGTGTCGGAGACAATCAGTGGGTCGTCTGCACCACTCACTCGTGACTGCTGTGCCTGTGTATGCGCGGAAATGACTCACTAGGCTCCAGACGGTCATTATCGCCAAATCGATATGCAAGCCTTTGTGGACGCCCAGTCTTCGCAGGAGGTCGGGATGGACTCGGCAGCTCGCTTACCGAGTTCATCCTTGAGTTGGATAAGTCGATTAGTCAGCCGCTTATCACCAAATTCCGCTGCTCGAAACTTGCTCCTCATCCATTCAGAAACATCCATGTCACGCAACTGTCCATCCCGATCAAGTTTGACATCCAACCGCGTGGACAGTGTCCCATCTTTCCGTTTCAGTTCGTCAGCTCTACTGTTATGACTCATGCGTAAGAGACAGCCCTAAACGGCGGGGCTTTCTTCTTAAGTCTCCGGTAATACACAACGAACTGTTAAGATGGATGCCACCGTGAGTCGCCATATGGACGAGACAACCGAAGAGATTACCACACTAATTGGTAACAAAGTGTACTCAAATAGTGGTGTTTTTGTTGGCGAGGTTGAAGATCTCCGCGTTGATCTCAAGGATCGACGTGCAATTACTGGACTCGCACTGACACAGCTTAACGATGAGTTATTTAGCGACCGAGTCGAACCTGGTACGGGTGTCATTGTTCCCTATCGATGGGTGCGGTCGGTCGGTGATATTGTTTTAGTCACTGACGTTGTCGAACGACTGAAAGATGATGAAGATGATGAGGACGGTAATACCGTTGTTGCATAATAAAGGGGACAAGATATTATATACGATGACAGACACGCGTGATTGTGTCGGCAGTTTTTGACTTTGTATTCATGTATAGACACCTCACAGATCAGTGACTCTCATTGTTCTATTCTATTCTATTCTACGCGATTGAAACTCATGCAACTTGTTATCGACATCACGTCGACGCAATATATACACACAAGAATTTTTGTATATCTTTAATCAGGATATTTGTATCAACGATATATCTAGTGAACCGCCTCGGGGTCACATCAAAGCCCCGAGGCACTCGGCCTGCTCCGCCTGTAGATCAAAATTAATTCAACCCCAAGGTATCCTGCTTATGCGTCGATTCTTATCAGTCGGTGGCACTCCGAGCACTGTCTCTCCGAACCTACACGCAGACTCAGTTTACCTGGAACGCCTGTGTGCATGTTCGAATAAAGAAAATCAAATTACCAACAACTGTTGTGATCCAATTAATTCCCGTTCCCGCTTTCAGCCCCCTCGACGCCCATTGCGTCAAGTAATTTTCGTCGGACAGCCTCTTCGGTCAGTTGTAACAGAGTATCACGGTTTCTATCGGTCGTCTCAATCCCGGTGAAGATGCCAAGTGGAATCTCAACATCTCCTTGTGTTGAGTGCCCACCAGTTTCACCAATGTCTGCGAATGCATCTTCGAGTATCTTCTCGATATCCATGCGGACATCTTTCGAGCGCGCTGAGAGGTAAATCCGATCATCAGCGATACCAAAGACAGCTGTCGTGGTGATTCCTTCGAGTTTAAGCAGGTGCTGTGCTGCCTGCCCAAGCGCATCTCGATCGCGGACGAAGCCTGCATTCGACACAAGATGGCTTCCCTGCACCTCGCGATTTTGGATTCCTTCTGCGAGGATATCGAGAGTTTCTGGTGACATTGAGGGCGATTCGACCTGTTCGAGCGTATCATGGTCTGCAAATGGATACAAATATGCTGCAGCCGTGAGATCCGCGGGCGATGTTTCACGCTTGAAGTCGAATGTCTCTGATCGAATACCATAGAGAAGCGCTGTCGCAACAACCTCAGTTGGACTCATATCGAATTCCTGAAGATACTTTGTAAGGATAGTTGAAGTAGCCGACATACTTGGTCGAATATCGCTAAAGTTTGCGTCGATCTCCTCCTCAGGTTCACAGTGGTCAATGACAATATCGACCGTTCCATCTAATCCAGGAATTGCGAAGTCTGCATGATCAACAAGTGCAATGACATCGTATGAGGACAGCGTCTGCTCTTGTGACCCTGAGGTTAATTTAATTCCAAGGACATTCACGAATGCTCGGTTTTCCTGATGACCAATATCACCATCATACCGGATATCCGCTTCAGCACCGTGAGCCTCAGCAATCGCCTCTAATGCTGCTGCTGATGCAATTGAATCAGGATCCGGATTTGTCTGTGTGATAATCGCAACAGAGTCTGTTGATGATTCAAATATTGCTGCTAACTGATTGGTTTTATACTCAAGTTCACCGGACTCAAGCGACCGAAGTGCTGAATTGGCAATAACTTCAGAGGGGTTAATGACGGCATCAGCACCGAGTTCATCGAGTTCGTCTTCCGTGACTGGGTCAGATGCTCTCGCGACAATGAATTGATCATCATCCTGTTCACGAATTGTTGCAACTGCAGCTTTGTTCGCTTCAATATCTGATGCAAGAATCAAAACGACGTCGCGATCAGCGACAGCCGTTTTCACAGTTGGATCAGAAATGTCTGTCTGACGAGCATTTAAATCTTGATCACGCAATGACTCGACACGACTTTCATCTTTATCAAGAATGAGGACATCTCTGCCCTCCTCGACGAGTTCTTCGGCCACCGCGTAACCGACACTTCCGCACCCAAGAATAGCATACGCGGACATCGATGAGATAGTGGCCTCTGTGCTCATTATGCAGGTTAATCCGGTCGGCCGCCACTTAATAGCACTCGTTCGGACCGATTAATTTGGCGCGTGTTCGTCTTATAGAATTTGTCAATTATAATTCCGTGCCTATAAGACAGTGCGAATCAACAGCGCGGCATTACCGGTTGCTCCGGTCTCATATCACCCATCTCCACAGTTCGATAATCGGGGGAATCCCTGTCAGTATCGAACTAACGTATGTATACTCACGATTGGCACGTTATCGATAAATAAACAATGAAGATGACTCCCCCGCAGGCGACAGTCCAGTCAGAGAAGGGGTCAACGCTGAATCCGACAATTTTAGTCACGAAGAGTTCACAGAGTATCTTCGGTCACTCCTCGATGCTATATAGTCTATGAATTTATACCCGAATAAGTACAAAACTTATTATGTCCTTGCCGATGGAAGTTGCCATTGTCCAGCATAATCCTGTTGTTGGTGACGTGTCTGGTAATCGCACTCAGATTATCGAAGCATATAGACAGGCGACCGATGCGGGTGCCAGCCTGATTATCACACCAGAGCTCGCATTACTGGGTTATCCGCCTCGAGACCTTCTCCATCGACAGCGCATACGTGATGCAGAACAGACTGCGCTTGATACCCTCTGCCGCCTCACCGAACAGGGACCTCCGCTCATCGTCGGACACACCGCTTCTGCAGACCAAACAAGCGGTCCGCCACTCACGAACAGTGCCACAGCCTTTGTTGACGGAGAAATCGCTGGGGAGTACAGCAAACGCCTTCTCCCGACGTATGATATCTTTGACGAACATCGGTATTTCTCACGGGGGACCAAACCGGAAATCATCCGCGTCGACGACACGGCGGTCGGAATCACAATCTGTGAGGATGCCTGGTATGATCATCAGGTGACTGGTCAACAGCGTCATCAAACAGACCCAATCGCACCATATGCGGATGGGGCTGTGGACCTTCTTGTCAATTTATCTGCGAGTCCGTATCGAGTAAATAAGTCCTCAGCACGATATGAGCGATTTGGGCGTCATGCAGAACGCATCGACGCACCGGTTGTCTTTGCTAACCAGGTCGGTGGCAACGATGACATTCTCTTTGATGGCACATCATTTATGATTGATACTGATGGTTCTCAAATTGTCTCTGCGACGAGTGGGGAGCCACGCGTATTAATCGGTCAGCCCACAGACAATTCAACGCCAAGATCGGACCCATCTGAAACAGCACAACTCCGCCGGATGCTTGAGTTGGGAATCCGGGATTACCTCGATAAGACTGGGTTTGATGATGTCATCATTGGGATTTCCGGTGGGATTGACTCAGCGGTCACAGCGGCTCTTGCTGCTGAGGCGATTGGTCCAGCGCATGTCCACGGCATAACCTTGCCGAGTGGTGTTACAGCTGAGAACAACCGGACGGACGCAGAACAGGTCGCGCAAAATCTTGGGATACAATTCAATGAAGTAGGGATTGAACAACTCTCACAGTCCTTACTCAACGCAATCAATGGAATCACACCAGGGAATGATACCAGAGGGATCACTCGTGAAAACGTCCAAGCCCGGGTGCGTGGTTTATTATTAATGGGTGTTGCCAACGATATCGATGCACTCGTACTGACCCCAGATAATAAAAGCGAAGCAGCAGTTGGCTACTGCACACTTTATGGCGACGCGGTTGGTGCGATTGCACCGCTTGGAGATTGCACTAAACGCCGTGTATACGCGCTTGCAGAAAATTTCAACACGGATACGCCAACATGGACTGATTCTGCTCCAATTCCTCGTTCCGTCATAGAGAAAGCCCCGACAGCAGAACTTACTGAGGGACAGACTGATGCAGATGATATTCCCCCATATGAGATTACCGACGCTGTCGTCAGCCAGTATGTCGGAAATAAACATCAACTCACAGAGATTGTCGAAGCGACCAACGCAACAAAAAAGCAGGTCAAAACAGTTGTAGAAAACATTACTCGATCAGAGTTCAAGCGTAATCAAACACCCCCGGCCCTCCGTGTCACAACAAAGGCTTTTGACAGCGGATGGCGGTATCCAATCGCGGCATCGTACGCTGAGATTCTCACAGATGGCGAATGAGTACACTAGATTGACGCTGTGAAGTACCTCGGGGTCGAGCCCTGAGGCACTCTCTTTTTTCCCTGTAGAAAACTTCCGACAGTATGCCTCAAGACGAATGTTCAGACCGACCAGGATGCAGCACACCTCATTACACCTCTTGAATACAAAGGTGAGCTGTCCGGCACACACGGCGTTCAACTGGAACTGGACGGATAAGAAACAGCGAAAAGGTGTGCTAACTGTGGTATAGAGACGGCGAAGACCCATTTGTGTCAAAGAACATCCTTATTGACGTTGTAGGTTTAACTGCGGCTACGACAGCGACTGTGACGCGAACGGTTTATTGAGCATTTTGAAACGTGGGTTTTCTGATTGAGGGTTGAGATAGTCCAACTCAACGCCTGCGGAAACTGCGATCCCTGTGGACACGGATTCTATGTCTGTAAACTGCGTCGTGAAAGCGGGAACTCAGGGCTCGAATGAGAGTATGAGAATGTGAGAGTGTGACCACAAGACGGTTTACCAACAGATGAACCGGTAGTCGGTCGTCTCGTGATTAATTCATATCGATGAAATCAGGCTCCAGTCGCTTGTCCTCATACTCAGACTGGAGATGTGAACGGAATGTGCTAATATCAACATCCTGTTGTTCACGTTCTTTCCGGTCACGGACCGAAATAGTCTCTGTTGAGGCCTCATCATCGCCAATAATAATCATATAAGGCACCCGTTCTTCTTGAGCTGCACGGATCTTCCGTCCAAGCGTCCATGCGCGGTCCTCAATACTGACACGAAAGTCATCAAGTTCATTTTTAATCCGATGTGCGTAACCCAGTTGATCATCACTAATCGGGAGGATTCGGACCTGATCAGGGGCAAGCCACAGTGGGAACTTTCCATTGAAATGCTCAATCAACACCATGAAGAACCGTTCATATGATCCATACAGGGCGCGATGAATCATTACTGGCTGGTGATCCGCATTATCTTCACCGGTGTAGCTCAACCCAAACCGATCAGGCATATTGAAATCTAACTGCACAGTCGGTCCATCCCATTGTCGACCGAGTGCATCCTCAAATGCAAAGTCAATTTTTGGTCCATAAAACGCGCCGTCGCCAGGCTCAAGATCATAATCAATATTCTGTGACTCAAGAACTGACCGAAGTTGGGTCTCAGCGTCCTCCCAAATCTCGTCACTGCCGACTGATTTCTCTGGTCGCGTTGCAAGCGCGACGTGTGCCTCTAAGCCAAATGTATCAAGGACCGAGTAAATTGCATCCATTACATGTGTGACTTCCTGTTCAATCTGCTCTGGCTGACAGAAAAGATGTCCATCGTCGATGGTAAATGACCACACGCGAGAAAGCCCGGAGAGCTCTCCACGTTGCTCTTTTCGATACACCTTTCCATCTTCAAAATATCGAACCGGTAAATCACGATATGACCATGAGTGCTGGTCAAAAATCGTTGCATGACCGGGACAGTTCATCGGTTTCAGCCCGTATTCTTCATCACTCACATCTAATAGGAACATGTCATCGACATAATTCTCATAATGTCCTGATTGCTTCCAGAGTTCTGTCCGGAAAAGATGTGGCGTCTCGACGGGCTCATATCCAGCCTCAAGATTCAATGACCGCGCGAATGATGAAAGTTCGTTGAGTATCTTTTTGCCATCTGGATGATACAATGGAAGTCCTGGTCCAGTGATATCTGGGATGGAAAATAAATCAAGTTCCTGACCGATCTTTCGATGATCACGCTGTTTCGCTTTTTCTCGGCGCTCAAGAAATGATTCAAGTTCCGATTCTGACTCAAATGCTGCTCCGTAAACCCGAGTAAGTGTCTCATTATCCTCATCACCACGCCAATATGCTGATGAGATATTCAACAGTGTAATTGCCCCAATCTTACCCGTTGAATCGACATGTGGACCCTGGCAGAGATCCTCGAAGTCATCTTGAACATAGAATGAAACCGGATCTTCATCAGCGGCTTCCGTCTCAAGAATATCACGCTTATACCGATTATCGTCGTATTTTGAGAACGCTTTCTCTCGTGGTCGATACTCTCGTTCGATTGGAATGTCTGCGTCGATGATTGCTTCCATTTCGGCTTCAATCGTCTCAAGATCACCTTCATCGAGGTCAACATTCGCAATATCATAATAAAACCCATCATCGGTTGGTGGACCGATGGTCAATTTCGCGTCTGGATACTCTCGTTGCAATGCTTGCGCGAAAACGTGCGCTGCGGAATGTCGCAGGACGCGTTGGTATTCATCACTCTGCTCGGTCACAATGACGACGCGCGCATCGTCATACACAGACGTGGTGGCATCAACAAGTTCGCCGTCGACTACCCCCGCAATCGTATCGCGTCCCAATCCAGGACCAATCTCGTAGGCCACGTCCTCGACGGTTGCATCTGCTGGGACAGATAATTCGGAACCATCGGGAAGCGTGACCGTGATATCACTCATATCGATTAGAAATATGAGGTCACGAATAAGTGTTTTTGAGTGCGAAATACATCGACTATGGAAGATATCGAGTATCGTCTCTCTGCCAGTTACGTCCGAGAAAGCACAACATTGCTCTTTCTTTCATGCAACCACGGAGCAATTTCGAGCGGAGAGTATCAAATCGGCAGTGTCGCGAGTTGATGATCAGCACACATCTGCGCAATCTATTGTCGATGGGGGGGAAGACCGAAACCACGACTGCTGGTATTATGAAAGTAACTCGAAGTTCAGTCACTGAGCGGTGTCTATAACACGACCACCACATCACAGTCAGAAGGTATAGCCGACCTGATTCGATCAAGAAGGGTCAATGAAACATACAGAGCAACAGTCATTAATTGCCGCCACCGATGGCTTGAGTATGCAGTTTGATCGACAGGCAGGCGTTTTTGCTCACATCACCGCGCTCCCTGGGTCACATGGAATTGGCGATCTCGGTCCAGGCGCACGAAAGTTTCTCGAGTGGCTCGAAACAGCTAATCAGTCGGTATGGCAATTCTGCCCGCTCGGTCCAACAGCGGGGATTCACGATGATTCACCATACCAGTCATACTCTGCGTTCGCAGGGAATCCATTGCTGATTAGCTTGGATGATCTCGTTGCTGAGGGGTATCTCACAAGCGAGGATCTTGAACCAGTCCCAGACTTCTCACCTCACGAGGTTGTATACGATACGGTGCGTGAATACAAACATGACTGTCTTCACATCGCTGCAGAACGATTCCGGGAGTCCATTGGTGGCATTGCCATCCATCCCCATCCCGATCCCGATACCACCGTGAATTCTGGTGTCGATGGCGACACAGTGCCTGAGGTCACTGTGACACTTGGTGAGTCTGTCAATCTCAGCCAGGACACACCTGCTGATAGTCAGATAGAAAAAGACGCAAGAGAATTCAAATCATTTTATCAGCGAGAGAATCATTGGCTCACTGACTATGCGCTATTTATGGCGCTTCGAACGTCGTATGATGGCGCATGGACGGACTGGCCAGAGCCAATCCGGAATCGAGACCCAGATGCACTCCGTGATCAGTATGAATCATTAGAATCAGATGTTCTTTATCATCTCATCGTGCAGTTCATATTCGATCAACAGTGGCAATCACTCCAAACGGTAGCCGCTAACCGCGGTGTTACCCTCGTTGGTGATCTGCCAATTTATGTTGCGCTTGATAGCGCAGATGTCTGGGCAACTCCTGAGATATTTCAATTAACGGATACCAATGAACCAGCGGTCGTTGCTGGTGTTCCACCGACTGACAGTGATGATGGTCAACGCTGGGGAAATCCAGTTTATGACTGGGCGTATCTTCGCAACACAGGCTATAATTGGTGGCTCGATCGGCTTGACCGGCTTTTTGATCTTATTGATGTCACTCGTATTGATCACTTTAAAGGGTTCGATAGCTATTATGCAATTCCTATTGATGCTGATAATCCCACAGCAGGTGAGTGGCACTCAGTGCCTGGGTATGACTTCTTTGAGACCGTTCGTGAACATATTGGGTCGCTTCCATTTATTATTGAAGATCTTGGGTTTATTGATCAGGCACTTCATGACCTTCGAGAATACTTTGATTTCCCTGGTATGCGAGTGCCTCATTACGCTGATTGGTGTCGTGAAGGTGATATGTATCAACCAATGCACTATCCACCCCAAAGCGTCGCGTATTCATCGACACACGACACCGATACGATCGTTGGCTACTATGACTCACTTTCACAGTCACAGCGTGACTGCTTGCATTACAATCTTGGGGTTGATGGCTCAGAGATTAACTGGTCAATTATCGACGCCGTTTGGCGTTCAGACGCCAAGATTGGGTTGACGACACTACAAGACGTGCTTGGACTTGACTCACATGCACGCTTCAATGAGCCAGGGACGGCAAGTGGAAACTGGGAGTGGCGGTGTACTGATAGCGGACTTGATGAAGACCTCGCACGTCGACTTGCAGGGCTGACACTCGAACATGTCCGTGACTAACTGATCTCAAAAATGGGTAAGAAGTTGGCTGTGTGAGATGAGTATACTGGTGGCAATATGAAACTAATCCCGTCAAAGAAAAACTCAGCGTGGCTGATAGATATATGCTGTAATCACCTCTCAGAAGTTGGGATATCACTGTATGAGAGTAATGACGCTGGATTATGCTTGACATCCTCCTCCGCGTAACCGCGGAGGAATCCTGATCGTGAGCGTGAGCGTGAGTGTAAGCGGTGGAGATTGCAGGTTTGCAGTTCCACCGAACCCCGACATAGTAAGAATTCGTGTGGGGTTCACGGACTGTGGCGAGTCGGGCGGGACTGCTGGTGCCGAGAGTGCCACATCTCAGCTCCAGCTTCCGCCCCCGGTACCCTATCCTCTATCGTGTTGGGACTCCCGGAGTTGTTTTTGCCTCGGGGAATCCGGCAGATTTCGACGGACTCGGAGTTACTTTGTGTGGTGCGTACAGCAGTCGGGCACTGCGTCGATTCATTGTAGGAACCGACCGTTCACCCAACTGGTTCCGATTACTGTCTGATTGCTTGAGGCGGACAGGCCGCCATCGTCGGACTAGCGGGAATCGCTCTGTTCCCAGCCTGATTCCTCCCTATACGTAGGATTGCCTGTCAGCTTAAATTACGGATTGTCAATCTCAGCGTGGCTATTGCAGCGTAGATTGACTCTGAGTTGTCGGATTCATCCTGCGGCTGAAGCCGCAGGGATTCTCCTTGGGTTTTATAATTGTGGAGAAAATCACTGAGCTTCCCCGTGAAGTGAATCAGAGGCTGGGGAGATGATTCTTACTCAATCTGATACTGTGCGGTTATCCAGATCATACCATGACAAAAACTGGAGTAAGGGTTGGATTTGGGGTCTCCGATAACGATATCAAACATGAACATGAGCACAAAGCACAATAATGAAACTATTACTCTCCCGGCGGTAAGAGCAACGACATGCCCTGTGCGGTACAACTGGACATGCACTTCTACAGATAGCAAGGCGAGTGCCTCGGGGCTTGTCCCTGAGGTACTTCACCATGTCACTCCTCGCTTGTAATCTGACGCAGACATGAATAACTCGAGGGATTGCTGTTTTCGCTTCCGAGGACATCGGGACGGTCTGTCATGCCTGACGGGCAATTTCTCTGAGTCTCGTCGTCGGGAGCTATCGAAACAAATAATTAAGATACATACTACAGAATGCTGTGACAACCGAACGAAACGCCAATACACATTGCGTGTCTGTATCTTTTCAATGGATCATTCTCGATTTGAGTCGGGTGTAATTGACCTTCGAGATATTGCCGGACCATTTGATCTTCAAGCGACACTTGAAAGCGGACAATCTTATCTCTGGGATCGGGCTGATAATGGGATGTATGATTCAATGTCGGTCAGTGGTGGCTCACATTGGTATGAGACGGTGGCACCACCGATTGACGGAATAACTGATACTCCAATTGTTATTCGAGTCCGTCAACAGAATGATCAGCTTGAATGGGAAGCCACAGGCGATCCCGTCGAGGTTTTAGAACATCTACTCCGCTTAGATGACGATCTTACTTCGATCTATGATTCGTTCCCTGATGATGAACTCATAAAGACAGCTGTTGAAGTCTTTCATGGATTACGCCTTGTTCGTGATCCACCGTTTTCAGCACTGATTTCATTTATCTGCTCCGCGCAGATGCGGGTGTCACGTATTCATCAAATGCAGATGTCGATGGCTGATGCATTTGGGACCATACACACCGTTGATAATGAATCATTCGCCGCATTTCCAACACCATCACAGCTTGCAGCACAATCAGAGTCGGCGTTACGTGATCTGAGCCTTGGTTATCGCGCATCATATGTCAAGCGAACAGCAGAGATGGTCTCAACCGGTGAAGCACACCCTGCTACAGCTGCGGAACATGAATATGAAGCCGCTCGTGATTATCTTACACAGTTTGTCGGGGTTGGAAACAAGGTCGCAGACTGTGTATTGTTATTCTCACTTGATTACACAGAGGCGGTCCCACTTGATACATGGATTCAAACAGCTATTGCTGAGCACTTTCCAGCATGTGATCGCGACGGATATCTGGAGACATCACGGGCAATTCGTGACCGACTCGGTGGTCGATACGCCGGGTATGCACAGACGTATGTATTCTATTATCTTCGTGGTGGTGGGGAAGTGTGATCAGTTGATATAGCGAACCTTTGATGACATGTGCGGTCATAGTATCTCATGATATGGACTGTAGTGTCGTCGTCGAGGCTGCTGTCCCGGTTTATGATGTGGAGTCAGCCGATGAAGCTGTGCGCATTGCCATTTCGAAGACCGGGGAGATGTTGAACCCTGATCTCAGCTACGTTGAAATTTCAATGGGCTCGCGGCACTCGCCCTCAGGCGAAGAGCTCCCGCCAGCATTTGTCGCTGCAGATGAAGCACTCGTGGCGCTTGAACTCGAAATGACCGTGTTCAATGTTGAACGTACCGAGCATGCATCTCGCATTGCCCGCAAAGAAATTGGACAGCGGCTTGAGAATGTCCCGTTGAAAATTCTCCGCGTGAATCCAATTGCGGATGATGATGGAAGTGAATCAGAATCGGAATCGGAGTCGACAGAGACTGACAGTGATGTCTCATCAGGTGACGAGCCTACGGAGAATATAAGCGATGATTCAGATGATGATAATCTCATCCCTGAGTTTGATGAACTTGTTGAGGATTCCTGAGGACTTTTGACCGTGGAATCTCCTGTTGATTGTTGTTCATAGAAGTCTTGAGTCATTGTCAAAAACAATGTTCGGGACGTCTGTTCTGCAATAAACGGGTCCCTGTCCCACTGCGTTAGGTTAGATTGCGTCGCTCCTTGTGGACAGAGTCAGGCGATGACCCGCAAATTAGATAATCTGATATGCACAGCAGTCGTTGGCAATACGACCAGTGTTTCTATTCGAAACCACACTTACTTCAGCTGGAACGCCCCGTTACGCGTGTCGCTTCTGATACAGAAATTAAATTCCCAACAACTGATAGGTGAGTGATATGAGCAGGTCTGAAGTTCTGCTTGTCCTGGATAATAAAACTAACATGAAATATGAATGATAGTAATCAGATAAAGATAATATATTTAGAGGACTCCTAAAAGATCGACATTAAGCTAACCCTATGCATGTGGCTGTGAGCATGATTATATTCACATTCGCACATGCACAGCTATACGTGTAATATATCAATGAGATTACTCGTTTTTCACTCTTTAGATAAACGCAGCCACATCGCTACACAATATATATCGAAGCGACGTCGCCTGAACCTGATCAGTCGGCAGTCGGCGCGACGCGGTCTGGTTCGGATTCGTCCATCGGGGCGGTGATTCCTTCAATAAGTTTGAAGACAGCCGCTTTATGATCCGTCTTAGATTTATGTATTGATGTTGGTCGAACACCAAGTTCGTTGTATGCGGTAAGTGGAATGTCTGTTTCCTCCCATGCTTCGACCTGGGTATGTACCTCTGCAAGCAGGCCGTGAAGGTGGATGAGTTCCTGCTTTTTCATAAGCAACCTTGTGTTGAAACCGGAGGGATATATTACTATCTTGAGTCACGTTATCATACACCCCTCAAATTCAACCGTTCTCGTGGGTGTATCGGATATTCTACATGGATGTTAACTCTGTTTTTGATGCTGACTCGACTGTAGAATATCTGTTCTTTTGAATATGAATTTTCCCGTAAGCTGTATATCTCCTGACGGTCATCCTGGCAGATATGGACTACGACAAGCAATTGGATCGTGCGCTTGCGGAGACGCCAGATGTCGCTGAGGCAGGAAGTCGGTTCGACGTACCTATTCCGGACGTTCGCGTCGAAGGTAATCGGACGGTCTGGGAAAACTTTGAAACAACATATGACCGATTGGCACGAAAGCCTAATCATATTGTTCGATATCTTCAATCAGAACTTGGGACGAGTGCTCAGATCGATGACAAGGGTCGAGCCCGATTTACTGGTGATTTTCGACAGGAACGAATGACTGACGCTGTCGAGTCCTATACTGAAACATATGTTTTTTGTCACGAGTGTGAATCGCCAGATACACGCCTTGTTGACCGACAAGGTGCAACTGTTCTCAAATGCGATGCCTGTGGCGCGATTTCACCAGTTCCGGAGCCATAATTGAAACCATTCTTTTTCATCTCTCCCCACGTTGGACAACACGTCTCATTTTGTCGGAATCGATGAGAATTGCAAGCTTGCTTGATGACTGATGTCGATAGAAATGATATTGACGGTGATGGTAATAACGGTAACAGCGATATTCAATTTATGCAAGGACGCCAGCGCCGTCTGCCTCAAGAAGCTCTTTATATCGATTTCTGATTGTAACTTCTGAAACGTTCGCAACCTCGCTTACTTCATTTTGCGTTACCTTCTCGTTAGTGAGCAGTGCAGCAGCATACACCGCAGCCGCTGCGAGTCCAACTGGTGATTTTCCTGAGTGGATTGCTTCTTCTTTTGCATTCCGCAGCAACTCCCGAGCCTGTCGTTCAGACTCATCCGATAGATCAAGATCAGATGCGAACCGTGGGACGTACTGCTCTGGATCTGCAGGTTCAATCTCAAGTTTGAGTTCTCTGACAACATACCGATACGTCCGTGTCAATTCCATTCGGTCGACTCGGGAGACACGTTCAATTTCATCGAGTGACCGTGGCGTTCCAGCCTGCCGGGCAGCGGCATACAATGCTGCAGTTGCAACTCCTTCGATTGAGCGCCCAGGCAGGAGGTCTTCATCAAGTGCTCGACGATAAATGACAGAAGCGGTCTCGCGAACACTCTCTGGAAGACCGAGTGCAGAAGCCATTCGATCGATCTCGCCGAGTGCCTGCTTCAGATTCCGTTCTTTTGAGTCCCGCGTCCGGAACCGCTCATTCCACGTTCGAAGCCGCTGCATCTGCTCACGCTGACGGGCTGATAACGCATTTCCATATGCGTCTTTGTCCTGCCAGCCAATGTTCGTTGAGAGCCCCTTATCATGCATCAATTTTGTTGTTGGGGCGCCAACACGGGATTTTTGATCTCGCTCAGCGCTATCAAACGCACGCCATTCTGGTCCGCGGTCGATTGAGTTCTCATCAACGACAAGCCCACAGTCAGAGCAAACCGTCTCACCGCGTGCTTCATCTTGAATTAGATTTCCACTGCACTCAGGACAGCGATGCGTCTCTGTTTCCGATTCTGATTCAACTTCTGACTCAGTTTCTGGTCGTCTTCTCGTCTCCGTAGTCGAAACTTCCTTATCGTCGACCGTTTCCTCGTCGTGCTTTTCCGATTCTCGCTCGGTGTACTCTCTTGTGCGTGTGTCACTCATAATGGGGACGGCGGTCGTGTGCTGGCCGGTCAAGAATACAGGAGAGCCTGAGCAGTAGACCTTACCGTATGTAATACGCTAAAGTATTTAAAGTATTCGTCGGTTCAAAAACGAAAAACCGGGATACAAAGCGGTGTTCAGCATTATTGACTGGATTCCTCCACCAGTACAGGAGAGCAGATCTGCTGTGTGATTCATAAAGATACTTCAGGATCCATTATCACTCTCACACACAACTGCGGAGACCACACAGCTATGAATATGTTATCTCTACATCATCGCATGACTCTTCAGGTTACTCAATAGACCGCATCCATTTTCAAGAGTACGAGATGAAAGCAGGTGCTGTGAAAGCGTTCAGTTGAGCACGAAAATTATCGGTTATTGGTAATTTGAGTTTCGTTCTTCGAAGTTGCAGCGGAACACGCACACAGGTGTTCCAAGTGGACTGAGTCTGCGTATGGGTTCAAATATAACTGGTAGTTAAATTGCCACCGACTGCTGCAATGAGATAAAATGAGGAGACGTAAGTAATCATCCAAGGTATGATACATCAACCGGGTGCATTTGATTCTTCAGATCGAGTGTGACTGTGTCTACACGCCGATCACGAACTGATTCGCGCCATGTCTCAAGAGCGGTTTGATACCACTCACGATGGCGTGACTGTGAGTATGGTGTCGGTGATTTTCGAAGTTTATCCTCTATCGAATCAACCGTCGGAAGCGGTGGCACATCCTCGATAAACCGCTCTGGATCGATTGTGATTGGCTCTGCGTTTACTGCATGTTCGTCGTTCGGTCGAATAACGTAGCTATCCTCATCAGTATTTTTATTGCTGGTTGTCGTCTGATTTGTATCCATATTAGCCACATGCAACCGTGCTCGCATTCGCCCAGCGAATGGTGGGGTGACGCGAAGGACAGTAATCCGTCGGTCGCGAGTCGTTGCTTCAACTGCAGTAAGCAGGTCATCTGTTGTAACTGCGAGCGCGGTGATTCGCGTCGGGTCTGTCATCTTACCAATCAGTATCGCCAGTCGTGTCCGCATCCGGGCTCAGGCTACCACCACACTCCGGACATCTAGCCCGAAATGCATTTGATGACACACGGAAGCCACAATCAACACAGACAAATGGTGGTCGCTGACTCATACTACCTCACTTACTGTCGGAATAGGTGTTAACTCTTATCATGATTTAATTGGATCAAACACATATATGTATCCTTGATATGACCAATAGTGATATTCGATGATACGTCTCTGAGCAACTGACATGTGATACCGATATCACAATACTGGAGCATATTCAATTCAAATGAGTGGTATCTTATAGGGTGAACTGTCTTGAGATCCTCGCTTTGCTCACTCCGGGAGGAAGGGGACTTAGCCTGTGAGTCATTAACTCGATGCATGAGTCAAGAACAGTCTGATGATTCAGCGTGGTTTCGCGATATCGACCCTCATGATGTCGATGCAGCAGCAACAGCGATAACCAATGGAACAGCTGAACATCCACAGAATTGGCCGACACAGGCTGTTGAATCAGGGGCTGTTGAAGATGCCACAGCGTATTATCAACTATTACATGATGCTGCAATCACAGCAACACAGACTGCTATCGAATCATATGAAGCCTCGGACGATCGGCAACTTCGACAGTGTCTCACAGCAATGGACGATGTCGAACGAACAGCAAATGAGCTGACTGAACGACTTATCGAATGGGGCGGCTCACGCGTCACAAGCTCACATACATTAGATAAGGTCCGTGAGCTCGCAGACATAACCCCCTCCACACCCGCGGAAACACGCCTGAGATCACTTGCTACCCGAGTTCTCATGCTGCATGAAGAGCGTGATGACCTGCGAGCATATATTGAGACACAGGCGGCAACGGTTGCACCGAATCTTGCTGCGATGGCAGGACCGGTCCTTGCGACACGACTCATTGAGCTCGCAGGGGGGCTCAACTCGCTTGCACGAAAGCCCGCAGGCACCATTCAAGTTCTTGGCGCTGAGGACGCATTATTTGCGCATCTTGAAGGGCGTGCCTCTGCGCCAAAGCATGGTGTGATATTCACACATGAGTATGTCCGTGGAACACGCCCAGCAGACCGAGGATCAGCTGCTCGAGCCTTCGCTGGTAAACTCGCAATTGCTGCGCGGATTGATCACTACTCAGGAACACACAGACAATCGGTTCATGACGAACTGACCGACCGGATCGAAACGATTCGTGCTCGGGAAACAGAGGACACCGACACCATATGACTCTTGAATCGTCACTTCCAGACGGCGTTCAGCGACGCCAGTTTGACGATCAATCCCGGCTCACGACACACGGAACGACAGTGTATGAAGAGCCACGTGACCCCGATGGATGGCGTTTGTGGGATGCCGGACGGTCAAAGCTTGGCGCCATGTTTGAACTTGATATTGATACGGGTCTTACAGGTGGGGACTCAATTTTATATCTTGGTGCTGCATCGGGGACGACCGTCTCTCACGTTGCGGATTTTGCCGGACCAACGTATGCTGTAGAGTTCGCCCCTCGTCCTGCTCGTGACCTGCTTGAGGTTGCGATGACCCGCCCGAATCTGATTCCACTGCTGTGCGATGCTCGACAACCTGAGACGTATGCACATGTCGTTGAAAGTAACATCGATTGTCTTATTCAGGATGTTGCAACACGAGGACAGGCGACTGTCGCGTTACGTAATCGAAAATTCCTTGCACCCGATGGACACCTCATCCTCGCGATTAAAGCCCGGAGCGAGAACGTTCTCAGTGACCCTGAGGATGTGTTTGATTCGGTTATTTCGACGCTTCGTGAAGGATATACTATTCAGACTCGACAGCGACTCGATCGATTTCATGATGATCACCTCGCTGTTGTTGCCACTCCACGTATGGATGATGTGTAGACGACTCCACCCTCGCTTACAGCTCCGGCTGTTCGCTTCGTGAAATGTGAGCGGGGTCAGGGCTGAACGTCTGCAAACTGCTATATTATGGTTTCTCGCTTTCGTGAATACAACGTGACCCTTGTGCGGTGATGGCACTCTCGCCCGCGACATATTTACTTGGGGACCACAAATAATCCAACGATGGACGTAGGGTCGGCCGACGCCTTCGACCGGATGGGTACCCTCGGCGTTGAAGAGGAGTTTTTCGTTGTTGATAATCGTGGACAACCAACGGCTGGAATCCCAGAATTGGTTTATGATCACCCACCGACAGGAGTGCTCACGGATCGAGTTGATCATGAACTGTTTCAGTTCGTTATCGAAACCCAAACACCCCTTCTTGAGGACGTGTCTGCGGTCAGTGAATCTGTACAGACTGTTCGTGATGCGCTTGTTGATCATGCCGCAAACCATGGCTATCGGATTGCAGCGGCGGGATTACACCCGACAGCGAAATGGCGTGAACGTAATCACGCTCAGAAACCACGATATCAATCACAGTTAGACAGAATTCAATATCCGCAGCATCGGAACACAACTGCTGGATTGCACGTTCATGTCGGAGTTGATGACCCTGATGCCGCAACGTGGATTGCAAATGAACTTCGCTGGTATCTTCCCCCACTTCTTGCGCTTTCTGCAAATTCACCGTATTGGAACGGATTTGATACCGGATTAGCGTCCGCTCGAGCAAAGATCTTCGAGGCACTTCCTAATACAGGAATGCCAACCCGGTTCGAGGACTTTGAGGCATATTACCAACTTGAGAAACGAATGGTTGAAACGGGGTCAATTAAAGACCGTGGTGAATTGTGGTATGATGTTCGACCACACACTGGGCATGGGACCGTCGAAGTCCGCACACCAGATGCACAAGCTGATCCATCGGTCACAGTTGCAATCGTTGAATATATTCATGCGCTCGTCATGGACTTCGCTGCTCGATATGCAGATGGTGAATCTGGAACTGACGTCCGGCGTGAGATACTTGATGCGAATAAATGGCACGCAATGCGGTATGGTCGCGATGCGGAGTTCATTCTCCCAGGATCCACAGATACAGTCACACTTCCAGAATTTGTTGACCGTGAAACCAACCGACTTGGCGCCGATGGACTCGCCACACTACTTGCGCGAGAGAGTGGGGCTGAAAAACAACGCCGACTCCATGCGGACGATGCCGATGGTGTTGAAACTCTTCTCGAATCGCTGTGTCTTGATACGGAAAAAGGAACACAAGGCAGTATATGATAGGCGAAGACTCGCACCCTCTGTTTGATACATACATATCCTAAACACCAGAGATGTGACGTTGACACCGTCATCCAGGATTCGACTGGGCACCGAGTGGATCTAGATACAAACTCATATTGAATATGAGCGGCTGAAACAGACATGAGCAGTATTTATAAGATGCGAGGAGAATACCCGCGTCTTCAGCCGCGGGATGAATCCGACAACTCCTCGGCAACCACCGTCGATGGCTGGACGGGATATTCCACCGTTCTCAAACACCAAACGTTAATACTGAAGCGAGTATAAGTTATTATACAGACGTTCAGAATGTTGGAAGTCCACCGAACCCATCAAGCGAAGATCTGCAACCACGCACAGGTAGCGGAATCGCTTGACAGCCACGGGTGGAGTGCATCGAAACTCTGGAACGTTCTCAGACTCCGTCTGAGAGCCCGTGAGACATAGTCTCACGATGTCGCCAACTACCACTCCCGACAAGAGTGGGAAGCCACGGGCGAGATACCCGACCACAGCGACCTCAAAAAAGAGTTGAAGACTCACAACAACTCCAAGGGATTGCACAGTCAATCCAATCCAGTCAGCGCGTTCTTGCGGAACTCGCTGAAGCCTTCAACTCGTGGGACGAAACGAGGAAGTCTGACACTCGAGCGAACCCGCCCGGCTACCGCAAACGAAACTACTCCGACCAACAGGGTCGCCGCGTCCACGAAGAACACCCTCGTTCAACAATCACGTGGAAGCAGAACGGCATCAAACATGACACCAAGAACAACCGCGTTCGACTCTCAAAAGGCGCGAATCACAAACAACACCCGAAAGCGTGGGAATACATCCTTATTGAGTACGAAACCCGACCCGGTGTCACCGTCGAGAACCTACAGCAGGTCAGAGCAGTCTACGACAAGGCCAAACAGCGGTGGGAACTTCACCTCGTCTGCAAGCACGAAATCGAGTCACCCACCGCGCCCGGCACCGAGACTGCTGGTATCGACCTCGGTTCGGTATCTGTAACTTCGCCGCTGTCGCTGTTGCGTACAGCACCGAGGAAGCCGACCTCTACCCCGGCAATCGCCTGAAACAGGACGGCTACTACTTCCCGAAAGAAATCGCAAAGTGTGATGATTCAGGTGGTGACAGGGCCACTCGACTCCATGCGAAGTGGTCGGAGCGCCGAACCCACTTTTTCCACAGCCTCGCGACACACATCGTTCAGCGATGCATCGAAAACGGTGTTGGGCGCATCAACATCGGAAAACTCGCTGGTGTCCGCGAAGACGATAACGGCGAGTCGAAAAACTGGGGCAAGCACGGAAACCTCGATTTGCACGGGTGGGCGTTCGATAGGTTCTCGAACATCCTCGAATACAAGGCGAAGGGTGAGGGAATCGAAGTTGTCGAAGTGTCAGAGCGCGACACGAGCAAAACGTGTTGTGTCTGCGGGAGGACGGACGAGAGTCAGCGTGTTGAGCGTGGTCTGTACGTGTGTGAGGAACACGGCAACGGCAACGGCGACGGCGACGGGGATGCGTTCAACGCTGATGTGAATGGGGCGGAGAATATCCGTCTGGACATCAAACGAAAGTAACTCTGAGTCTGCACCCGATTTGGGTGGCGATAGGAGTCCCGGCTGCGGTTAGTTGGCACAGCCTGGAGTCTCCCTTTATGACCTCTCCCGAGGATTCCAACCTCGGATAGAGGTGGGGAACTGCAAACCCTAATATCCCAACCCAGCGGTGCGGTGCCGTGGGATTCCTCCGTGTTTACGCGGAGGAGGATGTCAAGCCTGCTCTATGTCTGATCTTACATTTCACTCAGATATCGCGGATTGAGTAAGCCTCGACAGGGTCGAAAATGACACAATCTGAGGGTCACTCGGCGAGTGAAATGAGTGACCACTGAGACGATGAGGAATACTCACTCTGTCTGTGTCCTATCTCGCGCACTGATTGTCCTGGCACCCGCGTTGAGAACAGGCGGATCGAATACCTGCAGGACTGTTTTGATAAATCGGACGATGCTCCCACATTTTTACGCATGGCAGGCTATCTACTGATTATGCATGTGGCGCTGGGTGGGACCTTTGACCCGGTTCATGACGGTCATCGAGCCCTCTTTGAGCGGGCATTCGAATTAGGAGATCTCACTGTTGGACTCACAACCGACGAACTCGCCCCAAAAACAAGACAGGTAGATCGCTACGTCAAGCCCTTCAGTGACCGCCGCTATTCTCTGAGTGCAGAGTTGGAACCACTTGCGGAAGCGCATAATTGTGAATTCGAAATTCGTCGATTAAAGAAACCAACCGGTATTGCGACCGAACCAGGGTTTGATGCTATCGTTGTCTCCCCAGAGACACAGGCAGGTGCTGAACGGATTAATCAAATTCGTCGAGAGCGCGGTCTTGATCCACTTGATATCGAAATTGTAGATCATGTATACGCCGATGATGGCAGACGAATTTCCTCGACACGAATTGTTCGCGGCGAAATTGACCGTCATGGGCAGCTAACACCTCACCGAAGTGGACGGTCAGCAACCCAACCAGCAGATGACTGTGGTGCTGAGTAGTAAATCAGTATATGATATAGATACCTGCGAAGATATTATATTTACAAACTGAGATGATTATTATAATCACAGACGATCACATATCATACCCCGGTGTCACTCGTCAGGGCGGTCGTTTCATTGGTAATCCTGAATAAATGAGATGGGGGAACACAATCATAGCAAGACGGAACCTACAGGCGGAATAGACCCGGGGCGGTTCACTAGTTCAAATCTTAAATCTCTCAAATGTTTAGCTTGATCGAATAATTTGGGTTTGTGGTAACTCGCAAACGACTGGTACGTGGATAGCTAATTATAAAGAGATTGTATTTGCAACAACTGACAACCAACCAGTTGATGGCTTTCAGAGCACTAACAGTCGATACTGATTATTTATGATTGTGTGGGTGTCACTGGTATAGACGCCAATAGCTGATTCTCTCCATACTCACCTCACGTACTCTATGGAGTGAGTAATCAAGCGTGAAGTAGTTGCATCCACGTCGGAGAGAAATAATAGATTAATCTGTAGTTTTATATCTCCAGAGAAAGCAGGCAGAGTGCCTCGGGGCATGACCCGAGCAGTTCACTTATGATTCAATGTGAGAGCAAGGACTCCTCTTTGACGAGGAAAACCAGTGGTTGCCACGAGTTATTCTTATTGCTTGATGCACAATATAGCCTCAGAGACATGTACAGTGCTCGCGACCAAGTCGAGAATCAGTCATGGCTTGAAGAAATCCGAACCGCTGCAGCAGCGCTTAATCTCAATACAGAAACACAAACTGTTGCTGAAGATCTGTTTCTTTCACAGACTCCAGATAATGATCGGTCAAAACGGGTGATTGCCGCTGCGAGTCTGTATGCTGGAGCACTTATTACAGGTTCTGAACGGTCTCAAAGTGCAGTTGCAGACGCGATGAGCGTGACAAGACTCAGTGTACAAAAACACTGGAAAGGAGTTCTTAAGACGGCTGGATTTCAGCCACCATCGTGGTGACAGGAGCACTGAACAGCAGCTAATACTAATACTAGGGACTCTCCGGACAACTTGTGAGAATAAGTACCACACGGTAGGAGTGATATATTATACGCGGAGCAGGCGCAATCCCACTGAGGCTGTGGATACGCGCCGTCACAGTGGTAATTCCACACAGTTTTCTCCACAAACAGCGCATATGTATATGTGAATGTCACTGTCGGCGCAGTGGTTACGACCCCAGTGTCGCCGAGCGCCCGAAACTGGCGGTTCGAGTATGAGTATGAGTATGAGTGTAACTGTGAGTGTCCGCCCACTTTGGAAACAGGGTGTGGCCTCTGTGCAAACAACAACCACCGGGCAAACACTCGCAGTCAAAGTAACTCCGAGTCCGTGTCCGCTGAAGTCTGAGTCTGTCGGTGTCGGAGGCCCCGAGGCACAACCAACTCTGGGCGTGGGCGTGGGCGTCCGACTCTGACAAACGAGAGGAGTCCCGGGGGCGGAAGCTAGAAGCTAGAGCTGAGATGTGGCACTCCCAAGAGACTGCCCACGACCGGCCCCATACCGATTCGAACGGTGTGTTGGCTTGGTATTGGGAGTCTGTCAACCCAAACCGTCATATCCCAACCCAGCGGTGCGGTGCCGTGGGATTCCTCCGCGTTCACGTGGAGGAGGATGTCAATCAGCTTACCGCGTGAATTTTTATCGGGCGACTCACCGTGATTTCTGGATTGATTCACGAGCGTAATCACTCTTTTTTCTTTGCATCTTGGCACTGTTCGCCGAGAGGCTTCAACCGCAGTTCTCCGAAGCCGAAGCCGTCTCGAAGTGTGAGCTCCTCGCCGTCGAAGACGGTGCGAAACGGGAGACCTTGCCCGTTGAGTCAACGATGAGTCGGAGATCGGGGCGGGGAACTCGTTCCCGGTCCGGTAGTTGTCCAGCAGCGCCACCACGAGCATCGTGTGATACTTTAGCGAGGTGTCAGGGTGGTAGACCGATTCGTTGAACGCGGTGACCACAGCGCTTGTGAGCCGTCTACGTGTCCTCGATGCTGATGAGGTCCGACACCTCGCTTTCGGTGGTCGCCCGGGAGAACTCGCCTAGGTCGCGGGCAGTCTCGTCGGTGAGCAGGAACACCCGATGGTGGTCTGCTCTTGTGTCTGCTGAGGCTGCGAGAGCGCCGCCGCATTACCGTTTGCGCCCTTGTGCACCGACTGGTTCACGCGAACGCCAGCGAACTTCTCGCGGGCATCACCGTGACTCTCACCGGTGAACTTATGGGCGTCGTGCCGAAGGGCGGCAGGTATCGCGTCGGTCACGACTCAGCCTCCACGCGAGCGGTGAGTTCCCCCTTATCTTCTGGGAGGTACTTCTCACTCCATTCGGCGTCTTTGTCGTCCATCTTGTTCGTGTTGCCCTTCCCGCGGTCGAAGATGCGACGGAGTTCGGTCTTGTTGTAGAGCGGATTCACAGTTCGCAGTCCACAATCCCGCCACCGAAGCTCCGCGCCCCGCCGAATTGGTGTATGAAGTCGGTCTTATGCGCGTCTAGGTAGTCAATGGCCTCAACGAGCAGCGCGACGAACTCGGGTTTCGCCTCCCGGAAAGAGAGGTGCCAGCAGCCTCCAGATTCGCCACAGCGTCCAGTTCGGCGTCCCGGAGCGGTTCCCGGTTGTCTTCCTCGTTCCGGGAGACAACATTCCGGTTCAGCCGCCGGTAGTGACCCTCTGGCTGCCCGCGAGTGTCGTCCACGCTCGAACGGACAGGAGAAAACTTGATCGGGCAACCCATCACCTTCCTGGGGCGGTTCCCGAAGCCTCCGAAGAGATCGAAAATCACGCACCCGTTGCTGGCGTGATATCGGTCGGTCATGATGCTGTCTCCGACCACCAGTGGGTCAGTCTGAATCCGCACGAACACGTCGCGGTCGATGTCTTCAATTATGATTTTGTGGGGGTTAGCGTGCTTCGAGAGCCTCCACCGAGGGGGGAGCCCTCTTAAAAGCCAGAGCTTGGAAGCACTACTGAATAGAATAGGCGTGTTTTCAACTACTGTTATCATGATACAGGTGAAATACTACGACCTTCAGACCGTGGATACGCGCCGTCGCAGCCGTGGGATTCCTCCACGTTCACGCGGAGGAGGATGTCAAGAATAAAATATCTATACTGTCTGCCATACTGGTCCGGTATGACAGAGCACTGGACCGACCACAATCAGATTTGCACTATCATGAAGAGTAAGACCGCTTCAGATGGATATATTATGATACTGACGGTTATATTACATAAAATGATAATAACGACAGTTTGATTTGGACGCTAATTAACTATTAATCGTGCGCGGGTAGCCAAGCGGTCAAAGGCGCAGCGCTTAGGACGCTGTCCTATAGAGGTCCGCAGGTTCGAATCCTGTCCCGCGCACTCCGATAGCTGATATACGTTTTGAGTACCACAGAAATCTAACCTAGCTAAAGCCGCCGCGTTATACCCATAACCATTTATAAATACATTACATAGAAGTACCATATGGCGGTGCTCTCTGACCTGGTAGATGATATTATAGCTGATATCCAAGGTCTTGTGATGTTTTCACCAACTGGCTCACGATATGAGCGCTTCATCAATGCAGATCTTGAGTATCCGATCATCGTTGTTGCTCCTGAAAATGATGTCAATGCCGCCACATATATTGAGTTACCAATCAAATTTGATGATGCTCGCGACCGAATTCGCTTTGGCATCGAGGGAGCAATCGAATCTGGGATCGTTACAGAAGGAGATGCCGTTGTTTGTAATCTCGGCATTTTCGAAGATGGCCTCAACTCTCTCGTGCGCGTTCGCGTTGGCGAATCGCTCCGATCAGGTATCTATGATCTATTTGTAAATTCCCGAGCTGATTCGAGTGTGATTCGGGATGTATTTAATGTTGCTATCGAGCTTGGAAAAAAGGGTCAGAAAGGCAAACCAGTCGGGGCGCTATTCGTTGTTGGTGATGCAGGGAAAGTAATGAATAAATCACGCCCGCTCAGTTACAATCCGTTCGAGAAATCACACGTTCATGTCGGTGACCCTATTGTGAAGGTCATGCTTAAGGAATTTTCACGACTTGATGGTGCATTCATTGTTTCGGATTCAGGGAAGATCGTCAGTGCATACCGGTATTTAGAACCGGGGGCTGAGGGGGTTGATATCCCGAAGGGACTTGGCGCACGACACATGGCTGGTGCGGCAATCACGCGTGAGACGAATTCGACGACAATCGTGTTATCTGAGTCCGATGGACTTGTCCGCGCGTTCAAAGGTGGAGAACTCATTTTTGAGGTCGATCCTGAGGTATACTAACGGTCAGTGTCATGTGGGTATTACAATCGTTCCCGCCTGTGGTACGTGAGTTCATTACTGCTGTCCCACAGGCGATATGGATTGCGACTCTCGTCTTCATCGCTAGCGCGGTTGCTGCTATTATTACTGGCAGGATAACGACACGTCTTCTGTTACAACTCAATATCCCAGCTGTTATCGAAGGAACAGCTTTTGAACGGACAGCACAAGAATTCGGAACATCAACTGTTAATCTCATCAGCGGACTTGTTAGGTACTTTATTATCACCGTCGGAGCTGTCGGGTCGCTCTCGCTCACTGATCTACAGTATGGAACCGCACTCTGGCAGGAAGCCGTTCAATTTCTCCCCCGTGTGTTCGTTGCACTGCTTGTCGTTGTTACCGGTATTCTCATCGGTGATAAAGTTGAGCTGTTTGTCGATGAGCGACTACGACAAATCAAGCTTCCCGAGATAACTATTATTTCCCGACTCGCGAAGTTCACTACATTCTATATTGCTGCACTCGTTGCACTTTCACAGTTGGGAGTCGCTACGCTTGCACTGGTAGTCTTACTCGCTGTGTATCTCTTTGCTGTCGTTGCTTTCGCCGCTGTTGCCTTTGTTGATTTATTAAAATCAGCAGCAGTCGGCACATATCTTCTGTTACACCAGCCATATGCAATCGGTGATGAGGTTGAGATAGGTGATACTCGTGGCATCGTACAGGAGATCGATCTATTTGTGACGCATGTCGAAAACGAAAATGAGGAGCTTATTATTCCGAATACGCTTGTTTTTAAACGCGGTATTGTTCGTGTTCGATAATATCAGAGCCAGTTTACAATCAAAATGGACTCTCATTGTCATCAACTGCGTTTAGTCCTATGAATCAAGGGGAGGTACAATATAGCTGATTACTCATTTTGAATTACTATTCGCTGCATCTGTCTATGAACCAGCAGCGTCTGACCCGGCTTGATTGGTCATCTGCTCCGCAGGAACACCACCAACAGTTGTCTCTGGAGGAACATCTCGTGTGACAAGAGAATTCGCTGCGACCTGTGCCTCCTCACCGATATGGACGCCTGGTAGTATCACTGCTTTTGCTCCAATCATTGCCTCCTTGCCGATTACAATTTCACCTGTTCGATATTCATCTTGAAGAAACTCATGACAAAGCAACACAGCGTCATATCCAATGATTGCATCATCCTTGATTGTAATCAATTCCGGCCAAAACACGTCCGGTGTTGCTTCAAGTCCCCATGAGACGCCCGTTCCGATATGTGCTCCAAGTCGACGGAGTGCCCAGTTTCGCGCCCGAAGTGATGGGATCAGCCGAGCGATCATAATAAGTATATAATTACTCACAACAACCCAGACGGGCTTTGCGTCTGTCCACTCCCACAATGAATTCGCCGGACCTGGTGTTGCGTTCCTGGTTAATCGATGATGTCTATCAGTCATAGTATAGTATTTTATCTCTTTTTGTCCTATGCTGTCTGATCACTAAGCGTTGTGTGGGGACTGCAGTGATGATAATTACGGAATTTCTGCTCAGAGCTGACGTGATATGAGCTACTGTGCAGGGTGATCCCTCTGTGTGTTCGACACCATCCTCACCATCATCCAACCCACCGTCCCGTTGAGTACGCGACTATCTGCTTGGAGCCTGTGAAACACCTTGACGCACTACTCCTCACGAATTGCATCCATATGCTCAATCCGACGCTGAAGAAGCGATGGTGTTCCGACATCATGTCGCACACGAAGTCCATCAGCGACAGTGGAAAGTGCTGTTTCAGCCTGTGATTCAGCTGTTGCAATTGAGTCTGCAATTCCGACAACCGCGAAGGCACGTGATGTCGTGGTATATAACCCATCTTCGCGGGAATCAACGCTCGCATAGTATACCCTTACACTCTCTGCGGACTCCTCATCGACAGTAATTTTTGTCCCACTGTGTGGGTCTGTTGGATATCCCTCTGGAACGGCATACTTGCACACAGTCGCTTGATTACTGAAACTGAGCGCTGGGAGTGACTCATCATGCTGTGCTGCGCGCATAATGTCAAGAAGTGATGTCTCTAATATCGGGAGCGTATTCATCGCTTCTGGATCACCGAATCGAGCATTGAATTCAATCACCCGTGGACCATCGCTTGTGAGCATAAACTGCCCATACAAGACTCCTTTATATGCTGGCAATGCTTCGACAGTCGCCTCTAAGATTGCGACTGCATCTGTATACTCCTCAGCACTCATGAATGGGAGTGTTTGTGTTGTATCGCTGTAACTTCCCATACCACCAGTGTTCGGTCCAGTGTCGCCTTCATATGCACGCTTGTGGTCTTGAATTGCTGGAGTTATTCGAAGTTCACCGTTCGCAACGAACGCTTGCACGGTAAACTCTTCACCAACGAGTCGCTCTTCGAGAACAATCTGTTCATACTCGCTTTCGCGGAGATACGACTTTGCCTCACTCTCAGTCACTTGATCACCAATCACCCGGACTCCTTTGCCCCCTGTCAATCCCGCAGGCTTGACTGCAAGGTCATGTTCAGTCTCATCAATATATGCACAGGCAGCTTCAATCTCTTCAAAGACAGCAAAGTCTGGACATCCAGGAATAGACTCTGATTGCATGAACTGCCGCTGAAACGCTTTGTCTGTCTCGATCCGTGCGGTCTCTGCTGTTGGTCCAAATGTATACACACCGGCTGCGTCAAGCGCATCTGCAACTCCTGCTTCGAGTGCTGATTCAGGTCCAATAATGGCGAGGTCTGCATCAACCGGATCAGTTGTTGCGTATTCAACAATTGCATCGACACTCGTTGCTGATATTGAGTTAAAATCAGCACTGAGAGCAGCGATGCCTGGATTTCGATTCTCTGCACAGGCGTATAACCTGCATCTTGCATCTGCGGTTAATGCTTGAGCGATAGCGTGTTCACGACCACCACCACCGATAAGGAGGACCGACTCAGTGTTGCCCATACGCCGAGTGGGTCTATACGAGTGTGTAAAGCTTGCTTTTTGCTGTACAGATTCGGTCTCTATCTATGGTTATCGTATCATGCACCATCTATATGCTATCACTCAGTGATATTTGTATCCACTAACAGGAGTTGGCTCTCTTTATCGGATATAAGGAGCATGAATCTGCTCATTCAGCACTTTTCAATTTTCTTCACACGGCTTTTGCCCCGGCATGACTAATAGTATATATGTCGGATACACCAGTGCGGAATCGACTTGACAATGAGGCAAGCCCTTATCTCACACAGCACGCCGAGAATCCCGTTAATTGGCAGCCGTGGGATGACCGTGCACTTGAGTATGCGGAATCGGCGGACAAACCGATTTTTCTCTCTGTTGGATATGCTGCGTGTCATTGGTGTCATGTCATGGCTGAGGAAAGTTTTGAGGACGATACTGTTGCGAATATCCTCAATGATTCATTTGTCCCAATCAAGGTCGATCGTGAGGAACGACCAGATCTCGATCGTATCTATCAGACAATCTGCCAGCTCGTTACCGGTGGCGGTGGGTGGCCATTATCTGTCTGGCTCACACCAGAGGGCAAGCCATTCTATGTTGGCACATACTTTCCAAAGACGGAGCGACCCGATCGTGGCGATACTCCTGGATTCTTAGAGATCTGTCAATCGTTTGCGACTGCGTGGGAGAATGACCGGTCGGAACTCGAATCCCGTGCGGATCAGTGGGCAGACGCACTTCAAGATCGGCTTGAGGTCGACACGAACGCTGATACTGACACTGACATTGGTGCTGACGGTGATGTTCCCGCTGCTGATGTTGCGTCATCTCAGACAGATTCAGATTCAGATTCAAATTCAGATTCAAATTCAGACTCCGATGACGATTCCAAGATGGATCTTCTCACGTCAGTATCCACAGCTGCAATCCGTGCGACCGATAATGAGTACGGTGGCTTTGGCTCACGCGGACCGAAATTCCCACAACCAGGACGAATCGAGGCATTGCTCCGTGCGCATGCGGAAATCGATAGAGAGACTGCACTTGATGCGGCAACAGCGACACTTGATTCGATGGCTGCGGGTGGTGTGTATGATCATGTCGGAGGTGGATTCCACCGCTATGCAACAGATCGCGAATGGACGGTTCCGCACTTTGAGAAGATGCTGTATGACAATGCTGAACTCCCTCGGGTCTACTTATCTGCATACCAACATACCGGGCGCGACCGATATGCAAGAATCGCTCATGAGACATTTACATTTCTCTCACGTGAACTTCAACATCCTGAGGGTGGATTCTACAGCACGCTTGATGCACAAAGTGAGGGCGAAGAGGGACGGTTCTATGTTTGGACGCCGGAAACAATCCGTGATGCAATTGCTGACTCACAAACAGCAGATATCGCGATTGATCGATTTGGTGTGACAGAAAGCGGGAACTTTGAAGGGTCGACTGTTCTCACCGTTACCGCTTCAATCTCACAACTCGCTACGAAATACTCACTCACGACTGATGAAATCGTCTCACGACTTTCGGATGCACGTGATTCGCTTTTTGAGGCTCGCACAGACCGTGAGCGTCCTCATCGAGATGAAAAGATTCTGACCGCATGGAATGGGCTTGCCATCTCCAGTCTCGCTCGCGGTGGATTGATCTTAGAGACCGAACGGTACACACAGTTGGCACATGATGCTCTCTCATTTATTCGCACGCACCTGTGGGATAGCGATGCCGAAAGGCTCTCTCGGCGGTATAAGGACGGTGATGTGGATGAGACAGGATATCTTGATGATTATGCATTCCTTGCGCGCGGTGTCTTTGACCTGTATCAAACCACGGGTGCCGTTGAGCATCTTCGTTTTGCAGTCACGCTCGCTGAAACAATCGTGAGACTATTTTATGACCCTGCGGGTGAGACGCTATATCTGACGCCTGCAGATGCTGAATCACTCGTTGCTCGACCACAGGACCTTCGCGATCAGTCGACGCCATCGAGTGCTGGGGTTGCAGTACAGATACTCAATGCGATTGACCCGTTTACATCAACTGACCTCTCAGGTATCGCAAGTGCTGTTGTTGATACACACGCTGATGAGATTCGGAGTCGACCGCTTGAGCACATCTCATTAGCAATGGCTGCTGATTCTCGCGCTCGCGGACATGATGAGGTTGTCATCGCCCGTGACATCGATACCGAGCTCTCAGAATCGATTCGCTCTGATATCGCATCAACGTATCTTCCGGGAGTTCCTCTTTCACAGCGTCCTGCGACCGAATCAGCGCTTGAATCCTGGATTGATGAGTTAGGACTTGACTCAACACCAGCGATTTGGGCAGGACGTCATCAACGAAATAATAAAGCGACTATCTATGCATGCTCTGGGCAAGCCTGCTCACCACCGACTCATTCACTCACAGATGCTCTCGAATGGTTTGATGCAGATATGAATGCGAGTATCAATACCGCTCACTCAGATTCCACCAGTCGCGGTGATACCGACACCGATGGAGTCGATGTCGATGCGGTTGACGGAGTCAACCTGGGTGAGGAGACAAATAATTCCGACGATTAATCCCCTCGTAACGAGGGCATATATGCATCTCATTCTTATCAGGTGTCTCTTTCTCTCTGCGCACTCCGGCCGGTCACCTGATGATTGAGGACTCTTATCCGTTCTATACAATATAAACCTAAACCATATCTTAGATATTTTGTCAGAACAGTCAAAATAGACAATCTAACGCGCACAGTGAGAGTGCAACGAGTGATCTAACCAATACCGGTGGTCGAATCGCGTACGTCGTTAGCGACAATCCACAGTTTGATTATTTCGGCACTCGGCGAATCAGACAGGAATTCACCAGTAACAACCGCTTCAAGCTCACGTAGTGAAAATATCATAAGACGTACTGAAACTGGTGGTGTCGAGTCCACCTGTAGGGACTGATCTTCACGGACATAATGCAGGTGTTTGGGCGTTATTGTTTTCATGCGACCATCGTGAAGCCGCGAGGGGAAACAAAAAATTCGTACGTGTTGCCGACTAGTCCCATGCGTGATGCACCTCTGCGAGCGCTACGGGTCACCTACCCCATGGTACTTTACTTAATGACAAGATCGCATGGTTACGGAGAATCGAGGAGAAAGCCTCGCGCTTCAGGGGAGGATGTCAACGTGAACTACCCTCAGATATCTTCCAGCAACAGGGGGAATAAATACACGATCATACACCTTTTCGTGGAAGCAGTTCAGCCTGACACTCTGAGCAAGCAAGGAGATTATGTGACTCCGTACACAGCGTTGTCTCGAGACATAACTCACACTCACGTTCGACCTCAAATACCTGCCCGCCCCAGCGGTGTGGCGAGAGTCGTTCACTGACGCGGATTGATCTGAGCATCTTCTACAGTGTGTTATGAAAACCGTACATAAGTCCCTTGTTATAATACGAACACTCTGAATATATACTGGTAATACGTGTATAATGGTACACGACAGGTAACTCAGACAATCACTCGGTGAGCTGCCCGGCAAGAGAGACCGCGATAGGAACCGATTCAGTTTCAACAAATCGTGCAACCTCCTCGTTTTCGCGCTCGACAACAACTGTTGGAATCCGATTGATTCCGTATTCCTCGACACGCGGTCCATGTTTCTCTCCATGAGCATTTTTCTCAACGGGGTATTCATGCACTTGCTCACCTAGTATGTCAGCAGCACTCATTGCGGCTGCAAAGTCGGGCAGCTGTCTTCGGCAGTCATTACACCAATCGCCGCCCCATACTCGGACTGTGAGATTATCATCACTGAAGACGGCTACAACATCCGACCATGAATCAGCATCCCATACCGGATTTGGTTTCATTGTCTCAAGCGTTCTTTCAGTATCTGTCTCAGCCATATCTAGCAGTTATCACGAGCTATCCTAAATGTGCGGATATACACAGCATGATCGATAGCTCTCGATATTCGTTACATTCGATTCTCAATTGAGTTGCATTGCTACAATGAGTGTTTCAGATAGCGATTCCTCTTCATTTTGGTCGTTACCGTCTTACCCATCACCGACGAATATTTGTTCTGATGGACGCGAACGTTTTGGAAACAATTGGATCACCGCTCGTCCGCGTTGATTCTCCGCCGGGTGCGACAATCGCTGCAAAGATTGAGTCGAAAAACCCTGGTGGCTCTGCAAAGGACCGACCAGCACTTGCGATGGTTGAGCGTGCTGAACGCGCCGGTGATATCGAGCCGGGTGATGCGCTTGTTGAGCCGACAAGTGGAAACACTGGCATTGGATTGTCCGTTGTTGCTGCCGCGAAAGGGTATGATCTCACAGTAGTGATGCCCGCTTCACAGTCACCAGAACGGCGCGAGTTGATGCGAGCGTATGGTGCTAAAATCGAGTTGATTGATGGCACAATCAGCGATGCAAAGGATCGTGCTGATGACCTGGAAGACAGCGGAATGACACAGCTGCGACAGTTTGAGAATGCGGCTAATCCTGATGCTCACTATCAGACAACCGCCGAGGAGATTCTTGACCAAATCGAGGGACGAACTGTTGATGCACTTGTTGCTGGCGTTGGCACTGGTGGAACAATCTCCGGCATTGGACGACGTCTTCGCGAAGAGTTTCCAGCCATGTCCGTTATTGCTGTTGAGCCAGCTGAAAATGCGGTCATCTCCGGCTCAGAACCTGGCAATGATGATTTTCAGGGTATGGGTCCAGGATTTATCAGCCCGAATCTTGATACGGAATTGATTGACGGTGTTGAGACTGTCACAATCGATGCAGCTGAAGCGGAATGTCGACGCCTCGCACGAGAGGAGGGAATTCTTGTCGGACAGTCATCCGCAGCGTCAAATATCGCCGCAAAACGTATTGCGACACAACTTGCCGACCCCACGCAGCCTTGCAATGAGCGCAAACCGGGATATATCATTGAAGATGCACCCAACTCAGGATCTGCTGTGACAACTTCATCTCTCTCGACTAATGAGAACGGTAATCGTAACCGTGAGGCTGACACTGACACTGACACTGACACTGATACTGATACTGTTGACACTGCTGAGCCCACGAATACAACAACAGAGTATGAACATGAAGCCGGGATAGCCTCTTCTTCTTCTGAGGAAGCCAATACACGTTCGAACTGCCCACTGGTTATTACGGTCTTCTGGGACAGCGGAGAACGGTATATGTCAACTGGACTGTTTGATGATCCAGGTGAGAATCACGAATGAGGGTCGGCATCGTCAACTTATTATATCAGAGTATCCAGGTATTGATCCTCAATTGAGTGCGGTTGAGACAACCTGGACGCCATATGTTTATCAGGCGATATAATCATAATTATGATACTGATTACGATTATGACTACAATGACGATTGTGGCACAATAAGTTCAATCGGATGCGTACTTGATCGACCTAAAACCGAATCGAGTTGGTCAAGACAGGACGTTCCAGAGGCAACGACAGTCTGGTCACGAGCATCGGGTGTTGTAAACTGATCCACGAGTTCATTCCCGACTGCAACGCTTAATTCATAATATTCGGACTTGTACCCAAAGGACCCAGCCATGCCACAGCATTCAACATCAGATGTTAGCACATCATATCCCAAGTGGTCCAGGACTGCCTCAGTATGACGGTCAACACCCAGCGTCCGTTGCTGGCAATGGTTGTGATATGCAACCCTATCAGTATCATTTCCTGATCCACTCAGTCCACTGATATCAGCGCCATTTTCGATCCAATCCATACACATATTCCATTATCTCACATGCGTTCGTCGAAAGGCGCTCATATGAGGACTGTGGGAGGAACCGCTCGTACCCTCGATCGAACATTGCTAGATCTGATGGCTCAATTAGCATAATATCACGCCCATCATCGAGATATGGTGTAAGATCGCCTACGACGCGACTGGCATGGTCCTCTGCGGGTGGAATCCGCTGGACAAGTCTAGAGGTAGACTCCGGGCTGTGCCAACCAGCCGGGACTCCTATCCTCGCCCAAACTGACCGAAAACTCGGAGTTACTTTGTGTCTGCTTTCAACAGTCAACTCCGCGACCGATTCCGTGAGAACCGGGCGGTCATCGACTAGGTTCGATTATTGCATAATCATTGAGGGCGGGCAGACCGGAATTGGAATCGGAGAATGAGGCAGAACCACTCTATTCTGATCTCTTTCCCGTTTCTGTATTCGGTTGTGACCACCTGACAATCATTTGGTAAAAACCTCAGCTTGGAACTATTACTGTGAGCGAGCTCGGTGGTGTCGATGAGGATAACCGGAGCAGACGCGGCAACGAACGTCTCGACAACTGGGCGTCCAAGCGGCTAATGAACATCATCGAATACAAAGCCCGTGAATGTAGCATCGAAGTTGGAAATCCCGGACGAAGGTGGCACGTGATCATGAGGACGATGAAAGTCGCGTTGAGCGTGGACTAGGAACTGTGACCGCTGTGATGTGGTCGCCCGGCAACATGAACGAAGCATATAATATCAGACAGCAAACGCTCCCTATGACTCCCGTTGAGAGGTCGCGGTAACGGCAACTTGCTCTGGTCTCGCGTCATTCAATTCAACTGTACTCGTGGGTTCCAATCGAGAGCAACCGCCGGATGACGCGCAAATCATAGTATCCCAGCGTTTTGGATGCGGTCGGGATTTCTGCGTCTCCAGACCCAAAAAATGTCAATTGATATATACATATTACTCTTGATAAGCACTCTTTCGGAAAAATATGATACCCTGTCCACTGCTGGACATCGTCTCAACTGTCAGAAATCTATTGCCAGTCCCTTGGAATCATCACGCCGAAGCTCACTCAGTATCGTCTGCCGTCTCCTGTGATTTCCCTGGTGAATCGCTCTTTTCATGTCCGCCCTCGTCATCTTCGGACTTGTTGTTATTTTTGTCGTCTGGCGTCCGCTCCGCTGATGTCTCATCAGTCTTATCAATCGTAATATCGACTGGACCGGTGCTTGTGTCGGACGGTGTCTCGTCAAACCCAGAGTCAGATTCGGCACTCGTCTCCGTCTCTACATCTGTGTCTGTGTCTGTGTCTGTGTCTGTGTTTGTATCCATGTCCGATTCAGACTGTGCTGCTGTGCCTGCGCCAACGACATATCCAATCGTCCCACCGACGAGCCCGCCAATGATTGCTCCGCTAGGACCGCCTCGTTTTAACCCTGTAATTGTCCCAACAAATCCACTAATCGCGGAGACAGTACTCGGATCAACGCCCTGCTGTGTTATCGTCTCGGTGTCGTATTGATCAGCTGTCATCACCACAGATACTCACCGCAGACAAACGAATGTTTGCCATACAATGAGTGGATATCTTAAGAGGACCGCGACACAGAGTCGAATTGGTGTAGTCGGTAAATACAGATACCCTACTCAATCGGAGTTACATCTTCGATTAGTTGCTTTCCGATAGAGCGGGTCCCACCGTCGGTTAACTCCAGCATAAACATACTCCCAACGTCCTCATACCCTGAAACGGTGAGTGTCCTCTGATCACCATCTGTAATCTCATGCGGTTCGGCTAACGTAATTTCATAGGCTTCGTCTGCCATAGCATGCACATTCTGTTCTACATCTGTATTGGGTTGTCGGTCACAACAGCAGAGAGCCCGATATGCAATCTGAGTAATATAATTGAGTCACATTATGAGACAAACTCCAACTATCCAGTGAGCACAGGGTCGGATTGGAGTGATAGTGAACTGTCTCGGGGTCACATCATCATCAATATCAAAGCCCGGAAGCACCTGCCTTAGTTTCTCTGCAGATATCATATGAGATATCTGTTTGCTGCAGTTCGCAATGATCGTCGAAGACGGAAATCAAACGATTTCATACACAAGCGGAGACGATGACTGCGAGATAACCACGGACATAGACATGAGACCTAAACCCAGGTGATGGGGAACCTTACAACGGTTATTATACAGAATCAAGGAGAATCCCTGCGGGTTCAGCCGCAGGATGAATCCGACAACTCGAAGTCAATCTCCGCTACGAGAGCCACTCTGATATTTGACAATCCGTCGGTTAAAGCGACAGGCGGTTCCACATATGGGTAGGAATTAGGCTTGGGGACGGAGCGGTTCCCGCCAGTCCGACGATGGCGGTCTGTCCGCCCCAAGCAATCAGACAATAATCTGAACCAGTCAGGTGAATGGTCGGTCCCTCTCAGTATCATGAATCGATGCAGTTGCAGTTGCAGTTGCAGATGCAGTGCCCGACTGCTTGCAAACACCACACAAAGTAACTCTGAGTCCACCGAGGTCTGCCGGACTCCCTAGGGCAAAAACAACTGTGGGAGTCCGAACATGACCGAGGAGAGGAGTCCCGGGGGCGGGAGCTGGGGCTGGGGCTGAGATGTGGCACTCTCGGCACCAGCAGTCCTTACTTCACTCGACTCGCGACAGTCCGTGAACCCCACACGGATTCTCACCATGTCGGGGTTCGGTGGAGCTGCAACCCTGCAATCTCCACCGCTCACGCTCTACGCTTACGCTACGCTCACGCTCACGCTCAGGATTCCTCCGCGTTTACGCGGAGGAGGATATCAAACTTGGCGTCTTAGTTCATCTATATCAATAATATTGCCACGACTGCAGTCGTCACTGGCGTTGTGATAATTGTGATATTCTGCCATGTCGAACCCTGCACAACGAACGCCCCGGCTTGACGAGCTTCGGCTGGATTACTGATAATTGCAATATCGCCAGTTGATAAGCTTGCAGAAAAACTCAAAAGGAGGATAATCGGAAGCACTACCGCTGTGTTTATTGAGATGAATGTCCCGACAAGTGCAGCAACAGTAAGATACACCGCTAGTGGCGCTGCTGCAACCGCTTGTATTGCCCATGTCGGCGTTGATGTATCGATTTCAGCATCAAACTGTCCCAGTGGTACCGTCGTCCCTGACCACTGCGGAAGAATACGGATTACAGGATTAAGTCCAACCAATACCGCAACAGCAGCGTGAGCAAGTTCATGTGGAAGCACAATCGGTGCAATAAATACCCGAGCAATTGTTTGCCACCGGGCGCGCGAACTGCTATTTGATCCTAGTTGGCTTTCTGTCTGAGATTCAGATGCCGACCCCAACGCTGCATCACCCTCGGTATTATTTGTCGAATCTGGATTCCGATTATCAGAGGTCACATTATCTATCTCCGAGTGTAAACCGCTCTTTTTATCAGTCACTGTTGAGCGGTCAGGACGCTCCACCATCCAGTTATTGATTCATCAAACATATGCTCTGGCACTATTGGTGCTGGCACCGGTTGGAACCCATTATGACGCATGTCGGCAATCCCGCTGTATCGCTCCACCGGTCGCCCAGCGAAATCAAGCACGCGAATCTGCTTGTCGTCATCCCGATGGTACGCGTATGGAAATCGTTCCCGAGGCGGACACGCAAGCGCGTCAACATTATCGAGTCGCACAAGAACCTCGTCATTAGCACGGAGTTCGATCCATGGTCTGTTCGTTTCGGTATCAATATTCGCTTTCGTTCCTGTTCCTGCTTCTGCTTGTCTCTGTTAGTGGATTCAGATCAGTCGCATTTTCTTCAGTCGTATGCTCATTTGTGGGTGATTCTATCGACGTTGTCTCATCTGTCACCTCCGAATTTTCTGTTTTTCCTGGTCCGATATCAGTATCACTCTGTCCGGTTATTTCTCTTGGGTCCTCATCTGATGTGACTGCCGGAGTGTCATCTGAGACTGTCGCAACCAGACCGGGCTGTCCTGATGGAGTTCGGGATTCAATCCATAAAAGAGGTTCTGACGTTGGAACAGCGGCATATCCTCCCTCAGCAAGTGGGATCCGGTCCGGTCCAGCGTAGAACTGTCGCTCATCATTGGTGCTCTCTGCAACTCCAACCGGTGAGGTTAGAATATTCGTAATCTGTGCTGTTGTCTGTTGATTTGACGTCACGAACAGCGTCGCTCGGTTATGAGATTGATTGTTCCATATGCGCGAGAGCACGACCGTTGGATCAACTTCGCGGACTGTCTCGATTGCAATCGACCACCCTGAAGATAACAGCGTCTCTGGCGTTGGCGGTTCTGATGCGCGAGCATCCATCACCGGACGCTCATCGCGATTCCCCGATTCAGCAGGCGACACCGCTGTGTTATTACTGGCTGTGTGGGCGATTACCGGTGGTGTCGCCGCATCACTTGACCGCGAAGTCACCAAACCGGCGCGATGACACCGATCGATTCCGGCGGTCAAAAGCCTCTCATTCATTATCATCGATACGCCCCCAACTAGTAAGTGGATTGTGGGGGACAAATCAGACTAACCGAATCGGAATGTGTCTGAGTATACCAGTATTATGCTATCTCTGATTTATCGAGATATTGATAAATTGTGAATACGCTCACAACTGACATCCTCCTCCGCCTGTAGACGCCGAGATTCTCCGTGCTCTCTATAATTTGTTATTTACACTTGTTTGTGCAATCAGGATACTGATTTTGTGTTGGCATCATAAAATGATTATTTATTCGGATATCAAAGTCAATTGATATCAATTCTGATATTGAACCGCAAATGTGTGTGACCGTCAGAATGTCCCTGGAACGATAACGTATGCGAACAGCAGCGTCAATAGTCCAGTCGCGACACCATAGTACAGCACTGGAATTAATTCAAGTCTGATCACACGACCTTCTTCGCCGATGAGCCCAACAACGGTGAGCGCGGCAACAACATTATGAATTGCAATCAGATTCCCAATCGCACCACCGACAGCCTGTGCAGCAACCACGATTACCGTTGGTGCCCCGACATCCTGTGCGGCCTGGAACTGGAAGAGTCCAAATAGAATATCGCTCACGGTATTTGATCCTGCGATGAATGCGCCGAACGCACCAATAAATCCTGAGAAGAATGGGAATGCAGCACCTGTCACATCAGCCGTCAACTCCGATAGTAGCCCAAGCATTCCAGCAGAAACGGCGGCGTTTTCGAGAACAACACTACTTCCTGATCGTTGCATAATCATGACTGTTGCAACAGCAAACCAAAGTGCAATCACTGCCGGAGCGATATTCCGGAATGCCTCACTCCATGATGCTTTGATCTCATTGGTATCCATGCCGTGGATTGCGTATGTCAATACAGATACAAGGATAAACAACGACCCTGGAAGATACAGCAGTTCGATACCCTCTGAGAACGGCGTTCCAAGAATATTATTCCATGTGAGAACACCCGTCGAGGCTAAGAATGATTGCACCGATCCAATAACGCGCGTTGCGATGAGCAGTGCTGCGACAAGAACATACGGTGTCCATGCTGTCAGCAGTGACATGTCCTTCGTCTGTAAATCAGCAGGTGATGCTGATGCAGTCCCACCATCAGCAGCGACCGTTCTATCACTTTCCGACTGCGACTGCGACTGCGACCCAACGCCTTGTCCAGGTTCAATTGATCCGACCCAATGGTCAGGCCACCCTGACCGCGGTCCAAAGTCCCACGTCTTATCAGGGATGAAGTATCCAGCTCGAAGTGTTGTTGTGACAATGATTAATCCAACCATCGCCCCAAGCAATGCAGGGAACGTTGGACCAAGATAGATTGCTGTCAAATTATACGGAATAATAAACGATACCCATGCAAACAGCGTCAGCGGTAGCACCTCAATCGCCGGTCTAATTGATCGCTCTTCGCCAAAGAATCGTGTCATCATCGCAACGCCAATGAACGGAATCGCAATTCCGACAATTGAGTGGATAAGAGCCGCCCAGACCCCGATTTGGGCAACATACGCTCCAGTGCTTTCATATGCACCGGATGCAACGATTTGCTGTGCTGCATTTGTTCCCTCTGCAAAGACAACATCACGGAGACCAATAATCAATGGAGTTCCAACAGCACCGAATGTGATTGCGAGAATGTTGCCTGTTAAGGCAACAACAACAGCAGCTAATGGCGGGAACCCAAGTCCGACGAGTAGTGGACCAACAATCGCTGCCGGTGTTCCGAACCCAGCAGCACCCTCGATAAATGATCCCATGAGGAAAACCAATAAGACAACCTGCACACGTCGATCATCACTGATTGATGAGAATCCAGCGTTAATCACGTCAAACGCGCCGGATTGCCTCAATGTGTATAAGAGTAAAATCGCACCAAACACAATAATGAGGATCCGAGTTGCCGTCATCGCTCCACGAATGGATGCAGCAGCAATCAACGTTGGAGTCATCTCCCATCCAACGTATGCAACACCTGCAGCAATCAGCCATGCGACGGGCATCGTCCTCGTTGCCGGTTGATACAGCCCTACCATCAAAACAGCAATCGTTATCAGCGGCAGTATTGCCAAAGCAGCGAGTGTTATTTCTACCATACGTACACCGGTCTTGCGTTATTTGATACAGTTGGTTTCATTATCATATGTGCTCAGGTTCGATTCAATATATCGGCTGATAATCAGCAGACAACGATGTGTATTGATGCTGATTAACCCTCAGCCTATATTTTTGCGTTCTTACACTATTATTTATACTTAACTGACTTTATCTACTCAGTGGTTTGTTATCAAATATCATGTAAAAGTCGGATAACACGTAATGGGTACACTCACCCCGATGAAACCCACAATCAGAGATGGGACAACTATCAGTTGACATCGAAGTGTATAACGGAGGCTTTTATGAACGGAGATAACATATTTCGCATAAACAATGGCAACAAATACGCCATCCACGATTGATGAGCACTCACTGGGCAACGAGTCTGATCCTGCTGGCGAGGGCACATATGATTATGTCAGTGATGACATCGAACGACCGGGATTAATGGAAGATCTCGACGCTCGCGTTGACGGTGATGTTCGCTTTGATACGTATTCGCGACAATTATATGCCACTGATGCATCTGCATATGAACAAACACCGATTGGAGTCGTAATGCCAACACATACCGGTGATGTTTCTACGGTAATGGAGTACTGCGCGGAGCAGCAAATCCCTGTTCTTCCCCGCGGTGGCGGCACAAGCCTCGCTGGACAAACAGTAAATGAGGCTGTTGTCATTGACCTCGCGCGATATATGGATGATGTCGAAACAATCGATACAGATAATGAAACAGCAACTGCACAAGCCGGTGTTCGACTTGGTGATTTGAATGCGGCAGTTGAACCATATGGACTTAAATTTGCACCTGATCCTGCGTGGGGAGATAAATCGGTGTTAGGTGGAGCGATTGGAAATAACTCAACCGGTGCACACTCATTACAGTACGGGAAGACCGATTATTATCTTGAGACGGTTGAGGTCGTTCTTGCGGATGGAACTGTGACAACGTTTGGCGAAGTCACCATGGACACGCTTCGTGAACGCGGTGATCCTGACGGCGATCTTGAAGCACAGATATATGCAACAGTCGCGCAGACCCTGAGCAATCATGCTGATGAAATCGCCCGTCAATATCCGGATCTCAAACGAAACGTTTCAGGATATAATCTTGATATGCTCGTGGATGAACTTCGTGGACAACGCCGTCTCCCCGATAATTCTGCCATTGACCCAGAGAGTGAACCTGGTTCAGTTAACCTTGCTCGTCTTCTCGCTGGGTCGGAAGGAACACTTGCAACAGTCACACAGGCGACTGTCTCATTAGAGTCGATCCCAGAAACGAAAGCAGTTGCATTACTCACATATGATGACGTATTGGGTGCAATGGAAGATGTCGCACCGATACTTGAACATGATCCTGCCGCTGTTGAGGTAATGGATGATGTTCTTTTAGACCTTGCCCGAGAGACTGCTGAATTCGAAGATGTTGTTGGGCTTCTTCCAGACGGAACTGACGCTGTTCTCCTCGTCGAGTTTTATGCTGACAACGATGAACATGGGCGTCAACAGGTTGCTGATCTTGTTGCTGATCGTGTCCCCGGTGATGAAACAGAAGCTGAACCGAGCCCTGGAGCGTCATCAATCACGACTGCAGACCAAACCGCCGTTCAATCAATGGAGGCACATGATGCTGAAACCCGTGAGAAATTTTGGAAGATGCGGAAATCTGGACTTCCGATTCTCCTTTCACGGACGAGTGATGAAAAACATATTGCGTATATCGAAGATACAGCGATTCCAGCAGAAAACCTTCCGGCGTATATTTCTGACTTCCAGGATATTCTCGACGACCACGATACATTTGCATCGTACTATGCACATGCTGGTCCAGGCGTACTTCATATCCGACCGTTAATTAATACAAAAACTGCTGAGGGGGTCGAGACGTTCGAATCAATTGCTGATGCAGTGACTGATCTCGTGGTAAAATATGGTGGGTCTGTTTCAGGCGAGCACGGCGATGGTCGTGCACGAACGCAGTGGAATCGAAAACTCTACGGTGACGAACTATGGGATGTTTTCCGTGAACTGAAGTCTGCATTCGACCCCCAGTGGCTGTTGAACCCAGGAAATATTTGTGGAGAACACGCCTCGACTGCAAACCTCCGGTTTGACCCCGAATACGAATTTGATGCCGGATTTGAGCCGACGATGAACTGGGAGGTCGACAACGGATTTGAAGGAATGGCTGAACTCTGTCATGGATGTGGCGGGTGTCGTGGTCCACAGGAGACGACAGGTGGTGTTATGTGTCCAACGTATCGGGCAGCCGAAGAGGAGATCCAAAGCACCCGTGGTCGAGCGAACATGCTTCGACAGGCAATGAGTGGGGGTCTCGACGAAGATGAGCTGTTTGAGGATGAATTTGTCGAGGAAGTATTGGATCTTTGTATCGGGTGTAAGGGGTGTGCAAAAGACTGCCCAAGTGGCGTCGATATGGCAAAGATGAAAGCAGAGATTACGCATCAATATCACCAACGAAATGGATCAAGCTTTCGTGATAAGTTATTCGCGAATGTTACTACAGTCCTCAAACTCGGGTCAAAATTCGCTCCTCTTTCGAATCTTGCCCAGCAGGTACCTGGCAGTGGCATTCTTCAGGAGAAACTATTAGGAATCGCGCGTGAACGGACGCTCCCACCATTCCATCGGCAAAGTTTCGTTGATTGGTTTGAGCAACGCGGTGGCGCAGCTATTCCCGCAGATGAAGCAACTCAGCGGGTCTTATTATTCCCAGATACATATACAAATTATAATCATCCTGAGGCAGGTCAAGCAGCAGTTCATACACTTGAATCACTCGGGGTTCATGTCCAAATCCCAGATGATGTGACTGGGTCTGGACGACCACCACACTCGAAAGGATTTCTTGACAAAGCAAGACAGAGAGCACAGACGAATGTCGATGCCCTTTCACCACGTATTGCTGATGGGTGGGATGTCGTTGTTGTTGAGCCATCTGATGCTGTTATGTTCCAGCGTGATTATCTTGATCTCCTTGCAGGATCAGATGTTGAACGTGTTGCAGAGAATACATATGGGGTAATGGAGTATATCGATACGTTTCGGTTACTTGCTGAGACAGGACACACTGATAGTGTAAGTGCAACAGCCCCATCACTGACGTATCATGGTCACTGTCATCAAAAATCAACAAAGAAAGACCACCATACTGTCGGTGTACTCCGCCGTGCTGGGTACGAGGTAGACCCACTTGACTCAACCTGTTGTGGAATGTCAGGTAGTTTCGGGTATGAGACAGAGCATTATTCAATGTCACAAGCTATTGGACAGATCTTATTCGACCAGATTGATGACAGTAATGGGGATGTTGTGATTGCACCCGGAGCATCATGTCGATCACAGATCGGTGACCGACCAGATGGAGACGATCCACCACACCCTGTTGAGTTACTTGCCGAAGCGGTTAGTAAATAGCCGTATTAGCTGATAGACACTAATTGCTGATAATCAAGTAAATACACTCTCGTTGTCCAGCCGAGTTGCTCACCGCTTGAAGAATCGCTCACGATGTGACTCATTGTGTCGTTGAATGAGTATAAATGGAATCACCCCCTATAGTACTTGCCGGGGTGCCTCTGACGACCGGCATTCATATGAGGGATTCTCACACAGCATACTATCGTTGACGACGGATTTGCCCGAACCGACGCGATGATGTGTATGCTACTGGTAATCTCATCCTCATATGATTTCGATGAGACACACTCTCATGTCGATAAGATATTCTTTGATAATACTCTCACCAGTTGTGAGCGTCGATGGATGATTTACAGCATTACCGAAATAGCAATTCAGTGCTGGATTGAATCCGCAATATGCGTCAATTTCAATAGCCACCTGACCACGTGTCGACTTCAATACGCTCGATGACAACGTGTCCAAGCCACTGAAAAGCACATAATGTGAATATTCAAGCTAGGGAGTCGAGCAGGAGCAAGCGGGTTCAACCGTCGGAGATAGTCAACTCCCGGATAGCACTGACGCATTGATTGCGTATGCGTGTGACGGAGGCTGATCGAAACAGGTGTGTTGTACAGGCACAATCAGATGAACCAAACCCATCCAATGGTGATTGTTTTATCCGATTAAGTAATGATGATGCAAGATCACATTCAATGTCAGCTGTGGGGACAGCGATGACGGCTGTGAGCGATACGTCCTGATGACTGATGAGGTAATCAACATGCCAATGTGTGACATCGTGCATTCCCATAGCCACACGCCGATGTCGATCGACACGCCCGAGTCCATTCGACCCGAAAGCACTCCCAACGTATGCGTACCCACCTGCGGGGAATACTGTCGTTTCATGAGCACCAACGGTCAATGACGTCGGATCATCCACAGTTATACACAGCAAATAAGTTCCTGGCGGAGCGGTCCCTGCTCCAATTCCAAGCGAGTCAGTCTCCGCTGCGATGGCTGCTGGAGTGATGATGGTCGGATTCACTTTGATCAGATAAAGTATGCGCTCGCATCTGTTTGGTTATATTATTCGATTCAGACAATTCAGTTATTCTAAGAGGATCAGCCAGCATCAGAATCACGCGGATGCCTGTGTCGTTGAGGACGCAGCAAGCGATTGAAACGCTGAGGCTGCTGTTTTTTCGAGGGGATATATCTCATGATAATCAGCCGGTTCACGACCTCGCCCAGTTGCAGTCCCGACAAGGCTCGCAATCTGATCGTAGTTTTTCCGGACTAGCTGACTGACGATATTTGGCATACTCGCTCGTTGAGCTATTTCTTCAGCAGCCGCTCGTCCTGCGTACACCTGCTTTCGACGGCTGTCGACGAGAAACATCGCAAACGGTGTTTCATCGAACTGGGCTTCGAGAAATCGTTGTGCTGTCTCATCATACCATGAGATTGCACCGACTGTATCAAGACGCTCAAGTGCTTTTGCGGCGATTGAGCAGTATGGACACTCACCGTCATATATCAATACCGAATCATACTCATCCATACGTACTCTATTCTCCTAAGACGCAAAACGATGCTGGGTGTGTCGCGGTTTCGATTTAGTGATTATATGTTGATAACGTCTATCACGACAATTGTCCCGACAGTCTGTTTCGACAGTAATTTTAGGCTTGCCTAAACATTAGAGACAATGCGCTCAGATATTTGCGTCATTGTTCCCACCATCCGCACATATGATCGGGTGGAGTCATACTTCGAAAACGCACGGAATCACGGATTTGATCTTGACCGACTGTTTGTTCTTCTCGTCACCGAAGATGACTGTGATATTACTGGAATGAAACGGATGCTTGACACGGCAGGTGCTGATGGGGCAGTATACGATGAGACCCGCCGTGAGGCATGGTTTGATGCTCATGAACTCGGTCAATACACACATCTCATTCCATCGAAATCGCACGCACAGACAAGCTTTGGTCTCTTGTATCTCTGGGCGAATGAGCAGTTCACGCGGGGTTTATTTATTGATGATGATACCCGACCACACTCAGCATGGGATTTTTTTACCCGACACCTGTATAATCTTGATCGAACTGACACCATTGAGTCTGTTCGTTCGGATGAACAGTGGGTAAATGTATTGTATCAAGACGCTGATAATCACGGGTTATATCCACGAGGGTATCCATACTCAGCGATGCATGAAACCATCGAAACGAATCAACACCAACTAAGCGATGTTGTTGCCTCACAGGGGCTCTGGACAGATGTTCCTGATCTTGATGCTGTTCGCATTCTTATGGACGGTGATCTTCATGGACAGGCACAAACGCGAACGAAACAATCACATTTTGATGGGGACTTCATTGCAGCCCCGGGACAGTACCTCACTGTTTGTTCGATGAACCTTGCATTTGAACGAGAGGTGATTCCGGCATTCTATCAACTTCCAATGGACGATAACAAGTGGGATGTTGGACGGTTCGATGATATCTGGTCGGGTATTTTTCTCAAGCGTGCTGCAGATATCCTTGGAAAGGAACTGATCAACGGGTATCCACTCTGTGTTCATGAAAAGGCCGCCCGCTCAACGTTTGATGATCTAATGAACGAGGCACCGGGACTTGAACTCAATGAACATGTTTGGAGTATTATTGACGATGTCGGCACAGACGCAACGACATGGACTGAGGCAGCAACAGCGATGGCGAATACATTATCTGAGGGTAATTTCGAAGCACTCATAAATGGTGCATTTTTGAACCACTGCGGCGAATACTGGCTTGACTGGCTTTGTTGTCTTGAGAAACTTTCTGAGACGACAGCACCGATTGAGCATACACCGCGTGCTGATACCGCGCAGGTTGGCGATTGAAACCAACATTCAGTTAATATCATAATCTGGCAGTGACGAATAAATGACGCTCCAAGCTGATCCCCGTCATCACTCCGTTGGGAAGGTTCCCTTTCTGCCCGCGGAATCGCAAGGTATATAAGATTTAGGCGGACCTAAAACAGACATGGGAGATACCAGCCGGACCGACGAACGAGTAAACGTTGGCACGCACTCTCGCACACGAAGACGGTTTCTGCAGGTCGCAGCAGTTGCTGGGATTGGGTCTGTCGCCGGTTGTGGTAGTGCCGGTGATAATGGGACAGCCACACCAACAGAAACTGAGGTATCATCACCTGTGGGGACATCAGACAGTGAACAGATTGGATCTGGGCGTTCTCCCTTCGGTGAGCGTAATATTTCTGACGGTGTCTCGATGTCGGAGATGCCAGACCTTGCTGGCGAATTGACGGTGTACTCGGGTCGTGGCGAAGCACTCGTCGGGGAGTTACTCAGTTTTATTGAGGAGAGATATCCCGAACTGACTATTCGCCCGCTATACAACTCAGCGAGTGAGCTTGTTAATCAAATTATTACCGAGGGGCAGAATAGTCCAGGGGATGTATTTTATTCGGTGAATGCCGGCTCACTGGGTGCACTCGCGACCCGTGGGCGGACACAACCGCTTGCAAATGAAATATTATCATTTGTCCCTGAGACATTCCAGTCACCAGATGGATCATGGGTTGGCACATCTGGGCGTGCGCGGGCTGTCCCATATAATACAAACGCGCTCGCTGAGTCGTCAATCCCAACGAGTATTATGTCATTCCCAGGGACATCCGAATTTGATGGGCAGTTTGGCTGGGCACCAACGTACTCATCATTTCAAGCATTTATTACAGCGATGCGACTCCTCGAAGGAGAATCTGAGACGCGGGAATGGCTTCGTGGCATGCAAGAACTAAACGCTCAATCGTACGCTGATGAGCTCCAAATTGCCCGAGCAGTTGCTGACGGTGAGATTGCTGTTGGTCTCACAAATCATTATTATATTCAACGCGTTCTTGCCCGTCGGACAGCCAATTCGCCGCTTCGAACAACGTTTACTCAAAATGACGCTGGTGCAATATTCAATGTCGCTGGTGCCTGTCTGCTTGATACAGCGAGCGACACAACTCTCGCCTCAAATTTCATACGACACCTTCTTTCTGCGGAAGCACAAGACTACTTTGCCCGGACAACCTTTGAATATCCTCTCGTCCCTGAAATCGAACCGATTGGACAACTTCCATCAATTGACTCGTTAAACCCCCCAGAACGGATTGATTTAATACAACTGTCGAACCTAGAGAGCACGATCACGCTGCTCCGAGCAACAGGTGTACTTTAATGCGGAATTGCTTCATCAATATAACAGCGAGGCTCAGCCACTGACAGTGAAGATACCTGAGACCGTTATTTAAGATATCATATATTTCACGATTCAAGATACAATGGCAACTGAATATCAAACCGGTGCTGATACCGATGCTGGTCCTGACGCTGCTGATGATGAGTCATCACTCCCTCTTGGGCTTACCGTCGCAGCGGGTGCAGTCGCCGCTGCGGTTATAATTCCGTTTATTTGGCTTATTCGAACGGGCAGTGATGTCGGTGTTAAAAATGCCATTGAGCTTCTTACGCGACCAACGACTCTACAAATATTTGTTAATAGTGCCGTCTTGGTTGTTTTGACAACGACTGTCTGTGTTCTTCTTGGAGTTCCATTGGCATATCTGACTGTTCGGACAGATATTCCCTTGAGTCGTGTCTGGACTGTTGTGGTGTCATTACCACTCGTCATTCCAAGTTATGTTGGTGCGTTCGCCTTTGTATCAGCATTTGGTCCCCGTGGTGGGTTTCAACGACTCCTTTCACCAGTTGGAATTGAGAAAATCCCAGAGATATATGGACTTGCCGGAACGGTGCTGGTTCTTAGTTTATATACGTATCCGTATGTGTACATTACGACACGAGCATCGCTTAAATCAATGGATACAACGCTGGTTGATGCCGCTCGGACGCTCGATCATGGACGGTGGGCAACATTTCGCCGAGTTACCGTCCCACAAATCCGACCGGCAGTCGCTGCTGGGGCACTCCTCTCGTCGTTATATGTACTTTCGGACTTTGGAACGCCCTCAATCATGCGGTATGATGTATTCACTCGTGTTATATACGTTGAGTTTGGGGCATTCGGTCGTGACACAGCAACGCTGTTATCATTGCAATTAGTTGCAGTGACGCTGTTTATTCTCTGGCTCGAATCATGGGTCCGTGGTGAGGAACGAACTTCTGCGGGCGGACGATCTCGTGATATTGTCTCACTTGGGCGCTGGCGACTTCCCGCAGTGATATTACCAGCTGGTGTCGCCACACTTGCTCTCGCTGTCCCTATTATTATTCTTATTTCATGGCTTGGGACAGCCTCACCGACAGTGAGCGAATCACTCGCGTTTCAATGGACATACATTGGTAACTCAGTGGCGGTTGCTACCGCGACTGCTGGTGTTGCCGTTATCGGTGGCATTCCAGTTGCATATCTTTCAGCTCGTCATGACGGCTTTCTTCCAGCAGCGTTTGAGCGCTTTACATACGTTGGATATGCTGTCCCAGGCGTCGTCATTGGACTCGCGCTCGTTTACTTTGGAACTTCATATGCCGCTCCGATTTATCAGACACTTTATCTACTTATCTTTGCATATGTTGTTCGATTTCTCCCGCAATCAGTCGGGTCACTGCGGGCGTCGTTCCTTGCTGTTGACCCTTCGCTTCCCGAGGCAGCGCGAACACTTGGACAGTCTTCTGTTGGCGCCTTCCGATATGTCACGCTCCCGCTGGTGGCACCTGGACTTCTCGGTGGTGCAGCATTGGTCTTTTTAACAACGATGAAGGAACTTCCAGCAACGCTATTATTACGACCAGCAGGATTTACAACGCTTGTGACACATATATGGGCAGCTTATAAATCTGGGTACTTTGGGCAGGCGGCTGTCCCAGCGCTCGTGCTCTTAGTAGTATCAGGAATCTCAATGCTTGTCATCCTCAGACAGGAGGGATATGATGTCAAATAGTGCACAATCACACACAAACTCGCATTCAGACGAACAGACGAATCGTAGCAAAACAACCCCGAAAACACGTCGCTCATCCGTAAGCGATAGCGATCATAGTGCAGAGGTTCTCAAGTTGTATAATGTTCAAAAGCAGTATGGGACAGAACCCGTCGTTAATAATCTCTCGCTATCAGTAAACGCTGGTGAGATTTTGACACTTCTAGGACCGTCAGGATGTGGGAAGACGACAACACTAAGATTAATTGCCGGTCTTGAGGCTGTCGACGGTGGCACCGTACGCCTCAATGGTGACACTGTTAGTGGGTCCTCATTTGTTCCGCCAGAGCAACGCGGTGTTGGCGTTGTGTTTCAGGAATTCGCACTCTTTCCACACCTCACTGCACGCGAGAACGTTGCTTTTGGATTAACAGATCATTCTTCAGCTGAGACTGACAATCGTGTTGATGAACTTCTTGAATTAGTTGACCTACCAGATCAAGGTGAGAGTTATCCTGATGAACTCTCAGGTGGGCAACAACAGCGCGTCGCACTTGCCCGCTCACTCGCTCCTGAGCCCGATATTTTATTGCTCGATGAACCATTCTCAAATCTTGATGTCGACTTACGTGTTGCTATGCGCGAGGAGGTGCGCCGAATTCTGAAACAAGCAGGAGTCACAGCGATTTCTGTGACACACGATCAAGAGGAGGCGCTTTCTATTTCTGACCGCGTTGCAGTAATGAGTGATGGACAGATTGAGCAGGTTGGTAAACCAGAGGCAGTATTTCAGCATCCAAAATCGCGTTTTGTCGCGAGCTTCCTCGGATATGCAAGCTTTATTCCAGGATATGTCTCCGGTGATGTGGTACAGACTGAAGTCGGAACGGTCCCACGCGAACAGATTCATGGACTTGCCTCAGAATATAATCAAACGCATATTGATCTTCTTGTCCGTCCAGACGATGTAAGCGTCTGTCAGAATCATCCCGACGAGCGTGAAACACAATCTGAGGACCACAGACGCATGCAGACCGACGCTGCCAGCACTCATTCACAGTTCACAGACGCACCCACAACTGTAACCGACCCTATCGACTCTGGGACTGAGAGTAAAACTGAGACTGAGACAGGAATAACAGATACTGAATCCGCCACCGCGCAGACCGATGAGTCTGGGTATGGGTGTGGAGAGGTCGTCGCCCGTCGGTATCTTGGTCCGACGTTCTTATACGAGGTTGAACTTGAAACCGGTGAGTCCGTCCAGTGTATGCATAACCATGATGAGAACATCCCTGAGAGCGGGGTCGTTGATATCGAAATCAACGCTGATCATGAACTTGCGTGGTTCCCTCGCGAGCAGCGACCAGATGAAACAGATGAACGATACCCACGTGGTATCTGAGCATATCTTCCGCGGGAATTCTGCTTAGTATGTCTATCTTGGCGCAATCTAGATGGATACTAAGTCTCATTAAAACTCGTCTTCAGACACATCCGCGTTTTTCTCCCCAGACGGTCATCGCATGGATATTAGCCATCGGAACCGGATTACTTGTTGGGGTTATTGCCATCGAAGTATTTCCGTACCATTCGGTGAATGATGATGAGGCAGTATACCTCACACAGGCGGCGTTACTGCTTGATGGAGCGTTCTTCATTGACCCAGCACCATATCCTCCAGAGGCAATCCGCCCGTGGTTTTTTATCAGTGACGACACCGCTGGAGGGACTCAACTATACAGTAAATATACTCCTGTTGTTCCAGCCATTTTCGCACTGGGGTATCGCCTTGGTTTTGGGACGTGGACAGTTGGACTTGCACTCATTGCAGCAGGAACTGCTGGTGGCGTCTATTTACTTGCCACGCGGGCTTTCGATCGAACGATTGGTGTGTGTGCGATTGTTGTCCTTGCGGGGTCTCCGATGTTCTTACTCACCTCAGCAACATTTCTATCATACGCTCCAACAACTCTATTAAATGTTATTTTTGCTCTTGCATATCTTAATTCATTTCGTTCGCATGATCAGCATTCACGCACATGGGGATGGGCTATTGTTGCGGGCTTTGCGACTGGGATAGCATTTTTTGCCCGACCGTACACGGCGTTATTATTTGCCATTCCATTTATAATTCATACACTCGTTACTGTTTGTCGTCAGTTCCGAGACACTGGATACTCAGACCCGCAAACACGCATCACAGTGATTCGTGCGTTGCTCACAGCAACCGCTGGATGCGTCATCGTTGCGATTGCACTCTGGTATAATACAATTGTGACCGGCGATCCGCTCGTCTTTCCATATGCTGCTTTTGCTCCGGCTGATGGACTTGGATTTGGTCCCCACAAGTTACTCTCATATGAGGCGACATACACGCCTGAAATGGCATTGACAACAACAGTAACCGTTCTCCGATCACTCGCAACCGAGTGGGTCGCCGCAGGAGTTATTGGAACTGGATTGACGATACTTGGAAGTGGTACTGTTATCTATCGTGTCATCACCGGTTCAACAGAGTCTGATGGGTCATCACTCCCCGGTTCGACTCTCTCGCTGCTTCTGTTATCAATTATTCCTGCTGTTGTGATTGGCGAAGCGTATTTTTGGGGAACGTACAACGGATTACAAAATGGTCTTATTGATCTTTTAGGACCGTTTTATCATTTTGATACTCTCATTCCAATTGCAATCTTTGCTGCTGCTGGATTTGTCACTCTCTTTCGTCGTCTCAACACAGCACTCACCGCATATATGACCGAGCGTCGGGCAGATATTGGAACCATTGTTATCCTCAGTCTGACTCTGGCTGTGATTGGAGTCACCGGAGGGTCTGTTCTTATGGATCCAATTGCGGCGAATAATGAACGAAGTGAGTCTCTTACGGCGACGTACCAACCGATTGAGGAGCACTCATTCAATAATGCCGTCGTTTTTACCCCAGATACGTATGGCGATTGGCAGGCACACCCGTTTCAGTATCTCCGATCAAAGCCGACTCTTGATGGACCTGTTGTGTATGCGACGGACGGTCCAGCAGACCGTAATATGGCTATTATTGATGCAACAAATCGAACGCCGTATCGGTTCACATATCGTGGCGTCTGGACAGGCGCAGTAGACCCGATTAATCCAATGTTGCAGCAACTTTCACTCCGACAGGGAGCAGTCATACAGATCCAGACGACTGTTGGAAAACCACAGAACGTTCAATCAATGAGTGTCCGGATTGAAACTGATGATGGATACGCGCGATATCGGGGGGAACGGATTATTCACACACACACTCAAGAGACGGTAACAGTGCGGTGGTCAATCAGTCCAGATGGTATTTGGGTTCGGAATCTCCCAACTGCATCGACTGGCGGACCAACCATACAACTGAATCATACAACGACACATAATTTATCACTCACCACATCACCTGCCCCCGATGCGAATCAATCGAAAACCTCACGCAGCGACGTCATCAATACAACCACGAATACATATGCAAATGCAACGATAGATACACCACCGCCAGCAACACAGACTGCGTTGACACTTCCATCGGACCCATCAGAGGTTGATCTTGTGGTAACATTCGTCGGTGCAGGCGGTGCAAGCATAACATATCGACAACATGTCCCTGTTGAGACAATGAATGTCACAGTGTCTCCCAAGGCCGAGGACGACACACGGTCATCAATTCGAGCGATTTGGCCGCCAAAGACTCACGTCTGCCGGCTCACAACCAGTTGTGGTCATGAGGGGATGTGGGTTGGACCGACATCTGAGACACTCCCTGGAGTCTCAATCAATACATCAGCGACAGGTTACTCACACGCTAATCGCTCATCTGCATATCTGCCCGGAGCCACCCAATGAGTTTAGTTAGTCGTCGCAACGTCGGAATTTTTCTCGCTATTATACGACCAAGGCTGTCGTTGTCGTTATACAGAATCAAGGAGAATCCCTGCGGGTTTGGGCGCAGGATGAATCCGACAACTCGGAGTCAATCTCCGCTACGAGAGCCATTTTAATACTTGACAATCCGTCAGTTAAAGCGACAGGCGGTTCCACATATAGGGTAGGAATCAGGCTGAGAACGGAGCGGTTCCCGCCAGTCCGACGATGGCGGTCTGTCCGCCCCAAGCAATCAGACGATAATCGGACCCAGTCAGGTGAACGGTCGGTTCCTCTCAGTCTCATGAATCGATGCAGTTGCAGTTGCAGATGCAGTGCCCGACTGCTTGAAACCAGCACAGAAAGTAATTCCGAGTCCATTGAACTCTGCCGGACTCCCCAAGGCAAAAACCAACGTTGGGAGTCCGAACACGACGGACGAGAGGAGTCCCGGGGGCTAAAATGTGGCACTCCCGGGCACCAGCACTCCCACTTCACTCTCCCCGCGACAGTCCGTGAACCCTACATGGATTCTCACCATGCCGGGGTTCGGTGGGACTGCAAACCTGCAATCTCCACCGCTTACACTCCCGCTCACGCTCAGGATTCCTCTGTGTTTACGCGGAGGAGGATGTCAACATTATTCTTGTTCTTAACCGCGGTATTCTGTGTTCATTCCTCCATCGGACCAGTAAGGTCAATTTCAATCAGTCCCTCACGAATTGCATATTCCATCTGCTCATCAAGGGGCATCTCCTCCCACCCAGCAGGGCGTGCATCCTCTGGAATTGTTTTAAGACGATCACGAAATGATGTATGGAGGAACTGCCCATTCTCTTCGCACACCGGACATGTTAAGATAATAAGACGAACTCGATATGGTCGATCCTCCGTGTGCCCACACTGCGGGCAAATATACGACTCTGTCACTATCAGTTAATACGTGCCACAGTAACTCGAATGTATGGGATGAGTAAGAATACGCATCAAGAATTCTCGAGACATGAGCATGATTCTTACCGAGTGACTGACAGTTAGGCAGCGGAAGCTCACGACTTCGCTCGCGAGAGGAACTCAACCTCCCCATTATAGAATGACATGCACCTCAGTTATGATTCGACTCAGTGGTGACTGCGAAGACCCCAACATTATCGACAACAAGTCCTTCAGCGCTCGCGGCTGACTCGCCCGTCACGAGATTTTCTGGATTGACATTGACGGTGGTCGGTTCACTGCTCTCAGCCGCATCTTCATGAGTGGTCGTGTTCGTCTCTGTGATTGTAACAGTAGCCGGTGTCTCTCCAAAGTTGAGGATACAGACATAGCTTTCATTATCTGCTCGTCGTTCATACGCAACAACGCGTTCAGAATCAACTGACGTCTCTTCGTTGTCCACAACGGTGTGATTCAGAGAATGAATTGACCCATCAACACCAAGCGCTGATATGTCATTGCGAAGCGTAATCAGTCGTTGATACTGTGTATATATTTCCTCACGAGCATCATCCCATGCAAGTGCATCACGTCGTCCTCGCTGTCCCATCTCCTGACCACCATAGAGCATCGGAACGCCCGGGAGCGTGAATAACGCCCCAGCGACAGCCATTGCAGCATTTTCGCCGCATTCGACAATATACCGGGTTTCGTCGTGATTTTCTGCATATAACATGAATGCGGCATGCGGTGGGAATCCGACTGCTTTCCGTTGATCAATCGCATCAAGAATTTCTGTCGCGTCGGCGTGTCCCCGACCAACCTCGCGAAGTGTGGAATACAGCGTTGTATCGAAGTGCATATCGAACATCCCGCCATGGAAGTCCGCGATATATGGAATCGTTTCGTCTAAGAGAAGAAACTCTGGATCACGTGTCTTTACTCGATCACGAAGTTCTCGCCAGAAGCTGTTCGGAACTGCCCATGCCATATCGCATCGAAACCCATCAGCCACTGCCATCCACTTATCTACCACATCAAGTAAGTGACGACGAACTTCCAAATTCTGGAAGTTCCAATTAGCAATATACTCCCATTCGAAATACGTCTCTGGCTCACTCTCACTACGCCAGGCATACCAGTCGTGATACGGTGAGTCTGGGTTTCCAACGGCGTCCTGATAGAATGGATGATCACGCGCAGAGTGATTCAGTACAAGATCAAATAATACTGTCATCCCGCGGTCGTGGGCTGCATCAACAAAGCTCTCGTACGCCTCGCTATCGCCGAGATCGGATGCAATGTGAAAGAAGTCGGTGATATTGTATCCATGCGGCGCATGGTCGTTCTGTAACACTGGTGTGAGCCATAAACAATCAACGCCAAGATCTGCAAGATAATCAAGACGTTCAGTGAGTGCAGCGAACGTTGAGTCGGTGTCGGTGTCGGTGTCTGTGTCTGCCTCAGCCTCGTCGACAAATCCTCGAACATAAATCTCATATACGGTAACGTCTGTTGCCCACTCTGGGGGCTCGTTTAGGCGGCGAATATTAATTGCATGATTGTGAGTCCCTGTTTGTCCATCATCATCCTCACACGTGTCTGGCTGTGTGTCAATATCGGTATCAGTACTCGGAGTCGTTGTGTCAACAATTGCCTCCCCTCCGTCAGGTTGTGGATCCCTGTTGAACTCAACACTATCTGGGACGCTGTATACATCGGTCACAGCAACAGCATGAACCCGAACACGTCGCCCGACAGCCTCGATTGGAATCCGCATTTCGCGGTCTGTGGTACTGACGACATCTGGGCTCACGTCATCACGGTCATCGATAAGGAACTCAACCTCAATATCTGAGTGAGCCGTCTCACCATCCGGCTGTGTCTGTGGATTTGCTTTAATCACGAGTTCATCTTCTTCAATATCTCCCTGAAGCTGAATCCGCGGTCGTCCGCGTTCGACCGTGTCATCGCGTATCCCAGACCCTGACCCTGAGACCCCAGCACTCCTCGCGACTGGTCGAGCCGAACCGCTCTGATGACCACTTACACCGCCAGAGCCGCTTTCGTTACCGGGTGCTGTGACCGGTGCGAGCGACCCAGGAAAAACACGGATAGTGAGTGAATAGTTGTTCGCTGGTGTCTCAACACCTACCTGGAACGTTCCAGGTGTATCAGGCGTAAACTCGACGACTGGATCTTCTGAGGGCAATTCAACTGTGCTTGATTCCGGTGCACGCTCAATATGCCACTGATAAGATACTTCAGGATCTGGGTCACGGGGGGACAACTGTAGTGACTCCCCGACTGCGATGAATCGTGGTGGACCTGGATGCTGCATATACTCACTAACGCAGGCAAGTGTCTTTGTCTTTACTCTGTATTCTTGCTATGACCTACGAATACTTATGTTGGCATCCACTCATTCGTGTGTATGAGACTTCGGACCGCGCTGAATGAATACAAGCGTGACCGCGCGCGGCAATTTCCTGAGGAGTCCCCGACGACGGCTGGTGCATTCTCGGGACATGGAGACCGGCTTGTCCACGTCGGTCGCGACGGAGCAATTCGCGATTATTCTGCGGCGCTCTCTGGGCTTTATGGTATTGACCGTTCGCGGTTTGCAATCGAGGCAGATGGCGATATACGATGGTTTGATGATCTTGAACTTGTCCGTCAGCATTATTATCGAGAGACAAGTCTCGTTGAAACCGAGTTCGATGCTGGCGGATACACGATCCATCAATTTGATTTGACAATCGGACGTGCACATCTCACACACGTCGAATTACAGGGAGCCATCCCAACAGACGCCCACCTCACCGCATTCGTCACACTTGCCCCAGAAGGTCGTGAGACGCGGGTTGGGAGACTTATTCATGAGGATGCGGGTCCGGGGAATACCCACGCTGTTGAGGTATATCATCGCAATGAGCACGATTACATTACTGCGTCAACCGGTCTCAGTGATGTTCGAGGGCAAATTCCTGAGCGATTTGATGAGATGCTCTCGTCTGAGACATTCACATTCCCCCGTGAGGCAGTCCTTGAGCAGTATGAGGATACACATCTCAGCAGTGATATCGTTGTTTCAGCACCACTCGAGCGTGATGGTCGAGCTGTCCAAACAACGCTCGTCACACAATTATCAGACCATCAGGAAGTCTCTCGCGAGGAAGCACTCGCTGATCTTCGTAATTGTGCGCTCGAACATGAGAGTGCGGATGATATTCGAACAGCAGCGAGAGAACGCGCAGAAATTTCCGTGTCAAATCACATCCCGCGACAGCAGACCGTTCGTGCGGACCTTCGAGCGCTATCGCTTCTGCAAGCACCCGCTGGATCGCATATTGCTGGTCCTGAGTTTGACCCCTTCTATGCGCACTCTGGTGGATATGGATACACCTGGTTCCGTGATGAAGCAGAAATATCGCGGTATCTCCTAGATGCGGGGTCGATGCTTGATATTGATGTTCGATCACAGCTGAGGACTGTTGCAGCCTTTTTCTGTGAGACGCAACTCTCGGATGGGTCGTGGCCACACCGAGCGTGGGCTGTCGATGGATCACTTGCTCCAGGCTGGGCAAATGCACGTGTTGAAAACTCTGACAAACCCGAATATCAAGCCGATCAAACCGCAAGTGTGGTCACTTATCTTGCAAGTGTTCTTGATGAACACCGCGATGTGTTTACTCAGAGTGAGCGTGAACGAATCCAATCAGCCATTGCTGACGGTGTCGAGGCACTTGATGACTCACTCGCAGCTGATGGGCTTCCGGAGCCATGTCAAAATGCATGGGAAAATATGGTCGGTCGATTCGTTCATACGGCTGCAACATTCCTTGAGGCATACGCAACTGTTGCAAACACACCACTCGACCCATCGTTGTGTAAACACGCAACAGGCCAGGCAATGACGGTCTATCAGGGATTAGATGCGTTGTGGAGTCAACGCGATGAGCAGTATGCACTGAGACTTACTAATGGTGAACGTGACGTTCGAGCTGACTCTGGGTCATTTGCGCTTGTGAAAGCATTGACTGAGTATGACAAACTTACTGGGCTTGATGAGACAGGGCTTGATCGACTCGAGTTACATCTTCAAACAACGCTGCGTGCACTCTATCGAACAAGCTCAGAAACCGAGAGTGTTGCTGGACTCATTCGATTCAGTGGTGACTCCTGGCGAAGTGGGGATCAAGATACTGAAAAAGTGTGGTCGGTTGCAACTGGATGGGGAACCAGCGCCGCGGCTGAGGCAGCAGTACTGTTCGAAGCACACGACCGACCTGATGTCGCGGAGACGCTGTTTGAATGGGCAACAGACCTCTATAAGATCCTTCGTCCTGATGGACCATTGACATCTGAGATGGGATACTTCGCTGAGCAGGTGTTCGATAACGGAGACATCGATAGTGCAACTCCGATAGGGTGGTCACACGCACTTCGATTATACTCAACAGCTGTTCTTGAGGAGCATGATGCCTTGCCTGCGCCCAAATCAGCGCCGTCTGGTCCTGGTCGGCAACCACGATGGACAACCGGTGAAAAGTACGGGGTTGGGACTGTTGCTGATCATACCGCATCTGACTCATCACGTGTTTGGTTTACACTCACCGAGGGATCACTGACCGAACTTCGGTATCCGCGTGTCGACTTAATGAACTTTCGAACGATTGATTTTCTCATCACGAGTGCTGCTGATGATAGTGAGTACACAGCACGGACACATAACGAAACACGACGAGATGATCAAACGGACACAATCGAACGACGTGCAGAGGCGATTGATGATGAATCATTGCTCTTCCGCCATGTTATCACAGAGACAGGCGATGGGCGTGGGCATCAGTGGAATTTAACCGTTGAGTACGCGAGTGACCCAGCGCATGATGCGCTTCTCGCTAACGTCACATTCAACGCTCATGACGACAATGAGTATGAAGTCTATGTGATTGCGAATACAGCACTGACAAATTCAGGAGCAACAGACCGTGGGATTCGACTTGGGAGTGACCAATACCAACTCGTCGCCCGCGATACAGAGGCATATGATCAGACTGGTGAAACAAAGCCACTTCTTATCGACGAGCACGGGCAAGAATATAGTGTTGCGGCCGCCATCACCTCGACAAGTCGATTTGACTGGGCGACGGTCAGTGTTGCTGGGTCTGCATATCTCTCAAAGCTATTTAGTAAAGGAACGGTCCCAGAGCAAATTACAGAGGTTGATGATGAAAATGTCGTGCTCGTTGGGCGAGTTGGGAACGGTCCAGCAGTGACAGAGACACTTGCATTCGGCTTTGCTGAGGATGCTGATACGGCTGGTGCACTTGGAGAGGCAGCGGGGGCGTTGACTCGTGGATATGAAACCGTTCGCAGCTCATATATTGATTCATGGAACACATTTCTTGCTGATAAACCGCTCCCAGATTCTGTCGCAGAGAGCCCAACGCTTGCCTCACAGTACCGAGTCAGTCTGATGACACTCAGGGCTGTCGAGGATAAAACATTCCTTGGCGCTGGGATTGCCTCACCGTCTGTCCCATGGGGTGAGGCTGTTGCTGCTGATGAAGCAAAGGGATATGGATATAATTTCGTGTGGTCACGAGATCTCTATCAGGTGTTTACCGTCTTTGATGCGGTTGGTGATGTTGACACGGCAACAGAAGCGTTGCAGTATATCTATCAATATCAACAAGATGACCGTGGGTTTATTCCACAAAACACCTACCTCAATGGTCGGACACGGTGGGGTGGTGAGCAGATGGATAATATCTCATTCCCACAGGTAATGGCGTGGACACTCCGTCAGCATGGCGTCACATTCGATAATGTTGAATATGGGTATCAGAATATCAAACGCTCTGCGGATTATGTTGCTCGCAACGGACCACCAACCGCGCAGGAGCGATGGGAAGAGGAATCGGGCTATTCACCATCGTCAATCGCAGCTGAAATCGCTGGGTTAGCCTGTGCAGGCGATATCGCTATCGAAGAGGGACACACCGCAGACGCACTTACTTGGCTGGCACTTGCAGATGAGTGGACACAAAATGTCGAAACCTGGACCGCAACGGATACCGGGACTGACCGACACCCAAACACTCCATATTATGTCCGTGTCACCCGCGATGGGAACCCAGATGCAGGACAACTCCGGACGCTTGCGAATAACGGACCGACGCTTGATGAGCGAGAAATTATCGATGCTGGATTTCTTGAATTAGTCCGGCTTGGAATTAAGCCTGCAACCGATGAAACAATTCGTAACTCGATTGCCGAGGTCGACAGCACGATTCGTGTTGATACGCCGCAGGGTCCAGCGTTTTATCGATATAATGGTGATGGATATGGCGAGCGCGCCGTCGAAGATGAGGGTGCCCCGTGGTCCGTTGAATCGAAGGGTAAAGGGCGATTGTGGCCCATCTTTACCGGTGAGCGTGGCGAATATGAATTGATGCATGGCACCGAAAGCGGTGAGCTTACGCCGCAAAATCTTCTTGAAACGATGGCTGGATTCGCGAACTCCGGACGAATGATAGCTGAGCAGGTATGGGATCGTGAGCACGGGACCGAGTATAATTGGATTTTCGGCGAGGGCACTGGCGCAGCAACACCACTTGCATGGTCGATGGCGCAGTATGTCCGACTTGCACACGGTATCGATGCTGGTGAGCCGATCGAGATGCCTGCTGTTGTTCGGAACAGATATGTTGAGACCGACCGACCAGAGGGGCCACTCCTGCAGGTAAGCACTCGGTTCGCTGGTGATGATGTGATTGTATCCGGGCGAACTGATGCGGCGATTATCGCGGTGAAAACGGGAACAGAAACGGCAATCATTCATCCAGACTCTGAGGACGAATCATTTGAACTTGCGCTCCCAGCTGAACACGCAGAAAACCAGCTTCTTGTCGCCGCAGCGACGGATACCGATCTTGAGGCTGCCGGAACATCTGTGACTCGGTTCCGTATTTAGAATCCCGACTATCAAAAATCGTGAAGATTCATCGTTGTGTCTGCCCGCGTCTTTTTTCCTGAGAAGGCGGATGTAATATATATGCCAACGTACTCGCGGCAAACCCGGATTGATGCGTCACTTGAGTCAGTCTGGGAGTTTCATTCACAGATATCAGGACTAGAGGCATTGACACCTTCTTGGATGAATCTCGACATAGAATCTGTTACGGGACCTGATGGCACTGCCAACCCGGATGTGCTCGTTGCAGGGTCAACAATTGAAATGTCGATGCAGCCACTTGGTATTACGCCACGACAACAATGGACATCAGCAATCACTGCCAGAGAAGCAGGCGATGGGACCGCGATGTTTCGTGATGAAATGCGTGGTGGTCCGTTCTCGACGTGGGTGCATACACACCGATTTTTTGCTGATGGAAAAACGACGATTCTCCGTGATGAAGTAAAATATGAGTTCCCAGGCGGAGCCATTGGAGAGATACTCTCAACATTTGGTGTTATCGGATTCGAACCAATGTTTCGTGGTCGACATCGGACGACAAAACAACGACTCGAGTGATACTCTGTTCCATGTGGGTGAGGATCTCATTCCTTGGTTCTGATTCAGTCTTGACATGAAAAAATATAACAGTTGATAAGAATGGTAATTATTCCTATGATATACAATCTCCGCGTCCACGGCGACCATCCAACGCTCGCCCACGATATCATCATGGGTCGTTGAGAAGACCAGCCGAAGCAACAGCAGACGACGAAGTGGTACGTCCACGCCTATCTCCACGCTGATCACCCGGCAGTACTCCCGCTCGGTGAGGATGTGCTGGAGGATCTCTAGTTTGGCGGCAAGCGCAACTACGGCTACGGTTACGGCGAGGTCAAGCTGAAGAACACGCAGATGGTGGACCTCAACGAACCCGAACTGGATTACTCGCGACTCGAAGGCACAGAGATGTCCCTCATCGAGTTGGTGACTCCGTTTGTGTTGAAGACCGAATATCCAGATGTCAACGGCCAGACGGTCCCGTGGTGGTGGGGTTGAAAACCACGACGAACCACGGCTTCGCTAGAAGAAAATCCTCGAACAGCGTGAGGTATTCTGGTTGGAGACGGTGGACCATGGACAGGTCATGAAGTACCTTGGTGACCGTCCAGTGGAGACCGCGAAGAACGGACTCCACACGGGTCGGCACTTACTCCCAAGACGGCTTCGGTGAACTGCGGCTGAAGCCTCTCGCTGAACAGTATCAAGACGCACATAAGTAACAACTACCAAGCTACCAATACAACATCAAAACTAGGGAGAATCAGGTGAGATAATTACAGCGGTGCTGCTGAATAAAGAAATCGTATTAGCAACAACTGCTATGCTGATAGATACACGTTTTTTGCCTAGAGCCGTCTGCTGGTGATTATGTCAGACGATGTCGACAATATTCGGGTAATCGTTCTTCATGATGGTACCAGAACCGAAATCACTGTCAGAAATGGTACAATCCTTCGCGATGCTCTCCGTAATCATGGATTCTCCCCGTATGGACGCCTGAGTGAAACGCTCAACTGTGGGGGTCGGGGTCTCTGTGCGACCTGTGGTGTTCGAGTGCGTGTCCATGATAATCAACAGGAGAATACCTCTGACACCCAGAGTCCACCCGACGTCAGTGGTCTCACGCACCCTGACTCTGGACCGAGCCCAAACCACTGGCATGACCGCCTTGCGGTTCGGTTTGGATATCCACGATTATCGTGTCAAATAACTATTAATGAGCCCCTGACTGTACAATTACTTCCTGAAAAATTACTCTGGGGTGGTCGCAAAAACAAATCCGAAGTCACTGATAGTATATATCCCAGTGACACAGACAACAGTCACTGAGATCCGAGATGATAACCTCAGCAATCTGAATCGGGGATGTGTATACACAAATGCTTCACCGCCATTTTCAAGCAATATTTTCACCGTCGCGAAGCCACGGCGTTATAATCTGCACTCACCGTATACAAGCAATCCAGACACTCAGCGTGTTGCCCGTCACGATTCTCTTTGAGTGTGCAATCACACTTCGAACACTGCTGACTCGTATACAGATTGTCAAGGCGACTGCCTCCGGGGTCAAGCCCAAAAGCAGGTTCACTGTGGCTCTACCTTCTCAACTACAATCCTGACAGAGTCGGTCTTGTACTTGATCTGGTTTTAGAGTTCGTTGAACGCCCACTATTGGAACTTCTTGCCGTCGCTGATACGCTTTCGTATCTGCTCCAAGTCCGCGAAGCGACATACGTACAGCCGTGTCGCTGGGCTTCAACAACCAGTTCTTTCGAACACTACTGAAGATAGTCCTCACTCCACCGTCCGAACTTGCCTCCGATACGCCGGAACGTCCAGTGAGCTTTTTTAGCCCAGTCTGTTGGAGACTGGTACTGTGTTTCTCGAACTCCCAACGCTGGTGAGTCAAAGAGCCAGCATCGCCGATGAACACTCCTGTTGAGGTAGACGATGTAGTCGTTGATGTTTCAGTCCATCGAGAACTTTCGAATCCTTGGCTTTCTCAGGACCACTCGCGTCTATCTCCCGCTCCATCGCCGCCTGGAGGTGGAACTCATCGGCTTCGTCGTCATAGTGGACAGCACTGTATCAATCATACTGTAGTATTGCAGTTTTATATATTGAGTAATCATGGACTCATACGGTGACACGAGAACAATATTTCATATATTTTTGTATTTTTATTATCATACTTTCTACAGGTGTACTTTATTTCGACTTTGCTGGCGGGTCAACCAATGAACAAACAGCAGACACGACATTACAACAGCAATCACAACTTCCATTCTCTGAGCGCACGCAACTCATTCAGCCGAATGAGAATGTTACTGTCATTAGCGACCATCCCGGCGATCGGTTAATTGCATTTGCACCCGATGGGCGCCTGCTGTATTATACTGATACATTTGATCGATATTACGATGTTGACCCAGTCTCAAACGGTTCAAACACGGTCGAAGTTGTTGGCGTTGAATATCTTGATTTGGATACGACTCGTCAGTTTGTTCAGCGGATTAATCTAACAACAGGACACTCAGAAATGAAATATACGCATATTGTGCCGCGAACTGGCGGTCCTCATCGATGGCATGATGTTGACCGCCTTGGACCTGATAGATTGGTTGTTGCTGATATCTATCGAGATTCGGTGTTTATTGTCAATACAACGACCGAAGAACGTGTATATGAATGGCACGTGCAAGACGATTATCCTCTTGACGGTGGTGGACCATGGCCATCTGATTGGACTCATCTCAACGATGTCGAAGCGCTCGCTGATGGTCGAATTATGGTGAGTCTTCGAAATCAGGATCAGGTCATATTCATCCGACCTGGTAAGGGGTTGATTGAGGATTGGACACTGGGTGCAGAAGATAACTATACAACGCTTTATGAACAGCATAATCCAGATTATATTCCAGAGGAGCAGGGTGGTCCAGCGATTATTGTCGCAGATTCCCAAAACAATCGAGTCGTTGAATACCAACGCACAGATGGAAGTTGGCAACAAAGTTGGCAGTGGTCGGATGCAGAGATGCAGTGGCCACGTGATGCTGATAGACTTCCAAACGGCCACACACTGATTGCGGATTCAAATTCAGGTCGGATTCTTGAAATTAACAAGTCAGGCGACATTGTCTGGCAGATAACCGGTGTGTCAAACTACGAGGCTGAACGATTAGGCACGGGGGACGAGAGTAGTGGTGGATCCTCGGCAGCAACGCTTAATCTCATTTCACAAGGACAGCGTAGTGAACAATCCTCACGGGTTCAATCGATTGTGACTGAAATAAAGAAATTCCTCAGATCTCTCCTGCCAGCAAAAGTCATCAATGCAGCGTTAATTGTTCTGCCTTCTTGGATGTCGCCACAGTCAGTCGGCGCAGTTATTTCAATTATACTCACAAGCGGTATTCTCATCGGTTTATCACTGAAACGGAGTCGATACCGGTTTCAAACGCCAATTATCAGAGAGGATGATTAATTATCATAACCCTGGGAGTAACATCACATCAACAGTTATACAGAATCAAGGAGAATCCCTGCGGGTTCAGCCGCAGGATGAATCCGACAACTCGGAGTCGATCTACGCCTACGCTGCGAGAGCCATTTTAATACTTGACAATCCGTCAGTTAAAGTGACAGGCAACTCTACATATCGGTAGGAATCAGGCTAAGAACGGAGCGATTCCCGCCAGTCCGACGATGGCGGTCTGTCCGCCCCAAGCAATCAGACAATAATCTGAACCACTCAGGTGAACAGTCGGTTCCTCTCAGTATCATGAGTCGATGCAGATGCAGATGCAGTGCCCGACTGCTTGCAAACACCACACAAACTAATTCCGAGTCCATTGAAGTCTGCTGGACTCCCCAAGGCAAAAACCAACTGTGGGAGTCCGAACATGACCGAGGAGAAGAGTACCGGGGGCGGAAGCTGAGATGTGGCATTCCCAGCAGTCCCACCCGACTCGCCACAGTCCGTGAACCCCACACGGATTCTCACCGTGCCGGGGTTTGGCGGAACTGCAAACCTGAAATATCTACCGCTTACACTCCCGCTCACGCTCAGGATTCCTCCGCGGTTACGCGGAGGAGGATGTCAAACTGAGTCCTGCAGCACAGTGATATCATTTTTCTCGATGAGAGATCAATGAGAATTGACATCCTCCGGCGCCTGAAGACGCGGGTATTATTTTTGTCCTCTATAATCAGCTTGCAGTTGTGAGTCGCGGGCAACCGAGATGTGTTGCGATATCGTGGGTACTGATAAACTGAAGGGGCTCTCGTTGAGCACTCACAAATGACTGGAGACACGTTGCTAACGCATCAGGAGTAGTGCTGTCGCCAGCGAAGTGTGATTCGAGAAGCGTTCGATAATCTCGTTTAATTAATCGTGTGTCAGCTCGATCTGTCAATGGTGTCTCTGTCAGGTCCCATTCCGATCGCCACTCCGTTGGGTCGCTCTCAATTGTGTCTGTATCGAATCGTGGATACTCAGCCGCTACATCACCATCGAGTGATTGCGCCATTTCGATACTGTCAGTATATCCGTGACGAACCCCAAGCCGTGATAAATCCGCATAATAAAATTCACTAAACAGATTATCGCTTTCTCGATACAATATATCCCCATCTCTGAGTTGTTGATGCCGAGATGCGAGCAACTCAATTGGGTCGGAGCTATCACTCCAGGTGATGATTGTTTCTGCGTTTGTCTGTCTCAGGTCCTCAACAACGTGTTCAAGTAATATCCGCTCGTCATGATTATCAGCGGCTGCTCGATGATAGACCGGAGGGTCTGTCGATGTATCGAACGAGTCAATACAAACTGCCGTTATTTCATACTCATCAGGAGCGTCTGGAGAGATGGCTCGCTCACCGCTCGTTGGAACAACAGTGATCATCAATCCAATGCGGTCGGACTGTTCGCTAAGCTTCGGAACTGACATTTCACTCGTTCTAGATTCCTCAGAGTTAGAGTTAGATGGGTCGTTCATTGCTGGAGGTTCAATGGACTCACAGTGCTTGTGAGCTGATGGTATGCGAAATGCTGGGGTCCCTGCTGTCTGAACTTTGTGAATCCGCGTTATTTCATCGAACTCATACCACTGTCCTTGCTGGCACTCGAATGAATCATCCTCTGATGATGGGTTGGTAATCGCAATTCGTGTTTGTGTTCGTTCACTGTCTGTGCAGTATAGTGTCTTCATCTTATCACCCCCTGGCATTGTCGAGGGAATAATGCGGTCAACGCGGAACTGCAATGAATCTGGATTTCGCTGATTGAGCGTTCGAATGCTCATATGTGGTTGTGAGCGCTCAGCAGATATACCGGCTTTGCTGGACACTGACAGGGTGCGGTGGGCGGAAGATTATTCCAAAGGCAGTGTCTACTTATTTGACATCACATACCTGTATTACTTTGTTCATTCAGCGAGACAATCCCGGCGTGTTCACGCATCTTGCTCGTTTCTTCACAGCAAAAAAACGCTGAATGCATGTATTTAGCTACATCAGTGCGGTGAGTGTTTGAGTTCTTTCAGATCAGTGAATCGATAGCTATGTTTGTCACTGCATTCACACATGGAGTTGCGCTCGCTGTTGGGCTTATTCTTGCACTTGGTCCTCAGAACGTTTTTGTATTCCAGCAGGGTGCAATTCAACCTGATATCAGTCGAGCGGTCCCGACTGTACTCACTGCGGGACTGGCTGATACACTGCTTATTTTGCTTGGGGTGCTTGGCGTTTCAGCTGTCGTAATTGAATTCGCGTGGTTACAAACCACTTTGTTTGGAGCTGGATTCGTGATGTTGGTGTATATTGGCTGGACGATTTACACCGCTCCCGCGGTTGAGATAAATCCACACGCAGAAGAGTTTCTTAGTGCTCGTGAACAAGTTGGATTCACTGCATCCGTTTCGCTGTTGAATCCGCATGCAATCTTAGACACCGTTGGAGTAATCGGAACCAATGCATTAGCGTACTCAAGTCCGGATCGGTGGGTGTTCACTGCAGGGTGCCTACTCGTATCGTGGGGATGGTTTACTGGGTTAGCTATGACAGGCTGGGCACTCGGCGAATCGACAAATGCCAATCTGTGGATGCAATATCTCAACGGCATCTCAGCCATCGTTGTGTGGATTGTGGCACTGTATATGGGTTGGCAATTCATGGATCTACTTGCGATTGTCTGACGAAGATTGTGAGATTCAGACTCCATCGATGCATTTCCTGTCACCTGATATACCTCCTCTATTCTCATTCAGGATCAAAAATAACCTTTGGAGTTCGATCATCCCTGCTGAACTTCTCGCTGAGGAGATGATAATTGCTGGATAAAACCTGTGTGAGCTACCCCACCCTACTTGCTCACCGCTGACGCGGTTCGCTTCTTGAGAACGGGGAGTGAGCGCCTGAACCCAGCTAAGATGTGGGTGCAGTTGATCGACAGCATAAACAAAATAATAATTGATTGATAGCTTTAGCTCACAGCAGTAATCGAGATGATTTCAAAGTGAGTATGACAAGAATATATTACCCATGTCGAGTATCATAGGAAGAATATAATTGATACAAGCATTATGAACAGTGTGCAACCTACATTTTCTGACGGAGCGTTAATGAATGAGTTCTATCACTGATTTCACTCAGCCGATTATCGGAATGGTTCATCTGGATGCACTTCCCGGTTCGCCCGGGTTCAATGACAACAGATCAGCAATTCGTGACGCGATGCGGCGGGATGCAAAGCGATTAGTGGCTGGTGGCGTCGATGCAATACTCGTTGAAAACTTTGGAAACACACCGTTCCACGCCGATGATGTTCCAAAGCACACAGTCGCGACAATGAGTGCGCTCGTTGAGGATATCCAGCGAGTGGTCGATGTGCCGGTTGGCGTGAATGTACTTCGCAATGATGCCAAAGCCGCGTTATCGATTGCTGCTGCGACGGCTGCGTCATTTATCAGAGTGAATGTCCATGTCGGCACTCGTGTGACTGACCAAGGAATTGTGACCGGACACGCTGCTGAGACTCTTCGACTGCGAGAGCATCTCCGCACTGATGTTGAGATTCTTGCAGATATCAGTGTAAAGCACTCTGCACCAGTTGCTGAACGCCCACTCACTGAGACAGTTACAGATAGTATCAAGCGAGGGCATGCTGATGGAATCATCGCAACTGGTGTCGAGACTGGACGCGAGATTGACCGTGATCATCTCAATGCAGTTGTTGATGCCAGAGACGACCTTGAGACCGATATTCCCGTCTTTGTTGGCAGCGGCGTCACTCGGGAGACAATCGCAGACATACTCGAACGTGCAGATGGAGCTATCGTTGGGACTGATCTGAAAATCGACGGTGAAACAACTGCACCGGTTGACGAGGATCGCGTCCGCGAACTTATCAACGTGATATAATCAATACAGGCGATTTTAGACTGAAAAGGAATAAGGTGTATATTGAAGCTTGGGGCTGGGACGTGCCCTGAGATAGTTCACACAGCATAATTGTTTATTCAGAGAATCAACAATATCGTTCTCCAGAAATATCACAGATGGAAGATATCGACCATACACTCAGGTCTCTTAAACAGATCTGCGGAGGTGTAAAGAGAATCACGGAATCCTGCAGCGACATAGTTCTGGGCAGCGGCTACTGTAGTCATCTCCCTAGTTGCTCGCGGCTCGGAATCTCCGAATATCCATGTATGAACTACCGCTGCGGTATACTGATTGCTGCCTCGGTCGTATCAACCATGTCACACGTCGTTGCTGGAATCTGAGCTGGGGTACCATCCTCGCCGGACATGTCTGCCCTGCGCGACCGACGGTAATCTTGGTCTGATCGGTGCGAAAATAGTGATTCGAACCGTATCCGAGATATTGAATGATCCTATCTCAATATCTCGCAGGCTCAATCCTGCCCCATTCTAGAAAGAGGTCTTACGAGTCGTGGCAATACAACTAATATTTATATTCGAACCCACACTCATGTCACCTAGGACACCTGTGTGGGCGTTCCGCTGCATATTTGAAGAAAGAAAATCCCCAGCAAGTATTATCGACAGTTAAGCATGTCTGAACAGCTTATTTCGAATATGTCTCAGGTTTCGAGAGTCATATAATATTCACAGATATGAGTGTGATTTCGATAGTGATCACTCATATCTCATGGTCATCTCACTCCACCATTCAGTGAGTAACATATGTCCTCATTTTTTGCATTGAACTAATGTGGATGGATCAAGTATCATCTCCGCAGTAATCTACAGACAGATGTTAGACACTGCGTTCGTTGCACTCTCCCGAATAACTTCCTAAGATGGATATGTAGCGCTCCTATTCCTATTCCTATCAGTCTATTCGATAACGAAGAAGCAAACGAAGATAAGAACAAAAGTGAGTCCGGAGAAATACTCACGTATGGAAAAAGACTCGACTGTTGACCAACATGACGGTGATGCACCAACCGTCACATGTTCACGATGCAATCGTGAGTGGACGCTTCACTACGAACTTGAGGAATTATACGCTGGAAATCGAGCTGTCGAACAGTTCGCACTTGATCACGAACGACATACCGGTCACTTTCCCGATGACATAACACCATGGATCGTCAATTGTCAGCAGTGCCCAGACGGCGATAGATATCTTGAGAAACGACCAGCTCGCCGTTGGGCGAAAACTCACGCTCGCCACACTAATCATACGATTGAATTCCAACCACCAGCCGAGAAGGGTTCTCCTGAATTGATTGATTCCGATCATCAACAAGAGAAGTAAATTTATGAAAGTTACAAGAGTAAAACCCCGCCGCTTCAGGGCTGTTTCTTACCCATAACTCAATACTAGAGCGTAAGTTCAAGCAAATCAGGCATAAGAAGAAGAAATCAGTCAAATTTCCATCAGTATCTGCCCAAGATAACAGAAGTCTCGATGAAACTGCGTCAAAAGATCAATTCTCGATTGTTTTGGGACCTTGCTCAGCAAGGTCGCTGATCCAGTCAAAAACTTTTCAGGTTTATCATCATCAGTCTAAATCCGTCGGTTTTGATTCGCTCGGATAATGAAGCCAGCACTTTCCATCTCTCCGGTGACTTCCTCATAAAACACGACTGAATCTACGCTACGGCTCCACTTCTCATGTTCACTGTCAAGTTGAATCGGCTCTGCTCTGCTGTTGGCATCGTACTTCTCATCGACCTGGTGGTCTTCGATCAGCGGTTGCTGATCGATGATCCCAGTCATTCGATGGGTCCGTGGATTGATTCCGATTGTGGAGTGAAGCTTGATACCTTCGAGATCCATCTCAGAGTTGTCAATATCACCGAGACCCTCCTTGGAGGGATGTCTCGGAAACACGACACGAGTTCGGTGGTATCGGAGATAATCAAGAGTCCGTCTGACCGACTCACTCTTAATTACTGTTGCTGGTTGTGAGCAGAGAGAATCTTGTTGGGATCCACACTCTCATTATTGCAAAAACGGTACCTAGCTTTTGTGGACGCTCAGTCTCTGCAGGCAGCACGGATGGACTTGGCAGGCGAGCTGCCGATGCCGAGTTCACCCCCAAGTTGGACTAGTCGGTCAGTCAGGCGCTTGTCTCCAAACTCGGCTGATCGAAACTTCGTTTGAATCCATCCCGAAACATCCATGTCGCACAGCTGTCCATCTTCATCGAGTTCTGGCTTCCAACTGCGTGAACGACGCCCCTACCGACCTTGGTTGATTAACCCTTCTATTAGCACCTGTGGGTAAAAGACAGGGCTAAACCCGTGAGTTTTCGCCTCGTAATTTCTATAAGAAACTCCACGGGTGGGAGTTCGACCGTTTCACCACGTTGCTTGAGTACAAGGCTGAGGAGCACGGTATCCTCGTTTACCGAAAGAGCGAGCGGGATACGAGCAAGACGTGTTCGTGTTGTGGTTGGAAGCGTGACGCGAACCGTGTGGAGCGTGGCTTGTACGTCTGTGAATCGTGCGATGAACATTCGCAGAAAGATAACTCAGAATCCTCCAACGGGGCATATGAGTAACGGTCGTTTGGCACGGTCAGTAGCCTACCTGTTCAACCAAACCTCCGGGGCGTTTCGCACCGAGCGAATAGGCGCGGGTTGCGAAGCTTAATATCTCAACGCTCGGGGATCCTCGCACTTTAGCCCGGGGAGGATGTCAAACTGGCGTGATGAAAACTCACCGTGGCGACGACGCTGAATAGTAGTTGCCAGTCAATCCTGCTTGCTGATGAGAATAATCTCTTAACTGTTTACTACTGAGACATCCCTTGGTATGATAAACGTGAAACCACAAAGCACATTATCAATAATGATGAATAATCAAATGGATCTTGGGGAGACGTCGTCACACATAACTGCTCAAGCTCATATCTCGCGCCACTTTCCTCAAGATCTTTTGACACACTCATCAGTGTATAGATTGAATTCCAGGTATAACACACTGCTAATATCAGACATGAGATCAGGGTAGTGAGCCCGTCCACGCCCTCTGTCAGACCCGAGAACTCGTGTATATTTCATACACCGATTGAATTGAAGGGAAAGTCAACTCCGGTTTCTGCGTGACAGGCGGTGATCGTGATCATAATTTTGGCGTTAGGATATCATCAATTGTCATCGGCTCTTTGTCATATATCTCTGATAAACAACTGATACATACATTCTTCTCTGTAATTTCTTTCTCGGTTATTTTCTTCACGTCAGACGGGAAAAACACGTCTTGGTTGGTATAGGGTTTCCCACAGATGTCACACTCAGACATATGTATATATTATGATGCTCAAAATAAAGATATGATGCTCACATCTCATTGAGTGTATTTCTCCGTTCACATAACCTACTCACGTCACACAAAATAACGAGATGTATTATGTATCTCTGCTCGGATGTACCAGAAGTGAGACAAGCCACGCGGCGACCAAACATATGTGCAGATGACTATCAGCAAGGTGTGTCAGACGAACAGTGACACGTTTGGAAGACGGTACTCAATGAGCAAGGGCTATTCAATAGTGTCGTGTCCCTCCCCCAGTTGTGCTATCCTGCTGATCATTGAGCAAGGTTCACGGGGTGTTTCCCATACGGGAGGTCTCTCGGAGAAGTCCTCTATTTAATTCTATGACAATCGGGTGGAGCCACGGATATAGTAGTCTGGTCACCACACAGATTCGGTACTTGCACCTCAGTCATTATAATGTGGCGACGAGTGGCATCTATCAACCCATTTTTCTTTATAAGTCGTGTGGCTTACCACTCGGCGTATGAAGTCCGAAAGGTCGGTTACTCCTTCATCTTGGCACCAGTCAAGACACTCTCGGTACAACTCAAGATTCAGCTCTTCTACATCGCAGCCGTCCAATTCTCGAACTCGCAGTGTGTCCACACCACCGAGGTATGCGACGAACGCACGAGTGTGTCCGTCCAAGAGAGTCAAGTTTCCACCAAGAATATAGACGGGAAACGGATCATACGTAGGATTATCGAAATCGAACCACTCCATAACCTCCCGCATTTTGTGCCCGCTGATGTAGAGTTGGCTTGGAGAGAGTTCTTCCCAAGGGACAGTTGTACTCATTTCGGTGGGTACATCCAAATGTATTTGCTCTGTTATTGAAAGTAGTAGGGTATACTCGGGTCTGTGTATTTGCGGGGAGAGTCCATTACCCTACGAACAATCGAGGAGGACATTGACTTCCCCCACAAGATGATTAACAACTCGGCTCTATGGCAAGGATTTGCTGCGCCAGGGCCTCGAATAAACAGAGGGAAAAATCGGTTCGAGGAGCAGAATACGGGAGTAGCGCTCCCTATCTGCCGTGAGTAAGAAGCGGAGGACCGAGTTCGACTCGTAGACATTGATGAGAACTGAGGAAATGCTGAACTCACCTGCTACGTGGCTCCACTCCGGAATCCCAACAACAAGGTTACTGAAGCGTGCTGTTTGGTGGTTGAACACGGATTCGACTACCTGCCGATTAACGAAATCACGGCTCGAATGCTTGGATTCCAATCAGCCTTCACGTGGGCTGGTCGAGAAACTCAGATTTGTTTACGAGGGCATCCTTCGGAGCAACGTCTTTCACGAGAGGAGGTATCTCGACTTGCACCACTACGGGCTACTGGAAGAAGACTGGCGAACGAATCAATCGTGAACTTGCTGGAAGGAGACGACACAGGCTATGACTCATCGGGTTGCTTCCAAGATACAGGTTCTCCTCGGTGAAATTTCTTGTAGACCACCGACCCATATGGCTGGTTGTAGAGCAGGGAGATTCTTGAAGTCGAGATGACCTACTTCCGTGGGTCAAGTTTGACGCGCTCCTAAAACATGACGCCAAACAAGGGCTACGCGAACGACTGACGGCAATCCTCAACTTCGGGCGAAAGCTTCTATTTATCATCAGGCACACTCACCTGTGCGCGAATGTATGACGGCAGTTACCCGGGTCAAGTGGTCTGTTCGACCCAAACACGTCGAGATAAGGTCACACGACTGTGCTGTTTCGATTGACCCTCAATTACTCGGCGAAGAAGTCCGCCCTCCCCGATTTGAACGGGGGACAAGTCGATCTACAGTCGACTGCTCTACCAGGCTGAGCTAAGGGCGGTTCATTATGTATTAGGCATTCACTCATGTTTAAGAATTCTCATTCTTCCGTCCATCGCCACGCCCTCTCATAGTCCGAACCGTCGACGTTTAAACTCCACCACACCCAGTATGAACGGGGAGCCACGATATGCGACCTTCGGAAGCGACCGGAATCACGTCGGCGACCCCAAGGAGACCACCGAAACGGCGGCTACAACCGCCACGCCATCTCCAGAAGGTCACTCGCCGCTCCGATGAGGAAGTCGCTGCATGGATCGTCTGGAACCTCCGGGACCGACTCAACCTCTATGTGGTCGAGAACCCCCGAGTGTTCACGAAGTTGCACTCGCCATCGAGTGCTACGAGGAACTGACGACCGACCACTGAGAGGAGACGAGTTAGAAAAGTTGACTCTGTGTCATTCGCGCTGCTCTCGTCGCTGCTCACACACTTTTTCCACTCGAGTCGGTCAACGCCGATGCCGACGAGTGCGTTCACAAAGTTGCTACGGGTTGAAACTAAAAGTAATGGTGAGAAGTCTGCGGTCGACTTCGCCGCTGGTGATTTTGAACCCGGCGGCAAGTTTAATTCCATCTCGGATGGTCACACCGCCGAGGACTCCTGTTTCTGTCGTGGCAAACGGTTTCTCAATTTTTCAAAAACCGTGGTGCGAGCTGACCCAAACGGCAAAAACGACCAGAGCGCCCGGTGACAGCGAGTAAGTATGATGCTGAGTACAATCCGACTTTAGTGGGGACAAAATAATCATGCAATCAAAACAGTCGATGTTGAGCAAAAGCAGCATCACCCCGATGAAATCAACTAGCAGACACTCGCCGAACAGTGAGCTAGCTTCTGACAGTGATAGCGACAGTGAGAGGATTGGTCGGCAAAACAGTACCACTGCGCAGAGACCTGTGATTCCATATCATTCACGAGAGCCAGTTTGCCCGGGCGTTCACTTAGACATATGACGGTCTCTCAGCTTGTATGACGCCGGAGACTCGTGGTGAGCCACCAGACTACACCCTGCTGATGAGTCGACCACGCATGTACTGTATGTTACTCACGCCGAGAGCAACTGCGGTCTCACCCAAAGCACCGGAGACAGTGGTCTACCAGCAGCCGAATCTCAACGTCGACGACAAGTTCTATAACCAATACGAGCAGTTCCAGTCGGTCTATGACGCCGATCACGACGTTATCGTCCCTGGTGGGGACAGAGCTACCGCAATTGCTTCGCTGGTCGCGTCGGACAACCGGGTGCTGTGTATTTCAGACGGACCCTACGGCAACGGTTTTCGGGTCTCATCAATGACTACGACGGCGAGTCGACGCCCATCTCGACAATATACGACCTCAATGCAGTCGAAACCACACCTACCGAAGCCGAGTCGGCGAGCAGTCTGTCGCCGCCACGCTGGACCACTCCGAGCTAAGAAACCGGATACGTACGGTGTGTTATTACCTGGTCGATCCTGTTTCCTTGGTTGACGACACACCGGTCCCGACTGATCGACTCGACATCTGTCTGGAATCCTCCCCGAAGTGTTTCAGCACCACAATGTGGTGAGACCGCTGCGGTCAGTGACTAGGCGTCGGAGGTCATTGAAAATCATGTGTCGAACTCGCTATATACGACCCTGCTGCCGTTGCAAGACGTCTCTGACGGGAGTTCCGTGTACGCCGCGCGAATGTCGTCGTGTTGAATACCGCCGTCTCGCGGTTAGTTAATAAGGGCGTCAAATCGGCCTATCCTCAACACACCGCTACACACTGTCGACGGTGGGGCGCTAAACTCGGAATCAAGCTTGAATTTGCCTGGGACTCCTCGACAGTCACTGGATTCTACATCTCTTGGCGAGCCATAGGCGATTCAATAACGCGTCAGAAAACATGACATTGTCCTCGCAACGAGTCTCGGTGACCTGACAAAGAATAGTTTCCGCGTTTTGCATGTGTGGTACGATCCAGATATTGAAACCGTTGACCGCGTGATGGACGCAATGGAGATTGCGCTGGTCTCCCCGATAAGATTGCTATTCGCTCACGTTCGTTTCCTGAATCCGGACTCCCTTGCCTGCAAGGTGTCGCATCTGCTGTTGGGCGAAATCCTCCTCTCGCGTTCCGCGAGTTGCCAACACGTACATAACTGCGCTGCCGACCGGTCGCATCGTCCGCCCAGCCCGTTGGGTACCCTGCCGACGCGAGCCACCCAACCCTGAGGCGACAATCGCCAACTCGGCATTAGGGAGATCGATCCCCTCATCGGCAATCCGTGAGACAACCAGTGTCTGTAGCTCGCCGTTCCGGAATGCCTCGAACTGCTGTTGGCGATCGTAGTGGCGTGTTTCACCACTAATAAAGGGAGTATCTAACGCCTCAGCGATTTCTTTTCCCTGATCGAGATAGTCAACGAATATCAGTGTCTTCGAATTGGGGTGGGTCTCACATAGATACCGAATTTCGGCGATTTTCGCGGGGTTTGTTGCGGCCAACTGATACCGCTCGCGGCCGTCTGCACTCGCGTACTCGTTTCGGACCATTTCGTCGCGCCACGGCACATACCGAATTTCGACCTCCGGTTCGGCGACGAACCCAGCGTCGAACAGTTCGGCCCAGTCAGTCCCGATTGGCGGTCCAATCAGCGTGAATATCTCTGACTCTTTATCATCCTCTCTGACCGGTGTCGCCGAGTTATGACAGAACAGATGATTCCCGAGGAAATTCTCGGTTTCGGTTGACAGATCGTAGACGTATTCGGTGTCGGAACTAGGAGTGACACTGTCGATGGACAACATCGCGACATCTGCTTCAAAAAGACGTCTTCCGTCTGGTATGTCACCGTGTTCACCGAGAAGTTCAATTTCGTCGGCGGTAATCCGCTGACGTCCTATCAGTCCCTTTTTGAGAGTTGGACCAACCCTTGTTCGTTGACGTTCATTATTGTGATTCGGAGTCCTATCTATCGAGCCGTAGGCTTTGCGCAGTTGACCCGAAAACGGAATTATCGCATTTCGCGGCGTTTTGAATCGATTCTTCGAATTGAGCTGCACAAGACTGTCTTCAACGATATCGGGTTTTCTATCTTGAGCAGTAATATCCTCTGCTCGCCGATAGTTACCACCGACACACCCACCTGCAGCCAGGACGAGATTGAGACCCTGTGTAAATTCCTCACTTGACGTCGAAATCGTCGCGCACTCTCTGTCTTGAGACCTCTGTTGATGATAGCCGTCTCCGAGTTCGATTCCCTGTATGAACCCTTCTCGGGCGCTCTCGGTTGAGAAGATGAACGGTGGGATAGACTTCTGACGGACTCCATCGTCAATAGCAAGCTGCTTGAGTACGTCTATGAGTGGACCACCGACACATAGTGTCGTGCAGTTTTGTCCACTCTGCATACGATTCGGCTCTGCGTCGGGAACAACAGCCCGAATAACAGACTCGAAAGCCTCTATTTCGGATCCCTCCGCCGAATCGGTGGCATAGAACTCGACGCACCGCTCACTCATCGCTCCATCTGCCACGAACAACCCAACAAGCCGAGCAAAATCCACCATGTCGACTGATGGCGGTATCTGATACTCTTTATTTTGTTTGTATACTCCATCGATATAGCTTCGGTCGAGTTCTATCTCCCGTGCGACTGATATCGGAAGTGATCCCCCAGATCTCCAGTTATATCGATTGTTGATCGTTCCGGTTTGTTGGTCGTATAGTGGCTCGAACGCACTCTCGGGAATCTCGTCGTTGAGGAGGATGTATCCCTCATCCAATAACGACAGTACATCAATCCGGGATTGCTCGTCGTTAATTTCTGGAACCGTGGTCGGCTGTAGTAGATACTCTCCTTCTTCGAGTTCGGTTGGTGTTCGTTCAACGATAGCACGCTCCTCCGAATCGTACACAAGAAGCGAATGATCTTCGGTGACCGTCACTTTCTGCCCATTATCTGCTTGAACCGTGTATAGATCTGCTGTATTTCGATGTCGCATCGCTGCAGTGACCGGTGTCCAAACAACCTTCCCTTGCTTAGTTACTCCAATCGTCTCGACTTCGGACACGCTGCTGATTCCTGACTTCTCATCAAGATAGTCTGAAACAAACTCTTCTATTGGTTCAACTGACACGGTATCTCCGCGCTTGACCGGAATAATTGTCTCTCCGTGAACGGAGAGTCCCAACCGATGAGAAGTCTGCAGATCAGCACTTCGGCGGAACACATCGCTTGGAATGTGCTGGACCTCGTCGTAGACGATCAGACCCCACTTCCGGGAATCGAATAGCTGTCGGTGACGGTCCATCCCAGCAGTCTGGTAGGTCGCAATTGTCACTGACCGAATATTTTTTTCGCCGCCGTGATACTCTCCAATCTGGTCGTCGGTCAGTGTCGACTCACCGGTCAACGATTTGCGCCACTGTGCGGCAAGTTCTCGGCTTGGAACCAAAATTAGGGTTTCGCCACCGACTGCAGCGATAGTCGCAGTCGCGGCGATTGTCTTTCCGCTACCTGGTGGACCGACATACACTCCCGCCTGCTGGTCGAGGAAGGTGTCGACCCACGACTGTTGGTACTCCCGAAGTGTGGCTGTGAGATCGACATCAATTGGGTCGCCTGTATCAAGGTCACGCTCGTCGACAACTGGATACCCCGCCTCGTACAACACGCGCTTTACGCTAGCGACCTCGTCGCTGTTGACCCAACTTTCAGTATCCGACACTGGCGCTCGAAGCTGGTCCTCTGAAAGTTTCTGTCGTGCGACATTCCCCATGAGGCTCTCTGAGGCGGCTTCGAGCACCACATACCCATCATCATGTGTAAAGAGTCGAAACCGATTCGCTCGTTTCCATTGTGTCTCAACCCAAGATTCTAATTCCGGAACGCGCCGCGGAAGTGTTGACCGAATCACTGAAATGAGCGTCCCGAGATCATCAAACGGTGCTTGCCAGATATCTTCCTGACGCACACGATAGAGATACCCACGCGATTGAGACTGCCGTGGGGTATAGGTGTTTACCCCAGTATCTGCATCTGTATCTGAATCTACGTTCTCACTGACCGTTGTCTCCCCAGGATTACTCACATTGGTACCACTTCGATCAGCCGTCTCCTCACCCACCTGTGGTCCGCGTTGCTCTATCGGTTGTCGCTTACCAGTGGTATCGGCAAGATACGCGAACTGAGTGAGTTGTGCACGCGTATACTGTGTCGGATTATCAACGACAATTTCCCGGCGATCTGGAAACACAACAATCCGCTCACGTGTCGTCATCTCCGAAAGCGATGTCGGATAATATACAACCGGGTCATCATCAACCGCAATCCGATCAACTACCCCAGTATCGATTAGTGTCGACAACTGTTCTGTTATCGTCGCTTGACTTTCCGAGAAATGACGCGCAATCGTCGAAGCGGTAATAACAGGTCGCCCAGCAGTCTCAAATACGTTATATAGCTGATCTGTTGAAAGCGTATTTGTTGTCCCTGCTTCACCCGACTGTGTGTGATCATCCGTCTCAGCCGTTGGTCCGGTCTGCACATCTATTGACTCTGCAGATTCTGCAGATTCCGCAGATCCATCAGATTCAGACTCTTCGCTCATTATCGACACTACGTTGCAACAGGAAAACCACTTGCGACATTTCCCCTTCTTTGCTCTCAATCCTTATATTGTCGTCAATACCCCTCCCCGTGTTACTACGCGCAAACCGGACATACACATTATACCATATGTGCAAAATTCACTCGAAGCTGAGCCTGAGCGAATATGAACAGCGGACAATTCAATATTATGACACAGCGATCATGCTCAGATTAATTTAATAGACCGAGATCCTCAATTCGCTCGACAATTTCTTCAACCGCCGCTGCGGCATCATTCGTTTGCTTTCCGCCGGTGATAACGATTTTTCCGGACCCAAACAACAAAATGACTACCTCTGGTTGGTCCATTCGATACACAAGTCCAGGAAACTGCTCAGGTTCATACTCGACATCCTCTAACCCGAGCCCGATTGCCAGTGCGTTCAGATTGAGTGTATGCCCAAGATCTGCACTTGAAACGATGTTTTGAACGGTTATCTCCGGATCCTCATCGACAGGAATACTGAGTCCACGAAGCTTCTCGAAGATAATCCCAAGCGCATCATGTACATCATTGATACTCTTTGCTCCTGTGCAGACGATTTTTCCTGAACGAAAAATAAGTGCTGCTGCCTTTGGTTCCTGTGTCCGATACACTAATCCAGGAAAGTTATCAGGATTGAAATCCGCCCCCGGAAGGTCCTCAGCGAGTGCTTCAAGGTCGAGTTCCTGTCCAATCCCAGTCGATGCGACCACATTCTGAATCTCGATTGAGTCTGCCGGTGCACTCATACGTTGTCAGAGTGACGCTCCGTATCCTTATAAAGACCCATTATAAACCACGTACTTACTGATAATACATCTGATATAAAATTCTCTAGTTGAATACATAACCACTGTGTTATCGAAAGATGATATCTGCATCTCAACTCCACACAATACAGACGCCCTGACAGCCTGCCCGTGAAGTCCTGTTGAACATAACCGAAACGCTTCGAGGATTCACCATCTTATGATTGTACGGTGCTCGCAAGCGAATGATATTTCCTATAATTATTCTGTTAATACTGCCGTCATAAATATTGTTTTTCTCGCTTTTTTTATTCAACCGTTTCCCCCACGTTACCGATTATTGGTAATCCGATTTCGTTATTCGAATGTGAAGCCAAACGCCCACACAGGCGTTCCAGCTGAATTGAGTCCGAACGTGGGTTCAGAGGGAAACACTGCTCAAATTGCCACCGACTTCGAACACGCATATCGGTGTCAGTAAAATAAGTATCGGTACTGCTGGAGTATCCATATCTAAACATTCTAAAGTATATCCGATGAACTAATGAATGACCAGTATATATCATGTCAGTGCCTCTCAATTAGTCCCCACATCAACGAAGTTATATACAACCCTCCCATTCAATATAATGCGAAGAACGCATGACTGCGAACGGTTCAATTCCGATCGCACTCACCGATTGCCAACCTAATCGTCGTACTGGTTCAATGGATTTATACCCGTACGGCAATTTCGTTTGGTTGGAAACAAAATGAGGATTCCATCACTGCGGTCCGCCGTACAGACGGAATCTGATGTTAGCTTTGGTGGTTCGGTGATACCTGTCTGGTGTCTCCGAACCACTCGGACCATGCAATGTCATATGTGATATGTGATATCTGACATACTCTCAGACTATCACATCAATAACATAACGTGACACCTCGTGTGTAACCGTTCTCGTCACTCTGGGTCCTTGCTCAACAGAAAGCAAAACCCAGACTGACACTCACCCCGTGACACTCATACAGATACAATAGGATACGTATCCACGTCACATGCGTGATTCGGTACCACGAATTCCGCCACCCTCCTCATGACTCACACCCATACGTGTGAACCACGAGGAATCCCATTCCGGTTGATCCTGCCGGAGGTCATTGCTATCGGAGTCCGATTTAGCCATGCTAGTCGTGCGAGTTCACACTCGCGGCACCGAGCTCAGTAACACGTGGCCAAACTACCCTACAGAGACGGATACCCTCGGGAAACTGAGGCTAACCCGTCATACCGATCTCAGGCTTGAATCGCAGAGATCACCAAACGCCCCGGCGCTGTAGGATGTGGCTGCGGTTGATTAGGTTGACGGTGGGGTAACGGCCCACCGTGCCCATAATCAGTACAGGTTGTGAGAGCAAGAACCTGGAGACGAATCTGAGACA
>KB659958.1_pt118 | contig 100169 bp, 106 predicted proteins | sample 558768 | NCBI scaffold set KB644980.1 | reverse complement strand
ACAACTCCGCTACAAACGACAGTCTGACGACGATACGAATATGTAAGCGGCATTGGTCCATAGCATGACGTATACCAAGGCGGTTCCACCGCCCACCCAATTGCACAATATCGGGATTCCGAGATCCAGAATGTTCGAGACACCCTCTCGAACCGCTGTGGTGTCTCGGTGAAGATAACTCCGAGTCCCCTGCCGGGATAGGAGTAACGGCGGTGTGGCTGTGGCTCCGCCATCGGCTCGTCATGCCGACGAGTCGTCACCCAGCAAATATCCCACCCTACCCCACCCCAGCGGAGCGGTGCGGTACGGTACCGTGGGAAGCCCCGTCGTTTACGACGGGGAGGAGGTCACCAGTAACTACTCTTTCGCCCTGAACTGACACCACCTCAGAGCAGGATAGACAAGTTCTACGAGTGAGCTAATGTCCACATAAACGGAATAAAAGCGTCGGTAGCAAAGCGTAACCACAGACAAAGAGAGCAATGACGGGTGGAGGAAATCCCAGTCCACTCTCATCGGCGATGATAAGCCCCGTTGCGAGGATTGAGACCGCCATAGCGACGACTGCCGTGCGGATTGAGCGGAGGTGTATATCAAGCGTAATTTGCTCGTCGATCATACGTGGAATATATGTGTATTCGATGCGAGCTTTCTGAACGAGTCTATTGGAAACCTGCTTTGATCTACGCTTTCCGCACACGGCGATAGCTTCCATCCTGAATTAACATTACCGCAAGGCGAGATAGATAGAGTCTATGGGCGAAACAGCTACCCAAACCCTACAACTACTGCGACAGATGGTCACGGAACCTTTGCCCACATTTTTTTGAATCACACGAGAGAAGATCATTTGCAGGAATGGATATAGCGTTAGTACAGGTGTATATTAAGTCGGCTCAATCCGATATCCAGCAGTCACCCCAGATGGGAGAAGCGACTGGGAAAATAGCGGGTAGCGAGTGGCTGACAGAAAACAATCACACCTCTTTATTCATCTTGAGGTAGTCAATTTGCATGCAAATTCACCCCCACAACCACTTACAGTTAGTGTGTGGGTACAATCCCTCTGGAAGAACGAAAGCATAATTAACATTTTCTGAGCCGTGTGCTGTATCCTATCCCAGTCATGTCACACGATTGTCTGTCTGAGACGCAACAAGTATTAGTGGTGCACATACGAGCATCTGTATACGTGATATTATCACGGCATAGCGCGGTGGTTATGCTTATTTTGATGCTGACTGTTTTTATGACAGGGGTCTCGGGTAGTGGATTCGTCAGGATGGCACAGGCGCAATCGACTAATACATATACAGACGTGGACACAGCCGATCTGGTCGGTCACGGGACTGACTCAACCCCATACGAGATCTCAAACGTGTCCGAACTCCAGGCGATGGAAGATGGTCTGACTGCGAACTACGAACTCGTGGGCGACATCGACGCCTCAAACACAGCGCAGTGGAACGATGGACGAGGATTCGACCCTGTGGGTTCGTCCAGCGACCAGTTTGCGGGATCACTTGATGGAAATAATCACACAATCACCGGACTCACAATCGACCGACAATATGAGGATAACAGTCGGAGAAGAGTCGGGCTGTTTGGATATAGCTTTGGAACAATCACAGACGTCGCACTTACAGAAGTGACCGTCACTGGCAACGAGTATGCGGGTGGACTCGTCGGATTGAGCACCGGTGGAACGATACGGAACGTTACAGTCTCCGGAAAAGTGAGGAGCACGGTCACTGCTGGAGGACTCGCTGGACAGAACTTTAGAGGAGCGATACAGAACGCAACAGCCTCAGTGAATGTGACCAGTGACAATACAGCGGGTGGACTCGTCGGATTCAACAGCGGATCAATACGGAACGCCAGAGCCTCTGGGAGTGTGGCTGGCGACAATACAGTAGGTGGACTCGTCGGATCAAATCGAGGAATCATCAGAGACACATTTGCCGTTGGAAATGTTACTGGCAATCAAGAGACAGGTGGACTCGTCGGGCGTAACAACGACGAAACAGGAACGGTCGAACAGTCGTACTTTGATACACAAGCCTCCGGTCAGGACCCCTCTGGTGGCTCTGCGATTAGACTGACAATTCTTATTTTCGGACCGACAAATTCAGCAATTGGACTGACAACCGGTGAAATGCAAGGGAGTGCAGCCAGTGAGAATATGTCTGGGCTGAAATTTGGAGAGAATTGGCAGACCGTCTCTGGGGGCTATCCAGAATTGATCGCGCTGTCTGACCCTGACTCTGACTCTGACTCCGACTCCGCCGACGGAACTCCCAAGCCCGAATCCACGACGACAAGTTCAGAAATACCAATCTTCCCGAATGTGGGGATTATATCTTTCGTTAGTATGATGACCGCAATCCTACACCGACTTCAGAGTTCAACATAATCATTATGTCTGAGATCCGAAATAGCGCGTATCATAACCGCACTGGCGCGTGGTTATCTGAAAACACTCTATCGTTGTTTATGAGATATCTTAATGTAAATTATAATCTGCTGTGATGAGATTCAAACTGGAGATAACAGATCGGTGGATACACCTACTCAAATCGGTGGAATTAGTTGTGTAGCGACAGCAGATACTCACTCGAAATAACCCGCCACGACTCGCGTGTGTCGATTAACATCGGTATCACTGTTAAGAACTGAGTGTTTGTCAAAACCCGCAGTGCATCTCGTCCATGCAACTATTCCATGCATGTATTGATCTAGCTCAGCCTTTGTTGATAAAATAACAATTTTTTAATATGTAGCGTCTACAGATCACTCGGCGTGCCGGTACGCTCAATCGTGTATAATAATTTACACCGTGTTATCAAGTTCCATACGGAGAGAATCACGTTACATCCTGACTAGCTATAGACACATTTTGTCACGTGTATCATCCGTGTCTTATTCTGTCAAGTGTGTCGAGTGAGTGGTTCATTTATACAACACACACACCATTTCTCAGTGAGACTGGTGTTCACTTTAGCTGAGTACATTAGGGTTGTCTTGATCAAGTGGATCTTCAATATCACCGACAATCGTTTCCAGTAGATCGGTGACGGTCACCAGTCCAATGGTCTCACCGTTCTCAATGACGAGCCCCATCTCTTGTTGTTCTGTCTGGAACTGGTCAATCGCATCGCTCACATCGGTATCGGGCGATAGCGTCATTGTCGGTGCTGCAAGTTCAGTTAATGCATCATTGCCATTAGACAGTTGCTCACGATGACTAAACAGAGCTGGGCTATAGACAATACCATAGAAGTCGCTCAATTCTCTACCAACTAGTGGATACCGTGTATGCGGATATTGTTCGAGCTTCCGGAAGTTCGATTCAGGGGAGTCCTCAGTTGACAGGCTTATGATGTCGTCAGCGGAAATCATAATATCTCTCACCGATTGGTCGCCGATTGTCAACGCGTTCATAATCTCCTCACGACGATCCGCAGGTAGTTCGCCCTGTTCAAGTACCGATCCAAGCCGGGTTCGGAGGTCAGCACGAGTTTCGATGACTTCTTTCTCGGTTTCTGTCCATGCTTGAGTCATCTCGATCCCAAACAGACCAAGTGTTCCTTTCGCAACTGAGTCGCCAACCCAGATAGCTGGAGCGAGTATCTTTGCGAACCAGTATAGTATCCGTGCCCCGTATTGAGCAACCTGTTTGGAGCGCTCGACACCGAGATACGTGGGCGTCTGCTCCCCATGTGTCAGGTGGACCAAATTGATGATGAGGAATCCAAGTAGTGAACCAGCCCCGACCGATGCGAGCGTAGTGTTCTCGAATACGGGTTCGATCAGAGCCGCTAGTCCCGGCTCGGCAATAATCCCGAGCGCAATACTCGTTGCGGAGATCCAAACCTGACAGGTAGTCAAATAAAACTCCAAATCATTGGTCATCTCCCAGGCGAGTTCAAGTCCGGGTGTGTCGAACTCTGATTTGGGGTACTGTCTAACACGGGTTAATGCAAACTCAATTGCGACAAAATATGCGTTCACCAAAATAAGAATGATACCACCGAAAATCCGTAATCCGATCTCAAGCGGTTCCATCACCGAATTGTAACGATAGCAGACGGAAATAGCCTTGATATTAAATAAATGATAGGATAAACTGAATAGAGTCTATAATCGCGTCTGGGTTTGTCACGATGAATCGCGCACCGTGGCTGATCAACCAGACAGCCTCAGTGATGTTCTAAAATGAATATGTGCGACTCTCTCCAAGAACGACAAAATCTGGGTTAGTATCAGTAAGCGTATAGCCCACGTCGTGAAGCGCCGTTTTCAACCCAGCCTCGCCAATCACGCACGCTGAAGCGTCCGGCATTTGATTCGAGACAAATTGTGCCGTAGCCACAGTTGAAGTCCAAATCCGGTCTTCCGGGGTATTAACTCCAACTCCTGAAAGGTGAGCAGGTGAACTACCCCACACCCTACTCACCCGCTTGCGCGGGGTTCTTTGAGGTGAGGGTGGGGCTTCCTGTTTCGATAACGCGCTTCACATCTATATCATCGGAAGATTCCGATGAAGTAAACATAGTATAGGGAGTGCAGCCTCCACAGGCGGTGACGAGAGCGAAGCTCTCGGTCGCATATCAGAATCGGTCCGCGATTTTGAGGACATGTTTTCGGAGTGAGCCACTCCTACTCCTCGCTGCTCAAGTCCGCGAGACAGAATGTCCAGAGCCGTGTTCGCGTCCACTGTCCATCTAAGACCACAGCCCAAGCACGAGTGTTCCCGAACCCACAGCGGTTTGTCGGTAGCCACGCCACAGCTAGCACACCCTTCGGTTGGTCCGGCTAGGTCAACCTCTACGAAACGCGTGCAGTTGTATTCTAGATAGTGCTGAAACTATCCCATGTCGCCGATACAGTGTTTTGGCTTACTGGGTGACTCCAACAGAGACTTGATATTCAGCTTCTTAACGATCACAAGGTTGTATTCGGTGGCGTAGTAATTCGACAGTTTATGCAAGAAATCCCGGCGTTTTCGCTTGAGCTGCTGGTGACACTTTGTCAGTTTTTGCCGTTATTTGACCCGAGTTCTTTTCGTGAGAGTTTCCGCTGTTCACGGTGGAGTCGCTTGCGTTCCTCGAGCAAATCCAGCGAGTCAATGGCTCTGCCGTCAGTGTCGTGGATGTGCTTCAGAATCCCCACATCAATGCCGACACACCGCTGTGGGTTCTCCGGGATCCCCAGCGTTTCTCTCCCATCAACGGTCACACAGGCAAACCACTCGCCGGTTGGCTTTTTGTTCAGTATTATCTCTCTGATTGTCTCAGTGTCTGGAATGTCACGGTGTTTCACAATTGGAATATCCGCGAGTTTGAACAGAGATAGTACATCCGACCGTTGTTACTATCGAGCTTGGAGCCGGATTGGACATAGGTTTAGACTGCGGAACTCCTATGGGGATTTCTAGTTGAAGCTGTCGATATTGTGACCCTGCTGTTTCAACCCTAAAGGAGCCTTCACACTAGTCTTGATTCGCTTTACTGCAGCCTGTGTGACCGTCGAATACAACTCACTGAGGTCATCCCACCAGTCTTTGAGATTAGGGAGTTGGTTGCGCACCTGTCGCACTCGTTGCTTGAGCGTCTCTGCCGACTCAGGGATTTCGTTGAACTCTTTGGGTGCGTGATTATACAATTGTCTACAGGTATCTCGATACCAATCCAACTGCTCTGTTCGCGGTGGGCATCAGTCAGCTTCAGTTGGTACCTGTAGGTATATCTCATACGTGACTAGTCACTACGCTTTGCGATATGGTCGTCCAGTTGTTGCTGAGCGAACGAGGAGAGGTTGGGATGGTGTTGTTTAAGATTAAGCCACTCGGCTTGGTCTTCACGGATTGTGATGTGTTTTTGCTTCACTGTGTATATTGATATATACTCAACATAGATATTTGAGTGATGACGGTGGTGTATCTCCTCCCTACTCATTCCCTTCGGTCGCTCCTTGAGGAAGGGGCTTACCGCCTGTATTCTGCTAAATCGCGTCGTGTGTAAATTGTGTTGTTAGTTAGTACGAGGAACTGACGTTTTTTGTTCTCTGAGTTGATGAATGAAATCCTCGGCTTCTGGGAGAGCAGTGTCGTCATGCATCAACACGCCGTCCATACCGACCAACCATGTCTCAGGTTGTTTCTCTATATCAGGCATCTTCACCGATACCGGAAATTTATTAATACAGGTACAAACTTGAGACTCTGTTACAGTTGATAAGGGACGCATACATCAGGAAACGGTCTGATATCAACTCTCAGAAATATACTATATGGTTTTATTCGCCGTGACTATCCAGATCACACTGTATCGGTGATATCGGTTGTGTAAATGCCCAACTCATTCGGAGTGGATTCATTTGTCTCGTTGGTGAATCATCGTATATGTCATCGGACTCACCGAATCGAGATTTGATTGAGGTCGCCAATATCGATGTTCTCCGCGATGAAGGACGGACAGTTACGATGGTAGAAGATCGTCCAGTCGCGCTTTTTTATTACGAGGATGAAGTGTACGCGATTGACAATCGCTGCCCGCATATGGGGTTCCCGCTTTCGAAAGGCAGTGTCAAGAACGGTCTATTGACTTGTGACTGGCATCATGCGCGATTCGAACTCGCACAGGGTGATACACTAGATATTTGGGCTGACGATGTCCAGACATTCCCAACCCAAGTCCGGAATGGGACTGTCTACGTCGACCCGAATCCCGAACTCGACGTTCCGCCAGAGACACATTGGCGAAACAGACTGGCAGACGGGTTAGCGGAGAACCTCTCGCTGGTCGCCGCGAAGGCTGTCATCCATCTTGACCACTACGGCGAAGGATTTGTCACGCCGCTGGAGACCGCTGTCAATTTTGGGACGCAGTACCGCGCTGACGGCTGGGGACGGGGTATGACGACGCTCGGTGCGATGGCGAATGTCTATAGCGATCTCGACCACGACGAGAGACTTCGAGCGATGATTGTCGGTGTTACCGAGGTTGCAGACAATTGCGACGGCGAACCACCGCGATTTGAACAGTACGCGCTCGATAATAATGATTTGTCTATGTCACGGCTCAAATCCTGGTTCCGCGACACTTGTGATGTCCGCGACAGCACGGGTGCCGAGCGTTGTCTGCGCACCGCGGCGAACATTCTCAGTCGTGAGGACCTCGTTGAGATACTTGTCGCTGCTGGCACCGACCACATATATATGAATAATAGCCACACGGTCGACTTCATCAATAAAGCCGTTGAGACACTGGATCATGTCGGCTGGGACCGGCGTGAGGCTATTCTTGCAACTGTGGTTGACGCGATTGCTGACGCCTCGCGTGGTGAGGAGACCAGCACATGGACTAGACCGGTTGACGTGGCTGAGATGTGCTTCGACGCTGCCGAGGATCTGCCTGAAATGGTCGCCGCTGGTGCCGGCAAGGACTGGAACCGCCCTGATGGATTCATAGAGACGTTGCTTTCCGCTGACCCACAGAGGCTGGACGAAGCCCTCCGGGACGCTGTCGCCAGCGGCGCGAGCACCGAGCAACTCGCGCATGCAGTCGCGGTCGCCGCACTTCGGCGGGTTGCCCACTTTGGGACTGGTAACGAGTTTCGCGACTGGAACACCGTCCATCATACATTCTCGTTTGCCAACGCCGTCGACAATCTCGCGCGTCGAACTGACGCTACAGATGTATATGAAGCCTGTTGGCAGGGTGCGATGTCAGTGTATCTTGACCGCTTTCTGAATCAACCGCGAGCGACCATTCCTGGGTCTGGTTCGGGAGCAGATGGCGACCCTGCCGACCTACGGGAGCGTCTGCTCGGGGTCCTCGATGAGCAAGGTGGTGTTGATGAGATAGCACGAATTGTCGGTGGGCATTTCGATGCCGGCGGTGACCCCGCGGCGCTCAAACGGACGATGGGTAAGGGACTACTGAGAGAAGACGCCGGATTTCACACGATGCAGAGCGTCGAGGCTGGCTTTCGGCAGTTTGACTTAGCCGAGAGCGAATACGAACGGCGACTGGCATTGATTGCGCCAGCACGTCATATGGCTGCTCACTTTCCTACACGGCGCGAGGATGAGCAGACGGTCGCAATCGCGGAACGACTCTTCGAAGGCGAGAGCATCCACAAGAGCATCAAGGACTGATATCGTGAAACTGGTAACAACTTCGCGTAATACAGTGACTCCACAGGTATATGTGGCGACCACATCGATTGAGCACTCGGTGATTGCATGACTACCGACAGTCACTGTCGAGTGATCGATTCTCGGTCAGGCGAAGTTCTCTTGATCATCAGATGGGTCTTCCAGAGAGTTTTATCACAATCGAGACCGGTGTATACAGTATATGAGTCATGTTGAAGATACAGGAGAATTGCTTGAGGAGCTTGCGGCACTCCCGACGCTCGCCCACCCAACAGTCTCCCCAGACGGTAATGAGGTTGCTTTCTATTATGATATCACTGGACGCAACGAGTTGCACGTCCTCAATGTCGAGAGTGGCGAGGTAACTCAGTGGAGCGAAGCTGATGTTCCTCGAAATGCCCGATGGCCCATCAATTGGGCTGCCGACGGAGACAGCATCTTTTTTCACCTCGACAATAATGGTAACGAGCAAAACGATATCTACCGAATTTCTCGAGATGGCAAGGCTGAGGCTGTTATCGAAATGGACGGACAGGTCGCTATCAACGATATCGGTGAGGACGGCGATACACTGATTATTGGCTCCAGTCGCGACGGTCAAATGAATCTATACAATCATAATCTCCCATCCGGCGAGACGACAAAGATAACCGAGTACGAACGAGCCGCCGCCGGCGCTATTCTTTCACCAGAGTGTGATCGAATCGCTTACGCGACAAATGAAAGCGATGACTTCGATAATCAGGATGTCTACATCGCCGATACTGACGGGGCGACACCGCAAAATCTTGATATTGGAGATACTGGTGCAGAAGCCTCGCCTGCTGATTGGGGACCGGACGGTGAGCGTCTTCTTATCTCAGACAATTCAACGGACCTCGGTCGGCTTGGGATTTACAATGTCGATTCTGAGGAACTAACATGGCTTGAGAATGATGAATTTGAAGAGAGTCCAAAGGCGTTTCTGCCAGACGGCAAACGTGTCCTAGGCTATCGAAGCCGTGAAGCTGAGTCTGTCCCGATTATCTACGATATTGAGACCAGCGAGGCAACCGAGTTTGACCTCCCTGGTGGTGTCACAAGCTTCGGTACGGAGGCGATTGTGGATAAAAATCGAGTTCTTCTGACCCACACCACTCCGACCCGGCGTCCGGAGTTACTGATCTACAATATTGAGACACACGAGCACAAGACACTGGTCGAAGCGGAGTATGGTCCCTTCAGTACAAATGACTTTGCTGATGCAGAGTATATTACCGTCGAATCTGATGGTGTCCCTGAGACTGATCAAGCGGCAGTCGAACACGACCCCTATGAGGAGTTTGAGATTGGTGCACTATTGTTCGACTCAGGACAGCGTCCGTCGCCACTCATCATCAATCCTCACGGCGGTCCGCGAGCACGCGACACCAAGCGATTTAATCTTTATACCCAGGTGTTAGTCTCGCTTGGGTTCTCTGTTTTGCAGGTAAATTACCGTGGCTCGACTGGTCGGGGTCGAGAGTTTGTCGAAGAACTGTACGACGATTGGGGTGGTGCAGAGCAAGGTGATATCGTCACCGTCGCTGAGCACGTTCTCGATGAGCATGACTGGCTTAACGATGACCAGGTTGTCGTCTTTGGAGGCTCCTACGGCGGGTATTCCGCGTACTGGCAGATGGTCCAGTATCCAGATCTGTATGAGGCTGGAATTGCCTGGATTGGACTGACAGATCTTGAGGATATGTTCGAAACCACTATGCCACACTTCCGGACCGAACTGATGGAGAAATACCTCGGTACGCCCACGGAGAATCCCGAAATCTATGACGAGCGGTCTCCAGTAAATTACGTTTCGAATCTTGATGCTCCGATTTTCCTCATCCACGGCGTGAATGACCGACGCGTCCCTATCTCACAGGCTCGCATTTTCAAAGAGGCTCTTGAGGACCGTGATCTCGAAGAAACCGACGACTATGAGTACAAAGAATTGGGCGAAGAGGGTCACGCTTCCTCAGACCAAGACCAGAAACTCCGGACATTTCAAGCACTTGCGGACTTCTTAGACCGTCGGGTCGGTACAAATCCAAAATCTATCGTCGCTGACGACTGATGACAATTGTTGACGATTTAATCCACTTCTTCAGTGTGGTCGGTCGAGATACTACGGAATCTTTGTCTATCATTGTTCATATGTCAACGCTTAGTATTTAATATAACTGATACATAGGAGAAACTAAATATCACTAAGCGAGTATGAGTCTTGGACTTTATTCCCCTCTGTGTATGACAAATAACACATACTTATGAGACGGACGCGACGCAAGAGCGTCGTATCGTGTGTCTGTCTAATCACTCTTCTTAGCAGCATTCAGCTGGTGGCGCCGCTATGATTACCGCAGTAGCGACGCCGACTGACGACTCAGCAGCCGTCACGAATATCTCAGTCAATCCAACTGCCGACACTGACACTGACGGGCATATCGCAGCAGGTCAGCTCAACGCAAGAAGGTTCTACGTAAGCGATTAGTACGTCCGCTCTGATGGAATCACTCCACGTACACCTCCGGTCGGATCTTTCGTGTCCCCATTATATCGTGGAATGATGTGCCAGTGGAGATGTGGAATTGTCTGCCCGGCAACTGATCCATCGTTTATGCCAACATTCAGTCCATCAGGCTGGTATTGCTGGCGAACCCTCGTAATTGCCCGTTCAAGAAACGGATAAAATGAAAGAGTATCAAACTCGTTGAGGTGTTGTACATGTGCTTTCGGAAGTGCTAGTGCATGCTCCTTGTTGACAGGGTATTTATCAAGCACACAGATGCACTCATTGGTCTCAACGAGAACTGTCGCATCACGGATTCCATCGATAATCTCGCAGAAGACACACTCATTGGAATCGCTCATACGCATAGTCGATGGAACGAATACAAGAAAATAGGTGGTCAGAAATATCGTTATGATTCTCAAGGAAATAATAAATATGGGTTTGATATAAGATCATGAGTCCCAGCGTGGACAGAGAATACACGACTTCACTAGCAAAATAATGTCTTTGCCTGATTTATAGAACCGACTACGCTGCGTTTAGTTAGTGAAGTTTTTTAGCCAAGATACATGCCCAGCTAGTGTAAAAAAAGTCAGTTATACTATCAATCAACGACTCCAAATCGTATCCCCTCTACGATGGATCCGACGCCTGGAGTGCTCAATATACCGTTGAGATGTCGATAGATCAGCGTGCCCCATCGTCTGTTTGATGAACTGTGCTGATGTGCCGTTGGCTGTGATCTGTGTTCCGTATGTGTGACGGAGTTACTTTCTTTCCGATCGATGTTTCATCAGCGACTTCTGTCACCTGACGTCAGATTGTCGTACGTGAGATGTCGACTGCTTCTGGAAGTGTTTGTTGAGCAGCCCGATCACGTCTAGATCTCCGAAAGGTACAATATGATTTCCAAAATCGAACTTGCGAGACTACTGTTTATTATCTGTGTCGACAGACTGGATTCGAATCTCTTCTTGCTGTTGTCCCAGCCGGTTTGAGCGCAGATGTACGAACCCATCGGCACGCATGCCAATGTGTAGCAATGTCTTGATTATCAGCTCATGCTCCTCGCTCAATCACGGAGTGTTTTTGATTCAGAATCTTCCAGTGGCTCTCGTGTCCAGCCAGCCGTGTTGAAACACATATGAGAAGACTATTTCAAATTGTGCTTGTCGCTATTCGAAAAGAGCGAGTGATCGATCGGAACCATTCAGCGGTCCCCTGTCAACAGAAATTCAAATCTCGTAGAGGTCCTGCTGAAATATGCCTGAAATACAGCCAATAAACACGGTGTCGGTAAATTATATTGAATTTCTTTCGTCGATCCTCAATTCCGTGTCTTCCCCGGAAAGGTCGACGGAAATCATAGGTGAGAGGACTGTCCCGCTCATATCTTAAATCTAGGACTGGAAGGGAAAGAGACAATTGACCCAGAACGTGACATAATCGAGAATGAACCCGGGATCGATCGTATCTTGGCACACTTCTGATATATCACCGGGGATATCAATGATAATGGCAGAATTGACTTTGACTTTGACGATGCGTTGTATTATTGAAAGAAATCTAACTCAATCTGTCATCTTTTAGCATAAGTTATTTAAAATTTCCACGTAATATTTCAGTAGGAGTTATACATATATTAACTCATGACGGAGAAAGTTTATCGAAAAGTCACCCAGTGCTGTGAAGCGAGACCAATCAAAAGGAATAATCGGATATACTGTCGTGATTGTGGAATGCTTGAACCACCTGTAACTACAGTCAAAGTCACTGAATATCACACGTAACAGACGACTATCGTGTCAGCTACTAATCTTTGAGCTATTATTCATAATAACTCTGGTGTTCTATCCACCAGCTCTCTCCTGAGCCGCATTTTCAGTCGTGTCGCTGAAGATACCACCTGGGATGTTTTGATCCACACCCTCATGCTGTTGAAATAGTCGCTGCAGCTATTCGCATCCTGCCTACGACTACGGGGCGAGTCGTCAGCAAGAACGGAGATATTGAGGACTGTTTCATATCGACGAATCACTTTTTCCAAAGTGGTTGATGTATAGATATGGTGTCTCGTCACTCGGTACCGTATGGACTCGGCAGTGTTCTGCTCGTTGTGATTCAAGACCCAGATCCGACGCCCGAAAAAATACGAATACAGATCTAAACTCAGACGCAGAATCAGATCGGGATCCAGCCGTCACAGTAAAATTGACGTCTCAGTATGTATATCTCAAGCTGTGCTTGAGCGTCGCTGAATAAATATTGTCTCTGGAAATATGTTGAGAATCGTGTATTTATTTGCGGTGGGTATACTGATTTCAAGCACAGTGGAGGTTATATCCATATCGCTATGATACCGATCAGTATTATCAGTCTGCCGGTTTTGACGCTGTGCTGTTAATTCATCAGCTCTTGTATCATGTGATGATCATATCTAAAAGAACTCGATTGTTACTACCTGATGTCAGATATCGATCCTGGAAATTATGACTGTGTATTATATATGAGACTGTTGAGGTTGCCAGGTATCGACTTCTTGCCAGTCATGAGCACCTGTTGGGATGCCCATATGGACGTTCTCAACTTGGGTATAAACGGCAGAGCACATCGATTTTTATACCGGAATTACACCTCTGACGACGTCAGCATCAATATCGCAGGTAGTAATACGAAACGACTCAATATTGAATAAAGAATACCGTGTCAGTGCCATCCATGTGACTCAGTGATTGTATGTGCTTCTGGAGGGTCATATTTACCACAAATACCGGGACAGGGACTCTATCACGCTTGTACGTTTGTTTCCACAAAATATTGCCGGAGGTAACATCAATTTTCTAGCATAATACGAAGTGTAGTGTTGTTGATGACGCAGTCTCGATGAACATACAAAGAGATGAAACAAGGTGGAATCATAAACGCAAACCGTAGATGCAGACAGACATCATACTCTGTCGTCAGTAAGTTTGGTTTCCATGCAGGTGGGGGTCGACACAGATACCGGGGACTGACAGCATCATATTATGCCTACAGTGCCACACAGCAGGGGTCCCCCGGTGACAACTGTAATTATAGCAACTCTTGGGCTGGATTCTCAGTATTACTCGGAATATAGGTTATGTCCCACGCAGGCTGGTGATCAATCTATATCTGATTGGCTTCTCAGTACCAATCACGATACTGTTCACTCGGGTCGTTCGTGCCTTCGACCAGACCAACAATTGTCTCTTGATGCGTCAGCCTGCCCTCGTCACCACGAATGCCCATTGCATTGGTGTCATCGCCCACTGTGTATAGATTTAATTTTTATAGGCTAAGTCCCCTTCCTCAAAGAGTGACTGCAGGAGAAAAGTAGGGAGAGGGATGGGATACAGCCGTATACTATAACCCGGCAAATACAATTAGCGGTAGTCCTGGCTATCAATTACTTAAAGAAGCGTTCAACTATCGAGCAGTGCTGGCGGACACCACTACTGCCGGGAGTGCGTGGCAGGCAATCCAAACTTGCCGTGAAGTATACAACCACGTACACGCAGTTACACAAGAGCACAGACCTGCTCCTGACCACAACAAGCCGTCGTATAATAAGATACAGTGCAGAAATGCTCCCCGACTGGAAACGAAAATGAGCAGAGTGGTAAAGAGTGTGCTTAAAATGCCTTCAAATGGCTGTTCGACGCATCACACACAGCGAGAGTGTCCTCGACTCCCTGGAAGAATGCGGCTTCAAAACTGGTCGTCTCAACTGGAAACCACCACGAGAATACCGTAGCAGTAAGTATACTTAATCTGGCTTTGACGTGGATAATAACACGGGTCAGTCTGGTCACGCTACTGTGAGATTCTCGAAGATTAGTGACTTCTACCTGGACTATCATCGACCACTCACAGAGAGTACTGATATTATCGAAGTCATACTCAAGAACCAACAGACAGCTGACTGGGATGTAAGTATTGTGCTCGAGTACAATGCTGACTATCCAGACAAACCTGCTGTCGAGAATATCTCTATCGAGGATACCGGAGGAATCGACCTCGGTATCACGAGATTCAGTCACGATTCAGAGAATAGAGTGTTTGCTCGGCTGGACGAACATAAAGATCGTGAGAGAGTTGACAAACGGCATCAAAACCTTCCTCTCAAACAATACGAATCAGAAAACTAGAAAAAAGCCCAACGATCACTACTACGAGCATACAAGCGATTGGAAAACCGAAGAGAAGATTGTCGTGAGAAGCTCGCTTTCTGGCACACGAAAGAATACGACGCAGTATTTTTTGAAGACATATACGTAGCGTAGCCTCAATGACACAGCAGGAGCAGGATAGAAGCGAAGTGTTCGAATCATAGTTGCAATGTCATGTCGTGGTATGCGACAATCCAAGCCTTTGCGAGACATTTTAAAGAGAACGGTTGTCACGCAGTGTTGGTTGACCCTGATGGAACGACAAAGCAATGTGTCAATTGTGGAGGTGAGACTGAGACACGGTTGCGGGTTCGGGAGCACTCATGCCAACGTCGCGGATTCACGGCGGACAGGGAGTATAATGCATCGTTAGAGGTTCATCAGCGTGGATTCGAAGAGTTACAGTTGGGAGTGTGAACCCGAAGAGTAGGAGTTAGAGCTGGGGCTGGGGCTGGGACAGTCCGAACAAATGTCCGTGGAGGCTGGTATCTCTGAGGGTAGGCGCCGGCGTCATTGTGATGCACTGTTTTCAAATGCTCCCGTAGAAGCAGAAAATCTACCGCGAAAGCGTGGAAGCCCCTTGCTCAAGGACCGAGCCACTCCTGTGGCGAGTGAGTAGAGTAGGGACGGGTAGTTCAGTTCAGGATCATCGTGAGTTTCAGATTGGCTGGTAAAGTCAGTGAGTGCACTGTCCGGTACCATACAACATACTTATGAACTGGCGCATGATGATACCGACGCGATTCTAATTTTCTCATGTTGACCTGAACGCTGTGAGCACTCTCCTCAGAGGGGTGTGAGGGGCTGTAGTGTATTCAGTCAATTTCTCGGTCTTGCTGATGACCTTGGCGACCAACACAAGCGCAGTATTATCAACTAATCAGATGAGTAGACCACAGGTTTCTATCATCATCATATCAACCAGACTGTGTGTGTCAATCAGTACTCGCTGACGCAACGGTACCGAATATCGACGTATGATAGAGAGTAACAATAAGACATAATCATCAACAGAGACTATGTATAATTCCCGGGTAATCGATACTGAAACCCGTTGTTCTGCGGAACTTATGTTTGTATTTAAACCTACACTAGAGTCAGAATCAGAATCAGAATCAGAATCAGATACCGAGAGTAAGATCGAACATAGCACCGAGATCGAGCCTCGTCTGCGACGAGCACTCGAAGAGCCACTTTCTGTTGTCTCGACTGAGGGGACCCCAGTCGAAAGTGATGCGTGGTTTGTGTCGGTCGTCTCACACAGTGGTGAATCCTACACGGTCGACGTTCGGGAAGGTCGCTGTAACTGTCCCGATGCACAGTATCATCTCAGTGATGATCAACGATGTAAACATCAGCTTCGTGCAAAAATCGCACTCGGACAGATGTCGGTGCCACCACATGCTATCGAGAACGTGGATGTTGATCAACTGCTCGGTGAACACACCGATGCGAAGTTGCAGTTCCTCGTGAACGACGGCGGGTGCTATCGACAGCATACACCGCTGAGAACCTGAGAATATGGAGATACGGTAGTTGAATTGGCTTCAGGACTCCTGCACGGCGTCTGAGTAGTAGGTATCCTTCTTCGGCGATCAAATTTCAAATGTATTATCGCTTAATCTCGTGGTGTCTTGGAGTTGGGAGCCGGTGTGGTGAATGTGTATTATGGGTCGGGTAGCGTTGAGCGCTGGATTTTATCTTGTGTAAATTAATTGGTTTAACACGGGACAATTTTGTACACAAGGTAGCATGAACGATCAAGCGCGAATTGTGCTTATCGAATAAACATCAGCGACTCATCTGCAGCAACTCCGCAGTGGATGTCTCGGCATTAACATCAGTCAGCACCGGCAGAGCAGGATAACAAATTTATTAATTGCATACAGCACAGTGTTTGCATCTGTGGTTTTGACGTATCATGGTCGATGAGTATCCGATTTATTATGCGTCGTTGGTAGTCTGTGGTGGCGGATTGATACTTACCGGACTCACAGAAATGAGCGTCATCAGTGTGTTTCTCATTACAGGTGGACTTCTCATTATCATTGGGACGGGAATCATGTTTTTTAGCACAGAGTAAATTCCGACTAATACCTTGTGCTGGCTACATATTTTCCAAATATCCGAGTCGAAGATGGGCTTCAGCAGGACCTTTGTGGCATTGAGGCGGATCTGTCGAGATTATGGTCACAATAGATGCCGAGTCCCAGTTGGAGTTCTGTCGGAGTGATGCGCTTGCTACATCCACAAATTCTCGTGTATGTCTTGATTGACCATAGCGCCGATATGTACACAAAATAATGAATCAACCACAAATGCCTGACTCACGACCGAAATACCTCGCTGAAGTCGTCCCAAAGCGGGATGACTCAACACTTGAATATATCAGGAGCACGCAACAGCAGTGGTTGAGTACCGTCAACAGAACCGAGCGGAGATGGAACCCGAAGAGATTCTATCCGAGGCAGAAAAGATTGGTACAGACGAATCGAGAACACTCACTACAGAGAAAGTCACCTGTGGCGACCAGAACTGCGAGTGTATGAATGGCGGTCAAAAGTACGTACCATGCGTCTACGAGTATATCTATGAAGACGGCACGTTGAGCTCAGAGTATCTTGGGAAGTAAGCTAATGTGGATATCGATGTCTGGTCTAATCCTGATTCCGGCTCTACATACAAAGAAGGCGTTACCACAGAAGCTCTATGATCAAGCGGTCATTTCCTGAGATTCGGGCAAACAATTGGCATTACGTGAATGATAGAGTTGTAGAAACGGTTAGTCTCGGATCAGCGACTGACAGTCAGGATGGTGATGATTGAGTGCTGTCAGTAGCGCCTGAGCGTGGAGATTCATATCTGAGTCTCGCACCGGAAGTATACCATCGCATGAAGACTCACGCAAATTCATCTAAGATCTCTCATATATTCCAATATAACTGAACAACTAAGACTCAGACGGGGTTCATCAAAAGCAACGTCAATCCGAGCAATTCAGTGCCTATCAATGTCTTTTTTTATTCCATTTTGCTAACAGATGCATATAAAACATAAATAATAAAATCACTCTAATCTTCTAGAGAGTGACTGCCTCCTCTGCAACCGAGACTGTAGGTTGATATATTGATAACATATCAAAACAACAACTGTAGCGCTGAGCAGGGCACATAACCGGCTGGTATGTGATTTTGTTACATGAAAGCACCTCATCGACGGTCATATTGCCACTGATGGGTATTCGCATCATTTATTATTTCATCAAGCGTCTCGTACGTGGTCATGATAAGTCGGGGTTCAATTGTGGTCATGGCGATCGGCGGAGCACTCCTGATTATTTCGATCGTTCATCATTCTCAGGAGTGGATGCGAGTTGCCTCCCAGCTGGGACCTATCATTTCAGTGATTCTTGACGGCGGGTTAGCAATTAGTCTCATCTCGGCGGGATGGTGGCTACGGAAACAGCAGACAACCCTCAGCCCCGATGAAACATGGGCGATTGCTCTCTGGACAGGTTGTGGCGCTGTCATCGGAGCCGGAATTACCAGTGTCATTTTCGGGGTCCTCTCTCTTGAGGGTCGACCCCTCTCTGAACCGATCTTTGTGTTTCTCGTTGCTACCGGGAGTGGGGGGTTGTCATGTTCATCGCTGGATATCAGGTAACTCTCCAGCGAGCGACGAGACAGCGGTACGACACGCTGGTCAATGACGCCGAACAGTTCATTGGTCTCCTCCAGCTGGATGGAACCGTTATTGAAGTCAATGACACAGCACTCACATTCGGAGGAATTGAACGTGGCGATGTCATTGGTCGGAAGTTTGTGAATATCTCATGGTGGACGCACTCGGAGTCAGTTCATGACCGCGTCCAAAGTGCCCTCGAACGCGCTGCGGATGGGGAATTCGTTCGGTATGAGACTAATGTGAGAGGAGTCGATGGGCTTCGTCGAATTCGCTTCTCAGCCAAGCCAATTGCTGACAACACTGGCAACGTCAAGCAGATTCTGGTTGAGGGCACCGACATGAGCGATCAGCATCGGCAGCAACAACATCTCCAAGTTCTGTACCGGATATTTCGACACGACATGCGAAACGATGTGATGAAAATTCGTGGCTGGACACATGAGGCTGCCACTGCAGCAACACGTGAGGAGCGCGTTGAGTCATCTGAACGAGTTGATAAAATTCTTGCATCTTGGGATGAAATGTTTTTTGATTTACAGGAGATTCAGGATGCCATCAGTGTAGACGCAGACGGAGACGGAGATAGAACCGGGGACCGACAGCAACCCCTTCAGCCAGTAGAGGAGGTAGTGTCGGCTGCCATTGACACACATCAATCTACTCACTCGAAAGCTGATATTGACATTGAATACAGATCTCCGCAGACAAGAAATGAGCGCAGGGGAGAGGACACCCATGAGCATAATTGTAACCGAAGCCGAAACACCGAGAAAAAAAGTCTGGGTTTGGTTCCTCAGTGGATTCAGTCGGCTGTCGAAGAGGTTCTTGACGACATGACCACATCATCCATGCACCTGTCGACGATTGATCTCGAATTGTTTGCGTCGCAGGATGGAGCTTGGGAGGTTGAGACTGACACTCCCACCGAAAAAACTGACAGGTGGATTTATATTCGGGTTTCTGCTGACGGATCTGCGATGTCGGATGCAGACCGCACCGTGCTGGAGACTGGTGAAGAGACACCATTGACCCATGGCACACAGTTGGATCTCTGGAAGGTCAGAATGCTCATCACACAAGCAGGTGGGAGTATCTCTGTTGGTGGCTCCGATGATCGAACAGTCATGAATATTCGATTGCCGAGCAGAGTGTAATGACGTTTATGATCGCTTGAGCGGTTTAAGAACGATATCATTAGGACAATAAGAGACGGTGGAAAGGAATTCGGCGAGTTAGTTGAGGAGTTTCGGGAGAATGAGCTAAATATTTTGATTGCTCTTCATACCCCGGTACATTTGTCAAAGAATTCAAAAACACAACAGTAATATGTGATTAAAAATTTCTAAGAGCCACAGAAAAATAAGATTGGTTCTGTCATCGTCATCAGTTAATAGATGAACTATTTGAAGCCGGAGACTCCCGTTAGAATGAAGATACCGGTCATGTTTGGTAAGAACCTTGCTGGTGACGTCACAACTGCTGTGACGACAACTGAAGCCTAGCGTCGTATAGTCAACATCACATCGCTGGCGAGGAATCGACTCACAGAATCAACATGTCATCGTATCTTTATATCATCAACTTAGGCAAGCGCTTCTTTATTTCAGTAGTGTTTAAAACTGAACAAAACGAGTTTGTCGAACAGCTGGACAATTCACCCGTCACAACGTGTGTGACGCTAGATAGGTACTCGCGTGGCTCCGGGGTTCAGGCCAGTCGCTACCGAGTCTTCTCCTGATCTGGGCATTAAACGATAGATCTCATCTCCAGATGGTCGGACACCACACAAGATATTATGAACGCTGTGGGCTCAGCATTCAATTCAATTCAATTCAATTCAATTCGATTCAATTTGACTCACTTCAACATTACTCACCTCAAACCGTGCTCCATCTTCAGAGCCCTCTGTGAGAGATATTTCCCATCCATGAGCTTCAACCACCTGCTTTACAATTGAGAGTCCGAATCCAGTACCTTGGCTAGTCGTCGTATAGCCCGCTTCGAAGACATCGTCTCGCTCATCTGCAGGAATTCCGCTGCCATCGTCTTTGATATAGAATCCGTCTTCAAACTCACCAATGGTGACTGTCACATCCTCGTTTGTATGCTCGATTGCATTCCGCATCAGATTCTCCAATAACTGTGCGAGCCGATTCGGATCTGCCTCGATAGTCTGTGTGGCAGTGATATCGATATGAATTGTTGCATCGGCACCGGTAGTCTCAACATTCTGCCAGCAATTCTCAGACAACTCGGCGAGATTGACTGACTCTGTGCGGTTTATTCGCTTATCTGTATGAGCTAACGTGAGTAGATCTTCAATCAGCTCATCCATCCGAGTCAGTGCTGACTCAATCTTGTCGATTCGCTCATTATCACAACTACATGCCTCACGAAGGAGTTCCACGTTTCCTTCTGCAACAGACAGTGGGTTTCGGAGATCGTGACTCACCACGCTCACAAACTCATCCAACCGTTTGTTTTGACGCTGAAGTTTTTCTCTGTCCTCAGCAAACTCGGTAATGTCCTGTGCAACCGCCATCACATGAGTGATCTCCTGACTGTTGGATTCCACAGGCGTCACCCGAACTCGGTATCGGTCACCGTTGTATTCCTGTTCATCAGTGGTCGCAATCCCGTCGAACGCCTGCTCATATTGGTGGCAGGCTTCGTCCGCGAGTTCATCCGGAAACACGTCGTGTGGAACGTGACCCTCAATGTCTGCAGGCGACAGATCAGCTCGCTGTAATGCTTCACCTCGAGCACGGACATACTCGAAATTTTCATTGATGAGGTATACTGCACCATCGGGGAAATTCTCTGCAAGTGTCTGATACTCCTGTTTTAACTCTATTAATTCCTGTCTATGCCCTTTGATATCAGTAATATCTCGGCTTACACCAGCGATACATTCGACGTCCTCGTCAATAACGACTGGTGTGATTCTGGTCTGCCAGTGAGCGGACTCATTCCCAAACCGGATTTGTTCTTGATATTCGAGTGTCTCCTGCTGTTCGACACATTTCCGATACTTTTGTCTGACTTCGTTTGCCTGTTTCTCACCTAACACATCCTGTATTGTCTGTCCGCAACTCTCCTCAGCCGAGATGCCTGGCGTGTCTTCCCAAGCTTGGTTGAGTCGCTCAATTGTAAATTCCTCGCCAACATTGATCAAAAATAACTGATCCTGTGTACTGTTAAAAAAGGTCTCGGTCTGTTCGAGTTGCTGGCGACGCTTGTACTGTTGTGTAATGTCACAGATTGCACCCCGAATTTTGATGATATCATCACCATCGTATACAGGTTCGCCAGTGGTGCGTACCCACTTTTGTTCATCTTCAGCGGTAATCAATCGTAATTCAATGTCGTACGGGTCGCCGTGCGTACGACAGTCACTCACCGCTGTCTTGATTTTTGCCTGATCATCAGGATGATAAAACTCTATTGCAGTCTCAATCGATGGTTCAAACTCTTCATCAGGATTGATATCGTGGATTGCGTGTGTTCCCTGCGTCCAACGCAACTCGCCGGTTTCCATGTCGGCTTCCCACCCACCGACATCAGCCAACTGTTCGGTGTGTCGTAGTAGATCTTGGTTCCGTTTAAGCGTCTCTCTGCGTTCGCTTCGGTCTGTGATATCTGTATAACTGGCGAACCCACCAGAGCCGTCGTCGTAAGCAGCGATTTGAACGAGGAATTTCCGGGGACCATCTACAGTCTCACGGACAGTCTCTATTTGTTTGAGACCACCATCCGTTTGAACACGGTGATTAATCGCTGTGACTTCATCAGTTCGATTATCAGGAACAATGTGGGTGTCGAGAGAGTCACCAATGAGCGTATTGGCTTCATATCCAAATACGTCCTCAAAGGCTGAATTCACATGAGTGATGATTGGCTCGTCAGCTTCATATTGAACTTCCACGATTGGCTGTGAGAAGCGGTCGAAAAGCGTTTGAAGTCGCTGTTCAGTCTGTGACTGGTCGACAGCGTTCGTGATTCGGTGAGCCAATAGCTCATACTGCTCAGTCCCAGATGATTTCTGCAGATACTCAGTCACTCCAGCAGAGATCGCTTCGCTAGCGACTGTTTCGGATCCTTTGCCTGTATACAGAATAAATGGAACATCGGGATACTCTTCTCGGACAGTTTCCAAAAAATCGATTCCATCCATCCGGGGCATATCGTAATCAGAAATAATACAGTCGAATGGTGAGTCAGCAAGGCGAGCGAGTCCGTCGCTTGCACTCGCGACGATTTCAGTATCGAATCGGTCGTTTTCCCGCTCCAGAAAGGTTGTCGTCATCTCGGCAAAGTCCAATTGATCATCAACGTGGAGGATACGGATGATGTCCTCGGGTTTATGTTTAGTCGTCATGTTTAGTTACTAACGACTGTACTTTATGCTATAATAAAACCTCCTGGCTCAGTTGCAGTTATTATGACACATAGCATAAATATAATACCTATGAGCGTTGTATATGAATGTCTGACTCGTGTCGGGTCGGGTCGGGTCGGGTCGAACTACACTAGTGGAATAACCGTGTCTGCGTCTCGCACAGCGTCGTCTCTGAGTGGGACCTGTTAGGACCACGACTGGAGTCAGACAGAGCTCAGCACGAATGATTCTCGATGCGCGTCAGTGGAAGGCAGGTCTGTCAGCGATTATTGAACCCGGTTTTATTCATACTGTGACAATAAAAACGTGATTGGGTGTTTAAATGTCTCTGTGAATCCGACTTCACTCAGAGGACTCGAGAGCAGAACTCGAACAGTTGTCCTGACTAATTACTGAAGCAACGTCTGTTGGATTTCAGGAGCTGAGCCTATCTATGAGTCTGTACATTCCTCAATTCGGTGGTCACGGGTACGAGTCATTATTGATCACGTTCAGAGTATTACAGAATCTACCTTACGATGCTCTGCCTTCCTCGAGCGTCATCTTTGAGATTCTATTCGTGTATGGCTGTCTGAGCCTGTTTTAGACCAGTACAGGAAGACGCTACCAGCGAGAAGAACGACTCCAAGTTCATGCTAAATAACCCATCAGGAAACATTTGTGAGAAGTCAAAAGTCGGGTCTGCAAGAATTATCACACTGACGATGAAGTGTAGTAGAAGTAGTGTATTTCTGCTGATTGCACGTCGGAGATCCACAGCCATAGCAAAACAAAATCTCTTCAACAGATAATAAACTAATGCGCTGTGCTGGGCAGTTCTTACCGATGTGGGAAGAATTGTATAGCACTCCTGGCTCGTCGATAAGCTACAGTTCTTACAGAAAGTACTGGAGTCTCACTCGTAGAAGTTGTCTATCTCGCTCTTGAGTGATACCAGTTCAGAGCGGAAAACTAGTCGCTGATAGGCTTCCATGGTGGCGGTATCACTCCGATGGTCGTTAAGATAACTGTTGGAAACAAGCATAAAATGATAATAAACATCGTCAGTTCTCCTTGGAAATAAAGAAATCCTATTGGAAACGAAAACGATGTGACACTCAATACCCAGACGGCAATCGCTCGCTGTGAATCCTCGTCCATACACCTACCACAGGGTATTCCAAGCAAATAGTCATTATTTATACGTCTGAGAATAGAAAACGGAGACTACTTTTTTACACTGCATTGCGACAGGTTGAGACTACTGAGCCTCAGGCTTACTACAGTTGGCTATTGTCGGATTCTCATCTCTCACTCAACTGTGAATTTCGCACGCTTGCCTGTTTAGTCACGACAGGTGAATCGTGTCGGTGCGAGTCGTCACTGTGATGGAGTTATTTGCATTGACATATGGGTATGACTGTGGTTTTAGGGATAGTTAATGCACATCAAGACCCGGCGTACAGATACACAGAGATGAGCAAGATGGCGACTGCCCCGATGCTACTAAAGATAACGAATATCCGAGTCGCGAGAGGACCTAATTTAGTATCAGGAATCGAGGATGGTGTCACTACGCCAGAAATTATTGCCCCACCAAGGAACCCAAGACCAACAGCAGAAGCGCCCGTGAGCAGGGAAACGAATCCTGACTGTGATATCGCCGTCCGTCCCCACCAGAGGCTCATCAAAAGAAACGTCAACCCGAGTGCCGAGTGTCGCCTCATATTTGTTGCAGTGCTCACCCCAAACAAATAGGTATGAGGGTGCTGTCTCAAGGCGAGCAGACCTACTTGCACCCAGGCGGAGACAGTAATGAGAGGTATCCGATGGTTTGTCTCACACGCTCTGAGACGACTGAGAATGACATCAGTAGTGCGTTCAAGATCCCATATCGTTCGCATGTAACAAAACTATCTTAACTGAGAGAAAGTCACTCAGCAACTGTCGATAAGATAAATATATCTGAGCAATCTTCGAACTCATCGAGTGGTCTGATTAGCACAGAGGTTAGATCAGAGTCGTCTTCATTATACTCGAAATTCCCTCGTAGATCGGGACAACGAGAATCACCAACAATCGACGTGTAAACTACCCCACCCTACTCCCTCGGCGCATACGCGCCTCGGTTCTTGAGGGTGGGGCTTTGATGTGGACTCCCGACTCCCGGTCCCGGCAGTCAGTCACCAGCAGTAGACCGGTGACTCCCGCCGGTCAACGTCCCACCATTCACACGCAGGTCTACTTCTGCGTCTCCACTCCCCGACTTGGGCGAGGAACAGAGCGGAATCTGTGTGTCTGGTTTCGGGCGTACCGCAGCCCGATATTCTTCGCACCATTGTAATCCGCGTTCACCTCGTAGCCACACTTCAGACAACAGAAGTGTTCTCCGTGGCGGTTGTCCTCGTGCGTGAACCCACAATCCGTCCGAGAACAGCGTTGAGACGTGTACGTGTGGTTCGGGTCGAGTTGCTCCACAGAGACACTCCGCTCAGGCGCTTTGTACTCGACGTACTCGTAGAGGCGTCGGAACGCCCAAAGGTGGTGCCACTTCGCGTGTGGAAGCCGCTCTCGAATGTTCGTTAGGTCCTCGAAAATAAGAACGTCGCAGTCGTGTTCGACAGCTTCCGCGATAAGTTCGTTAGCGACCGTGTGGATGTACTGTACTGTTTCCGCCACGCTTCTTCGCTTCGCGCTTCCTGAGGCGAAGCAAGTCGTTGTCCGCGGGTTGCGTGCCGCGCTGGTGCATCTCACCACTCACCACGCCGCTTCTCAAACTCAACTCACGGCACCAGTGGTCGGAGTCGTTTCCCTGCCAGAACGTACCGGTCGAGGAGACTGCCAACGAGTTGATGCCGAGGTCAAGATCGATACCGAGGACCGTCTGGTCGGGGTCGGGGTGCCCGGTATCTGCCGAAACCTCTGCGTCACCGTCTGTTCGCCGCGTCGAGGTTGGATATGATGGAGAACTCGTCGTCCACCGCGTCGTATCGAACCGTATTTTCGCTGAACTCGGAGTCCTCGGAGAGAACATACCGCTCGTAGGGCGTCGGGCTGTCTGCCGGAAGAACGAACGATGGTTCTACCCGCCTCTCGACGGTTGCCAGCGATAGCTTGTTGCGGTAGAAGGTCGCGCTCCGTGCGTCGTAGTCCATCGTTTCAGCGGTAAACGTCGGGCAAGAGATACGCTGCCCTTTCTTCCACCGTTCGACACACGCTTACGCTGTGACGGCTTCGACGGCGCGTTTGATGGCGGCTTGGACGAGTTGTGTAGGACTGTCTCCTCTCGAAGTTCGGCGTAGAGTGCGTCACGAACCTGTCTTTTGTTGGTTCTGCACTCGGTGTAGGAGGTGTCGAACCAATAGTAGTCGGCGGTTCGGTTCGCGCAGGATAGGTATTGCTCGGCGGTTCGGCGGAGTGCGTCGCGCTGCTCGTCGGAAACAGCGAGTTTCACGACGGCGGTTCGACGCACGTCCATGTTTCCGGAGAGTATTCGACGGTGTTTATAGGCTTGTGAGTCAGTCGGTCGCAGTGTGGCGGTTGCGTCGTCCAATGTCGGGTTCCTCCCCGACCTACTCGCTCACTCCGTTCGCTCCTTGAAGTCGGGGGCGGGGGCTCCACCTCGAAAATGCTGAATTCGGTACAGTTCATGTGATTTGAAATGTCATCCTGGGTATCATCGACGAATACCGAGACTGACATGGTTGGAGTAGGAGATCAGCGTCAGCATAATCAGCAGGGTCAGGACGTGATGTTGCATAGTTCAGTTCCGCCGTTCCCTGAACTGCATCATGTAGCGTCTGATGGGTATTAGGACCAAGTTCGTGTCCACGTGATTTCGCCCACGTGTTGTACATTATCGTGATACCTGCTTTGACAACGTATTCGCTATCCTGATCTTTGAGACACTCATGCCCGAACTGTCGGATCGGATCCGCGCTTCGTTCATATCGCTGTAGACGCTCCATTGGTGTCTCTGGAAGTGAAACATCATCATTCATCTCAAAATGCTGAATGCCGTCGACTGCAAGCCGGAGCAGTCCAGACAGTGCTTCGTCGGTCAGAAGTTTCGCTTCAAGATCGCTTTCTGGGATACGCTGTTTTTCGAATCGGTCAGTCTCACTCGGATTGTTGACGAAGGTGTATGGAAGTTTAACTGACGTAAGTCGGGACGCAATAGCCTGCTTGTCACGCTCGCCGAGTATTGGCGGATCGTTCGCTGCAAACATCATCGTCGGATTAATCTCATCGAAAAAATGACTGCTTGCGCTTCAACTTGATCTTCACACTGTCACCGTCTGTGATGTCTTTTAGTGAGGCTGTGTTTCGTATCTTCTTGCCGTCGACCTCTCCGGCGATGTTTGCCATATTACCATACACGGAGTCTTTCGAAAATCGCTGCGTGGATACCTTCGAGAGTTTGACATTTGAGATGTTCTGCTCAGTGCCGTCTGGACCATTGAGTAATGCCTTGATACATCGAAAAAGACCGATTTACCGTTGTCTGCGCCCCAGTGAGCATCAAGAATTTCTTATATCGCTCGTTTGCATCCGGCACAAGTGCATGTCCGATCATCTCAATCAGCGCCTTTCTATCTGCGTCCCGTTCTGTCCAATCATCGAAGTAGTGTTCATACGCTGCTGTGTCTGCGCTTGGGTGATATCTTACTGATATGTGGTCGATGAAGAAGTACTCCGGACTGTGATTTTTCAGTTCTCCTGTCGGGAAATTCAACACGCCGTTGTCAGCACAGACATATGGATCTTCGAACTGCTGACTTCCATTGAATTGTCGGCGTTCAATAATGCCATCTTGTTTCAGTCGTGATATTATCTCAGTCCGTCCGTGGGTTGACCAGTGTTTTCCAAGACCGTCTTTTATTTCGGCAAATATCCCGAAATTCGATAGTTCGGCGGTATATGTGCCAGTCTCTGGATCGTAGATCAGTAACCCATCATTATGATTTGTCGTGACGAAATCGTATTGATTTCGAAGCAGTGACTCAGCGAGATACCGACCTCGACATTGACCTGAAGTAGATATCTTGGCTTATGATGAAATTTATTTGACACAGTTCGATCGGACTGTCTCTGCACAGATTACTCCAATAGTTTGTGTGAGTGACAGCACCGAAGATCTTCGGAGTGCACCCACGGTTGTTTTTTCGAGTGCGATTTCTCACCAATCGCACTATGTATTATATTGTACTACTCCGCAGAGATCAGCAACGATCAAAAACAGCCACAAACCGGATAGACAACAACAGTGACACGATACCGGTATGTTTCATCGTCTTCTCTGGGCACATATCTTGCACTTGTGTGTCCAATACTACCGTTTAGGATGATGTGAACACGGTGAACGTGCCGTTTCCGGAATTACTGCAATCCAAATTGTGGTGTGTGTGGCGATCGCTCAATGTTCGTATGTCACTGTATTCACCTGACACATGTAACGTGAGGCTACACGAAATTTATTTCAGTCTATGATCAAAAAGTATGATACTCCGAAGTCAAACACGGAGACATTCGGTATCTCGTGACATGACCAACGACCACGTTGTCATCTCCCTGACTTCGGGGTTATTCTTTGCCTACCGATAATCCCACATTCAGAACTTACTGATTACCGGTAATTCCCCGGATCCCGTATTCGCGCTCAGGCTTATCTTACATATCGACAATCATTACCACACGTACTTACTAATGCGATTGTTACACACTCGAGAGAACGTGCCCGTGTGTCCATCGGAGCATGAGTTGGGGATGGAAGTCCCAACCCCACTCTCACACGATCATCGCCATCGTAGTCTGCCGGTGACGGTGACCATTGCCTCTTCGTGTGAGAACGCTGTTGTGGGTGTAACACAGATCAAATGTGTCATATCTCATTTGATTTGTGTTGTGTCGTGTCGTGTCCGCCTACGCCAACGGCGATATCAGTTGGCATCAGTGTCATAGTTCGGGCAGATTCGGTGGCAGGTGCCTCCACCTTTCTCTCATACGAGATGTCTGTTGTCTTCTGTAGAGACGGCAAGTGCTTTGTGTTATATCTCCATCTCCGGCTTCGGGAACTGATCACTCATGAGTGTCTTTACTATACTCACGCAACTACCAACAATAGCCTAGATTAGTGCAACAGTGTCTTGATATCACGGTGAGTATGACGCATCGCTGTCTTGCAGGAGTCCGTGTCTCTCGAAGGGTACTCTCGGAATTATCCGACCCTGACTCATCCAAAGTTCTCTCGGGTAATCCCGCGATAGAACCCCTTCGACTAGCCCCAGCATCATGAATACATGAGGCAGTTAATTGTATTTAGCTTGTTAGCATGATGTTGGTGTAGTCATATGTTCATAGTATCACATTGAATCGGATTTATCGATGGTCGGTGGTCACAATACAATAACTATCAGGCATCATCGATTGATCAGTCATAAAGACAACCGTATCTTGTCAGCAGTCCCGATCCACGTCGCTGCGCGGAACTATTTTTAAATCTATAATTGAAATATATGCCACTCCGCGGTCAGGAATTAGACATTCGGTATCTTGTGACAGAGCAAAACGACCACTTTCATCATTACTGACTTCGGGTCATCCTCTGCCAACTGATGGGCGTGTTTCATATTCAACGGGTAGCTCCCGCTCATCAAGAATCGCAGCAATCTCCGGAGCTGTCAGAATCCCTTTCTCTTCGGCAACATCCAGCAAGTGTTGGAGATCTCCGCGCTCGTATGCAGCAACCCCACCGCACATCTTCAGATAACTCAGGTTGGACCAGTGGCGCTTGATATAGTCGCCCCCGGTGTCGGTGTTGTTGTTATTCCGATTTTATTGTATGTTGACTAGTGGAGAAAGTGGACTCTGCGTGTATCATACACTCATATCAAGAACACCACTGCAACATTCTTGAGACTCATCCTAATACCCCTGCTCCAGAGACACTTGTATCAATAATTAATTTAATTCAATATCCGGCTCATCACTTTGGCGAGTTGAGGGTCGACCCTGTCCCGAGCAGAAGTTTATGCCTTTCTACACGTTTTCGATTAGCAATTCTGTGGGTATCGGCGCGTGTTCAGGGAGCGCTGCGTTTCTCCGCTGCCCGAATTCAAGACGTCGATCAACGTCTCCGGGCGCCGTAGAGCGTGTAGCCGACGGTCGTCGCCGTATGTCGACACCACGACGGTCTGTGACCCTGGTCGAATCCGGTCGAGTCTACTCGACTCGACAGTCACCTCCTCAATCTTGCTTTGATCAACCGACCATTGTGCTGCGTCGAGTAGCCCGTCGTATGCGACGATCTGGTCCGGATACACGTGATACTCTAGATGCCCTCGCTCCACGGCGGTTCGCCCGAGTATAATAACCATTGTTACCACGATAGCTATGATGAACGCAACTCCGCCGACTACCACCCCACTAACCAGTCCGACGATAACCGCAGCTAGACCAACAAAGATGTATGGAGGCACCAATATAAGAAGAAAAGCGATTCCTGCAGCCCGGAGAAGCATGTCTCGCCGGTTCGTCTTGAACACCGCGGTCGGTTCTCTGCCAGGGATCTGCTCCTCAAGAGACTCTTCATCCCACCGGGTGAGCGTCTCATTTGACGCTTCTGCTTTGGCAATTACGAGGTCAGCGAGAAGTTTTCCAATCGCGATAATGAGGAACAGCACTGACGGTGGGGATGCACGCGAAAGGGTGAATACCCCGCCGACACCGAGCACAAACACACCAATCGCGTACCGTCTGGACATCGCCGAATTGACCGTGTCCTCGATGTATCGGTTGTTCCTGAAGTAGTTGATCAGACCGACGGTGTGTCCGGCGACGACACCAACCACCGCAAGCAATACCGTCCCGATGGGGAGCTCCGGCCCGACGGTTGCGATGACGAGTCCCCCAGCGATGGGCCAGAAGATGAGTGTCACTATGATAGACGCGGACACCGCTGACATGTTCCGCGGATATACTGGTGGGAGCGGACCTATCGAGACACCGCCGCGTTTGTTTTCCCAAGATGCCAAGGGCAACCTTCCTCTAACTCTCTGTTGTTCAGGAGTCAGCTCCTCCGGCTCGCGCCGCGCGAACGGACCCTGAAAGAATCCACGGACCAGTGCGACACCTGCCTCAATCCAGTAAATAATCAGCAACGCACCTGCCGACCAGCCAAACACCGCAACCCCCAGAACAGTCACAAGATTCGTCAGCCCTGTACGCACCTCTGGTGTGATCCCGTCCTTGTTAATCACATCTACTCGTATATAGATGAAAAATAAGTAGTCTTGGGACTATCTCCACAATAAAAACCCGTGCCGTTGGAAAATGCTCTATTTAGATATCAGACGTGATTAGATGCTCTTCATTCGAGAAGCACATAGAGGGAGGTTCCGCGTTCCCGATTGAGAACGTCTTGTTCTTGCAGCGTTCCGAGATGGTAGAAGACTTGATACCGCTTGGTTTTAGAATGTTAAGATTGCCACGTCGAAGTCCTGCAGGGTCGGACAGAACACACTAGCCACTGGGATAAGTGTGAGTACGAATCCTCCCAGTGTGGTATATGTCAGTATTCAGCCGCACAAAGATATGTGGAGGTTCGTCTCTATTTTCCTCCTCGGTTCAGTGCATACTCTCAATAGTAAGAACTTCGCGAAAGCCGGCTCCAGATAAGACACTCCCCTGCTCCCATATCGATCATCATAATCCTCCCCCTTTCCCGATAGAGTTCACATCCGGTGCTCTCTTGTTAGTAGCCTACAATTAAACTCGTTGTAATACCACTTGCACGGTTTAATAAACGGTCTCTGCACGGTTTATACGGTTATGATCTGTTTTACTCGGTTTGAGATACTATCCGATGATAATTGGGCAAGCGCCACGATACACCAACTCGTGATTGTATCAATAATCTGCACTATCCTGAAGGTCCTGCTGCAGATAGGGCACGAATGGGTCACACCGAGATACGGGTAGATATTTAGCCCTGTCTAGACACCCACACAGACAGCATGTCAGAACCCGCCGTTCGACCCGTAAGGTACATTGAGGACGGCTCTACCATCCGGCGAATCGGCGACCGAAACCTAAACGCTTGAGAGAGGGCTTTTCTGATGGTGGTGAAGCGACGCAACTACTCAGATCAACCACCGAAGAACCGACTCAACACGGAAGCTGGCTCTGAGTCATCATTCTCTTGAGTCCCAGATCAACGATGAGTAATAATCAGTTAAGAAGTCCATCTAAACATCGATGTCAGCTGAAGCTTTCTCATTCCAGAATGTCATTCATACGGATGCGGACCGTGATAATATATAAACAGCAGAGTGATATTAGCGATTACTCTAAAAAATTGAAAATGTCCAAGAAGATAACCGATCAAGAAGCCAAAGAAATTGGTATTGAGTCGCGGCTTGTAGAGAGAGCAACCAACATACGAAAAGTCACAATAGATGATCTCCAGACTCAGGATGTAGGTGACATGAGCTTTCAATTCGCTTGTGATGCCAATCATAGCAGAGAAGAAGGTATACAGATTTACAGACCTCGATTTGACAATTCTGAGTATCGGTGCATGGAGTGTGGCGGTCCAGCAGTGCTGGAGCTAGAATGAAATTGATGCAGGCTACGTGTTGTAGATGACAGCATCTGATAGCGCTCAACCGAGTTGAAAACATGAAACGGTCTTATACTCACTGTCACCGTCGTCAGAACAGCTATCCGTCCCACCGTCTCTCCGTCTTTCACTACGTTACTTAACCAAACGCGTAGTCGCTATTGAGAATGAGGTGATCTAAGAGGACGATTCTTTATTTCCCAAGATGGCACAATCACAGCCACTTTGTGAACAGCATGAAGCAGAATTAGTTATTATTCTCTGAAAAATAATATATCATTAATTAACTCTCAACGTATTGATATCCCGCGGTGAGCAGCGAATCCGATAACTAGGGTCGTCGTTTCAGTACTGCGGTCAAGGCACCTGATGATCTAAACTCGCCCGTACCAGTATATAAATATTCTAGTTAATGAAGATTAACCACACAGATGCCGGAAGTGACCCTACTGACGTTACAGGATCATCAATATAGTGACAATCTGAATCCAGACGTTTGCGAGGCATGAGTAGCCATGAGCATGATCTATCCTTTCCCGAAACATTCCAGACGGTTCATCTGGAAATTTTGAGAATATACCAAACCCACCATTTAAGAAACCAATATTAATGAAAAGAAACAAAAATCAGATTATACCAGTCATGAGTATGTGGAAATTGGATCCGTCGGATACGTTAGCGATAGAGGACACCAATTTTAGCCTAGGAGAAGAAGTGAAGAATAGGGTATACATACACGAGGATTACGAATCGTACTTCTATACGGTCAAAATGGGAGAAAATCGCGGACTGATCGATCTTCCAACTTTTTGATCCTGCCCTGTAGTTGGTCGATCCGGTCGTCCTGTTGTTCGAGTTTTGATTCAACATGATCAACTTTATTCACTATTTCTGTTAGTTGCGTCTGAATATCGTCAAACTCTTGTTCAGTTTCTCGTCTGTGACTCTTTGTTTGTTCGTCCTCAGTATCTTGCAACTCCTGTATCCTTTCATTAATATCGTCGTGTGTGGGGTTGTTATCAACTCTTTCAGATAGTGTCTCAACTGACTCTTGAATACCTCTGATAGTCGTATTCACTCGAGTTATATCCTCGCGAAGCTGATTTACCTCTGAGGAATTGATATTAAATCTGTGTTGGTTAACGAACTTTTTTCCTTCCTTTGTCAAGGCGTACACATTTGCTTCTCTTTGTTCATCCGCCAGTGTTCGCTTCTCAACTATTGTGACAAGTCCTGCGGGCTCTAGATACTGGTCAACTCTGTAGTGAATCGGTCTATTCGTGTTAACATCGACATACTCCTGCATTTCTGTTGCTACTCTCTCTCCTCGTGTTAGTTTTTCTAGAATTCGCTGCGAGGTATCATCTATTTTGTATTCTTCTCCGTCTTCTTTCGATTCATATTTGAGAACCATATTATAGCCATTTCCTCATACATTGATAACCCGCTATAAACCATCGAATTTCTTGATTGTAAAGTAGTGGCTGAAAATAAATATGAACAGACAGGTCAGACACATCATGCCAAAGACAATCCGGTCGGATACCTCCCAAAGGCTAATTCAAATGTAGTCATTCAAGATGGTTTGACTGTATTGGAAACTGCATATTTTAGAAGTTCAACATAAGATATCGTGAGACCGCTTGGGAACACACACCAGGCGTTGACTGACGGTTAAGATATTAGTGTTGGAACTCAAGTAAGTCGGGCGTTCAGATAACGTACTCAATTTGGTGTGTGGAATGAATCCGGCGACAATGAGACAACAAGACTGCTACTTTTCGCCGGAATCAAGGAAGAAAATCCTGCGTACAGAGCTGCGCACATCAGTGCAAACAACGGGCGAGAGAGATTACTGAGATACTATTACCGTAGGCGGATTTTCGGTGATCTCATTATTACGCCGGACCAAATGTGTGATAATCTATCTAATTCAATAACGCATATTCGTCATCTGAGATACAACCGTCGAGATAAAATGCGCGATGAGACGCCGCCTAGAATCGGTGGAATCACTTCGAGCACTGCAGAGTGTTGAGCGACCAGCCCGATACCCCATCCACCGGGGATCAAAATAGGTGAGAGAACTATGTGCAGCGTCTTCGCAACTCGTGGATGATTCCATTCGGCATAACCGATCGAGAATAGCCGAAACTGAGTCTGTCCATGAGCGTCCGCATACCTCGATTAAAAAGTTGTGAATGCAAGAGACTGTCCGCTGTGTGTAAATAACAGTGTGAGATGATATCTGATTCTGAATCTAGTGATCGAGATACTCACGACTTGTGGGGTCGTGGTAGTATCAGAAGACATGGACAATATACACGACTCATACTGTTTGAATCGTGGAAATGAGAAACGACAATTAGCTAGAAGGACTGTTGTTTTCTGTCTGTGTGGGTTGTCCCTCGATCATCGTAGTTCGCTCTTCCGACACTTCCCCTCGGAGCGAGAGACATCAGGGTATTATGCAGGTCACCACTCGACTCAAATGTTTCAGGTGGATCATCAAGAACATCAAGCATTTCTCCGAGTGTTGTTTCAGAGCCGCCTTGTAATTCTATCTTCATACTTTCACACCTCGCTTCGATGTCATCGATACTGGCTGGATACTCGCAGTTACACAACTCGTCTAACGCCTGTGTGAAATTCATCATGTATTATCATTATGTACTAGATATATTAAACCACCGATTGAGCAAAACGGTCTTTTGCACGAGAAGGTCTGCTATGACACTAGCTATTCTTGGGCATCGACGACACAGAATACCTTGATTAGATCATATTTCGAGGACGAGGACGCACCGTCCGACTTCATAAGCATAGACAGCAAGAGAAAATAATTACCTGGACGCATCCACCAACACAACAGTACCGCGTCATAAATAGTTGGAAATATTGAAATATAGAGGGTCGATGGACTAAGTACCCGGTTATAATCGAGTGTTTATTAGGTATGATAGTTGAATTCTTATCGAAATATGAAGATAGCCGAGGACGCGAAAATCGATGCACCACAAAGAGCAGTCAGGTGGGCAACGGAGCTCTATGAGGCGGTCGACAGCACTGATGAAACGGGTTTTGCAGACGCTTTCACTGAGGAGGGATGTCTTACGTGGGGTAACCAAGACATGATCAAAGGGTCGGAGAGGATCGAGGAGTATATTGGTGGATTTTTTGAGTCGATTGATACTCTTGATCACAATTTTAGCGGAATTTGGGTGACCGAGGGAATTGAAGATATTGACGATATCCTCACGCTTGAGGCAGACGTGACGTACACGCGTCACGATGGATCAACTATGACAGTTCCTGCGACCACAATCATTGAGCGAGACACTGACAAGGCGAAGGCTGCCCGCATATACGTCGATATCAGCTCTCTTTAGCACCCACTGGTCATTTGGGTAAGCCCATAGCAGGTCTGAGAGCTATTAATACCGATATTCTGTCTAATATTATTATTGAATCGAAACTGTGTGCTGCCGTTTCCGAATATCTCATTTTTCACCGTCTCACTCACAGTCTTTCCGATAGAGAACCTGACACAACGAGCTATCGGATACCAGATGAAATACCAGTCAGGAGATTGAGTCATATGGAATCAGAGTCACAAAACGTATTCACGAGCTATATGTGTTGTCGGACACAATTATTATCGTGTGACAATGTATACATATGACCACACCAATATCATGCCACCGACCCGCAAGTAGTAGTTTGCCCCACCGTATTCATAATGGTGGGGCTATGCTAAGGACTCTGTCGGGTATCAGGATTCCCCGAGAGGAGTTTCTTATTGCTCTTTGCTCAATTTGCGAGAGATGTTTATCAGTTGTTTCATCGAATTATGTTTACTAATAGGTGGTATGCTACACAGGACTACTCACAAAAGTGCCGATACAGGTGCTTTCTTGGGAATCTCGATAAGAGGTCATTTGTGTTCGACAAGATTGCGTCGAAACCGGCTATTGAATACCAGTTAGCTTCTAATTCTCAATATTGAAACCATGCTACCACGAGAGCAATCGTTGCCACAACGACTCGGAGCGAGTCTCACCACGGTCACTCTCTGTACCAACTGCTGATCCATCAGGGGCTATATCAGAGCCTGATTTACCAGTCTCAGCTGGCGGTGAGCCGACCGTTCGCCCCTCTGTTATTTCCATCGAATTACTGGCTGGTTCGCCGGTTGATTGTTTCTGACTCGCTGGCAGTGATGAGCTAAACTATCCACCACTCAGTGGTTCCGATTGTGTTCCAGCACAGTCATGTTTCTCAGGAAAATGATGCTCCATGCAACGCGTATATCCACAGTAGTTACACTCATTCTCTATTGGATGCGAAAGCGATTCATTACTATTTTATTTTATTCAGGATTATCAAATCATACTCCTGATGCTACCTAGACCAGCACATGGCTGATGTTTTGATCACATTAGAAATGGTTTATAAATGACGCATTCAGCAGTCTTGTCGAATGTATATCACAAGCAAAGTATAAGATTAATTCGGCGTCTTACTCACCCGAGTTCGAATGCACTGGTATGACGACTGCACTGACTAAGCTACGACTAATTCGGACGAGCGATTACTCCGTAGATCTTCCCGACGCTAGTAGACGTTCCTTGAGCTGCCTAGGAATCATATGGGAAGAGTTCCATCTCGTGTCTATGTCTGTGTGACCCAGCGCATGCAATGATGAATGACGAACAGAAGAGATAATAATATTACGTCATCAAATAGTTTGATACTCACCATCTTTTTTTCTCATGCTTGAGATAAACGACCATGAGCAAAGGCAGATCAACTGCGGTCCAAGCGCGCCGGGAACTCTACGAAGTGATGGCAGCGGATATCTCGTTCAATGAGAAGGCTGAACATGCACTTGATCTGGGCGAGGAGTATCTAAACGCTGACAACGGTCACCTGAGCAAAATTGATCAACAGACCGACTACTGGAAGGCTATCAGCAGCACCGATCCACCGGACGGCGAGTTTCCAACAGGTCTTCGAATTGACCTCTCAACCACTTATTGCCAGCGGACAATTGAACAAGGTGACTCAATTGCATTGCATGACGTGCCGAATCAAGGATTAAAAACCGATTCTGCTTTTCAAACGCATGAAATCTATTGTTATCACGGAACGCCGCTTAGAGTTAACGGGGAGATATATGGAACAGTCTGTTTTGTTGCCGATGCCCCTCGCGACCACCCGTTTACAGACGACGAGACGCTGTTTGCAGAACTCATTGCCCGTATGCTCGAAAAAGAACTCCAACGCGATCAGCTGATGAACCGCGTTAATCGATTAGAGCAGTTCGCAAGCGTCGTCTCACACGACCTCCGGAATCCACTCAACGTTGCACAAGGACGACTCTCAATTGCTAATGAGGAGACCGACAGCGAACATATTGAGATAGCTGTGGATGCAATTGACCGGATGGAAGGTCTCATTACCGATGTGCTTGCCATGGCTCGGCAAGGACAGGATGTCAAAGAAACTGAGCGGGTTAACCTGTCATCAATCGTCAAGACATGTTGGCAGTCGGTTGAAACGGGTAATGCCGAACTCCTAACTGAGGTGGATATGATATTCCAAGCAAATCCTGACCGCGTCCAGCAACTCTTTGAGAATCTGTTTCGGAACGCAATCGAACACGGTGGTGAGGACGTAGTGGTTCGCGTTGGGGCACTGCCTAAGAAAGACGGCTTCTACGTTGAAGACGATGGGTCAGGCATCCCCGATTCGAGGCACGAAGATGTATTTGAAGCGGGCTTCTCGACAGGCGACGATGGAATTGGACTCGGGCTCTCGATTGTTGACGCCGTCGTTTCTGCCCACAACTGGATGATTCAATTAACCGAACCGGCAACCGGCGGGACACGGTTCGAAATCAGTAATATAGTGACTATCCAGAATTCGTAATCACGGTTTTAATTTTTTCGTGCCGTATGCACCTCTCAGCTCTCGTATGACAGCCGAAACGTCAAATGATGCTGCGATACGTACGATAATATAATGTATTTTAGATAGTGTAGATTCCCGTTGAAATTGTCGAGAGGATTCGGGAAACTGAAAATGAAACGGGTTATGAGATACCCTGATCATACTGATCCACGCTGACTCTGTATGTATGAAACTCATGTGTCGCCGAATGTCTGAAATTAAATATAACGATTTTATCGACTGGGAATACGGATGTAAACATAATTATTGCGATGAAAACTATGGATGCATCTGTGTTATTAACAAACCTGAGTTACTACTTTTCAATTCGAAGCAATTACAATATTTGTGAATATTTCATCGAAATGCAATAACGATCGTACCTGTATTATAGATTCAACCACTCCGTGACAGCCTCTCTTAAGCAGATAACTATCATCAACGGGGTGAATAGCGTTGTTCGGTATACTTGTAAATATGACCTGAATTTATCGCCGAAAACAGTCCGTATATAATTTCTGGTGCGATTTCAAAGTATATCGCTAGAATAGGATGTTTTTAAATACATATACTTCATGACTACTCCTGAAATTAGGACTCTACCCAATCGAACTAACGCATAAATCAATAAATCCGATAGTAAATCAGAGAGACAGCCACATTTTCACGAGCAGAGCGATTCCACATATTGCTATTTGATTGAGACTAATGCAACCGGCAGTCATATCAGTGTGATCTTGATATCAGTGCTGCAATCTTGTTGTCGATGTTGATGTTGATGTTGATGTTGATGTTGATGTTTATATCTATTTCCGCCAATATACCCCCGAATAAACCCGTCTTAGATGTATTTGCCACTAGTCTCAGAAAAATAGGCATACTGATACAACTACTCCATCAGATATCATTCTCCATTGAGTCCCTTTTTACTGCTCAAGATATCTTTTCCCGGCTCACCGAGAAAGGCTAGCTCAACCGGCTCTTCTCGGACACGCGCCTTATCACTCCACTCACAGCCGGCGAGGAAGCCGTGTACACAACCCACGAGTACCTCATCGCCGCCCACGTCGCCAAGCCGATGTACATCAGCTACTACAGCACCCTCAGCCACCACGGGCTGACCGAACGGGTACCTTGGACTGTGCGCGTCGTCACGTCGACCCGAGCGCAAAGCCGAGAGATCCACGACGTTCCGCGCCGCGTCACGGCAGTCGCCGAGCGGAAATTTTTCGACTTTGAGCCGACATCGACTGAGGGCATGACCGTGCAGGTCAGCGAACTGGGAAAGACGCTGGTCGACTGTACGGACCACCGCGAGTTCTGTAGTGGCCCTCGGGAGCTCGCGACTGCGATGCGGACTGTCGACGAACAGGGTTGCAACCGGGAGATCGTCAGCGAGTGTCTTGACCGGCTCGACAACGGCGCTGCGACCGAGCGGATTGTCTACCTCGTCGACCAGTTCGGCATTGACTTCCCTACACACGAGAAACTTGTCGCATCGCTCACGAGCGGCTATTCCCCACTGGACCCGACGTGACCCGACACCGGATCAACCGACAGTACGTGTCGCCTCCGGATCAACATCGAGCCAGCCACGCTGGAGCCGACGGAATCATAATCGCGATGCTCAGTCAGGATCGGCTCCGAATCCCCGCTCGCAAACTGGGCGTTCGGCAAGGATACGCTGAAAAGAACTACGTCAATTCGTGGCTCCTCTGGGGTATTTTCACGAGCGACTGCGGCGACAACCTCCTGTTCAAAGCCGGGACTGCACTGTCCCAACTGTATCTTCCCCAATCGTGTCGGTTCTCGGAAGACCTCGCTTTTGATGTTGAGAGGAGTACCGGGGGTCCAAACAAGAAATCCAAGCGGTCCTCGATACAATTGCTGACTGTTCTGGTATCGAATTCGAGATTTGAGAGCACCCCAAATCCCAACACGACCACTATCCGACCCACTACGTCGACATCAGCATTCAGTACTGGGTCGCCCTCAACTATCCCAACACGACCAGTATCGACGTGATGGTCGACGAGCACGTCGCCTTCGATCCCGCTCAACATACTCACGCGTATGAAGATGTGCCCGAATTTAATCTCCAGACGTACAGCGTCGAGGAAATCTTCGCCGAAAAGTTCCGGACGGTCTACCAGCGTGGGGTCGTCCGTGACTACTACGACCTCTATCAACTGTTCGGAGGCGAGTCAGTCACGGTCGATTTTGCCGACGTGGGACCCGCCTCCGACGCAAAGTGCAAACACGATGGGCTCACCGTTGATGTGAACGACGGACTCCTAGACGAGCAATAAGAAACGATCCATCATCAGTGGGAGACCACCCTGCTGGACCTGACCAGTGATCCACTGGTGCTCAAGATAGTCTGGGACCGATTGGAAACAGCGATCTCCCGGCAGAGATCGTCGTAGGTAAGGAGTGTATTTGTCAACTATGATTTCACTCCTTCACAACGATTAGACTCACACAGCTGCGAAGAATTATGTGTGCAACTATAATCGATTTAATATCACTCAATCTGGTTTATCATCCAGAGTTTCATGAGTGTCTGCACTACTGGGGCTGAAGTAATTGTAGAAGTATTCAAATATCATGGTTTGTTCAGCAAAACCGATGCGTCACACTCACGTGTGAATCTACCCAAATTGACAGCAACGTGGTTAATACGAACATCAAGACTGGCGTGGTTGGAGCCAGTATTCTCATCCTTGTCTTATCCGTCGCAAGAATCGCGAATAGCCGACTCGCCCCACAGCCGGGTGAGCGATTTTTCGCCATTTGGCGGGTTCTGCTTCAGTATGGACCGGAAATGGTCCTCATACTCTTGCTTGGCGTTGTCATAGTACTGTTACGGGACGAAGGTCCAATTTCATCGTAACCGTTCACACGATGCCAACATTTCCACAAGTCGTGCACAACAATTCCGTATTCGCGTTTCCAGGTTTATTTTAAGTTATTCTCACAAATTTACCGAGGACTCTCTTTTTTATCTACACAGTGCTGTTGAGGAACTTTGCGGTTAATCTCTCTCAATGATGACTCTCGACATATCATGCTTTTTTCGATGTTTTTTTATGTTATTTCTCTTCTTGTTTTCACTAATGTCTGAGGAAATTCCCCTTGACACGGCAAAAGAAGTGATCGAAGCTGCCGAAGACCACGCCGAAGAAATCGGTCAGCCAATGGTTATCACAGTCGCTAACAGCGAAGGTAACCTTATCGGCCAACATCGGATGAATGACGCGTGGCTTGCTTCTGTTTCCATCTCCCGAAACAAGGCATATACAGCAACGGCGTTGGACACGCCGACCCACCAACTGGCGGAAGCGAGTGAGCCCGGTAACTCTCTGTACGGTCTGCAGACCACCGACGATAATAAAATTGTCATTTTTGGCGGGGGCTACCCCCTCAAGAAGGACGGTGAGATTGTCGGTTCGATCGGCGTCTCCGGTGGTGAAGTCAGCCAGGACCGCGAGGTTGCAGAAGCAGGTGTCGAAAAGTGGGACGAACTCGTCGCTGAAGGGAACGTCGCACCCGCGGACGACTGACAACGTCTATCTCTTGCAGTATAGCTTCTGACGGTTCCATCTATTTTCGGAGTGAGCTTTGTTTGAATCTGAGTGTGAATGACGATAATCAGTGCGCTGGGCGTCAGATAGCCAATCTAGCGTGTTAGTGTTAGTTGTGTGAACACAGCGGAGACACTCGTGAGTGACCACTCCCCAGAGCTCGATGTGTAACTGAGAAAACTCGTGACCTCCGTGGAAGATAACAGATGCCTCATGGGAGAAGGGTAGAGGCGTCCGTCACCCAATCTGGCCAAACTATGACGGTCGAGAGACGGATGTTAACTAGCATCATCGTTGGCGTAGGCAGACGCGACACAAATTAAGTAATCGATAGGACACACTTAATTTGTGCTACATCCGCGAGAGTGTTCTCACACTGAGAGGCAATAGTCACCGTCGCTGTCATTGGCAGACTGACCTGATCGTGACTGTGTCTATCTTAAGAAAAGTGAGGTTGGGCTTCCAACTCCAACTCCAACTCCAATTTATTCTCCAATAAACGCACGAGAACTTTTTTCGAATGTAGCAACTACGTTAATTAGTGTATGATAATGTTTGTCAGTGTAGCATATGAACCCAGCGTGATCACGTAGCTCCTTACTCCAGAGGAACTTGCATTAATGATTAATTTAATATGACACTCAGATAATTGTTTTCGGGAGTCGGGAGAGTCGCGCCAGCTACCCCTATCCTACTGATCGCGTACCCTCCCCCGGCTCCAAGGGCTCCCGTCCCTTCAAATAGGATTGATGATGAATATCAGTTGTGTGCAACCTTCTCAAGAATCCCGTATTCGCGTTCGGGTGGTTATATAACTGTTATTGAGCACCTCAATATCGCTGTATTTCTCATGGTTCCTCACTCGAAAAGCGAGAATATGAGGAGCGCGAGCCTGTCCTCCCAGTCGGCACGACGGGCCCCGGATGTGACTATGTTCCCCATAGAGAGGTGAACTTTATATTCCATTTCTCCAAAGGTGATAATGGCGCGATATATCATATCGTGTTACGTAGCGCCGTGGGGTACTCCCCGGATTATTGCAAATCCTGACTCATCCAAAGTGGTTCCCCCAATAATTCGAGAAAACTCTCACAGCGGTCGATTACACTCTCAGTACATTAATATAATCACTCAGGTGAGATATTATCTCACTCACCAGTAACCGTCGTATAACGTGAGTATTCTCTGTTAATCTGGACTGTTGACATTGAGTGGTTGTGATCTACGGCGAGATTCTCAACCGGGAACTCAAACCCGTGCATCAGCGTGGTCTCACCATCGTCGTAAGTTACCTCAACAACCCCAAGTCTATCACCTCTCTCGGCTTCTGCGTCCGGTGAGTCGATAAGTATTGTCGCTGTTTCAGCGTCATCGTCAGTTCTCACTTCGGTTAACGTCGTTTTTCCATCTCCAAACATGGCGTTGAGATCAACATTTTTGCTCTTGGCTTTTTTATCAGCCGGTTGAGCCGCTTGATTTTTCCTTTAGTGTTGAAGTCATTCCTTCCAGATTTGTCACTGGTGCCAGATTGTCGGCTTCCTCTGCGTTTTGCTGGGCGGCGTGTGCTTCGTGGGACCTGAGCAGGTCACCGTCAGAAAGATTGCTAATGGTAGTTTCAGCATCGAAGGTAAAATTATCTTTATCAAGATCATCCACCATTGACTGTAGTTGCTTTAAAATGCGGAGTAGCTTGTCCATGTGTTGCGCTAAGCGGATACAGCCGCATATATGCGTGTGCCTCTACGAGTTCACATTGCACATAGGAGCCTGTCGTGTGTCACATGAGGTTTGTTTTCCATTTCACCAGATTGTGAGACACTCGAAGTCTCCTCTCTTAGCTAGATATGAAGGGAGTCACTGACGACTGACGTCTCCAATTAATTCCACGACACAGAACTGGCAATGTTGTTCCGAGCGGTATCAACGAATACCGAGACTGTCAAATTTAACAACTCGGCTGTTATCTATCTGGGCAGGTACAATGGTTGATACAGTATCATGTACACGAGTTACTACAGAATCTAATTGCCATCATCGCCTATCCGAAACTTGATTCGTTCATATCTATTTGTGCATCTTGATGGCATACGTCAAATATGAGCCTGAGCCAGGCGAGACAAAAGAAGCATTAAATGAATCCGTCAAATACGACGAGAGACTTGATGCGTTCGTGATTGATGGGTCCGGATCAAACTTTGATGAAAAAATTATTCCCCGTGAGAAAGTCTATGAAATACAGATGGACAATCGTTCATCTATCGAGAGTCGAGATTGACACCGTTCGGAATGCACCAAGCTGCTCAGAAAGGAGATACAATTTCTTGGACTGATTCTGTTTTTTGTCTCCGATTATGAGTGATGCAAACTGATCAGTATGAAAAATATCGTCGATAGCTATCAAAGAAAAATCCCAGCACTACTGATTGGAGTGGCATAGATTATTGATAGTTCTGTTGCAAATCTTACTCGAAATGAGCCAATCTCAGACCCTGTTAGCCTAATTACAACATTTTGTATGGCAGCAACAACATATTATGTTTGTTACGTCTAAGCAACGTAGATTTGGGTGAGTAGCTTAGCGGGATAAACGACCACGGGTCGGGTGATCAGTGGAACTCTCGCTGAAATCTTTAGATATCCCTACTCCCGATATAAACTATGGATCCTTGCTTGCCGACGAGTAACTGAGGGTCCAATAATTCAGTACATAAAGTGATGTATTAAGACCTGTATAATTTCCCTCCAGATTATTATCGGACCGGAATTATCGATTATCACCCTCGTCATACTCATTTCCATTTCTCTCATATATCGGCTATAAGATACTTCAGGGATTTCAGGAAGCAAGAACGTAACCTAATGATCTGGTGATCAGCGTACGATCCACTCTACATCGATACCGTTTGACCGGACATCGATGTTATGTACTGGAACTCTGAGTTAAACTTCCTTCTGCTCATATGTTGTTTCTTACAGACAGGCAAGTTTCAACTCATAAAGATTGCTTCTACAGTTTGTACCGTGTAGTGAATATGCTCGTTTCACCACTATCGACTATGCGTGTATTCCCATACCATCACCAGTCTATACAATATGGGTGGATTCATCGATAATAAACTCAGCAGTCATCGCTGAGTCAGGTCAGAGATATAGACTCTACCGTCAAAATTCGCAACTGAACCCTGAGAAACTGATTTACTATATCTAATGGACACATCAATTTGTTAGTCTCTGTCAACTTTTGTTCCATCTCCCCTTGCATATAAAAAGTGTCTATGACGGCGCATATGCTCAGACGCCGATCACCATGTTGAGTCGTTCAAACACAACAATATGGAGACAGCTAGAACTGACTACACGTGCCGGAGAGCACTTTCCTCAGAAAAACCGAGAAAGAAACCCATTGCTCGACTCGTTTTCTTCGGTCGTGTCGCGTCCACCGTCCGTCGACACACTCTCTGCTTCAACGCCTGCGGTGGCTAACCGGTCGGTCGCCTGCTCAGTTGTGACAGTCTCGTGAGCGATGAACCCGAAGTTCGTGTGTGCGGCCTCGAGTGCGTCCTGCCCAGCAGCAGCGGTCGCGTCTGTCACCGTGATCACCTCGAAGCCATTCTCAACGGCATCACGGAGATGTGACTCAACACAGAGGTTTGCGCTCATTCCCGCAAGTACAAGCGTGTCAATACCTCGTTGGCGGAGTTGCGTCCCGACGTCGTTGCTCCAGAATCCCGAAAGTTGCTTGTGTGGTGAGAGCACGAATGTGTTGTCGTCCGGCGACAACTCGGGGACGAAGTCGCTCCCTTTGCCGTCGGCATCAAACATCCGCGTGTCGAACATGATCTGGTCGATCGTGTTCAGCTTCTCCCAGCTATCAAATTCGTCGTCGGTGTACTCGTGAGGTGAGTAGACTACCGGCACATTCCCTTCGCGAGCCGCTTCCCGGAGGGCGACGAGTTTGTTGACGACTGCGTTCTCTTCGACTGTCTCACCGACCTTGTCCCACACCACGCTGTCGGGTTTCAGGAAGTCGATCTGAGGGTCAGTGATTAAGAGTGCTGTGCTGTCAGCGTCGATTTCTACGTCTGTCATTTGGGCTACCTCTAGTAACTTGGTACGGGATGGTAACTTAAAAGTCCGAGCTGAGTGAGGGGAAACCCACTGAGACACCGGTGAGCAGGTAACTTGCCGGTAACCGTGACCATAGAACATGCTGAAACTATTTGTGATAAGATTCACCCGCCGATGAACAAGGTTGTGTTTGGTAACCTTATTACCTCTTTAATCCGTATCATTGAGAGTAATGAGCGATAGCAAGAAACTTCCAGTATGGTGTAGCGGTAAAGAGTGGTGCCCGATTACCTCAACAGCGACACTGATCGGACGAAAATGGCATACTGTTGTCATCGATCGGTTGTTAGAGGATGGAGCGATGGGATTCAGTGAACTCCAGAGTGCTGTTGGCGAAATCTCGAGTAAAGTACTTTCTGACGTCCTCGAAGATCTAGAAGAGAAGAAACTTGTCGATCGTGATATCGTGAGTGAGAAGCCATTTCGTGTCAACTACTCTTTGACTGAGCGAGGTGCTGCTCTTCAGCCGGTTGTCGAAGAAATGAACAACTGGGGAGAAAAATATCTCAAACCGGCTGAAAATAAAAACAGTTCAGTTGCATAATCAAGTCCTAACTGTCGCCTGAGGTGGTCACCAAAGTAGGAGTGTTCTACGACCAGCACAAAGTCAATCTCATTGAGGTCAAGGGATTGAATTTTCGGTTGTTTAACTCGGCAAACGCGAATCTCGTTACCGTTATCGAACTTTACACCCGACAGGGACACCGGAGATGTCCAAGAGCCCAGAGCAATCAGACACTCCCGAAGAGGCTAACGACTTCAATTTTCGGGATGCGACGTGTCGCGCTCAAGTTGTGTATTTGCCACGACTTCTGGAACCTATCGCTAACTTGGGCTTACGCCATAGTCAGTTACTATCGTCGCTATTCTGACTTTGACTGTTAGAATCATACTCTTTACCCCTTCCCCATATTCCCCAAGTCTACAGGCCGAGTGCCTCGGGACCTGACCCCGAGACGGTTCACAACATCACTAGTAAGATCGCTTGTGGTAGTCGTCTTGAATTCTCACCGAACACCGAGAACGGAACCACAGTCCGGACATCGCCACACTGCGTGTTTATTTGTGCCAATCTGAATCCGCGGTCGGTCATCATCGGTTGTCTCTATCTCATCAACCTCGTCCTCGCTGACCTCATCGGCATGCTCAAACGATGTTTCACAGCTCTTACATCGAACCATAATACGTATGATATGACGACGTGTATATTAAGCTGACGGGATGTTCATGTTATTTACTGAGATTATCTGCTGATATGTCTGGGGTTAGTGGTGACAGTGACATGATCAAAACTACAAGATTGTATTCTCAAAAAGTATAACTTAGCTATCACCGACCTGAGGGAATTGTATCTCTGTGCTATTATAGAAAGACAAGGTGAATACACCCGCCTTACCGTGAGCAGAGAGTGTCCCGACGACTGTCGGAACCGAGTGACGAACAGCCGGGCGATGAGACCGACATGAGCGAGTCACATCCATACCATCATAGCATGACCGGATATTCTACCGACATGTTTCATCTGCAAACTCACACAACGTGTTATGTAACCTGATGCTGGACACAACCCGCACATACGTCGCCAAAATCACGAACCATCAACAGGTTCGGGACGATCTCGACGCTTGCGGGTTCAGTACCGCCAAACTCTGGGATGTAGGACGCTACTACAGCCAAGAAATGGGATGAGACGGGTGAAATTCCTGAAGAGGATGAACTAAAATCGGCATTGAAAGACCACGAACGCTATACTGACCTCCACGCTCAACTCAGCGAGTTCTTGAAGAGCTCGCTGAGGCGTTCAGCGGATGGTACAATTCCGATGCCGATGACGGCAACAACCCACCGGGATATCGAAAACGTGGTGACGACCACCCCCACCCACGCTCAACGATCACATGGAAAAAACAGTATCAGACACAACGCAAAACACAGTCAGATTCGGCTATTTAAGGGATTCAACTTGAAGGATAATCAATCAGACTTCATCCTTATCGAATACGAGACACGCCCCGACGTAACTGTTGAGAACATCCAGCAGGTGCAGGCGGTTTGGAATGGCAACTGCTGGGAAATCCATCTTGTCTGTAACAAACAAATCCCCGTTGAGGATGCTCCCGAGCAAAATACCGCTGGGGAGTAGTAACTACCTCGCTATTGACTACGAAAACAGTGTGAGCGAGTTGTATCCGGGGAGTCCGCTCAAAGAAGACAAACACTATTTCACAAGATGAGTCCCAGAGCGACGGTAAGAACGACCTCTCAGACCGGGCACTGAAAGCCCGTCGAACACTCTCAAGCCGGAAAGACCAGTTTCTGCATACACTGTCGAAACATATCGTTGAGCAGTGTGTCGCTAACGATGTTGGCGAGATAGCAATCGGTGATCTCAGAACGAACTGTGGATTCAATTGCTTTTTAGATGGGCATGTGACCGCACTTGCGTGAAGTGCCTCGGGGACAAGCCCCAAGCCGAGGCTTCACCGTTTTGTCCGTGTCGCCCGCAAAGTGGGCGGACGGACGCAGGCGAATTTCATTCCCCTCGACCTTCCCCGAGAGTGGGGTCGGCTGGAGTTAACACCCGAACACCTCGCTGGTGTCCGTGAGGGTCAGTCGCTCCATCACGACCCGATAGTGTCCGTCTCACCACGTCGAAGACGCGGGTTTTGAGAGACACCACATTTCCATTTCCATATCGTGTCTCAGTCAGCGTCAGATTAAGCTCTTTAATCCGTCTTTTGGGTTTTCTGACTGCCTTGACATCTTAGGAACGTGGTTTCGTGAATGTTCCGACGGGCTTCACCCTTGGGGTCAAGCCCCGACCCCGAGGCACTCGCCCTGCTCTACCTGTAGATTACACTTGATAGCTGTATGAGCACTGTATGGATTCATCAGAAATATTCAATTTACTGTGTATAACAGATCACATTCATATGGGGACAGAGCGGTTCATATCTCTTCTTGATATTCACTAGCGTTGATGCACCAACCGAGGCTAGCTTCTGAATCACCTCTGTTTGCTTTCGCTTATCTTAATATTGAATTCTATGTGACTGTGAGCGTCACTATATCAAATAGACATCTCCAGTCAAAACAGATTTTGTCGCTTTCGGATTCAAATCAGAGTAAATTGACCTCTCAGCATATATAATAATACGATCTTAAATTGCCGTCTTTCGTTATTTCTACATTCGCATCGCTGTGGCAATCATTAGTTCTGATTGTCATGCTATCACGTGTATTATTATATTCGGCGACAACTCTGTAGTTTTGAACCCCATTTGGATTGAGTTGTTTCAGATTATACACAGACTCTTGCTCACTGTTCGGCGCTATAGAGAAACTGTCGTTATATAGTTCAATTCCAGTAGTAGGGTTCTCAACAACGATCTTCAATTCAACAGCATCAGAGTGCTTATTATGAATATTGATATCCTTATTAGGGTCTGGTGTGTTTATTGCTTCTTGAGTCAAACTTTGAAAATCTGCAGTTGGTGTGGCGGTCGTGTCCTGTATCGTGTTTTGTTGAGTTGATGTGCCTGTCGCCTCTTGCACCGGACTCCCTGGATCTGGTGTGCCTGTTGCTTTTTGTACTGCACTGTTGGTTTCATCGGTACAGATATAATATCCAGCACCTCCCAGGATAGATCCGATAATTAATGCAGCAATTATTATTCCGGTTTTTGTATTTTCCATATCTGCTTACTCGTAGTTATTCACTTTCATATTACTCAAAGAGGTATGGGGAGAGTAAGCGAGTGAGCAACTATACAATGAGAGTGATGAATATATCTCAATTGACACAGTCGACGATTCCGATACAGTGTGAGGGGTTACTAATAGTCAAGAACGCCTAATAACTGTATTTCAAGTATCTTTCAGCGTCGCGAGTGACTCGTCACCGCTAATTTGAATCATAATCCTGTAACAAGTCCGTCTATTCTTTAGAACCCGCTCGTTCACTGTGGACTACCAGTTATTACCGCAAGCAGCATTTTATTGATTGCATTCTTATTATTAGGTGACCGCCCGGCAATGTAACTACTTGTTTTCGTATTCGCAGTATTTGATATTATCGTGATCCCATAGTTTCTTAGACGCGCATTTGAGTCTTAGAAGGTGATTCCACTCTGTTTATTCTAAACCCGGTGATCATAATACCGGTAGTCGAGATACTATTTACTTAATTTGATTCACTGAAATATCAATACTCGTCATCATCATCCTCAGTATTGTTCACATCCTCTTCAGTTTCTTGAGTCTCTGTACTGTCGGAGCTAAAGTAATTGTAGAAGTATTCAAATATCATAATTTCTTTTATGATTCGTTTAATAAAAACGGCACGTCACGCTCGTTATGACGGGCGTCACAGTGACTGCAATTAGTTGTCTATCATACGGGCGAGGAGTTATCGCATCTATCAATAACAACAGGTATGTGTACAGTACACAGTGTGCTGTCGTAGATTCTTATGTTATCTGTAAAATTACAGTTTCATATTATTCTGTCCCTATAACAGTGCAATAGCAACGCCGATAATGATGAGACCTCCAGCTGCAACATTTAGTAGTAGCATCACATTGGATGATCGACCAATTATGGACATAATCGAAGCAATCCCACCTAAGAGAAAGCCAGTGATCAGACAGATCATAACTACGACAAAATCGATATCAACCATATCTGCAGAAAGCGTAATCTGAGAATATAAAAATCATTGTTAGATTAGTACCTCAGAACCAGAGTCTGAGTCTGAGTCTGGATTTGATTAGCACATCGCCCGTGCGCAGACTATAGACTCTTAGTTGTTGACGGGCAGGTAAGAGAGGAAGTGCAGAATCATATATACTTTTTAGAGTGGATTATCGACAAAGATTCAGAAGATAGCTCTGAGCGGTGACCACGCTGCTGACATGACGAATGTGAGAATACTGATGATCCAAGCGAGAAATCCTGTACGAAGTCTAGTGACTCCTGAATCTATTGAGCGTGTTGCAGCGAGACCTCCTGAAATAACCGACGCTACAATTAGAGCTCTTCCACCGACGCTAGCTTGCGAATTCGGCAGCCAATTCATAACGACTATTTTTTGGAGCGATACGATGACACCGGCAAGCGCGAATCGCCACGCTAGGGAGAGAGACCAGGGGCATGGAGCTGTGAGATCATTGTGCGGTTATCTTGCTGCTAAATGGATCTAAGTGCCTCACATGCTTGCATCGCTTGGCAGCCCGATAGATACTGGTATTTTGATTTACCCAGTCGGTAGCTTTGGAGCTTGATAAAAGTCATTTAATTGGACAGCGAGTTTCACATTTGTCGATTAAACAATCAGAGATCTGTCGCCACGGCTTTGCTGGTTCGATTCGTAGGCTACTACATGACACATACAGCGGTCATCGCGGGTGTCGGTCCGGGGCTTGGTGAATCACTTGCCCGAAAGTTTGCAGCCGAGGGCTGTCAGGTCGCCCTCTTCGCTCGATCGGCGGGCTACATTGAGGAAATCGCGGAGAAACTGCCGGCACCCGGTGAGGGGCTTGCCGTCCAGACAGACCTCACAGATATCGAGCAGATACGAAAGGGGTTCACGGCGGTTCGGGAAGCATTTGGCGCAGTCGACGTGCTCGTGAATCACGCGAGCGCCGCCTCTTGGAAAGGGCTCATGGACGTGAGCGTCGAGGAGTTCGAACAGTCGTGGGCGGTTAATGGGCGAGGTGCGTTTGTCTGTTCGCGGGAAGCTGTCAGTGATATGCTTCAGACGGGTGGCGGGACGGTCATCTTTACCGGCGCAACCTCTTCGGTACGGAGTCTCGGCGGTGCAATCGGCTTCACAGCCGCGAAGTTCGCCGCTCGTGGGATGGCGATGGACATTGCCCAGGAGTTCGGCTCTGAAGGAATTCATGTATCTCACGTTGTCATCGATGGGCAAATCGACACGCCGGGTGTCCCCGATAGAGAAGACGAGACGATTCTCGACCCCAACGAGATGGCTGAGACGTACTGGCACCTAATCAAACAGGATGACGTCAGCACGCAACCCTTTGAGGTTCATATCACGAACGGTCCGCAGAATTCGGAATTCATCTGACTTCGCTGGTAACGGAAGAACATCACCCGTGTGACACGTTTTCGTAGCGTAGCCTAGTTTATATGACTACTCAAATAGAAAGCACAGGGATCAATCATAGGAATGTGTGCTGATACCCTTCCTCCTCATGATAATCGATCGTTGCTTCTGTGTAGGTTAATTACCCCTACTATCTGATACGATAATCATTGTGGCTGAACAGGCTCGTCACAATCATAACACTCAGCAAAGATTCGTGTTTCATCATCAACTATATACTCCAATATCACGGCTTCCGACAGAAGAGTTCTTCCGCAGAACGGACACGTTCCGATGTCTGTTTTTTTATTTGGCATGTGAAGCTGAAGTTGAAGCTGAACTTGGAGTATGTAAATTGGCTACAGTCTATATAATTGAAATCACCCCAAGGTCAAATAGTTACGCAAACGACGGTGAAAATAATATCATAAGAATCACCGGTCGGTCAGATGCCAGTATTTATCTGAGCAGTCAGTGGTTCGACGAGCGTGTGCTACTGTCTCCTCTCCAGTACCAATGCAGATGCAGAGGGACTCAAATGAGCCAATAAGCACGGAACATGGCGAGGTTTGTTATTATCGGAGGCTAGTGTCCAACAATGCCTTCGAACCGGGCATCCTGACCCCGATAACCCAAACGCAATTGTGTTTCATTCAATGAGACAACGTAATAAAGCAACTCATAGAATAAGAAGCTCATCGACAATATATGATAAACTAGATTATATGAAAAAAGCCGGAGTAGACAAGCCATTGAATCCTCATACACTTCGGCATAACTTTGTCACAATTGCTCTTCGCCGTGGAGTAGCTGAAAGTGCAATCAAGCATCAACTTGGTCATGCTCCAAGCAGTCGGGTCATGAGGTCAACATACTCTCATCTGAAGGATAGCGATTATATCCGACAAGCACGGGAGTCATTTGATTTAGAAGTAAATGATGATGAATCAGAGTTAACTACAGAGGTTTGTCCTCGGTGTGGTGAGAATCCCCCCGAGTGAAGCGCGGGTTTGTCCATGCTGTGCTTTAGAGCACACACACCAGATGCAAAAGGTATGATGGAGAAAGCACATGAAGCAACACGGATGGCATATCGAGAACGCCCATTTTCTCGGCTTTCAGACCTTTCACCTGCAGTTTGAGATATATTTAACTCTCTTTATCACTATCATATTACTTGTGTTCGATGGGAGAGACTATTGAGATTATCGTCAACGGAAGGGAACATACAATACTAGCGACAGCCGATTCGGAAACACAGATACTTTCCGAGATAGGACTGACTCCTTCTGAATATCGTCTTTTTCGAGATGATGTCCCGTTAGTAGAACGCGGGAAGGAACACCGAATTGATCAGTCGGTGTCACTCGAAGACGGAGACAGATTTGCGGCTATTCCATCGGAGGTTTTTCACGATGACTCATAGCCACGGCGGTACTTGATTACGAGAACAGTCCGTCAGATACCGAGACATGATTCCACAAAGAGCCGGCAGGCTTCCGTAGACACCGACTCTTCAGATTTTCAGGAGGCTCTCATACTAATGCCTGAGAACGGAAGCAGACAGCTCTCACAGACTATTGTCTCGAGTTGTCATCACGGTGTGGGAATATTCGCTCATGCAGTGATGAAAAGAAGTGCTCGATTCAGATACGTGAATCTGGGAGAGGGAACCGCACCCTGGACCTGGAGGTACCGACCGCCACTATTCTGAGAGACGAGATCGACCGCAATTAAATGCTGGAAATATGGTTCAGGTGTTCGATCATGCAAACTTAGCACAGAGCTCGAGACAGTTTGGATCAGAGCCCCGTCGAAAACCGACGTTGTGGAAGCTATCTGTGATTGGGCGTATCCAGATGTAGTAATTTCCGTTCTTGAAATAATCACGGCTCATCTCTTGAGACTCGGAGATATCCCAGCATGTGTACCTCTCGCATAGATTGGGAAGCTCTTGACCTTCCAATATCGATTATTGTAGATTATTGTAGAGAAAACATCAGGGATATATGGTGTGCAGGAGGACCTCACACAGAGTGGATGAGGCTGAAAGCCACGGTAGCTAACAGTCCTGTAACGGCTTTCAGCGGTCCATGTTGTTGATCTAGTGGCACATTTAGATCGGTTGTGAGTCCTCTGAGGGTAGTTGCAGTAGATACGACATTGTGTAAGGAGTGATCGAAGAGTTGAGCTCCTGAATATCACGATTGATTCAGTTACTGGCGTTGTGGGTTATCGAGCAATGCCAGCAATGCCAGCAACCGATTCACAGTCACTGGGAACAGCGTAGAAATCTCCTGTATCGTCATGAGGGAGCCAACAGATCCCCTAAAGTCAATCTTCGAATCCTACACTACATGACGGTCGACATCATGTCCGAATCAAACGCTGTCAGAGCACACTTAGAGTGATGCCAGTAAACATGCGATTGTTTGCTGAACTCATAGTTGGGACCACTGGAACTGCTCATTCGCATTGATCCGTCGGTCTATCAGTTTGATTTCTTCATTTATTGATTGAATCAGAAAACTGACCAAACAGTCAATTCTATGCTCAACGTCACTTGGGTCAAGAGAGTAAACAAATGCCTCCCCGTGACGAGACAGAAGATTTGAGTCACTCGGGAACATCATCATTAGGATCGTGATCGTCACGGGACAAGCGGAGAGATACCTCGCCTTCTCGCCTATTTCAGACTCAGAAGATGAGAAGGACAATTATATGTCTTCTCGTGGCATTATTCTGTACCGTTGTAACGGGGCTCCCCCCTCCCCCTTCCCGACTGCAAGCCAGCTTACCCTATTACAATCCCCCCCCCCGTCCGTTGCAACGGCGAGAACCCTCATTGAGTGGTTTCTGAGTCAGTACCAATGTCATAACTTGACGGTGGTATTCGACTATCGTATGAGACCTATCATCCACAAAGCGAGACGATAGAGGAGATATATCTGGATAATTGCGAGAGTAGTGACTGTGAATAATTCAGGGACACCACGAATCCCAACTCCGGTAACAATTGCAATCCTCCGCTCTTCCTCACCAATCCTTCTTGACGTTCTTCTTCGACGGACAGGTTCAGGATCTGAATACATCAGTGAATCTCCCTCTGCTATTATATTAATTCTCTTCGATATAGCAAACCGGATGCCGAGTAAGGAAGTCCACCAGTGGATGAGGGAAGACATAGCCTCTCGGTGTGAGAGCAATCGATATGTGAGATTCTCCTTTGGACTTCCCCGAAATACAAGACGAATCCCAACTGAACTTTCGTTGATCACGAGTAGATGGGTGAACAAATGTCATGATTACCCGGATCCCAAGGATAGCAAGCTCGCGCCTTCGATAAAGAGCCGTCTCTCCGTGTGTAAGAGCCGAAGAGATACAGGGGTACGTCGGATGCGTCGTAGTGATCATTGCTTCGGCAGAGAGACGTACTCTTGATACGAGAGAAATATCGGGATTCTACGTTGGGTGCTCGAAGGACAAGTCTAGGGAAATTTGCCAGAGGTCAAGATCAATGCCATCACCTAGTTTGAGATAATGTTGGGATAACGCTCCGACGGTCACGTATACTGAGGGGACTCGACCCGAAGATTGGAATATCTGGGAGTGCCTCCTATCGAATACAGCGAGAGGACGAAATTCACCAGCAAACCGGTAGGTATGTGAGGCTGCTGAAAATCTTGGAATCAGATCCCGCCAAATCAGTATCTTGAGTTATGTCGCCAACCGGCGAGTTGTCCGTGCGATCACTGGGGAAACAGCATCAGCATCAACAAACTCACCTCGATAAGGTGAGATTTTGGAGACACATAGAATTTATACTTTCCTCGTGTCAAATATACACACTGTTGCGACGGGAAGAAAGTCCACAGAGACGACAATCTCACCCTTCACTCCACATATCCTGTCCTAGTTCAAGACTGTCGGCGAACTGACCGTCGCAACGGCGAGAAAACAAAAACATACTGAGTGACTTCTCAAAAGACACGCTCAAACTGACACTGATCATGGTGCTGTTGAAACCTGTTTAGGGTTGAATCTGGTAGAGTAGAGTAGAGCATGATAACTGTCTACACTGATGGAAGTGTTGACCCAGCCGAGCAGGAGGCAGGCATCGGATGGATACTCACAGATGCCACAGGCGAGGAAATCACACACAACTCACGGATTGAGTATCGAGAATCAACAAGTGCCGAATGGCTTGGGGTGATACATGCTCTCTCATGGATTGCCACACACAGAGACACCGATAGAGTCATGATTCACACAGATAGTAACAGTCTCGCAGAAGTGACAGACGGCAAAAGTACACCAACAGCACAGAGCACACACAGATGGTATGGAAGATTCCGCAAATTGACGACGTACTTTGACACGGTAAGAGTACATTCTATTGCAAGTGCTCATAATCGAAAGGCAGATAGACTGGCCAGAACGGCATACAGGAACTAATTAATTCCACAACGTGTCCTGTGCTGTGCTGAAATCTTGTCTCGACTCGAATGTGATCGGGCAGAATTGGGACGCGATTCTCTGCATGCCCGTAGCCACCCATATGACGTGAGTGGGTTGTGTGAGGACAGCAGATTATCCCTAGTCCTGGACTTGGAGGTCTTGCTCAGCGTCAATTGAACGTGTGGAAACCCCATGTCATGTGTGCAGTGACAGAATTTTCATTATTTCTATTATGTTAAACTGCTGAGAGTGGAAATAAAAATAGCTAATCCAATAAGAGTAAACTGAGACCCAACAATTGCAAAAAGTGCCCCCACGGTGTCTCTTTTTAATACAGTGGTTCCTGTCAGATCATTCATTACATTCAGATGGTCTGTTTCAGGTGTCATGACTGCATCTGCGTCCGTATCCACATCTATACTGGTATCTTTGGCCCCCGTCTTTGGCGTTGGGTTTGCTTTTCCGACAACCGTCATTTGCTCGCCAAGACTGAGTGCTCCCTCGATCAATTCAATCGGATTTGGGACACTACCTGAGTCGCTTATGTCAGCTAGTGGATCCACGTTAATTTTCTCTTCATCAATCTCTCTTGATACCTCCCTCCCTCCTGTGACCGTCTGTTTCTGGGTATTCAATGACAGAGTTTCTGTCGTAGGGGTAATCAATACCCCCGCTGTCTCATCAGAAATCTTAAATGGTCGATACTCGGTGCCAGAGTCAATTGAGCAGCCATCATTCAGTTGAGAGCGAATTTCATACTTGTACGCCACACATACTTGATTGTGGATTGGTGAGAGAATCGTCTCACTCGGCTGAGATGGATGGACACCGGTGATCTGAACTAATTCATCACTCCCAACAGCCTCATCAATTGGCACTGAATCCGTCGTGAATATTCTCCACGATCGATTGAGCTCCTTGATTCCACTAATTGTCAGAGATAATCCAACTCCTGTTGCGGCTATTCCGGCAAATAATCCGGGTAAAATCCCATCGACAGCTAATACAGAGCCGCCAAGTAACATAATAGACTCAAGAAAACTCTCAAGAGACATATCATATGTTATCTCCCTGTTCGTTCTGTTCTTAGGACGATATTGACCGCCGGCACGCGCGTAAGCCTGTTGATTAACCCTTGGTCCCGATAATCGCCGATCTCGTAAAAATAGAACTAAATGATCAAATTACAGTGTTATAGCATGGATGACACTGAGAGAGAAACGAAATCCGATTGCTGATTGTAGTCACACAACTAATAGTGAGAATCTGTGGAGATATTGTCGACTCATGCCTTATGTAACAAATTGTTGTGCTCACAAGGCGATATGTTGCACACAGCGCTGAAACAGTCAATAACCGACTGTGTCAATGGTATGATACTGAAGATTCACGAAACAGATACTACACATCATGATTTCACAGAAATCCCTCTTGTTGATTGTGGCTCTCACGAGTCTCTTTTCGGGGTGTGCGGGCTTTGTGATGATGCTCACGGGCGAGTCTTCACTGTTTGAGATAGCGACATCGGTTGCATATCTGATAGTCGGTGTCTATTTCGCTGACAGGTATAGAGACAGGCGGTGACACAGTCCAGTCACTGCACATTTGTTGCAACTGTCATAGCTGTATTGTCTTTCTCTGCCGAATCCCGGCATATTCGTGGCTTCGTGAGTCCCAGTTCCCCGCCAACTGACACAGTGCTTCCGAGGATGTTTGAGTATATGTTGGGGGTATCAGAGAACCTGGATATGAGACAGCGAGCCGGGACAGTGTCACAGTTTATTCAGCACGGAAATCAAGCACATCACAAATGCCAGCAGTCGCGAGCATTCGGATACCCATAGTGAATAACGCATGACTCAATGGCTCAACGAGTCTGAAGACAGGGAAGGTGAACCCAGCCATAAGAAGGAATCTTCCATCCATTGCCACGAGAAACTCCAGCTACATATGACGAACAATGCCGAGTAACATAACAGACCCGGCCCGGACCTCTGAAGACGTTATTCTTCTTGACAATCGTTGGAATGGCTCGCGTGTTGTGTCCGACCTTGCAAGGCTTCGACCTCGCAATCTCTCACTCGAGACGTGAGCCCCAGTGTGTCCGTGCTCCCCTCAACTGAGTCCCCGACAGAGTCAGGTTGAAGAAGTGTGGAACCGAGCCTGAGATATGAGGGACAAGCTACCGGATGACCCGGAGCAACTGAAGCAGGAGCTCGACGAGGTCAGTAAGCAACTGTCTGGGACCCACAGTGAGCTGCTGGCAATCTTGGACTCGATGCAAGGGCAGTGAGAGACGGTTGAATCGGAGTCCCTGGCTGACGACTCGGATTCCGGTTACGGCGCCGTCGACGTTTCCCCTCTGGAAGAGTAGAGTTGAGTTGACCCGCGACGAGAATTAGCCGCGAGAGAAGAGAGTATTCAGTTAGTCGGGTCGGATCGGGTCGACTGATCTGTGTGTTTACAGTGTTCTTTGTGGCTCGCCAAATCACCAAGTGGCAGTATTGTTTCAACTTCGCAGCAAGTCCACTCCACTCCACTCCACAATATCAAAGCCGGTGTAATTACCGAAGGGGTCTCTTTCGGGGCGCGGACGAGACCAACTGGTCTCGGTCTCGGTGGTGTCGTCGATCCCCTCGCCAGTGTCGCCGTCAATAATGCCACCGTCCGGCGTTGGGACCTTCGGCGAGGCATCACCGTTCGCGCCAACCGTCGATCGAATCGAATCGAATCGATTCGATTCGATCTGACTGTCACCGAGTGCGTCCGCCAGAACAGGTCGGTCGCCTGCTGGAATCTCAGCGCGTCAGATGTAACTTAACTGCACGCCTCACAGAGGAGTGGATGAAGCCGAGCGTGGGATTCTAAGTAACCGACTCTCTGAGACTCGACTCTGCAAACTCCACAGTGACAATCATCTCATCGGGAGTAGGTACGTGATCACGCCAGGAGAAGGGGGATCTCCGTCTCGTCTCGTTTCGTCTGGTGTGGGGGCACAGGGCACAGGGTAGAGGGTCGACTCCCGAGAATATTCAGACAATATTGTATAAACTCAATCGTTGGTGCAAGTGTCTCTGGAGGAGAGGGAACGTGATAGACACGGGAGCCGGGGCAACTGGTCGAACAGGCACGAAATCCCCGACTCCTGAAGACAGTCATTCTGATGTCAGATTAAATTAATCATTAATGCAATCCTCTCTGGAGTATAGGGTTTTCTCTGGAGGAGGGGTTGTCTAGGGTAGGGTATCTGAATCGTCTTATATTAACCCACGTCTTACTCAACAGCAATTCACTAACAGAAGGCACCGAGACAAACTAATACAAGTACCTCCAGAGCAAAGTGTAGAAGCCACAGGGTCAACTCCCCGACTCCCGACAATCATTGTATCTGATGTTGATGATATCACTGAAATTGCTTCTGGAGCGGGGGTACATGATCACGCCGGAGGGCGAGGTCGACCTCGGTATCACTTCGGGAGCATCGCCGATCTTGGTTATTGAGTCCGAAATCTCACCGGTTCCAGTATGTACTTTATTGTACTACTCAGCAGAAAACACCAACAACAACCGGAAAACGCACAACAGCGCGACGTGTGCTGGCTATCAGTGTTTTCTGCTTATTTTGACTAATTATTGCCTGCCAGTTATGATGGACTGACGATATCACCACACGCCCGACACTGCTGACCGGCTGTCGCCATGTCTAGAGCGAAGCGAGAGGATTTCAAAACGTTTTCGACTTCTGACATTATCCACAGACATCAGCTGTTCCAATACTCCAAGTCAAACGGATATGTGACAGTTTCCCACAGCTATATGTTCAATCAGTAACCATAATCAAGTGATCCAGAACGACGCTAATCCGAAAAAGCGCCAGGCGTTAGAGCGCCCGACACTGGGTCGGATAGCCCACTATGAAAAACAAACAAACTGGTCTTGAACAGATTGACGCAGATGAACCAACAGAAGTTCTGTCTTTAGATGACCTGTCGATAAACGCATCTTGTTACACTGGCAGAAGCGGATTTGATGTCCTGACTCATGCGTTTGAGAAAGAGCAAATAAAACTTCGGCAGGATGGCGGACTCGAAGATATTCACCTATCACTCAACTGTTCTGGTGACGGGATCGAAGCCTTTTGCGCTGGAATATCGCTGACAGAGGATGAAGCGAAAGAGTTGGGCACCGCGTTGATCGATGCAGCAGGCGACTGAATAGCTGACTACTACTCCGAGATGCTGTCGTCTCGAAAGCAGCAGTCTGGCTATTGAGGTATCGTATCGACAATCAAATCACCCGCCTTCTCTTTTCTAACAATCACTATATTGTCTGTAATTAGCGTCACTGATGGCTATACCCACTGGGATGTTTGAGCCGACGGATTCTGATAGTAGACAGTCTCGTTTCGATTGGGAATTGAGATGATTAACCCAAAAACTGCCCCCCCAGATCCTGGGGGGGTGTCTCCAGACTGTGGTGATCTGAGTACCCCGTTGGAGTAGGGTTCTTGATGCAACTGCGGGGGGAAACACGCAGGTAGGATACAAGATTTCGTTTTGCACATCGGGTGCACGTTTGAACGTACAAGAGTCTTAGATTGAACCGTACTGTGCCCCCGGATCACGCCCTCACCCCTGGTTATAAACAAAGGTTGTATATGACCGAGTGAGTCACCGCAAAAACCATGCCGATACGGCGGGGTTGTGCAAAAAATGCGTATCAAATCAACCGATGACCGGAAGCAATTGTGGGAGAATCTGTGTGAAGCAATCGATGAGTCCGCCCGATCCAAGGTACTGGATACCTCGGCACGATACTATCTGAAAATGTGTGGTGGGGTGGCGGCATATGGGAGAGGTGACATTCAGCACTTACTCGATGTGGCTGAGGAGAAAGGCAGTCTTACACCACAGGAGATTGCGGCGGTTCTGGATGAACGTGAGTTACCGGTCGAATATGACACACATTCGTCTGTTGGCACAGAATCACTCCGAGGTCAGTAACATGCGGATACACGTATGGGGATATGCAAGAGGCAACTAAATGTCTGATACCTGACTTTAGAGTTTCATGTTATTTAATTATAGATTAGAAAATTTGTGTAGTCTCACGCACAACAACTTACTCACGTCTGGCTTTCGTGTGCCACTCGGTTTCACACTCATCTGAACAAAAGACGGCATTCTCCTCCTCAAGTTGGTGTTGCGGACGGCGTATATTTGTCCCACAGTTCCCACACTCGGTTGGTTCTCCTGCGAGAGTTGTATCATGCGAACGGGAAGCGTGGATCCTTCTTTCGTGTGTGGTATCACATTCATCTCCGCGGATAGGACATGACGGCATGATATGGCATAGCTATATTATCACACAACACACATCCGACTCTCACGTACCGTACTAATCAAGCACGTCTGCCCGGGTAAGAAGCGATGTGTGGTGGGGTTGCTGCATATGTGCGTGGTGACGTGCAACGCTTGCTCGATGCAGCCGAAGAACACGGATCACTCACCGCGCCTGAGATTGCTGCGATTCTCAACGAGCGAGAGTTGCCCGTTGAATATGAAATACACTCATCGGAGAAACAATTAACAATCATGTTAATTACACAGTCTTTAAAATTGAAAAAATAGTGTTGGCACTCTGAAAAAACGAATATCACGAGATTTTATATGTGATGATAATAAATGAGATGACTGTCAGGGGGCACGAAATCATATGATGATTCCGGGTCTCAGAATCAACCGAGGCTGACTCATCCAGAGAACAAACTTGGCTAATTCGGAGGTACGCCCCCGACAATCAGCCTAAACTAGCGGTTTCATCTATTAAGTAATTTTGCACACTTGTCAGATTGCATATAGTATCCGGGTAAATCGCGCCGTGAGTCGCCCTTTGAGATGGTGATACCAATACCGATGATTTCTGTTGGTTTTCAAATTGAGTCGTGGTTGATACTCGAGGAGTGTGAGTTACCAGTGAACTACGAAACCACGTCGACAATTGGCGGAGAATCACCCCGAAGTCAGGGATATGCGAAGTATGCATTGATTGGAATTTGTGATTGAATGAAATGACGATTCCTGACTTCGGAGTATCATCGTTTTTGATTAGAGATTGAAAACAGTTCCGTGCAGCGACGTAGATCGGGACTGCCGACGAGATGTGATAAACACGGACTTCTGCGAGACAACGATGCGTCACACTTGTTGTGACATCAAGACAGTGTTGTATGAATCCAGATTATTGTTGATAGCCGTGTGAGTATAGTGGAGACACTCATGAGTCACTACCCGAAGCCAGGGAGAAAACACAAGGCACTTGCCGTCTCTGCAGATGATAACAGACGCCTCGTGTGGAAAAAAGTGGAGGCGTCCGTCACCGAATCTGCCAAACTATGACACTGATGCCAACTGGTAACGCCGTTGGCGTAGGCGGACATGGAACAGATCAAATGGATAGGACACAGTTGATCTGTGCTACACTCGCGAGAGTGTTCTCCCACTGAGAGACAACAGTCATCGTCACACCACGCTGGCGATGACTGTGTGAAAATGATGTTGGGACTTCCAACTCCAACTTATCCTCCGATGAACACACGGGAGCTTTTCTCGGGAATGTAGCAATTGTATTAGTAACTGCGTGCGCTAATGATTGTCGGTGTGTCAGATAACCCCGAAGTCAGTGACGGTGAATGTGAGCACTATGATAAGAAGTAACGAGCTGTCTGACCCCGGAGTATCATATCCCTTGATTATAGATTAAAATAAATTTCGTGTAGTGATGGGGACCGGGACTGCTGACAAGATGCGTCACACTTACGCTGATCAGTCGTGACACCGTAGCGATCCAGATTATATATATTAGTTGTGCAACTACAATATACGTTGAAGATCATCAACGTAGTTGCCAAAGTCACCATCTCTCTCGCTTATTAATGAGAGACTGTATGCACACAGATTATTGGGGTTATCTGCTCTGACAGACAGGCACCAATTATATGCTACAAGTTTGACAGATTATTTAAGTCAAAAAGAGAGGTTAAGATTACATCTGTGCTTTCTCGACATATTCTTCCGACTTTTCATCAAATGTGAATTTTTCATATGACTCACAGTTTGAGCACTTAGCATCAGCAAAACTAAAACTATCAGAAGTAATCAGTCCATCTGGATGCCATACACTTCTGAGAGTGACTGCAAACTCGCCACATCGCTCACACTCCTTCTGTGTTCCATGTTCAAACTTTTGTAGACTTGAGATAACTTCATTAGCACCACCGTATAGGTAATCCCTATTGTATTCTTCAATTTCTGTATCCAAGGTTGATTCGACTTTGCGTCTTGTGAGCGGAGTATCTGGAGTGTATTCGAATAACATATGATTAAATATTATATTGATATTATATTAATCATTCGTCGAGTGATTCAACCAGTTACTCGTGATATTACGGTACCTATCTAATTTTTTACTTTTTCGTTATGATATTCAGTCGATATCGGCAAAGATATCATGCTAATAAATCTGATAGGTCGAATATGCACATAGACAGTCCCAACTCAGTCGTGCGATTCTATGCAAATACAATACTCACCCCACTCTAACACAATCGCATGACGGCATTCTCTATGTTATTCATGAGAACAAACATATCAGACTGAATATCCTATACTCACGGAGAGTACCGTCGTCGTATCATTCGTAAATAATAACTGAACACAACAGGTCGCCTCAAGAAACAGAGTGTAATTGCAAAGATATTGAGCACGAATGGATCTGAGTCTGGCTCGAGCCTCCAGCTTCAGACCCGCAAGTGCCCTAGGAGTCGGACAGAGAGAACGTTATCAACTATGGGAGCGGCTATTTGCGAAAATCGATTATATTGAACTTAATGGTCATCCAGATGACCGGCTCCCAAACAATTTCAACGTGAGTTTTCCAAACGTAAACGTCAAAGAATTGGTTCGAATGTCTTTGACTAATCATGGGGTCATGGCTGCTTTGGGATCCGCTTGTGCGAGTGGTGAAGACACATCACATGTTCTTGAAGCGATTACTGATGATGAGGATAGAATTGAAGCAGCAGTTCGGTTTGGGTTAGGGAAAGATCTCACTGAGGCGGATATTGAACATGCAGCAGATGTGATCGTCGAAGAAGTCAATCTAACAGAATCAATTTTTGGCTAATTCGATACAATGCCCGGTCGGCACCCACCCATCTTGAAAAAGTCTCAGGTTAGCTATTAAATGAGTGGATTTGTGCCTCTAACAGAATCTGTTCTTGTTTTGTGGACATTATTTTCGGGATAACGATTGAGATTCGACTACTGTCGAAGATGTTGATGAAAACGAGATGATCTATCGTATCCCACAGAGTCAAACAGATAATAAATCAAAGGTTATCTTGAGAAAGACTGTCCAGGCAAATCAGTCCCAAAGAAGACTTTGAAATTGTTTAATCAGACTGGAGTATGTTCGTTTTGCCGTAGTGATGTCGATGAATCTGAGAATGTAGGTCGGTCGTATGTGAATGCTATTAAGAGCGGTGAGTTTGAGGAGGCGAAACAATATGACTGAAGCAGAACCAAAGCCAGAGACAGAATCAGATACAGAGCAATTGGACCGGGTAGAGTTATTACGAACAACGTCGGAATGTGAATATCTCGAATCGTTGGCTGATGATGATGATAAGGTGTCCCTCATTGCAAAGAATTTTTTCAGATCCATGAGGAGTATGAATAAGTGTCACTGAGAGCCTTGCGGTGGTGGCTTGGCTATATAGATTTGTAATTATTCGTCGCCAATGGCACAATGTACTACTGTTATACCACTCATGTTACAGCGATGATATTAGGTACTAGTAGGATAAGAGTGAATAAAATGGTACAGGAAACAGTTCGATACTCCGATTCTATTGTTGAATCCGTAGAAAAGATAGTAGATGAGGGCGTATTCCGTAATAAGTCGGAGTTCTACCGATTCGCGACGGAGTTGTTATTAGAACACGTAGACACAGACTACGACCCAGAGATGCTCAACTATGATGATCTTTCGGAGGCTACTCAGCCAAACGTGGAGACGTACACTACTGAGCAGTCAGATGGAAGTATGTTTTATCAATCTGCGATTGTTGTCCGCCGGCACGCTCGACGTGGAGAGGTTAATACTGCTGAAGAATACATCGATACACACTATCCGCCGGAACGAGGCGAATATCTGCTTCTTGAAGCGTTGTTAGATTACTATAATAACCTAAACGAAAAGTAAATAATTGATATTATTTGATTTCACGGCAAGTCTATCAGAATCCACAACTGTACCTCTCACAAGTCACTCCTTACCCTCTTACTGAGAAAGTAATACCTACCAACCAATGTCGGGGGTATCTCAGATATCCCACAATCTCAAAGTCATAACTCGAAGAAATGCAGTCTCACATCCGTGTGTTTCTGTACACATGATTATATCACAGTGATCTTGAAGCATCTTAATTTCCCAAACCAATATAAAGAGAATTCTGGACGCTGGGTCCATTGCGATGCTAATGAGGTTTACTGAATGCCTGCGGAAGTGATATGACTCAGAGCATAGAAATAATATCATATTCGATTCCATGTGGCGAGGAATTATTTTGACGATTGGGATTGTGTTTGGTGGTGCGATGCTCCTTGGATTAGGACCCTCTCCAATGCCGACGGAGGCAGTATCACTCACGACTGACCAGGGGAACGACGATTTTGATGCAACGATAACTGCACAGGGACGATGTGGTCCGACATGTTTCGATATCGCAGCAGTAATAATAAACCAACAACCGACACAGGCGACAGATGTGTGGGTTACCGCCCGCGTGGTTCCTGGATACGTGAAGTTAACAGAGACTGATACAGACACAACAGTGTATCAAACAGAAAAACAAATCGGGACACTCAGCCCAGGAGAGCGACGGAGTGTTGATCAGTCTATTCGGTGGAGTGCGGCAGATGCTCTATCGGTCAAAAACCATGGTGGGCGCGTGACTGTTTTCATTGAAATCCATTCAACAAACGCAGAAATGATTTTTCGCGAGCGCTATGATCTTATTTAACAAAATTTAATCTGAGTAACACGCTGGTGTCATCAAAAACAACTCGACCCCAGGATAGACCCTGTCCATGATAAATCAAAATAGATGACTAGTAACACCGGACAATACACTATTTGAGGACACAAAATAGATAAGAAATAATCTAATCAGATAGTTGCGCCTATGTGTCCATTGTCTGTCCATGTATAATGATGCAAATACACCACGCATGCAGATTCAATACTACAGATGAACAACAGAAATGTAATCGAGTCGTGATACATTCACACCCGCTCACGGGTCCCGAGAACGTAACCTAAGAACACAATAGCGACTGTACCGGCGAACGTCTCAATCCCCGCCACGATACGCATCAAAACGCCGGTCGGTTCGGTAGGTGGAGAGGTAGTGAAGGTCACGATGCTATAGTAGAGACTATCAACAGGCGTCATTCCACCAGCCACTGAGTACACAAGTGCTGAGGTGACATAGAGCAGTAACATCCCTCCAACTACCACTCGGAGTTGAATCCCATATCCGGTGAAGAACTGCGAGAGCAACGATCCAAACCAGGCGATAGTGCCTCCTAACCCTTCTTCAGCCAACGCCTCCTGTCGTCGTGCCTTACGTTCTCGAACCCGGGCGGTCCGAGCCCGTCCAGTCAGTCCGTTCGCGCTGTACGCCGTCAAAAGTTCGTGATTTGCGCGGGCGATTTGATCGTACTGTTCTTCTCCTAGCTTGTTTTCATTGCCCTCTATCTGATCTTCTGGTGGATCGATAGTTGTCTTGCGAGAAAGTGTGACGCCTGATAGATCGACATTCAGTAGACTGGCACCAAAGAGATCGGCGTTTGAGAGGTCAGTATGTGAGAGGTCGGCACCCCACAGATTTGCATTAGAAAGGTTGGCACGAGAGAGGTAAGTGTGCGAGAGATCGGCAATCATAAGATTAGCACCAGAGAAGTCACTATTAAAGAGATTTGCACCAGAGAGGTTGACCTCGGAGAGATTAGCCTCGGTAAGGTCGGTGTTCCAAAGTTTAGCGTCAGAGAGGTCCGTCTCGACGAGAGAGGCGCCAGAGAGGTCGGCATTGGTGAAGTCAGTATCCATGAGTTCGGCGTCGGAAAGATCGACACCTGAGAGGTTAGCATCAGAGAAATCAGCACCAGAAAGATCAGCGCCCGGGCAGACATCGTCTGGGGCGATATCGTCGTTCGGAATTGAGTGCTCAATATCGGTCATACCACGTAATAAGAACGGATTGGGTGTAGGACTGCCGCTGGTTGATACTTCTTAATGGGTACTGTCAGTGAGGATAACATGACGCAGTTAGAGGGATGCCCTCGGGCGACCAGCGAGGAGACAGGCGGTTCATGGAGCTAATGAATCTATCGAATCCAGAGTGAGATCAAGCCCGTGCGAGTAGTTTTGTGACATCATCTAAAAAAGAAAGCGGATATCGCAACAGCACCAACTGATATTGATATCACCGATTCCGCTGTCATACTACATATAATCCCACTGATAGGTTGTTCATAATCCACCTCGTCGGGCGTTCTCTCGCCCTCGCCCAGCGGTCTCATTTTTAATTAGGATTATTTCCGTTGACACTACATCAGTGAGTTATTATTCATGTTTAATACATACTATGTAATGACCTGTGACGGGTTGAGCGGAGTTTTTGGATTCGGCATACGGGAATCCTGCTGAAACCATGCCTGAGATACAGCTCATAAACATAGCAGTTGTGTATATGCGATCAGATGGAGTCTTCTCCCCAATATTTCCAATGTGTGAGCTGTGAAGATATAATCGGCATTCCACATTCTAATATGTTCAATTAACCCCATATCTGAACTAATCAATATAATTAAATGATTAATCAATATATTAATTACTTGGCGTGTGTATACAAAATATTGCTTTATGAGCAACACTAGTGCGACGCTTGATCACCACCTAGACGCATTTGCTAATCAGGATTTAAATCAAGTCATGACCGATTATGTTGAGGACTCAGTTGTGGTGACAAATCTGGGTGTTTACCGTGGTCTCGATGAAATTGAGGGACTGTTTGCAGGGCTATTTGATGAGTTCTCCCAGGATGAAACAACCTTAGAGGTGGATAATACGATCGTCGAAGGTGAATTCGCATATCTTCTCTGGCATGGCGAGACTCCAGATAACTCATATGAATTTTGTACCGATACGTTTCACATTCCGGAAGAGACAATTCGCTTTCAGACATACGCTGGGAAGATCGAGAGCAAATAAATGATAGAAGTGACAAATCTGCTTGTCACATAATTACTGCATACTCTCTCCTCGCCATATTTTCGCGTCTGTAAACCGTTCTACAGAGACTTGTACTCTCGCAGTCGAGTTCCTCCCGGGGAGAAATACAGTGGAGACAATTTTAACTCTCAGTCATAGCATTAGGTCATGAGCACGACTCAAAACTCGGTCGTGTGCTAGCGCCGGGGGCTTTCGGTCCGGGAGGCGTAGTGTGAATCTTTGTGCGTTCTTCTGAGTGTCAAATAGCATGATAGAACACAAATTTCAGCTGCTTGAAACTACGAATACGCATCAATCACTATAATAAACGAATTCAGATACTGAAAAATACAATAGTCATCATCAAAAGGATTTATTTGAAATCTGAATTCCTCTTTCGTGATCATGTATGTGGATTGTGCGAGTTGCGGTTTATACATACGCGTGTGTGATTCTCAGTTTGATGATTGCAACCGTCGATAGCTATTAGACGATCTTTGGATCCAATGTTGCGAGTGAGTGAACGAGACAAAATAGGACGGAAGTAACGGTTAAAAAGCGTAATCCTGAGATTGTTGATCAACGCTAATCAGTGGCAATATTACACAAATAAATGAGAATGCCCACCGCTTTAGAGGTGGGATGCATCCGACAACTCCTCCAGCATCAACCGACGACAGCACGGCTGGATATTCCACGCTACCGACCCCATACCGGTAATCCAGTTCACGAACATAGGTTACGTATGGTCAAGCAGGCCGTCACCTGTGTACCTACACTGCGTCTATCCAGAACCAGAACCACTCACAGCTACCAGGTGATCTTGACGCCCTCGAGCTTGCTGCCTCAAGCTCTGGAACGTCGGGCGATGCGATGGGTCTGTGACCGTATCTGGTCGGCAATCGACCAGATTCAGATTCCCGGTCACACTGAACTCACCGCGTAGCTCAAACCCACGATCGCTGCGATGACCTCCATTCACAGTCAACTCAGCGCGTTTGCCGAGAACTCGCTGAGGTAGTCACTGGCTGGGACACGAAACGACAGAACGGAGACACACGAGCAAACCTGCCCGGCTACCGCAAACGCAAACACGGGGATAACCACCCCCGGAGCACAGTCATGTTCAAAGACGCCGGGTTCAAACTCGACACTCAGTACAACCGCACCCGGCTCTCTGAAGGGTCGACCGTGAAAGACTACTGGTCGGATTTCGCGCTGTGCGAGCACCAGACCAGACCAGACCCGACCCGGAGTTGATCTCTCTGCGGTGGAGAGCGTCCAACAGGTTCGAGTGGTCTGGACTGGCAGTGAATGAAAACTCTAGTTCGTGTGCAAGGTTGAACTTGAAGTAGCTGACACACCCGGCACAAAGACAGTCGGGATCAACCTTGGATCAACAACTTCGCTGCCCTCACCCGCGAACACGTGGAGTTGTACCCGCTGAGCTGTTTGAAGCAGCATGACTGCTACTTCAGTAAGTAGATCGCTCGGTGCGATAATTCAGCCTCAGAGCGGACAACTCGACTCCACTACACGAAATCTGCCCGTCGCACCCACTACTTCCACACGCTCTCACGACATCTCGTTCTCGTTGGACAGTGTGTGAGGAAGATGTTGGAACAATCGTAGTGGGGACCTGTCCGGCATCCGCAGAGACGACCGGGGCGACGAAGCGAAACACTTGGCGCTGAGGATGTGGTCCACACGGGAGTCTCGACCTGCACTCGTGGGCGTTTGGCCGGTTCATGACGTTGCTGACGTGCAAGGCTGAGATGGAAGGCATCTTTGTCGAGAAAGTGTCTGAACAAAACACGTCGAAGTCGTGTTCGTGTTGTGTGGGCAACTCCGAGAAGCAAACTGTGTCGAACAAGGGACTGTCCGTCCGTGACGAGTGTGAAGCAGTGGCGAACGCCGATGTGAACAGGATCGAGAATATCCGTCACAAAGTAACTCCGAGTCTCTCCACTGGGTAGGAGTAACGGCTGGTTTGCACAGCCATCGACATACTTGTTTGAGGAGGAAACTGGTACGTTCGCACCTCGAGAGCACGTTACGTCGTAAACCACAATATCCCACCCCTGAAGCGGTGGGAGGATGTCAATCTCAGAGTAAGGTGTCTCTATGTAGTATCTTTTATTATAGTAGTAACAGTATGTATACAGAGTTTCAATCCGTGAATGTACTCTCACTCTGTCGCAACGGTAGAAAGTTTGTCATAGGAAAACCTATAATTGTTTTTTATATCTGTTATTAATGACCATACCACACTACCGATTTTCTTGTTTGTGTTATATCTCTATGTAATAATAGATATCAACTGGGAGAGTAGGTCGATATCTATCATGGATCACCGGCAATAACGAGGATGGAACTTGTCCTCAGTTGCCCGCGACCAATGCCAGAAAGATCAGACGGTTAATAGCCGCCCGGTTGTGTCGGGTAGGGTGACTAAGCCCATGATGACTGAATGACTGTGACCTAAGTCGTAGGCTGTAGCCATCTTGATTGATGGCAATTATTTATTATATTTACAGCTGTTTAAAAATTTGGAACTATCGATATTGTTGACAGTTTCAATGTTTGTGTGTAAGTCATTAATATGGGATTTGAGTTCGGTGCACGAAGCCTATGTCTGCTAGGAGAGCGACTTAATTATTTTTACGATGGTCACTACAGTGTCCTTCGCAAATTCGTGGGTGTGTTCCGCAATACGCTGGTATCCGTGACGTTCATACAGCGGTACCCCGTTGAGCGAGGGTCACGCTCTCAATAAGACGACTCCGTTTCGACGGGTCGCGTCGGAGACAGACGTTGAGCCACTCCATGATAATGGACCCACGGCAACTCCAACAACGCGACACTGCAAAGATTGCGGCACTCAATTGCATTTTATATGATGAGTATTGAGGAGAATTATCTATTTAATACGTCTAGAATTGGCTTCGACACCAGTTGATTCAAATCACCGAGTGAATATACAATTATATAATTGAGGTATAATCACATGAGCGAGTTATCAAATCTGAGATATAGCCTCCTAATGTTCGTAATCATAGGCACTGCAATCGCTTTGATTCCATATCTAACGGGGGTATCGTTTTCTCCAGCGTTTGTTATTATCGGTCTGTGGGGGCTGGCTGGTGTGGTGATTGGAGGAGTGATTAATTTACTAATACAATCATATGGCACTGAGAATTTGGGATTTGTGAGTGTTCTCACGGGTTCACTTCTGATCAGTTTCATCGTCATCATATGTGGTATTGGAACTGCCGACGCTGGTGGATTAATCCCTGACAGTGGAGCAGTTATCGCCACGATAATAACTTCGGGCTTGGGAGGATTAGTCGGATTTGATTTCACCCAATCAAAAAAGAACACTCAATCAGACGATCAAACAAACGCCACAAACACCCATCGACCGCCTACATACAGATATCCCACAAGCAGAAATCGAGGACGTCCGGACCCCGCTGTTGGTCAGACAGGACGAGCGCGACGCCGGGAGTAGCAATCAAAATTGTTCCTGTGATCTGCGCAGAGACAGTCAGTGCCTATTTTATCAGGTATACCAACATCACTGTTGACTAAGACACACCCCGAGAGAGGACATACAGTTCGTCGGGACTAGTCATCTCAGCGTTGCATGTGCTAATAGTCCAATCGCGAACAGTTCGAGCCCCCGCATTGTCAGAACGACAGACGCTATAATGGGATCAGCCCCCCACACTGTCTTCATTCCGGCAATAAAGAAATATCCTGCAAGGACATTCTCAAGAAACAACACAACGCTGAATCCTGTCAGCCCAAGCAACATCGCCGATCCGAACTGCCGGTAGTTGCGAATCCACACCACTCCGATACCGATCAATAGGGCAGCATTGAGCGTAGCAAGCCCGAAACCGAGGATTCCAGGAGGTCCCATCGCCATTTTACTCAACCTCAGCGCTGATTGTCTCGAATGTTGCCCAATGTTGCTCAAACTGGTCGGTCAGAAAGTACAATTGACCGTAGTCATTGTCGCCAGGCTCAACGACGTTGTGCTCAATAAGAACATCCAGATGGTGTGTAATCGTGTTATAATCAACCTCAAGCCGGCTCGGCAAATCATTTGCGTTGCGAGGGCGCGATTCGAGTTCACGCACTATCCGGATCCTGTTCGCACCGCCCCGGCTCCCGACGAAGACATACCACAGCGCCTTTTCCATCTGCTGGTAACGACTATTTTCCACGGTTTTAAACCGTTGCCGTCGTACAGATTGAGCTGCCCGTCCGGATCGATAGTCATGTAACATCTGATGAGTGTTATTCTGTGCCCACGGTATCATCTCGTGACATTCTGCTACTGTCAGTGAAATTGACTAGTGTGGTCGCTAGCAGTCTAAGTCGACCTGTTATTGTGGATTCAGACTTACTTGAATGATATCCATCATATCTGCGTACATAAACTCATCGTTGACCCGGTCGGCTGGGTGTACAACACCCTCAGTTGGACCAGCAGTTGGATCGCCATTCTGACCTTGGAGAGGTGCACCAGCGACGTCAACACCTGGTCTACTGTTAATTTCGGTTCCAGCGTCGAAGAGACCGACTGTATCAGTGACATCGCCGGAGACAGGCTCGCCGCCCTCGTACAATTGAATCGCCGGTTGTGGCGAAAGGAACAGATCGTTGGAGGGAACATACATTGAGGCAAACGAAAGTCGGTCACCAGGGACCGCCTCAAAGCCGACTTCGAAAGCCCCGCCAGGGGCAATTGGTGGCGCACCGGGGACCTCGCCCATTGGATCGTTCGGGTCCTCGACGGTGTTGGCTGGCGTGAATGCACCGACCGATGAGACGCGGTCTACCTCCGGGAGTTCATCAACGAGACCTGGTTGATCAGGAAACCCTGTCGGTGGTCCTGCTTCGGCTAAAGCTTCAAGTCCGACCGACGCTGTGTCGCCGACTGAGAAGATTGGATTTTCTCTTTCATGGACAGCGAAAGCACCTGGTGTTATCCAGATTTGACCGCCAGTCGCGGTGTCGTCCGCATAGAAGTCTGTTGGCGCTATATTCTCAATTCGAAGCATGAATTTGCTATCTCCGTCAGACGTCAGTCCTACATTGACGATATCACTTGGTTCGGCGTACCGGAAGCCGTCGTTGACTCTATCAGCCGGATAGACGACGCCCTCAGTTGGACCAACAGTCGCGCCGCCGTTCTGACCTTGGAGAGGTGCACCGGCGGTGTCGATGCCAGGTTCGCCATTCAATTCGGTTCCGGCGTCGAAGAGACCGACTGTATCGGTGACGTCGCCAGAAACGGGCTCACTTTCCTCAAATAGTCTGATCGCTGGGTCTGGGGAAACAAATAGATCATTGGAGGGAACGTACATCGAGGCAAACGAGAGTCGGTCGCCAGGAGCTGCTTGTATCTCGAATTCATATGCGCCACCTGGTGCAATCGGTGGCGCGCCGGGGACCTCGCCCATTGGGTCGTTCGGATCCTCGACAGTGTTAGCAGGCGTAAACGCACCAACCGAACTCACGCCAGTTGCATCTGGGAGTTCATCAACCAATCCCGGGTCTCCATCAAACCCGGTCGGCGGACCAGCCTCGGCAAGTGCCTCAAGCCCAACTGACGCCGGCTCACCAGTGCTAAAGATCGGGTTTTCATCCTCGTGGATAGCGTAGGCTCCTGGAGTAAGCCATACCTGACCACCAGTTGCGGTGTCAGCCCCGTAGAAATCCGTCGGCGCCACATTTTCAATCCGAACCAGAAACGTTGTTTCTCCGTCTGCGTCTACGTCTGCTCCGCTTTCAGTGCTACTAGTGTTTTCACTGGCACTACCAGTGTTGTCAGCTGAACTATTGTCATCTCCACTACCGAGACATCCTGCAAGACCCACGGCAGCGGCACTGCTCGCCACGGTAATAAATCGACGTCGAGTGCTTTGCGGTGACATGCATGTGAAGGGTGATTTTATCAATTAAAATATATTTTTCAACTTTGACTCAAGATCAAACTCAATTCCGTTCAAATTTTATTCCAACTTCATATCGATCATGAGTCTTAGATCCAATAGCAGGTCGAGACACTGCCCAGCTTTGAAATATCGTATACAGAGACAGTGCAGATCGAAACGTCGCCCAGCAAGTATCCGAGTTAGCAGGTTGTAGACGCTTAGTTACCACCCTTAGAAAAAATACCAATGAAAATGAACGGAGCGAGTATAGTGAGGGGACTCAGAGTTGATATCTCAATGATCGTCAAAATCAGGAGGTAGTAGCAGCCGCTGTCCTTTCAGTTGGTCTTCTGCTCCTGATCGTTCTATATCTGTGATTGTTTTAACAATAACGAGGCTAAGTCCCCTTCCTCAAGGAACGAACCGCGAAAGCGGTAAGTGAGTAGGGTAGTTCACTGTGACCTCGTTATCACTGATATCGCATCAATATATATTGTCCGTCCAATTAATCTTCCACATCATATCTTCATATAGACTTCAGGAAGTGACAACACAAGAACTGTTTTGTGTTTGAATTATCACTGACGCCTGATCATTCGCCGTGGCTATTGCCCCATAGAAACAAGTAATAGGCAGATAATTATTAAGAATATGAATCGTGACAGTACACAGCCGTCCAATGTCGACGACGCCGAGACCGTCGTCATTAGCCTCGGTATCCCAACCGATCTCGAACGGCGGATTGAATCACACTTAGAATCTGGACTATATGAGAGCCAATCAGAACTGATCCAAGAGGCAATCCGGAAGCGTCTCGATCGGGAATGACATCAATTACCTCTAGCAGTGTAACATGCATACGGCTGTGGTACCTCCAAGTCTAGATTCTACAGATGAAACAATTCGTTAGCCGCATGCTGCTGGCTCGCCTCTGTGTACACGCGGTCGACGATGCTTACAGACTAGATAGTATCAAGCTGTCATGGAATTGATAAATTATCCAAGCGCAAAGCTAGCGGAGAGAACTGCTCGACGTCAGTCCGCAGGTCCTCGTTCACATGCTTGATGCTTGCGAGCGCCCGAACGTATCGAGGTGATTGCACAGAAAGACGAGTATCCGGTGATCGGGCGTGTTCTCAAAGACCACGGTATCATCACGCTTGCGCTCGCATACAATCTCCTAAAGAGTCTCTCTTGAAGAATCGGTCGCTCCTGATGGATTTTCTATACATTTTCAGCCAGCCAATTAATCAATGTGTTGTATCGCACACTACTTCCGAGGAATACGGCTGGCTTGCGTCTGACGAGCGGCTATTATCTCAGCACTCACTCGCATAATGCCTGTATGTCCTACCAACTGTCGGGTTATTCTTACCCCTTGTCGATGATCCTCGAATGGCTGTACAGATCGCCGTCGCTAGTGGTTCTCATGGCGGTGGGGAAGCTGCTGGTTACACCCAGGTGAGGGGACGTCCCACAATTCTGCCAGTAGGGAAAGTCTCTTTCGGCGAACCCATACAATGTTCATATGAGCGTCAGTGGTGGAATCTCGCGGGCGGCACAGGTCGCAAGCAAGTACTTCGTCGTCTGGGTGATCGCTGCGGCGGGCATCGCGCTCGTCTACCCGAATTCGTTCGTTCCAGTGTTGGACTACGTCAATCCACTGCTCGGAATCATCATGCTCGGGATGGGGTTGACTCTCCAACCCGAGGACTTCCAGCGGCTCGCCGAGCGTCCCGCTGATGTCGGCATCGGAGCGGTCACCCAGTGGCTTGTGATGCCGCTGGCGGCGTACGCACTTTACCTCCTTTTCAACCTGCCGGACACAATTGGCGTCGGACTCATCCTCGTCGGCGCGGCCCCCGGTGGCACGGCGTCGAACGTGATGACGTTCCTCGGTCGCGGCGACGTGGCACTCTCTGTCGCTATCACAACGGTGACGACGCTCACAGCGCCCATCGTGCTGCCCGCGTGGACGCTGTTCATCCTCGGAGAGAGCATCGACGTGACGTTCATGCAGATGTTCACCAGTATCGTCCAGATCGTCATCATCCCGGTCGTGCTCGGGTTCGGGATTCGGTACGTCCTTGACCGTTACTCGCCGAAGGCCGCGGAGGTTGGAGTCGATGTCTTCCCCGTCATAAGCGTTGTCGCCATCGTTGCCATCGTCGCAGGGGTCGTCGGTGCGAACGTCAATAACATCCTCACTGCGGGCGCGCTTGTGCTGGCCGCAGTCGTCCTCCACAACGGTGTCGGCCTTGGAGCGGGCTACGGCGTGGGGCGCGCGTTCGGCATGTCTGTGGACCGCGTACGGACGACGACCTTCGAGGTCGGCCTTCAGAACAGCGGTCTCGCGGTGGCGCTCGCCGCATCCCTGTTTGACCCGGCAGCCGCGCTCATCCCCGCACTGTTCAGTGTCTGGCATAACGTCAGCGGTCCGGCTCTCGCGAGCTACTTCACGTGGAGCGACAACCGGACCGCTAGCGGCCCCGTAACGGCGGACTAACTGTTTGCCGAGTGAGCGGACACCAGCTATTCACGGTATTTCACAAAGGCTGTAAACTGAGTGGTCTGCTTGTTGAGGTGTGACTAAACAAAACCTTCCAAGCGAAGTCCAGCATAATCAGGCGTTTTTGAAGCGACAGATGAATTTTTGAACGGTCAAGCAGGGGTTAGTATCTCGAGACAAACCACTCTTGATGGGGCGAAAGTTGCTTTCATCACTGTCTGTGGAACACCTACGACCACTGTCGATACTTCGCGAACAGAGTGATGGACCGAATTAATCTGTTGAGCTAACTAGAAAGAACTGTCCGGTTCTGTATGTGGTTGAACTACCAGACCCCAAACGGGTATCTTTATCATATGATCTTTCACTTGACAGGAACCCGTACAGTGCGGTCAGATCGACTTTGATCGTGTATCAGTCTCACACTCTCCACCGACCAACAATCTATAGCTGTATCGCCGATCAGGGGTCCAATTCCGATGCTTGGATTTCATTGTAAAATCTCCGGTTCAACCCAACAAGGGTTCATGTGGAACTATTATACTCTCCACGGAGTAGTAGACCCTGTAATGTGCAACGTCGACTACCAGTATCCAGGGGACAAGCAGTTGTCTCTTGATTTCGTGAATCCCGACCCCAGTAAAATCGTCTCGCAAATCGTTGGGCACGATGACGATGTGGCGGTGAAAATGCATTAGTACGACTTAGATGAGGATTTCTACATTGTGTGCACGTCTCGTGTTGATGGGGGGTGCGGTGAAGAATCTCAATTTCAGTCTGACTGATGCTCTTGAGCAGATACAACCGGATACCGGCGTTATTGTGACTCATCTCCTCGAAATCTATCGGGGGAGTCTTAACCAAAATGAATCTGAGGAAAAAATTCCTGTTGGAACATACAATGGCATCCATATTGACGCATTCGCAAAGACTCTCGGTGAAATCCTATTCTTCAGACTGACCCTCAGCTGAGACAGCTAGTCGATGAGAGCTACTTACTGTATATGCACTGTAGGCAACTCCCGATAGGATCTATAATATATCTCATTTCAGAAGCTGAAACGCTTACTCGGTATTTGTCTCTCATCAACGATTTTCGCTCGTATATGAACTGCGTATATCAACTGCTAGTCCAGAAATATTCTTTTTACTTGTTTGTGCGTCCAACAGTATATACTGGAGTACAAAATTTAGCACTACTAGGAAAAAATGAGCGGCGTTGACAGCCCCAGGCGAGAGACATCTCACCGAGCAATTGGAACTTCCTAGCTGTACTTGCACTCTATTCCGGGCTCGTTTTTGCGGGGCTACACGGGATGTTCGGATCCACTATTTCGACATTGGGAGTGGTGGCTTATGCATGGGCTCCGATGATTACTGTAGGGGCGACGGTCTGGTTACTCGCTGAAAGCGTTCGAGACTGGCTTGGACAGCTTCGTAACCTGCGAGTTGGTATCTCATCGGTATCGCCATCATGATGTTCGGGATTGAGGCTGAGATGATAGTTGTGGTGCTTCTCGGCGGTGTGGCGGTTCCATACGCTCCACTCAGCAGTTACATCTTTACCTTCGGTGTTACGCTATTTTTGGCTGGTGCATTAGAGGAGTTGGGTTGGCGTGGTTTCCTACAGCCCCCGTCTCTAGCAGCGATTTAGTGCGCTTCACGCGAGTATACTGATTGGCGTCGTCTGGGGTCTTTGACACGTCCCAATGATACTCACTGGAGCGGGCGATTTCACCGTATTCTGGGAGTATATCATAAATATGATACCGATGTCAGTCATTCTCGGATGGCTGTACAACAACACTGAGGGGCGTTGCCAGTCGTGATGATCGCCCATGCTTCGCATAGCATGCCTCGTATCGGGGACGCTGCTGGAGACGTACCTGCCGTGTTTGATATGCTGTCGGGAGACGCTGTATTTTATTTATTTTCTGCGTCGATCACTGCGCTGTACGCCGAGTCACAGACGTTGACACGGGATGGAACTCTTCCTGCGATCCCGGCAGCGTCAGCTCAGAGAGCATGTACCGGAGCAGAAGAAGGCTGCTGAATAACGACTTGTTAGGCTGGTCGCGGTTCAAGCTGGTACAGCAGTCATATTGACCGCTCAGAGTGATCGGTCTACATTATACAGAATCAAGGAGAATACCTGCGCCTTGACCCGCAGGACAGGACAAAATGAATCCGACACCCGAGTAACAATCCACGGTGTGATAGCCAGCCCGAGATTTCACAATCCATCGTTTCAACTGGCAGGCAATTATCCGGAAAGATAGGAATCAAGCTAGAACAGAGTGATTCTGCTGAGTCCTCCGATGGCGGCCTGCCCGCCCCGCCCCGCCCCGCCCCGCCCCAAGCAACCAAGCAATAATCGAATCGAATCGGACCCAGTCGATAACCAGCGTATTCTCACAGAATACGACTGACTGACTGGAGTTGACTGCTGTAAGCACAGCTCACAGTAACTCCGAGTCCGGTGTCCGTGTCCGTTGAGGTCTGCTGGACGCCCCGAGGCAAAACCAACTCTGGGAGTCCGAACATGACGGAGGATAGGAGTACCGGGGCGGGGCTTGGCACTCCCACTCTACCCACCACAGTCCACGAGCATCCCTTCAGATTCTTCCTGTCTGGATGCTCGGTGGGACTGCAACCCTGAAATCTCCAACACTCACACTCACGCTCAGGATTCCTCCGCCTAAAAGCGGAGGAGGATGTCAAGAATGAGACAGACGATGGTGAGTTCACGGAACTATTTCCACCAGCGTCGTGAGCAGATGCACGTACCGTATTTTTGTTTAATCGTTCTTATGATACGCCAGAGGTAACCGGTGGACAAGCCTCACTGATGGAAGGTTGTCGGATGTAGCAGTGCTCTGCCTCTCAGTGCGTCCGAGAGTTTCGAACCCAGCGACGGGACTACGACATTGAAATCAGAAGGGTACGACCGGTCTGAAATCTCGTGGTGGGATTCACGCGTCTCTAGGCGCGAGAGGAGGTTGATAACCTGCTGTACAATATGATAATCATGTATTTCAGCTCGTGATACGTGTTGAATTTATAGCTATATAATCAGAATGTGATAACGACTGTAGCCTCATTACAACCGGAGCGATGGCAACTCAGAAACTGTTCAAGCCCTTCCAGAACAGTTTAATATCAATAATCTTGCAGACAAGACAGCACAGGATATTCAGTATTGGCACAGAATCGAAGGTGACGTGTGTGCCGTTGTCAAGTTCTCTGGGCTCAGACACAGCGTCCACAAGCAAGGTGCAGCCATCACCTGGCACTCAATTATCATGAGAATAACTCAACCGTGAGAGGTCGGAATTAAACTAATTTATTCCATCTGGGACCCGATACGAAAGAAGAGACACTGGAGGGCGATCCTGTCGAGGGATGATAAGTTGTTATTCACATCTTAATAATAGAACTCTCTAAAAGTTCCACTCCAACCCAGCTTAGAATGGATCTGAGAGATATTCGCTTGGGACTGAGTTACGGGCCGTAACAAGTGGGTCGACAACTTGGCTAATTTCCAGACCGCCAACAAGACTCGAAAAAAGATAGGCGTCAGTAAGCGAGTAATCATGCTCAAGAGCAAGTAGTTTAATAAGATCCTCGTTTGCCATTTCGACAGCATCTTCCATTGTTTCGGCACTAGCAATCGTTTTCCACGCACCACCGGTATCGACGAGTGGGCGCTCAAGATCAATGGCGGCATCTTCAATGACAGAAACCGTGATATCAATGTCAGTCCCAATTTCAGCACCGGTACCGCACATTTCGCCATCTGCCATCGCAGCTTTGGAATCGCCCATCGCTAGCATCGCACCTTCTTGAAACACTGGAAAGTAGGCTGTTGTCCCAGCGGTCATATCTGTGGTGTCGAGGTTACCACCATGATTGTGTGGTATAAGAGTTGTAATTGTTTCTTCAGATGTTGCAACACCAATCGTTCCAATAACAGGGTTGATTGGTACCTTAAGATCTTTGAATAAAAGTGACTCACTATCTTTGGTTATTTCTGTCACACGTGTCGCTGGGTGTTCGATGTCTTCATGATCTTGGAGTAACCCGAACTCCGGTGCTGTAATCACACGTCCTTGCTCCTCGTTAACTCGCACATCTTCAATCTCAACCCTGAGGACATCGCCAGGTGTGGCACCCTCAACAGCAATTGGACCTGTAGCGGCGTTGACCTCTTCTGGGATAGCATCCATCAGATCAGAATCCGACTGGACAGCCTTATTCAGGCTATCAATAGTCTCGAATGTGACTGATTCCCCGTCTTTAGCCGTATATATCGGCTCCATGTCGGGGGCAAACTCATAGACATGACCATCTTTGTATGATATGACCTTCCGTGTCATTCTGAAGTCGTATTCAAAATTAACAGTTATAAATATGTTTGTGAATACTCACGGGATTTGACTCAGACTCACGCTCAGTTTCTGGGGATTCCTGATACGTGCGAGCGTCTCGCGTTTCCGATACTCATTCTCACCGAAATTTGCATAGGGGTCATGCCCATTCCAGGGTTCACGAACATCCTCTTCCTCGAGTTCTTCCGTTTCGTAGAGTCTTTTAGCCAAGTGCGAGCAATATACTCTCGATTGGTCTCCTTGTAGTAATTGAATCATGTCGCGTTAATCCGGATTTCGAACTCTTCGGACAGGCACTCAATAATTCGCTTTGTTGAGCTATCCAACTCCGAGGAGGCGATTCCCAACTTATGTTGACTGTTGACCTCCTCAGCGGCGACGTAGTCGCGGGTTTCGTCAATCGCCTGTGCGATAGTTATCCGTGTCCAGCGTCTCGGCGGCGACGATGTCCGGTCCCCGGTACACCAGTTCAACGGTGCTATCGAAGTCATGTAGCGTCACTGCCACCTCACTCTCTTCACGTTTCTCCATCAAGAACGTATTGAATCCACCCTGGGTGTCGTCGTCGATTTTTGACGGTGATCCCGACGAGTCCAGCACGAATGTGACGTGTGTCTGAGACTTCATGCACAACAGTAATTAGTATACATAAAAAAGTTACAGTGTTAATACTACCTGTTGACACGACCCACACAATTATGCTGCCGGTCAAGACCCAGTGATTCCCGATGACAGACCAGTCGATATCAGTGAGACAGATACACTTTCGACGGTGTGCCCACTCAAATGTCTGATTGAGTACACTCTGATAGTTCAGATTTGTGATTCAACGATGTGGTCATTATGTCTCATATGCCGAGGGGTTAGAACACATGTGAGTTGTTATCATAAAACAATTGCTCACAAAGAAAATGACTGTGCCCAGCTATATTCAATCAATTGATAGATGCTACTATGTCACAACAGACAATTACTCAGACAGAAAACAATAATATTCATCATGAGTCTTTCGCAGCTGATATCAACACCTCAACGATCATACACTCTCTCAGTGGCGGGTTAGGTCATATCATGGTTCACGATGCTGACGTTGAGAGAGCAGCGCTGTCGCGAAAGGACACATGCAATATCTGCGACACTCTTGAAGTGTCAGTTCAAAAAGGAGCATGGAGGTACGATTATGAGTGACGAACTGAAATCAATGTGGTTCTGTCCTGAGTGTTGTGCTTGGAACGGCACACAACTGCGGACCTGTATTAAGTGTAAACGTGACCGCCCACTCGTGCCCGTCACTGTCGGTGGGGTGCCCGTCGGTCACTCAGAGGATGTGACGCTACGCCACCGCGTGCGAGCGAAGATTGACCGGTTGACAGAGTAACTATGTTTTCTTGATGATGTGAGTAAACTGCGCAATTACCGCTTACACGCAGGGTTAGTTACGCTGCTCAACCGTCCGTGAACCGCCGATTACGTGTACACGTGTTCTGATATTCAGCGCCAGCATTGTTCGCAGTTTGATCGTGTGTTTATAGACCCGCACAGTGGATTGAATCAAATGATAGTGGAAGTGATTCCAGATCCGCCTACGCTCGACAAAATTCTAAACCGTTGTCGTATCGGCGGTCAATATTGCTCTAAGAACAGAACGAACGGGGAAATAACATATCTCTCGAGAGTTTTCTTGAGTCTATCATGTTACTTGGTGGCTCTGTATTAGCTGTCGATGGGATTTTACCCGGATTATTTGGCGGAATGGCCGCAACAGGAGTTGGATTATCTCTGACAATTGGTGGAATCAAACAACTCAATCGATCGTGGAGAATATTCACGACGGATTTAGTGCCAATTGATGAAGCTGTTGGGAGTGATGAATTAGTTCAAATAACCGGGTCTGTTTATCCATCTCAGCCGGGTGATACAATTATTTCACCAATCCACGATCAAGAATGTGTGGCGTACAAGTATAAAATTCGCTCTCAACTGAATGATGGCTGCCCGATTGACTCTGGCACCGAGTGTAGATCATTTAAAATTTCTGATGGGACAGCGGAGGTACTGATTACCCCTACGACAGAAAGTCTGTCATTGGATACCCAGAAAAAGACGGTCACAGGAGGGGAGGAGGTATCAAGAGAAATTAATGAAGAGAAAATTAATGTTGATCCATCAGCTGAGATAAGTGACTCAGGTAGTATCCCAAATCCGATTGAGTTGATTGAGGGAACAATCAGTCTCGGCGAGCAAATAACGATTGTCGGGAGAGCAAACCCAACGCCAAAGACGGGAGCCGAAGATACTGATATTAGTGTCGGTGCAGATACAAATACAGATGTAGTCGCGGTCATGACACCTGAAACGGACCATCTGAATGTGATGAATGAGCTGACAGAAACCACTGCGTTGAAAACAGGCACTGTGGGGACACTTTTTGCAATTGTTGGGTCTGTGTTTACGCTTGGCGGATTAGCTATTTTTATTTCCGCTCTCGGCAGTTTAGCGTGATAAAAATAGTGAATCACGCTAATATTGTGGAAACAAGTATTCACGAATCACGAATTATGAGCGGTTGGATTCGAGCCAACCTGAAGGAATTAACTTGGCAGATTTGTTCGATCCAAACTTGTAGAGAGAATCATAATATTAGCGGTGATGATGAAGTGAATTATGTTTGCTGATCTGCGTGGTCAACGATCGGCAAGCTATCACGTGAGCGCCGGCATTCCACTGGTACTTTATGATATCCCTCGCCGTTACGCACCTCCCTGTAGGTTCTTCAGTTACGTCCGTAGATGAGTAATTTCGTCAACATTTGTGTATGCTTGCTATCACTCATTGTATTGGCGTGCAATCAGCCGGTTCCTGCCCGTGAATGTTCTCAGACATGGCTTGGCACCAAACTTCGTTGCGGGATGCTGTATCATCCGATGCATTCTATGTGACATCCTCCTCGCCGGAAACGGCGAGGCTTCCCGTACCGCAGATTTGGGATATTTGCTGGTTTAGGATCTACCCTGTTCTTGAGGGACTATTTCACCCGTTGATGTATCGAACAAGTAGATCGATGGCTGTGCCAGACAGCCGTTATCCCTATCCTGTGACGGACTCGGGCTCGGGGTTATCTTTTGTCTCATATTCTCTGCGCCGTTACAGTCTGCGTTGGCTACCAATTCGCAGCGCAGGAATCACATACGTACAGACCAGACCACGCTCAACCCGGTTGCTATCAGCGGAGTCACCACACTCACAGCACGTCTTCGAGGTATTCCACTCATTTTCTTTCAGTACCTCAACACCGTGTTCTTCGCCCTTGTAGTCGAGATACTGATACAGCCGGTCGAACGCCCACGCCCACGTATGAAGCCATTTGTTCGCTGTTTTCCCGAAGTCTTCAGATCGTACATCTTCGGGCCAACCAACAACAACTGTACTAACAGTTCGATCTACACACTCGTTGATAATCTTCTTCGAGAGAGTGTGGTAGAAATGCGTCTCACGACGGATGCGTTTCTGACGTGATCGCTGAGCTTGTTGTGACGGGCCATTCTCACCTTCGGTGGCGTATTGTATTCCTGTTGGTGAAAGTAATGGTTGTCCTGCTTGATCGGATTACCAGGATACAGCACGTATTCATCGGGAAAGGCGACGGCAGCGATATTCGATACACCAAGGTCAACACCAGCCACACCATCTCCGGATGTTTCGGGTGTCTCTATCATCTCTTTACAGACAAACTGAACGTCCCATTCGTCGCCGTTCCAGACAGCCCGCACGTTCTGAACAGTATCGACCGCTTCAAGATCGACATCGTCATCGTTGCGGGTGTCGGATTCACATAACACAAAATCAGAACGACCATCTTTCAGGTTTGTACCCTTGCTGAGTCGCACCTGATTGTGGTCGGGATCATGCTTGAAGCCATTAGATTTGAACGTTACAGTTGACCGTGGTCGGGTCGGGTGTTGTACTCCTTTCGGTAGCCGGGTCCGGGTGGGTTTGCTGTCTCGTTCTCGTCTGTGTGTCGCACGTCAAACCACGACTGGAAGGCGTCTGACAATTCTTCAATGATTGCCTGACTTGAGAAGGCGTTGAGGTTCTTCCAGCATTTGCGGGTTTTCATATATGCTTTGAGTGAGGCTCCGTCAGGTATCTCACCGATTGCATCCCACACACGGTCGGCTGTCCACCGTGCGACGTTCCAGATTTTCGAGGCAGCATCCCCGAGCGAATGCAGATCATCTCGCACCTGTTGCTGGTTTGTGATATGACCACCGTAGGTACGAGTGACCTTAATCGCCATACATAGTGTAGGGTGTTGTCTTATTTACTGCTACCGAGGTGAGAATATCCGGTAGGTGTCTCATAAGTGTTTGCGACAGATTCATGTCGGATTCACGCCCGGCGTGAACGCCGGGATTCTCTCCTTGTTACAGATAGTACCTCACCGAGCTGTTGGGTAACACGCATTCATACAAATCAACAGCTAAACTCTAAGAGCACAAACCTAAGCGTTACAATCCGTTTCCACATATCATAGAATATGAGTTCAATAAAGACTGATCTAATGCTAAACTCAGATGGATTGAATCTATCGGGTGAAGTGGTGTTTTCGTCACCAGCAGATGATTATATGACAGCATCATACGCTAGTGATGGAACAGCATATTCGTTCCAATACGCGCCGGATATATTCGCTCGAATGACAGAGCACGGATACGTGCGGAAGGTGTACACTAAATTATATGAACTGATGGATGATTCACGGGAGAATGCAGATGATTGACTCGCTCCCTAACCGTCCGCTCAAACCTCCTGAGGTGGATGAAGTAGAGGCACTGGTCGACTCAGGAGAGGTCTCACCGTTGACTACAATGAAGGTGTTTCCAGATGACACGCTGGCGCCGTTCGATGAGATCGATGAAGCCGGTGATTTCCTACATGTGTATGAGGCGCTGCGTGTATACAGTCTGATTCATGTAACCGAAGAACACGGCACCACAGTCGCATTCTCTGAAGAAGACGGAGAATGGGTGCAGGCGATTGAAATGACGGCAGAGTATGATACAGATGAACTCGAAAAACGCACACACGAGTTTGTTCAAGAGCACATGAGCTTAGACATTGATACTGATTTTGACCCAGTGCCAGTTACACCAGATTCACCTGATGGAGACGATAATAATGATACTGATGTATAACCCATTGGAGCGTAGGATCTTGCTGCAGTGTGCGAAATGAGTTGATTAATTGAGTACGGATACTCGGGTTCGGCTATTGATGCGAGCATCCTGGGGCTATCTTCACCGTCGATGTGGCTGCGAATTTCAACGAGGATGCATTCGGAGCTCATAGCAAAAAAGCATTTAAGATCTGTGTATTGGCGAGAACGAACAGGTGTGTTAGTGACGATGACGAAACAGACACTCAAACTAGGCGCCGGAGATTTTCAATTAAATGTTGGATTTGCCCTGGAGCTAAAGGAATATTGAGAACTTACAACGATCATGGCGTCGATAGTTCTTCATGTGATATACTCATACAGCGGATGATCTGCCATCCGCATTCTCAGTCACAATAGTAGCGATTAATATGAGTAATTGACACGATGATCAAGTCCATATATACGTCGGATTACCTCCATACTCAGAGCGTGAACTCTGTTAGTGTCTCAGGATTGACAACGTGCATGGGTCGCTCATCATTGACGAGCGCTTCAATATCGTTCACAGTCAGTTCACTGTGCCGCTCGATGACATCTTGTGACGCTGAGGCGATATGTGGTGTTGTAACGACATTTTCCATATCTAGCAGTGGGTCATCTTCGGCGATTGGCTCTTCAGGGTACACATCGAGTGCTGCAGCTTGTATTTCGTCAGTCCTGAGTGCTTCAAGTAATGCGCCGTCTTCGATGAGCGCAGCCCGTGCCGTGTTGACGAAGTATCCATTATCAGGCATTGCCGCGAACTCTGCGGGACCAATCATATTGCGTGACCCTGGTGCAACTGCGGCATGCAGACTGACCACATCACTCTGTTGACATAATGATTGAACATCTGTCACTTTATCGACCTGGAATGGTTCCATCTCGACGTGGTCAACGAACGGGTCATACGCAACTACATCCATCCCAAATCCGTCACCGGCTCGTTTGGCGACCCGCCGTCCAATCCGGCTAAAACCAACAATGCCGATTGTCCGACCGCGAAGCTCTGGTCCCCGAAGCGTTGTGTATGGCGATTCAGAGCCAATTCCCCATGTCACGTCCTCACGCTCTCCACCTGCTGCGGCGTCTTCTTGTGGGGTGCCAGTATCTCTGCCCATCCGTAATCGATGATGAGCTTGTGCAATATTCCTCGTTGCAGCCAACAGTAATCCCATTGTATGGTCAGCAACAGTCTCTGCGTTTCTGCCCGGTGCGTGCAAAACAGGAATTCCGCGATCAGTTGCGGCACTGATATCCACGCTGGCTTCAGGACCACCCCGTGGACAGGCGATTAATTTGAGATCATCGGCAGCATCCATGAGTTCAGCTGGCACACCCTCAAACCCAGAGATAAAGATCTCGACACCGTCCAAGCGTTGTGTCAGTGTGTCCACCGGCATCCGCCCGTCACGGTTCTCAATTGGATCGAATGTAACATCAAATCCTAGTTCTGTTAGTCGCTCAACACCAGATTCAGCAAAGTTTGAAGTGATGAATATGTTCATAGTTGTGTACAATACGCACAATTCATGTTAGTAGTAATAGTACATTAATGCTATCGTTGCTTCCTGCTTTCGCGCAAACGGCTGCCATAGAGTATTTCATGTATAATGCACTGATACTGTTAGGAGCGGTCTTCGGAGCATCTTGATACGGTATTCTAATTGTATAACCACTGACTCTCAGCTAGAGTTGCCTTTCAGTTTCATCCGATTACGACGTGTCAGTTACCCACGAGTAAAGTCGTGGGCTTCCTCCGTGCATCTGTGTGAGTGCAACTCCAGTAGGATCGGTCAATGCTGACGACCAGCCCGTCAGATTACGGCGTCGACGTCGACATGCGCGTCCAGTAACTTCGCCATGCGGTCGACGGTACGGGCATCACTGGTTCGACCACCCTGAATCAAGGACTCGACTCTATCGATTGCGGTTGCAGTATTGGTGTTGACCGCAAGCACAGCTGTGTCAGCTTCTGCCGCCCGACCAAGCACTGCACCAGATGGTCGGTGTCCCCCGGTAAGAAGGAGGCACTTCACACCTGACGCACCGAGCGCCGCGGTCTGGACATCCGCGCGATCACCGCCAGTGATTACGACCGTGTCGCGGGCACGACGGAAGTACCGGAGCGCTTCATCACCACCCATCGCACCGACAAGGAAGCGCTCAACAAAGACGTCAGTCGAACCCTCAGTGAGAGCGTCTGCGCCAAGTTCGTCAGCAAGCGCTGACACGGTGACGCCTGCAAGCTCTTTCTCGCGAGGGAGCGCTCCGAAGACGGCTACTCCACGGGATTTTAAGAACGGGATCCCGTCCTGACCAAGCGAGTCATAGGCGGCGTCAGCAACCTTGTTGAACACGACACCGGCGAGTCGATCACCGAATGCGTCGGCAGCCGCGAGCACCGCATCGAGGTCTTTAGGCGACTCATACTCGGCAACGAGGATAACCCGGGCGTCCAACAGTTCCGCCACATCCGGGTCAGTTAGCTCAACGACACCGCCGGTTCGCCACTCACCGCCTTCGACGAACACGTGATCGCGTCCATCTGCAAGTGTCTCGAATGAGGTTGCAATCCGATCACGGAGCGCACCGGTGTCTTCTGTGCCGCGGATCACACCCTCGGCGAATGTGGGCGAGTAGACAACCGGCTCCATTTGATGCATCTCGGCGTCCAAGCCGAGCATCTCACGAGCGAGCATCGGATCTTGGTCAAGTGTCTTACCGACATTCGACTGAAGCCGGGTGCCTTTCGGTTTCATATAGCCAACATCCTGATCGCCGGCTGTGGCGAGTCGTGCGAACGCCAGGGTGATTGCAGTCTTTCCAACGCTTTCTCCGGTCGCGGTAATGAGTGTCGTAGTTGTGTCTGTCATTAATCAAGGATCTCCGGGTCAACGGTTAATCTGACGTCGACAGCGGCGGCGTTCGCCTCACCATCGGCGTCGGGCAGTGCAACGAGTGGGTTGATATCGAGTTCGACGATCGCAGGGAAGTCCGTGACGAGTTGTGAAAGTCGACCGATTGTGTCAACGATGGCGTCGACATCGACTGGGTCACGACCGCGAGCACCGCGCAGGAGAGGTGCAGACTGTATCTCGCGGGTCATCTCGTGGGCTTCGGGCTCAGAGACGGGCGCAACACGAAACGTTGTGTCTTCCATCACTTCCACGAATATCCCGCCAAGCCCGAACATCAGTAGTGGACCGAACTGCGGGTCACGATTCATGCCAACAATTGTTTCGACGCCGGCATCGAGGTCGACCATCTCTTGAACCTGGACACCGAGGATCGTCGCATTGGGCTGATAGTTGCGCGCCCGAGTTATCAGGGTTTCGTACGTGTCGGCGACGTCTGCGGTCGCTACTCCGACGGCAACCCCACCGATATCAGATTTATGTAGGATATCTGGCGAGACAATCTTCATTACGACATCGCCGTCTACGTCGGCAGCCACTGCAGCTGCACGACTCGGAGAGTCGACGATGGAGCCAGCGGGAGTAGTGATTCCATACGCATCAAGCAGTTCCATCGCCTCAACACCAAGTCGATTATCATCGCGGTCGTGGACAGTCTCAAGCACTTCGCGTGCGCGCTCGCGGTCAACGTCGAACGACATGGGGTCAGCATATTCACGTTGACGGATATCGCGGTATTCCGCAAGCGTTGCAAGACTGTCGATTCCGCGTGCGGGGTCAAAATAACAGGGAATTCCCGCTTTCTGGAGCTTTCGAGTCGGTTCCCGAGTACGATCGCCGCCCATCAAACATGCGGCTACTGGGGCATCTGTTGTCTCGACCGTCTCACGGACTGTGTCCCCAAGAGCATCAAAATCGATTGTGGCTGTCGGCGCCGCCAACACAAGCGCAGCCCCTACATGGTCGTCTGCAAGAGCGATTTCAAGAGCCTTACCAAACCGGTCAACATCAGCGTCGCCGATGACGTCAACCGGATTGTGAATGTTTGCTTCTGCCGGCATCGATTCACGAAGCGCATCCGTCGTCTTGGGGGCAAACGACGCCAGGTTGAGACCAGCGTCGCCGACCGCATCAGTTGCCATGACACCAGGTCCACCGGCGTTAGTGACGATAGCGATGCTGTCGGTGTCTGGAAGCGGTTGACTGCCCAAGATACCCGCCGCATCAAAGAGGTCGTCAACTGACTCCGCCCGAATGACACCGGCTTGATCGAGTCCAGCCTCATAGGCCTTTTCTGAGCCGGCAAGTGTGCCCGTATGTGAGGAGGCAGCCTGTGCACCAGCACTTGTGCGACCGGACTTAACGGCTACAATCGGGGTATCACGCGCCGTCTCACGGGCGGTTTCGATGAACTCCCGTCCGTCAGTAATCCCCTCAAGATAGCCGATTATTACATCTGTTTCCGGGTCACCGCCCCAGTGATCAACGAAGTCGGTTTCATCTAAGACCGCTTTGTTACCGAGTGAAACGACATCTTTGAACCCAACACCGTTGTCATTAGCCCAGTCGAGGACCGCCGTGACGAACGCGCCTGACTGACTCATAAATGAAAGACCACCGGATAATGCATTTTCTGGACCAAAGGTAGCATTCATGCCCGAAGGCGTCGATATAATGCCGAGGCTGTTTGGCCCAACAACGTTGAGATTGTATTCTTCGGCGAGGTCGGCAAGTCGCTGTTCGCGTGCGGCGCCATCTTCGCCAGTCTCGCCAAACCCAGCAGTGATCACAACGACGTTTTGCGTCCCCGCCTCGCCACACGCCTCAATGGCGTCTAACACGATTGATGGCGGCACGACGACAACGGCAATATCCGCATTTGCGTCGTCAATGGAGGTCACACAGGGAGTATCGAGTACCTCGTCATAATTCGGGTTGACCGGGACCGTCTCACCGTCAAAATCCGCGAGCAGATTCGACGTGACGGCCCGACCGACCGCGCCTTCGCGGGTCGTCGCGCCGACGACCGCGACCCGATCCGGGTCGAACAGTTTAGTGAGCGTACCCATCAGAGCGAGATATGTAGAGGGACGTTTTAATATCCATGAATCGTAACGCTCCAAAATAATCAATCGTTAACATCTAAGACGTAGAAATAGAAAATCACGTCGTGTATGTGTGATCTAATTAGGACTTCCGAGATAATTCCATGAGAAGTGCAAGCACTAGTACTAGTACTTTCGTTGATACCGTTGGCTATCTTAATTCCGATGGTAAGTTGTTTGGGTAATATTATGATATTGAATATGACATCTAGAACCCTCAGAAATGGCTCTTCAGGCAGAAGTCCGACGAGTGTGAAGCCACCGGATTCCGAGATCAAGCCAGTAGCCAATGAATCCGATGATTAACATCACCGCGGGAATCTCGGCATACGCAAATCGATCACGGGCGTCTAGGATGTAATAGCCCAGCCCAGAGTTGACCCCAAGCATCTCTGCAGGAACGAGAATGATCCAGAGAATCCCGACGGCTAAGCGCAATCCAGTGAGTATATCAGGGACGACTCCGGGGACGACGATACGCTGGATGATGCTACGCGTGTCGCCGCCTAATGACTCGGCAACAGTGACCCAATCTTCGTCAATCGTGGAGATCCCGTGGGCAGTATTGAGCAATATGGGCCAGACGCCTGCCATGAACATCACAAATACTGACGAACCGGTACCCACGCCGAACACGATGATTGCGATCGGGAACCACGCCAATGGTGAGATCATTCGCATGAACTGCAACAGGACGGTTGCGGCTCGTTCAGCGGGTGTAAAGAATCCAACCAGAATTCCAAGGGGAATTCCAACAGAAACACATAACACCAGCGAAATGCCGAATCGATACAGGCTAATATATATGTGCTCAGCATAGAAAGACTGAGTACTCAACAGTTCCGTCAATACCATGAACGTGTCTGCTGGGTGGAAGTTCGTGATGACCCCACTCGACAGGGTAGTCACAAGATACCAAGCAATGAGCCCCCCACCGAGTCCGGCCAACGGCAGGATTTTTCCGGCTTCTTCACCGACCTCAGAACTGTATTGTCTCTCTTCTTTCGTAGCCATTTTCTTCCTCTACGTCGAACGCCGGCGGACCGCCGGCTCGTTCAAGTGCCGTTTCAACCGGGTCGTACGCAACAAGATCGTCTGCAACAAATTCTGGGGAAATCTCTTCGAGGAATCCCGAATCGCCTTCGACTCGCGTGTCGCGCATCTGGCGAGTCAACTCTTTTGTATATGACGGGTACGGATATGGGTAAAATCCAATTCGGCTACTGTCCCAGTCAGTATTTTGAATTGCTCCAGAGTCGATATACTGATCATGATCGTCGTATAGCGTCAGAGCGCGGTTAATAGGTTCAGGTCCTTGCGGATACAACCCTGTATCGTCGGTCGAAAGGAGAGTTGCTGCGTCTGATCGATGACCGCGGAGCCATTGCTGTGCATCGACGATCCCGCTGACAACATTGGCGGCCCAATCTGGACGCTCATTCACGAGTTGTTCTTTCATTGTGATCACACAGCAGGCGTGTTGCTTCCAGATATCGCCAGTGAAGCGAAGAATCTTACCGTCAGCTTCGAGTTCACCAATTGCGTTGAACGGTTCAGCAACTATATACCCCTCAATAGAGCCGTTTGCGAGCGCAGCAGGCATATCTGGTGGTGGTGTCACAACGAGATTCACCTCGTCGTCAGCCAATTCCTCACCAGAGGTGTTCGTCCGAGGAGTGAGCCCATGCTGTCGAAGCCCCAACTGGAGAACGACATTATGAATCGAATACCAGAATGGGACAGCTATCTTACCGCCCCCAAGATCAGCCCAATCGTCGATATCCGGCTGGACAGTCAGTGCTGACCCGTCAGTGTGATCCCATGCAACAACATTGACGTCGGCACTCAGTTCGTTGCCGTAGCGCATCCACAATGTCATCGGCATAAGGAAGTGTGCGACATTTACCTGATCTGAGAGAAATGCCTCTGCAAGATCAGACCACCCACGAAATAACGTTGGTTCATTTGCCTGAATCCCATGATCAGCGAAATGGTCATTCGCGTATCCTGTCAGAAGTGGCGCGGCGTCAGTGATAGGCAGATATCCGATATCAGCCGTGAGAGTCCCACTATCACCACTACCACCACTACTACTACCAAGGCAGCCGGCAGTCGCCGCAGCACCAGCGGTGAGCCCCGCAAGTCCGGATTCACGCATAAACTCTCGGCGAGAGATACCCTCTGTTCGGGCCTTATCAGATGGATTCTGCCAGCCATCCCCCATCACGAACGCACGGAAATCGTGGTTCGACATCTCATCTGGGACTTCGATCTGATCATGATTGTGTGTATGTCCCGTCACGGAATCGTGGCGGGGAGAACTTGAGGTATCGGTCGTCTCGTCAGGTGTATCATTATCGTTCATTCGTAGTTAGCTCCGAGTAACTGAAACACATCGCGGCGACGCTCCATTGATTCGTGATTATCGCGGGCTCGTCCCGCATCAGTGACACGTTCGATTCCTTTGACACCTGTTGACTCCTCGCCGAGAACGACAACACGATCACCGAGATACACTGCTTCCTCGATATCGTGAGTCACAAACACCGCGGTCAATCCAAGTTGGTCTATGATCTGTGTGAGTTCATCCTGAAGTTGCATCTTCGTCAGCTCATCAAGCGCGCTGAACGGTTCATCAAGTAACAGAAGTTTCGGGTCGTTCGCAAGCGTTCGAGCCAGGGACACGCGCTGGGCCATTCCACCCGAAAGACTGCTGATATCAGCGTCCTCTACCTCAGATAGTCCCACCATGTCAATTAATTCTGAAACATACTGCTGGTCAGGTTCGACTCCGCGCAGTCGAGGTCCGATACTGATGTTTTTTCGCACCGACAACCACGGATACAAGTGTGGATCCTGAAAAACGACGCCGCGCCGGTAATCAGGACCGCGGACTGGCTCTCCATGGAATTGGATCTGACCCCCGTCGCGGGGCTCAAGTCCCGCAATCATGTGTAGAAGTGTTGTTTTTCCACAGCCGCTCTGTCCGAGAAGACAAACGAAGTCTCCGTCTTCAATCGTCAAATCGAGATCAGAGAACACCTGTGTATCGCCGTAGGATTTATCGAGCGACTCGATTGTCACTGCGGTATCAGTTGGACGTCTCGCGGAGGGTGTCAGCACGGTCTGGTCGGAACCTCGATTTTGGCTATTTGTACTCCCAGTTTGCACTCGGTTCTGGACATGACCCTCATCTCCAGCTTCTGACCCGACGTCAGACGCGGGTGATGATCCGTCAGTAGCAGTTCTGACTCGGTCAAATACAGCTTGAATGCGAGCTCGAATCATAACCCTCAGTCAGATGCTGGTGCTTCTTTTTGATCGCCTTCGATTGTCTCGATATCGTCTTGATCTTCGACGTATCCGGCGTCGTCCATCCACTCAGCTGTATTCTCAATCCGCTCTTCGTCGGGAGCACGAACTGGGAGGAAGTTTCGAAGTTCGAATTCCTCGCGAAGCTCATCAATATCGACATCAGCGAACGTTTCAGGATCGTCCTCTGCCTCTGCCTCGAGCAAATCAATGTATTGGTCGCGATAGGTTTCGAGATTGTTGTTGATCTCCTCGACAGCTCGGTTGAGCGCATTCCGGAATGCGGTGACCTGTTCAGGATCGGCTTCTGGCGGTGCCACTAGTGCTGCACGACATGGTCCTTCGTAGACTTCTTCTAATTCGTCATCGTATCGACCCAGCGTCACATATGGTTCGAGAACGCCAATTGAATCAACTTCGCCATTCTTCACTGCCTCGAACCGTTCTTCAGCCGATCCGATATGTTCGAGTACAATCTCATCATCGTCGAACCCCTCTGACTGGAGCATCTCGCGGATTGAGTAAAACGACGTAGCATACTTGTTGATACCGATAGAGCTATTCCGGAGATCCTCTAATGTCGTCGTTCCGGAATCGACTGAGGAGAACAACACGCGATCCCACTCGCTGTAAGAGCCGACAATCTGGCGATCTGTTTCTGATGACTCCTGCACTGCGTTCCACTCACAGACACCATGTGTCTGTCCCTGATTATCGAGATCTTCCCACCAGTCAGCGTCTTTAGCGTTGTCTCCCATCTCTGAGAAGTCCTGTGTGCCAGGCGCAAAGTAATCGAAGTCTGGATCAACATTTTCTTGTTGGAAAAATCCATGTTCCTCGGCGACGTCTTGTACCAGTTTCCATGTGAAATACTCGTGCGCGATATCTACTGACATATTTTTAAACATGCCTGTTAGTGATTAAACGGCGATGGTTGCTGCAACGGTCGCATCCAACTAATACCTCGAGTATGTAACCACTGTTGGTTTCATTTTGATGCTATACAAAAAGTATACACAGATTTGAAGGAATAAATACCGGTGTACTCGGTAATAGGTGTATAAATTGTGGATATTTAATTTCTCAAGAGAACTAACCACTGTTAGTTATTGATCAATGTCATGGTAACCTGCAACTATTACTGGTTCCTGTTGCTGCGTGAATATTTCATAATATTCTCGACCAGTGATCGGTTTCAGACGCTGTGGTGAATGTGGTGCGCGGGTATAAAATCATATTATGATTGAGTAAATAAAGGGGCAGTAATCAGCACAATATCCTCTCTCTCACCTGTAACGAAAATGGCGAACGTACCTATCACGATAGTGACCGTATACAGATTTTAGTAGCTTCTTGATAGAAGGTTTTCCGTGTGCCATACCCTCCAAGAGCGCTGCCAGTCACTCGATCGATACACTGGTGAGCTGACAAATCTACTCGCTCGTTCCCAACATAATTTTTTGAGTCTGAGGAATTATCTGCAGTCACGCGCATCCATCAGAGACGCTTGGTTATTGTCAAATATCGTGTATTTACAGGAGGCTGACATTGATGGACGATGATTCAGGGTTCAACATAGATGGTCCCGACAGCTTGGCAGGGGCAGCACTGTACATCATGATTGGTCTTGCTATCGCCAGTTATGGAGGGTATGACTATATCCAACAAACTGAGGCAGTTCGAGACTCAGTACAAGTTGATGCGACTATCACAGAACTCACTATTGAGACAGATCGCAGGACATCCTCAAATCCGGACACAGAGTACGAACCGACCGTTGAATTCGAATATACATATAGCGGAACAGAATACACTGGCACAAAAATATATCCAGCAGATTTTGAACAAAAGTTTGAAACACGATCAGCCGCCGAGTCCGCAGTCAAAAGTTACGAACAGGGAACAGAAACGACTGCATATATTGAACCAGACGAACCGAATGATGCATTCTTGCGGAATAAAACATCAAACGCTCCACTCGTAGCTATGGGGATCGGCGGAGTATTCACTCTTCTATCAGCAATATCAGCTGTGAGAAAAATTTAATTCGTTTTGCTCGGTCTTAGATGTACTCGCTAACTCTATTGATGCCGGTGGCTGCACGTCATAAATATCAGATTCGGTTCTGACCCGGCAACGGGGATCTCGACTTTTTGATGCATCACTCTCTGACCGCTACGGAACCGTATCAGCTACTCAATTGTCTATCACTTATCACAGAGAGTGATTCGCCATTGTGTGGCTTCTCAATAATCGCTGACAAGAGATTTCACATATATCAGCTTGCTTAGAAATTGTAATCTACATTCTTTCAACGAAATATATTATTCTGAATGGAGACTGAAGTTATCATTTGATCACGGCACTCGATATTACCCGATAATGTCGAGTAAAAATATCGTGAGGAAGCCGACAAAAAACAGCGTTGTCGAAACAGGCGTCTGTGGTACTTTGCCGGCTTTTACCAACAGTTCCTCGGTTACAAGATACAATAATGCCGCTGCACCAAAGGCAAGGACGACTGCAATCGTAGCTTCAGCCGCTCCCTCAAGCGTGAGCACACCAACGGTGACCCCAACAGTCATCAACGCTCCAAACGTCGCCGGCACAGCCATCTTCTGAATGTTCCTCATCTCCTCTGGCAACGCAACGACAGCAGCTACCCCAAGGAATAGTACCTCGATTGCGAGCGCCAGGGCAATGATAACTCCTGTAGTTGTCTCCTCAATAAAAGTGACACCGATAAGCACGCCGTCGATAAGCATGTCGATGGCAATCGTGATGATGAGACCTGCAGCGCCTGCAAAGTTGCCGCCAATATCTCGCTTCTCGATAGCTTTGCTGAGTCGGTGAATGCCAAGCATAGTGACGATACCAATCGCAAATCCGGAGACGACCACTGTTGGTGATTTATTATGAATATCGGGAAGCAACTCAGCCGCGACTGCAGCGAAGACCACGCCGGCGGCTAAATGTTGCACGTTGCTTTCCATTTGGGGATCAGGAGGTCGATAGACAGCGACTACACCACCAACCAGTGCGGCAACAACAGCTAAACTCGTATACGAGAGGGCTTGAATCAGTGTTTCAGCCACTATCTTATACATATCCCAATAATAAATAAAAATTGGCAAAAATGGTCATTTTGAAACCAAATTGTAAACTACGACGAGCAATAGTGACAAAACCAGTCTGGACGGGGGTGACAGTCACCCACACATGAACACCAGTGAACTACCCCTCTCTACTCACTCGCCACAGTAGTGGCTCGTTCCTTGAGGAAGGGGACTCAGCCTGTAAAGATTAAATTGAGATCGTTGGGATCGATGTCATCAATCGCTATATATTGTTTCGAACTTCTAACAAAGTCCTTGGTGAAAACCACTTCAACACGTACTGTCATGAAGGATTAATAACTGTACCAGTCGACATAATTCGATCTCGATGTTTCGATGATCATATGTTCGTAGTTTTTGATTTTGTAAATTGAATAGGCGTAGCATAAGAAATTGGGTTTGTTTATGATAATGAGTTCACTGTCTCGATTATCGGCGGTTGATTGTAGAGCAGATTATTCACCCGAGCGTCGTGGGCGTGATCATAGGGAGCGCGGAAACATACTGTTTCAGTGTTAGGCGGATACCAATTCTTGGAGCATTTTATGTAGCGACTGAGTGTCATGGCTGTTGTCCGCATGTGAGTGTCCGTTCATAACTGCCCCAGAAACCGCGGTCAGTTGTACGATGCGTTGGACTGTCCTGTTCTTACAGTTGCCTGATCAACTCACAGCTCCGACCTCACGATTTTAATTTTCGATAATGCAATTAAATGGACAATCACTCTGCCGACGAGCGTTTGCGTGCGATGCTGTCAGGAGAGGACCCCCGAGACAAGAAACAAAATCATCTGGACAACTGTATCGAACAGAGATACTTTGTCTGTTGTCACGCCGAAGACGAACACACCGTTGAATCGGAGCAGAATTATAAAATAAGATATGCCTAAGCTAATATAAGTATGAATTCTGTGTATACCAATATCTACGTATGAGATTACCCCAGCAAAACACAATCCTCATGACTGGCTTTATCCTGATTGTTCTGCCGATGGGGGTCTCCAGCGGATTCGCCGGGATCGCACATGGGCAGACCGACGCTGGACCTATCGACGTTGATGTGAGCGACCTGCCTGGGGAGGGGACTGAGTCAAATCCATATGAGATCTCAAACGTATCCGAACTCCAGGCGATGGAGGATGATCTGGATGCGAATTACTCACTTATCAATGATATTGACGCCTCACAGACGGCGCGATCTGACGACGGACATGGATTTGATCCAACCGGAGGAGACCCCAGTAATGAGGGTACCCCTTCGCCGTTTACTGGGTCGTTTGATGGGAACAGTTACACAATCACAGGACTGACAATCAATCGCCCGACTGAGAGTGAGGTTGGACTATTTGGACGCAACTCGGGAACAGTCACAGATATCACGCTTACAGAGGTGACCGTTATCGGTGATGTGTTTGTGGGTGGACTTGTCGGATACAACAACGGCACAATACGGAATACAACAGTCTCTGGGAGTACGGATGGTGCCAATCTTATAACCGAACTAATTGGGCAGAACAACGGCAATGTGATGACTGCGCGAGCCTCCGGAAG